>Ga0209597_1000697_pt1 | contig 21979 bp, 37 predicted proteins | sample M_140625_MF_Meta_FD_187316 | JGI IMG/M metagenome (GOLD analysis project Ga0209597, IMG submission 187316) | Freshwater microbial communities from Lake Montjoie, Canada to study carbon cycling - M_140625_MF_MetaG (SPAdes) (version 2) | ecosystem: Environmental > Aquatic > Freshwater > Lake... | reverse complement strand
GGAGGACCTCCCAATGTTTAAGCAATCTTGTCAATTTTCGATATAGCATTCTCCTTCTCTGCCGCCTCTTTGGCGGCTTCTTCATGTCTACAGAACCTCTGCGATTTGCTGATTATTCGAGGTGCCCTTACGTATTGGCTCTTAAACAATTCGAGCAAAGCTTAGTTACACTATTTTTCGTCAAAGCACTTCCATGGAATATCCTTCTGGGGCTCAAAATTAGTACCTACGGCACTGATCCGACGCTGCTTTAACGGGCTTTCCTAAGTTCACTGGTCTCGCCAAGGTGATCATCATAAGGTGCAGGCCCATGAGGCTGCTGCACTCACCCAGATGGTGCCGCTTAAAGCGATCGATCACTTGATCCGTTGGCGCGACCGTCACCCGTGCTGGCAGGAGAATCACCGCACCTTGCACCACTCCGCTGGCAGCTCCGAAACCGCCGCTTCAGATCCGCCCCTATGAACCGGCCGACTGGTCACAGGTATGGGAGCTGCTGGAGCCTGTATTCCGCGCCGGGGAGACCTTCCCTCACGACCCGGAGATCACAGAAGAGGGGGCCCGGGCGACGTGGGTGAAGCAGAGCCAGGCTGTGATGGTGGCCGCGGATGCGGCTGGGTCCCTGGTGGGCACCTACTACCTCAGGCCCAACTCCCTGGCCCTTGGGGCCCATGTGGCCAACGCCGGCTATGTGGTGGCCGATCACTGTCGCCGCCAGGGGATCGGCAGCCGCCTCTGCCAGCACTCCCTGCAGGCGGCGAGGCGGCTGGGCTTCCGGCTGATGCAGTTCAACCTGGTGGTGAGCACCAACACCGCCGGAGTTCGCTGTTGGCAGCGCAATGGTTTTCAGGTCGTCGGCACCCTGCCGGGGGCCTTTCACCACCGGCAGCTGGGCTATGTCGATGCCCAAGTGATGATCCAAAGCCTGATGGAGGAACCGGTGAGATGAAGGTGATGCCGCTGGGCTTGCAGCCCTCACGCATTGATGCATTCGTGGACTGACCCTGGCTTGATCAGGACGTGCACCGCCATCGGGGCTGGGCGCCTGAGGTGGCGTGAGCAGTGGGCAATCAGGCTTGTTGGTTGCATGCCCTGGGGTTGTCGCCATGCCCCAAGGCTTGAAGCCACGGTTCTTGCAGCTCCTGGCGATTGCCGCCGGCATCCTCACCGGCCCGCAGCACGGAGGTGGTTCAGACGGGAGATCAGATCAGCGATGGAATCATCCTTGGCGGGTTGGGTCTTGTTGCTCACCAGCTGGCGGCCTACCACGTGGGCGCCGAGGTGGGCCAGCTGCAGCCTCAGGGCTGTGAGCACGGTGTGGCCGCCACCGCCGGAGTGGGTAGCGATGGCCACGGGGCGGCCATTGAACAGGGCCCGAAAGTCGTCGCTTTGCACCGACAGCCAGGCGATGGCGCTGGTGAGCACCGGCGGGATCGAACCGTTGTATTCCGGCGCGCAGATCACCCAGCGCGAGGCAGCGGCCAGCCGGGCCTGCAGCGCCGCCAACGCCCCTGGTGTGCCGGCCGCCTGGGCCCGGGGAGTGAACAGTGGCAGGTCGATGGCGATCAGATCGAGCACTTCGGCGCTCTGGCCCTGCTCGCGGGCGGCCGCCACGAAGCGCTCCGCCAGCAGCAGGTTCTGGCCGTTGCTGGCGGCGATCACCAACACATCACAGGTCGGCGTTGGAGTTGGCGTCATGAAATTGCTCAAACCAAGCACGTCCACCAAGCCTCTCATTAGGGCAGCGCGGCGGCGTGGTGGACCGGCCGTCAGGCAGCAGCTGCAAGCCGTGGGACGGATCCACCGGGTTGCGGGTCGGGGTGTGAACTCGGGCCCCAGGTGTTGCCTTGGCGTTTGCCATCGGGCCTCCATCGCCAGGGCACAGCGCGTCAGCCAGCCCCTCGCCATGCAGCATCACCCCGTGATTCAGGGCCTCGCGGATGAAGGGATCGCCCCAGCGGTAGCGCGGTGCGATCTCCTCCGGCCGCCGCAGGTGCAGATCCAGCGGAAATGCCGGCTCGCAAGTGTTGCGCATCCCCTTCACGGTGTCCTGCGGCTGCCCCTCGAACAGCATCACCACCAAGATGTCGGCATCGGAATCCCAGCGGGCCTCGCCGCGGGCCTGGGAGCCAAAAAGGATCACCTGCTCCGGAGCGAAGTGCTTCACCAAGCGCTGCGTGAAAGCCTGCAGAGCCTCGCGGGTCACAAGGGGGGCGGTATTGGCGGTCATGGCGTCGGCTGGCCAGTGCCTGCTTTTGCTGGTCGCGGAGTCTGCCTGAGGCTGGCTTGCACGTTCAACCCAACGGTTGAGAGGAACCTCACCATGCTGAGCGTTGATCCATTGATGCGCGACGACCCGGCGATGATGCGGTGGGCACCCCAAGGCACCCACCGGGGGGAGCCTCAAAGAGGCACCAACACCGCCGAGGCCTCAGCCCCCGCAGCCGCTATGGCCGCCCGCTCCAGCTCGAACTGGGCCTCCTGCTCCTCTTGGGCCTCCCTGAGCTGCTGATCGATCGCAATCGCTTCGCGGAAGACTACGTCTACGATCCGCGACAGGAAGCTCTCCATCACCGGCAGCAGCTCATCCTCCAGCCGGGTGATTTCTTCTTCCCCATAGGGGTGATCAATCCAACAGCGCCTCAGGGGCTCCCGCTGATGGCTGCGCAGAAGCCAGAGCAACGAACGCTGGCACGACTCCACCAGGGCAACCGAATCGCGCTCAGAAGCGCGGCAACTTGAAAACATGAACGGCAGACGCCAATGGGCGCCGCGACGGGACGCCGCCATCGCCGCCGCGTTAGGCAAGAACTGGCCACCAGGCCACGCTCCTGGCGCATCCACTAGGGGCCAGAAGCCCCTTCCATGTGGGGTTCTGGTGGTGCAGCCGGGGCCCCTTCTTCCTGACCCCATTTCGCTCCTCACTTCACTTCGCTCCATCGCTTCCCATCGCCATGACCGTCGCCGCTCCTTCCTCCAACGGGGCCAGCACCACCAGCCGCCCTGCAGCTCCTCGACCCATCCAGCGGCCGACATCGGCCCTGGAGCAGATCCGCACCCCTGATCGGTCTGGGGAGGCTCTACCACCTACGGCCCCGGAATCAGCAACGACCCCAAGCCCAACAACTCCAGTCGGCCAGGCCCAGCCCTCTGGCTTCTCCCCCGAGCAGCTCGCGGCGCTCTCCGCCCCCCTCGATCGGTCACGGCATCGACGTGGATCTGGGCCAGGCCCATGAATCCGCCATCAAGGAGGCCGAGACGGATGCCATGAAGCGAGCCTTGATGACCTTCGGGAACCCGTTCGGGCTTGCCCTCTATGACAAGCAGCAGCGGCAGGTCAGCACTGCAGGAGGCCAGGTGGAGGGGCCCCAGCGCCCAGCAGCAGGGGCCTCCGACCAGCCCGGCCGCATTCGGTCGCGCCAGCTGTGTCAACGGCCTCTCCTGTCCAAGCGCACGTCCCGGCCACGGCCTCCACTCAGTCCCGATCGGTACCGGCTGACTCCGGCCAGGTGGCGCTCAATCCTGAGACGATCCAGCAGCTTCACCACACGCTCCGGGCCCTGCCCCGGCCCCTGCTGGAGAGCCTGTTCCGTCAGCGGTTCGAGGTGCCCGACACCGCAGTGACCATCGCCGATCGGATCAACCAGAAGTGTCACCACGACTGGATCCGTGCGTTTCTGGTGTCGCACCGCGAGGTGCGCTCAGTAGAACCGCACCGCGAGGTGCGCTCAGTAGAACCGCACCGCGAGGTGCGCTCAGCAGAACAGCACCAGAGGCCTGGCGACCGTTGAAAGCACCACCAAGGCGCCGAAACGGTATAGATTCAGCTCAGAATGGACTTTGAGTTCGATCCCAGCAAGAGCGACGCCAACCTGCGCAAGCATGGCATCGACTTCCTGGCCGCCCAGGCCCTCTGGCGGGACCAGGCTTTGCTGGAAATCCCGGCACGAACCAGCGGTGAATCCCGCTTTCTGGTCATTGCCCGCCTGCAGGGCCGTCACTGGTCCGCCGTGATCACCTACCGCCAGCAGGCCATCCGCCTGATCTCCGTCCGCCGCTCCCGCCCCGAGGAGGTGCAGCTTTATGAACAGCTCTGATTTCGATCGACGCTTCGACGAGGGGGAGTCCGTGATCGATGCGCTTGACCTGTCCGCAGCTCGCCGTCCCCGGCTGGATCAGAGGCGCGTCAACGTCGACTTCCCGCTTTGGATGGTCGAGCAGCTCGACCTGGAGGCGTCCCGGCTGGGGGTGACGCGCCAGTCGATCATCAAGGTCTGGCTGGCGGAACGCCTCGAGCGCCGCAGGGATCCTGCAGGCATTGCGGTCGCTGATCCGACATCGCCCTGAGGTGCCCTAGGCCGCCGTCACCATCGCCGATCGGATCAGCCAGAAGTGCCATCACGACTGGACCCGTGCGTTTCTGGTGTCGCACCGCGAGGTGCGCTCTGTAAAGCCGCACCGCGAGGTTCGCTCAGGTGAGCGGCATCAGGGCAGCACCCAGTGAGCCCCTGGCGCCAATGCGCCTTCCCTGCTAGTACAGGTGTACGCCCGCAGGAGTCGCCATGGTGCCGGTCCCTCTCTCCCGTCTGCAGCCCTCCCGCGACGATGCGATAGAGGACTGGCCCTGGCTCGATCAGGACATGCTCCTCAGCCGCAGTCGCCAGGTCTGCATGACCTGCCACTTCTTCCGGCATCACCCTGGCCCTAACTGCATCCCCCTGCTCACCTGCCATCTGCACCAGGGGCTGATCGCCCATGGCGAGCACCTCACCCACCGCTGCAGCGGCTGGACAGAAGACCTGCACCGCCAGCGGGGCTGGGCGCCTGAGGTGGCTTGAGCGGTAGAACCAGCAACCGGCCGCCGGGTGCGCTCTACAGACCCCGGACCTCACCAAAGCATCGAATGCTGGATTCGGCGCCACCGATCAGGCCAACGGCCGCCCCTTCCAGGTCCAACCGCGGCCGCTGAGGGTGCGCCACACCGACACCGGGCCGATCGCGGCCACCACCAGGCCACCGACTCCCATCAGCCACCAGAAGGAGAGCGGCACCTGGAACTGACGGCGGGTCCACAGCCGCAGGACCAGCTGCAGGCCGATGCCCGCCAGGGCGAGGGCCAGGGCGGCCAGCAACACCTGCCGCTGGCCGGGCAGCCCCGCGGCGAGGAGGGCCGCAGCCGGAGCCAGCAACCAAGGGCCGCTGAATATCAGCAGCACCACCGACGAGGCCCCTAGGGCCCTGGCCACATCGCCATCAAGGCCCAGCAACCAGTTCTTGGTCCAGCCCTCCCAGAGGGAGGAGAAATCGCTGTACATGCGCAAGTCGAGCGCATCCAGAGCGAGCAGGTAGCGGAGGCGATGGCCGCCTTGCTTGATCCGCCGCGCCAGGGCCAGGTCTTCCACCACCTCCGCCGCCAGGGCCCGGTGGCCGCCGATCGCCGCGTAGACGCTGCGGCGGAACAACATGAACGGCCCGGCGGCGAACGCCACCGGACTGGCGGGATCATTGGCGGCTTCGATCGGAAAGCCGAGCCCCAGCAGGCTGGCCATGATCGGCTGCACCATCCACTCCGCCAGGCAGCCGCAACTCAGCCGCGGCGCCAAGCTGAGCAGGTCCGCCCCATCCGTCATCGCCTGGGCCAGGGCGCGCCGCAGGGTGGCCGGCTGCAGGCGCACATCGGCATCCACGAAGAGCACCCATTCGCTTGCCACCTGCTCCATGGCTTGGCTGCAGGCCCAGTTCTTGCCCACCCAGCGTTCGCCCTCCGGCCGGGGCCCGGCATCCAGGAGTGAGAAGCGGGGTTCGGTGGCGCCGCAGGCCCCTGCCGCCTCCTGGGCGATGGCCACCGTGGCATCGCTGGAGCGATCGTCCACCAGCAGCACCCGCCAGTCGCCGCAGGGGTCCTCGCTGCGCAGGACGCTGGTGAGGCAGGCGGCGATGTTGGCCGCTTCGTTGTAGGCGGGCACCACCACCGTGAGTGAGGTGTTGGCCAGGGCCAGGGCTACGGACGTGGACGCATCAGATCCCGACTCCTGCTGCTCCGCCAGCCTGGGCGCCCGCGCAAACACGCGCGCCAGGCCAGCGATCAAGATCACCAGGCCAAGGGCGGCAGCGCCGGCCATCGTCAGCAGGGCCCAGGCGAGGGCCGAGGCGGGATCCATGCCGTAGCCCTCAGAGACGTAGTGCCCATCGTGGCCCGGCTCGATCGCAGCGCGACTGCGAGCACAGGCTCACCCTTAACCCTGTACCGATGGCAGATTTGCGGATCGCCGGCCTGCAGCACGAGGCTGTTGAGTACGAAAAACTGCTGCTCCCCCTAATCGGCACCCACCACAACCGCGAGGCGGCCACCGGCCAGGGGAGCAGGCAGTGCACCCGTGTAAGGCATCGCTAAGCCGGAGCTACGGCCTCGCAGGGTGGGCCAGATTTCGTGTCGGCGGGGGCGACTCAGGTCTTGCTGTCGCCTGCCCTTGCCATGCCAGAAGGAGGGGGGCATCTGCTTCCGTTCTCACACCGCAAGGGTCTCCACCGCACTACGGATCTCCAAGAGGCTGAGCCCACCAGGATCGGCTCACACCCCGCGGCAGCAGACATGCCGATCGGCGATTACCAGATGTGGTTGCTGAAGCGGCTTGATTCCCTGGCAAGGAGATGACGAATGACTCGCGCCGTATCAAGCCGTGCCATGCATGCAGCCCCCACCGAAGCGGCTGCAGCACCGCCGGCGGGCAAAAGCTGCTGGAGTTCGGTGATCAACAAGCCTGAGATGGCGGCCTGGGCTGCCGCCAACACCAGCCAGGCGGCCGCCTTAAAGAAAAAGTACGCGGATTGCTAAGGGCTCAATGGCAACGGAGGGAAAAACCGGAAGGCCACCGCACCAGTCCCAACCCTGCGTCGCGAAGGCCTACTCGATGATCTCAAGGATCATCTGCCGCAGGCTCGGCCTGGCGTTAGCCAGAGCACGCCACAGGGGGATGGTGCGCACCAGCTCGGCGACGACCACCTCGGCGATGGCATCGTTACCAGCCACTAAGAATTCGAGGCCATCGCAGCAGCGGCGGAAGGTGGCCACCTCAAGGCCGTGAATGCATTGCGGGGAACCCATGCACAGGGCGTGTAGCTTTGAACGAGAGGGCTCAGTATTGCTTTGCAGAGTTTCCTGACCCTGTGCTAGAGCCACTTTTTGACGAGAAAGATCGCGTTTTCGCCGCTGTTGCCAATGCTCATCTCAGCAAGCCCCCAATCTGGCAAGCGGTTGATTGTAAGTGGCTGAATTGGTGGGGCGCCTTGCAGGTCAAGGGTGTTGAAGTTGTTTTTCTGTGCCCAGCAGATGTACGCACTTTTTACTGCAAGAAGTTTCCGGGGAGAGACTTGCCTTCCCTGCCAGAGCCTTCTCAGTAAAGATGGCCTTCTTCCGATTCCCCCACACCCCTCATCTCGCTTGGTTTGGCATTCGACCAGTTCGTAATGAAAAGGTGTTCTCTCCGCAGGAGATCGAGGCCTTCCTTGCCCAACCCGTGGCGATTGAAGAAAAGATCGATGGCGCCAACATCGGCTTCTCGCTCAGTCCCGAAGGCAGCCTGCGCATTCAGCAACGGGGTGACTATTTGCATACCCCTTACAAAGGCCAGTTCTCAGGTCTGAAGACCTGGCTCGCCCTGCATGGACCCGATCTTGAAGCGTTCCTTCGAGAAACTGAGCACCGCGACCTGATCCTTTTCGGCGAGTGGTGTGCCGCCCGCCATTCGGTGGCTTACACCCACTTGCCTGATCCTTTCTTGCTGTTCGATGTTGCCGATTCAGCGCGACAATGCTTCTGGAGCCGCCAGAGGCGAGATGTCGCTGCAAAGAAGCTGGGTTTGGTCACCGTTCCCCTCCTCCAGGACAACAGTCGCCACACCGTCAACGGACTGCGCAGCGAGATTAATCATTTTCACAGCCGCTTTCACCCAGGCCCCCCGGAGGGAGTGATCCTCCGCCAGGACAATCTGCAATGGTGCAAGGGTCGGGCCAAGCTCGTCCGGCCTGATTTCACCCAGGCCATCGAAAAACATTGGAGATCTCGGCCGATCGAATGGAACGGAATCGATTACAGCCTGGCTCTCAACCATTGACTTCATCAATGATCGTTTCGCTGTCCCAGGCTTTGCCGATCGAGCGATCCAGCCGTCTCAGTAGCGCCTCGAAGCTCTCCCCCTCCCTTCGCACCAACATCACCGGACAGTCGTAGCTGGTACTCGCGGCTGCCACACACTCGCCAGCTACCCGGCCCACCGTGATGTCTCCGCCGTCATCAAGGATGGCTTCAATGTTGGGGTATGCCATGGCTCTCCAGCTCAGCGCCCCTGCAAGGCTGGCATGGTCTGCACAAGACTTCGGCGTGCGCATCACCTGCCATGGCCACGATTGACGTTTCAGCAACCGACGCTGCCCGTCGCATCGCCCTGCAGATGCTCCAGGAGCGGGCCGAGGTGCGGTGTTGGTGGGCGTCGCCAGGGTCGATGCCGCCCTTGAGCATTTGCTTCAGGCCCTGATGGATCCTCCGTCCAGTCGGGGGGATGGGTTGTTCTTGCCGGATCGGCCTCTGGGTTCTCTCGGTGCCAAGGTCGCCCTCGCTCGCCGTCTGGGCTTGATCGATGCCCCGGTGGAGCGGGCCCTGTCCGCCCTGCGCAAGCTGCGCAACGCCTTTGCCCATTCCGCTGAATCGGCGTCGCTGGCTGATCCTGCCCACAACGCCCGTCTGGCCGAGATCTATGCCGAGGCCCGTACCAACCCCCTCTGGGCTCCCCTGGAGACGGTGCTGGCTGCCCAGCCACCCTCAGCCCACGGCTCGCTGGAGCCAGCCCTGCGGGACTACATCCTGCTGATCACGATTCTGGTGGCTTTCCTGGAGGCCACGGCCCAGCAGCTCCCGCCCTATCTGCCCCCGGTGGTGATGGGCTTCTCGGGTGTCGTCCGCCAGGCACCAGCTGGTTGATGCCACTCGCGGAAAGGGCTTAGCGGAACTGGTCGACGCCCCTGGGCTCTGGCGATCACGCCACCCGGCCTGCCCCGGCTTGCGCACCTCGCAAGGGCTGACGCGAGTCGCTGCGCGCCCCTTGCGCGGCGCTGGCGGCGCCGGGGCTCAACGGCGGTGTCGTTCGCCAGCCCAGCCATGGCCGCCACTCCCCTCAGCCGCTCCTGCCCGATCCGCATCATCTCGGTGCATCTCCTCGATGCCGCCGGCCAGCTGCTGCGGGTGCTGTTCCTCGATCGCGAGGGGCACATCAGCGCCAAGCCGCACTACGTGCCTCGCGAGCAGGCCCTGATCCTGGCCTCCAATCAGCAGCGGGTGCTCGGTCCTCAGGCCGAGGTGCGGGTGCTCTGAGCTCCCCTGGCCGGAGGCACACCGCCTCCGGCTTTCGGGTTTCGCCGCATCGTTCGTGGGCTTGGGCTTCCTGGAGCCATGGATGCCTCCCTCCCCAGCGAGCGGGTGGACGCCGCAGGTTCATCAGCGAGGCGGCTCACCGCAACGGCTTGACGGTTCCGACTGGGCGGTCCCTGGGCTGGGCACCCTGCAGCACCGGCAGTGGGGGAGGGGGAGGTTGGCCACCGGACCGGCGCACACCCACCGCATCCCTCGGCCAGTCCTCACGCCGCGTCAAGGATCAGGCCAGGCGCCCTCCTGCGTCGGGCGTCCTTGCCGCGGCGCTGCGGCCGGCCGGTGGGGGTGGGGTTCTTCGCCGTCTTGCCGATGGCTTCCACCGCTTCCTCCCTCAGCCGCTCGCCCCTGCGTGCCCGCGATGCTCTGGTGCTGGAGCACCTGCCCCTGGCCGATGCCCTCGCTACCGCGGCCGCCCGGCGCCTCTTCCCGCTGGTGGAGCGGGAGGATCTCATCCAGGTGGCCCGAGAAGCCCTGGTGCGCTCCGCTCCCCGCTGCCGAGCCGGAGAGCCCGCTGGGCCCTATTTGCGCCGCTGCATCGCCGGGGCCCTGCAGCACCACCTGCGTGATCGCGTCCGCCTGGTGCGCATCTCCCGCCGCGAGCACGAGAAGGGCACCTGGCCGCTCTGCCACACCAGCCTTGATGCTCCCGCCGCCGGTGAGTCCTCCCTGCTGGAGCAGCCGGCGGCACCCGTCGCTGAGCCGGCGCTGGAGGCCAGCCTCACCGGGCCTGCGCTGGAGCAGCTGGTGGAGCAGCTGCCGGCGGCCCAGGCCACAGCCCTGCGGCTCACCGTCCTCGAGGGACTCTCCCTGCGAGCCGCCGCGGCGCAGCTGCAGATCAGCCCGATGGCGGTGCAGCGGGCTCAGAAAATGGCCCTCGCCGCCCTGCGCCAGCAGCTGGTGGGGGCGGGCTGAGGCCACCACGGGTTGCTTGTCCTGCTGTGGCAAGAGCCAGAGGACCCGCCACCCCCTGGCCCCCATGGCTCCCCTCACGCGGCTGGCCGCTGCCGCTGCCTCCAATGGCCTCCTAACCGGCCAGATCCTGTTCTCCCTTGCGTTTGTAGGCAGTTGCGAGCTGCCCAACTGGATCAACGGGCCCAGGGAGACCAACGCCTGCCTGGAGCGCTGGATGACGGTCAGCGCCCTGTTCTTCCCATCCGGCATGCAGACCACCCTCGGGAAGATCCAACCGGCCCTGACGCCCGGCCGGCGAGGGGTGTTCCGATGAGCGGCCCTGTCCCTGCTGGCGAATACGTCGAGCACTTCGATCCCGAGCTGTCTCACCACCGGGCCTGGTTGCTGGCGGTGCTGGAGCAGCTGGTGGCCCATGAGCCCCAGGCCCTGGAGGAGGGCGGAACGCTGCGGCGGCTGTGGACGGCCCATCAGGCCGGGGTCGCTCCGTCTCCGCCACCAGCACTACCGCTGCCAGGACCACCGCCTAAGCCCCCCAGCCGAGCCAACCCACTGCCGGTGCCTTGGTTCACCCAGCTGGATTCGGCCACCGATGAGGGCCGGCGGATGTGTTTCTCTTCCAGCTGCGCCATGCTCCTGGCCTTCCTGAAACCCGGCGTCCTCACCGGGTCCAACGGGGACGACCAGTACCTGGCCAGGGTGCGGCAGTTCGGCGACACCACCGATCCGGCGGCCCAGATCAAGGCCCTCGACAGCTACGGAATCACCGCCCGCTTCTCCAAACAGGCCAGCTTCTCCACCCTGGAAGAACAGATCGCCGCTGGCATCCCCGTCCCCTGCGGCTACCTGCACCGCGGCCCGATCAGCAGACCAGGCGGCGGCGGCCACTGGCTGATCGTCGTGGGCCTCACGCCCACTCACCTGATCGTGCACGACCCCTTTGGGGAGGCCGATCTGGTGAACGGCACAACCGTTGGCGGCATCGCCCGCTTCTGCCGCTACAGCCGCCGGAACTTTGCACGGCGCTGGATGGTGGAAGGAGAGGGCACGGGCTGGGCGGTGCTGGCACAGCGATGAAGCATGGGCCGCTCAGCGCATGGGTCTGGTCCAGCGGTTGATTGGCGCCACCACCGGCCGCAGGGGTTGGGGGATCTGCAGCTGTTGCTCGGCCCAATGGGCGGTGAGGGCGGCCAGGAGGCTGGTGCGATCGCCGTGAATGCGGAGCATGGCGTGGTGGGGAATGGCTGGCCCCAAGCCTGTTCCCGCCAATTGATGGCCTCAGGCTGCGGGAGACAGTGGAGCGCAACAAAAGGCACAGCAGCGCCCATCAACGCAGGGCTTTGCGCCGGCCCTCTCCAGGCTATGGCCCTCCTGATGTCGGGCCATGGCTGGGATCGGTCCCGTCGCTGCGCCCCCGGCGCTCTTCACCCATGGTCGTCTCGGCCGCTCCTTCCAACCAGGCCACTGCGCCGCGAAAGCACCGCCGTGATGGCGGCCAACATCGGCCGGGAGCTCACGGAACTCCGTGCCGCTCTGGCCCACAGCCGCGGCGACCTAGTGGCCGAACTCCGCATCACCGCTGCGGCCCTGGCCCACCTGCTCCTGTGCAGCCGGGAGCTCCTGCAGAACCTCCTGATCGACACCGCCAGGCGTCCAAGGCGGATCGAGCGGTAGCGGGCACCGGGTGCTGCTCAGACGGCACACCGGGTCAGGACCCCAGCCGGCCCCAGAACCAAGTGCAGGTCTCATCGGGCGCTGAGGGGTGCAGGTACCCGGAGGAACCACCACTAACGCACAACAGAGTCAGCAGAACGGGGCGGAGCCATGGCAGGGGCGAGCACCACACCAGCACTGCCCCATCCACCTCGGCGCGCGCAAGGGCTGACGCAAGCGCCTGCGGCGCCCTTGCCCGGCCGCTGCGGTGGGGCGTTGGAGCCGGTGTTCCTCGCCATCCATCCCATGGCCTCCGCTTCCCTCTGCTGTCCCATCCGCCGCGTGGTGGTCCTGGTGCCTTTCAGCTCCAGCAAGCCCGCCTCAGCCCGCCTCTCCCTGCACTTCGGTAGCCGGGGCCGGGCCTTCCAGAAGCCCCGCCTGATGCCGCTGCGCACCGCCCAAGCGGTGGCCCGCCAGCTCCAGGCTCGCCACATCGGCCTGGTGGCGGTGCTCTGAGGCCTGGGCCTCCCGCCGGGGATCCTTAGGGAGCTCCGGCGGCCATCACCCCAGCGGTTCGGCCTTCAGGAGTTCAACACCCTCACAGACAGAGAAGCGTTGATCAAAGCTCAATACGGGCAAGGCACCGGCGCGGGCGGCGCGCGCAAGGATGAGTTGATCGGCCAGATCACCGTCTTGGCGGAAGTGCTCAAGGGCATCAATCACGCCGTCGATGTCGTCGACCACCACGCCGCGGGTGCGCACCAGCCGCTCCAGCAGTCCGTGGCGCACCTGGCGCTCGAGCCCATATCCACGCAGCACCCACGCCACCTCCGCCAACACAACATCGGGGAGATAGACGCCACCGCTGGCGATCGCCTCCAGAAAAGCCTGCTCGGCAATTGGCGTCTGCCGGGGGTCATCGCCGACCAGCAGGCGCACGATCACGTTGGTATCAAGCGTCCGCACGATCAGACAGAGGCAGGGTCGGCGTCAGCGCTGACGGCATCAGCGATGGCCTGCTCCATCTCCTCAAGGCTCAGGCTGCGCCTGACGCTGGGCCGATGGCGGAACAACTCCTCCGGCTCGTATTTGGAAGGCACCAGCACCAGCCGGCCCTGGCGGTCGATGCTCGCCTGCAGCCTCGCCCCCGGAGCCAGTCCGAGGGCATCGCGCAAGGGCCTGGGGATGGTGAGCTGTCCCTTGGAGGTGAGGGTGACGGTGTTCATGAGCGCATTGTAAGGCAGGTTGCCTTACTTCTCTGCGCCAGCGCCACGGTTTCAGGGAGCAGCCCGGCTGAGGCTCAGCCGGCCAGCTGAGATGCCATTTTGTCCGGCCTCTCAAGCGTTGGTGTCGAGTTTCGAGGGCGCTCCCCCTCTCCATTCCCATGGCATCACAGCAGGATCTTCCCCGGACTGTGCTTCCCATCCCCGACCGGGAGCCCCAGGGCCTGACCACGTTTGATGCCAAGGATCCCGACACCCATTACCCGCCGATTCAGCCGCTGCGGCCTCCCGCCGGCGCTCCCAACGTGCTGGTTGTGCTGCTGGATGACGTCGGTTTCGGCGCCTCCTCCGCCTTCGGAGGCCCCGTGCACACCCCCACCGCCGAGCGGTTGGCGGCCCAGGGCCTCAAGTACAACCGTTTTCACACCACCGCCCTGTGCTCCCCCACCCGCGCGGCCCTGCTTTCCGGCCGCAACCATCACTCGGTGGGCTTTGGCGCGATCACTGAGATGGCCACGTCGGCTCCGGGCAACAACTCCCTGCGCCCCAACACCTGCGCCCCCCTGGCTGAGGTGCTCAAGCTCAATGGCTATGCCACGGCCCAATCGCGGCATCTATCACAAGGGCTGGACCGCCGTGACCCGCCACCGCACCCCCTGGAAAACCGGAGCCGTTCAGCTTCCCGCCTTTGATGACGACGTTTGGGAGCTCTACAACACCAATAACGATTGGAGTCAGGCTCGGGACCTAGCCCAGGAACAGCCGGCCAAGCTCAAGGAGTTGCAGCGACTTTGGCTAATCGAGGCCACCAAATACAACGTTCTACCGCTGGATGATCGCTTCGCTGAGCGAGCCAATGCCACCCTCGCCGGTCGCCCCCAACTCGCCAAGGGCAAGCGCCAACTCCTCTTTGGCGGCATGGGGCGCCTCAGCGAAGGATCGATCATCGACTACAAAAATGCCTCCCATGCGATCACAGCCGAACTGGAGGTGCCGGCCAAGGGAGCTGATGGCGTGATCGTTGCCGTGGGCGGCAGCATTGGTGGCTGGGCGCTCTATGCCAAGGCGGGTCAGCTTCGCTACGCCTACAACTTCTTTGGCCTCAATACCACCATTGTGGAGGGATCAATAATCCCGTCTGGCCGTCATCAGGTGCGCGTGGAGTTTGCCTACGACGGCAATGGCATCGCCAAGGGTGGTGGCCTGAGCCTGTATTTGGATGGCAACAAGGTGGGTGAGGGTCGGGTTGAGCAAACTGAACCGTTCGTCTTTTCGGCCGACGAAACCCTCGATATTGGTTTCGAATCCGGCAGCAGCGTGACCTGCGATTACAGCAGCAACCGCTTTAGTGGTGAGGTCAACTGGGTGCAGATCGATGTGGGCGAGGATGCCAATGACCTCGACCATTCCCTCAATCATCAGGAGCGACTCAAGATCGCCATGGCTCTCCACTGATGGTTGAGGGCGATTCACATGGACTTCTGCGCCATCTTCTCCGTTTAGCTGCCCAGGCCGAGGCACTTGATTGCCTCCTCCCCACCAACAAAAAAGCCCCAGCTATCGCCAAGGCCAAAGGTGTCAGAAACCGGAGAGCGTTCACCCCTTCGGAAACCGCTCCTAGGAACCGGGTTTCATCGCCAGATCCGGAAAAAGCTGCAGCAGCTTCCGATCAAACGTCAGCAGCTTGCAATTCAGCTGCCGTGCCAGTACGACGAATTCGGCGTCGTACGTGGAGCAGCCCGTCGCGATGGCTAAGGCAAGAACCTGGTGCCCAGCCACCGGTTGCTCGCTCAATTCAAAGCGCTCCAATGCCTTCTGCCAGAGGGCAAGGGCTTGCTCCGGTGTGGCCAGATCGGCGCGCACGTACTTGAGCAACACCTGGCGAAACTCGGATCGCCACAGTGGAGGCAGGCGCCAATCGGGATCCTGCCGCAGCAACTCAGCCACCTCGGCGTTGGCGGCGGTGGGCAGCATCAGGGCTGCCACCACATTGGTGTCGACAACGGTGGTCAATGGCTGTCGCGTTCGGTGGCCGCGACCAGCTCATCCAAGGGGATGGGGCCACCCTTGAGCTCCGCCCGCAAGGCTTCCACCTGCTGCAACCAGTTCTCCGGATCGGTGTTTGCAGCGCTCTGGCGACTCAGGCAATCCACCACCTCACTGTTCAGGCTGCGGCCATGGGCGCGCGCGCGCTGCTCCAGGCGGGAGACCACCTCCTCGGGGAGGTCATACAGGGTGAGGGTGGCCATTGCGCCAGGCCTCCTGGCTGCTCAAGGGATCTCCCAAGTCTGACAGCGTCTCCCAGATTTCAACCCCTTGATCCCCCGTTTTCTGGCGGGATTTCGCCTGAGGTCACGCCGCCGGCCCTTCCCATGCTGCGGCACTCGCGCAAGGGTTCCACGAGCTGGCCGCCACAGGACCCGATTGCCTTTGGGATGCGGCTGCATCGGGTCCTGGCCAGCCCTTGCGCGGCGCCGCCAATGGGTCGGGTCCTCCGCCGTTATGGCCATGGCCCAAGTCCAGGTTCTCCACGATGTGCTCCAGAGCGGGATCCGCTGGCGCGTCACTCTTCATGCCTGCCCCAATCAAGGCTCCCTGGTGCGCTTTAAGAAAAGCGGCAAGGGAGGCCGGCTTCTCCATCAGGAATCAGCGAAGTGGAATCGGCTGGCTGGGGGCTTCCTGCTTCCCCGCGAGCGGGTAGTAGGCGGGATGGTGCCCAAATACCTGGTGGAGCGCATCGAAGCCATCCTGCGGGGATCACCCCTGCCGGCCAGGCGCGCCGAGCGGGAGCAGGTGCGGGGAAGGTTGGTGCGGGCCAGGTAGTGGTTTGCCGGGGGGGCTGCAGTTCCCCAGCTTCGCTTGATCTTCAATTCCTGGAGGGGCTGACCGATTGAGAGCAGTGGGGGCTGCGGACCTCTTTCATTGATGGGCGCCGTACACTGTCCGTACGTTGCGGGCGGTTCTCGCGTTGACCAGCACCAAGCCGCAGGGCCACCGCCCGGCCAAGACCAGCCGAATTGAGCTCAGGGCCTCAGAAGACGACCGCAACCTGCTGGATCGGGCCGCTGCGGCCCTCGGTACCGACCGCAGTTCCTTTCTGCTCGCCCAGGGGCGCCTGGCGGCCCAGCGGGTGCTGGCTGACCGGGAGCAGTTCGTGCTCGATACCGCCGCCCAGCAGGAGTGGGAGCGGATCAACAATCGCCCGGCCCGCAGCCTGCCGGGGCTGACGCGGCTGCTGGAGCGGACCTCGCCCTTTGGCCATCCAACGGCGGATCAGCTCCAGGCATGAGCCGCTACCAACCGCCTGAGCTGTTGGCGGCCCGTCACCAGCTCACAGGCTTCCGCTGCCGATCGGAAGAGCAGACCGCCTGGCTGGTGGAGGTGGCCAAGCAGGCCCATGGCACCGGCACCACCCGCGTGTTTGTGGTCACCGAGATGGATCAACCGACTGTCGTTGCCTACTACGCCTGGTGCATGGCGAGCGTGGCGATCGCGGATCTGCCCGAGCGATTGCGGCGCGGCGCCGGCCGCTACCCCCAGCCCATCGCGCTGCTGGCCCGCCTAGGGGTGGACGAAGGCCATGAAGGGCACGGCCTCGGTGCGGCCCTGCTGCTGGATGTGATCACCAGAGTCGCCAGCCTCAGCGACGCCATCGGCTGCCGCGGCTTGCTGGTGCATGCCGAATCCGAGCAGGCCCGCAGTTTCTATGAGCACCTGATCCCGGAGTTTGAGCGCTCACCCACCGATCCGCTGCACCTGCTGCTGCTGCTCAAGGACATCCGCCGCACCCTGGGGCGCTGAACCCGGTCTCACATCCCCCGCGGCCAGAGCAGCCCGGTCGCGGGTCGCGTCGCTCCGCCTCCCGTTCCCCCACCACCACTTCCTCCTCCGGTACCTCCTCCCCCGGAGCCGGAGAGCAGTGGCCCCTGCTGAGGGTGCTGACGGGCGCCCATGGCGCTCATTGGGGGGAAGTGGCGGATGAAGTCCGCCGTGCTGGTGATCAGCTGGATGCCCTGAGGCGGCAGGCCCCCAGGGGGCAAGCCGCTGATGAAGTGGAGCTCGTTGCACTCCCGCCAGTAGCTCAGGGCATAGACCGACATCCAGGGGCTGGCCTGGTTGTGGCTGGTGCCCGCCGGCACCCACAGCCACACATCCCGCTCACTGGAGCGCTGGCCCAGCTGCAGCATCACCCCATCGGGGCGGGTCACCTTGCCGAAATGGGTGCTGGCGCCACGGATCGAGGTGGAACCGATGAACAGTGGCGCCGGCAGCTGGATCAGAGGTGGCGATGCATCAAAGAGGCCCTGGGGCTGGAGCACGAAGTCGTAGTGCGCCAGGGCGATGCCACTACGCAGCTGGTGGCCGTTGGCGTGGATGCTGCTGCTGATCGCCGAGGGGAGGCCGCCAAAGCGGCTGCCCGAATAGCCGTGCAGCACCACCTGCCCATAGAACTGCTTGGTCGTTTTGGGGAAGACGGCGATCGAGTTCCAACCCGTGGTGCCAGGGCTCTTGTAGAGGGCGTGGCAGCAGTCGCGGTGCAGGTCATCGTTGCCGCCGTGTGTCTTTAGGGCCCAGCAGAAGAACTCCTTGCCGGGAGTGGTGTCCTGGGCGATCAGCAGGATCGCGCCGATGGCGGTGGCCCCTGCGGCGGTGCTGTCGAGGTAGGCCAGGCCGGTGCCGTAGGCGGTGGAGTTGCTGTAGGAGCCGTAGCCGCCGTTGCTGGTGTTGTTGGTGAAGGTGCTGGCCAGCGCACTGCCAAAGACCGCGCTGCTGCTGCTCTGGGTATCGCCTTGGGGCGGGGCTCCGGTCGCGGGGGTATCGCTGTGAAACCAGAGGTGGGCAGGTTCGACGGGATGGCCGAGCTGCCAGGTGTAGCCCCAGCGATTGGCAGTGGCATCCGCATGGGAGCGCACCACCGAGAGGGGAGTGCTGGCGTTATCGGGGAGGGCATTCACCAGAGCGGCAAAGGCCCGGAAGGCCGAGTCCAGTTGCAGGCCCACCCCAGCAGGGTCCTTGCCGGTCCACTTCCAGCTGCCGGGGGCAAAGCTCTGGCAGGTCACCTGAAAGGTCATGGCGCCGCGCCTCCCGGGGCACCCTGGGGGACGAATGCGTCCTTGGTGCGGAGCAGCAGGTCATGGCCGCCGATCGCCAGCCACTCGCTGCCATCGGTCGGCCGGAAGACACTCATCGCTGCTCCGCTCAGGTTCAGCGCCGCGAAGTCGTGGGGAAGCAGCAGCGGCTCCCAGAACTGGGCCGGTTCATTGGCGCTCTCGTAGTAGCTCCAGTCGGTGGTGGCGAGCACCAGCTCAGCGGGCTGGCGGATCTGGATCGGGGTGGAGGAGTTCTCGCGCAGCAGGGTCCGGGAGCCTGAGGGCTGGCCGGAGCGGGCGTTCCAGCTCACCGCCCGCAGCGCACCAAAGGTGGTGGAGGGGGGTAAGGCCGCCAAGATCCAGTGGCCCGAGACTTGATCACGGGCGATCAGCAGCGGCACGGCCTGGCGGTTGGTGAACCGGTGCTGGCTGTAGGCAAAGACGAAGTATTCAGCCCCTGGTGCTAATGACCAACCCACCTGCGCCGTCAAGGGCAGTGGCGTAGTGCTCCAGCTGCCGCTGCTCAGCCCCACATCACCGGCCGGGTACACCCAGCCTTGCTGGGAATCGGCCCCGACGAACGGCTCGCTGTTGCCGATCCCTGGGCGGATCTGCAGGGTGGTGCCGGTGAGGAACACCTCGAGCAGCAGCACTGCCGGAACGCCTGCGGGGGTGCGCTGGGCGAGGGTCGCCTCGATCCGCCAGCCGGGTGCTCACCCCCGGCAAGCACTACCGCCGCTGGGGCTGTACCCAGGGCCGGGGGCCGCTCCAGTGGCACCTGGAGAACGTTGAGGCAACGATCACCGGCTGGAGCCGGCGGCATCTGCAGCACTGAACGCCACAAACCGGGCGTAGAGTCACGTCTCTACAGGTGGCCGTGAACGGCCAAAGGCGTTCCTTGTCACAGTCCAAGCCTCAAGGTCGTTCAGCTGACGCCAGCCAGCACTTCCCGCAGGCGATCCGCCGCTGGGGGAACAGCCTGGCGGTCAGGCTCCCGGCCGATTGTCTGCGTCAGGCGGGGCTGCAGGAAGGGGATGAGATCGACATCGTCGTTGGCCCTGACGGCCGCCTGAGCCTGGAGCCTCTGCGCAGACTGGATCGCTCTGCTCTGGTCGCTGATCTGCGCCAGCTGCAGGCCACCATGCCACTCACCCCTGCGGTGATCGAGGACTGCCGCGCCGGTGAGCGCTGGTGACGAAGGCTTCGTGGGGTGGCCCATCGATGATTTATCTCGACACCAGCGTGGTGGTTGCGCTGCTGACACCAGAGGAACGGAGCCCCCTCGCACTCGACTGGTTTGGGCAGTGCCGTGACTCCTTGATCAGCAGCGATTGGCTGATCACCGAGACCCACAGCGCCCTGGGCCTCAAGCAGCGCCACCATGGCCTCAGCCCCCAGGCTCGTCAGGCCGCCGGAGAACAGTTCGAGCGGCTCCTGCAGGGCGGTGTGGAGCTGCGCCCCCTCGATCGTGGCCGTTTCCGGCAGGCTGCCGAGCTGCTGCAGGATCCAGCCCTCGGCCTGCGGGCCGGTGATGCCCTGCATCTGGCGGTGGCGCTCCACAGTCGTTGCACCCAGCTGGCCAGCTTCGATGGACGCATGCAGCAAGCCGCTACTGCCCTTGGCCTGAGTCCGGCACTGGCCTAGGACACCAGTCGCCGCTTCCACATTCGCTGCAGCCTGGATGGCCGTGATCAAGCCAATCGATGATCTGCGCGCTGGTCTCCTGCCACTCCCGTAGTGCCTGCGGGTGAAAGGCCAGATCAAAGGGCATCGAGGCTGACCCGCAGCGGCTCCTGCCCATCCGCCAGCCGGGCATCGGCGATGCGGCCCAGCTCCAGGTCTTCCACGAGATCCATCAGCTCCTCGTAGGCCCGGGCCGGAACGCAGTAGAAGGCCGGCTCGTTGCGGTTGAGCACTGCAACCGCCATCCCTTCACCGGCCGCCACGGTGGCCATGGGGTTCTTCTTGTGTTCCGAGATGCTTACGGCCATCTCGCTCAGCACGTGGTGGGCCATCAGCAGATCAGATCAGACAGGAGCCTCAATCTTGGTCGTCGAACAGGTCGCCGAGCAGGTCTGATCTCATCCAATTTGACGCGAACGGATCAGGGCGGCCATGACTGCCGCCGATGGCACGGAGCCAGACCGGCTCCTGAGGTGGGGGTTAGGCCACCTCTGCGGGAGCTCCAGGCTCCAGCCTGCGCGCTGCCTTGGCGAACGCGTCATCCACCACGTCGTCCTCACACCAGCGGCTGTAGGCCGCTAGGTGGGTCTCGACGGAGTGACCCATGGCAGCAGCTACCACCTTGGGCGGCAGTTCACAGATCACATGGGCTCGGTGGGCATAGCCGTGTCTGCAGGAGTAGAGCACGAGTTTCTCGCCTTGCACCTCATACTCCCGCCGGAGCTGTTGCCAGAGAGTCCGGCGACGCATGTAGGTGCCAAGGTCCTCAGCTCCATGGCCCGGCCGCATCGGTGGCATGAGCTCGGGTCGAAATGCTTTCTCGAGCTGCCAGGCCTGCGCCCAGTCGTCGCAGGGCAACAGTCGCAGCATCCTGGATCGGGTGCGGCCCCGACTGGAAACCTTCTGGTAGGTCGTCCATAGCTGCCCCTTCCGACTCTCCAGGTGCTGCAGTTCCTCTGGCCGGAGTCCGTAGGCAGCCATCAGCTGAAACGCCATTCGCCAACGCGGATCAGGAATGACCTCCACCAAACCGAGCACATGGCTGACATCAATGGGTGTTGTAATCCCCCGTTCATCACGCTTGCGGCCAACATAGACAGAGAGATCAAGGGGAGGAGCCCAGGATGACGGCAGGCGTTCCGAATCGACACCCCAGCGCAGTAGCGCCGCCGTGAATTGCACTTGCAATTGACGCCCACGAGATCCGGGCCTGTCCTTCCAGGACTCAATCACTGCCTGCAGAAGTTGCTTGGATGAGATGGGTCGTCGCTTACCTCCAACTGCATCCAGAATCACAACCATACGCCGCCAGTAGATTTCATCCCAAGTGCTCTGCTTGATCGCTCCACTGCTGAGCTTGTGGTCCTTGAATGCTTGGATCAGCTGCGGCCAATTAATAGCCTCGTTGACAGTCGTCCCCAAGAGAATTGTTCCGTCAGACGGGTTTCTCGCATGCGTTTCAATGGCAAGATCAAGGGGCACGCCATCGCTGAAATCGGCATGAATGGCAAGAATTGCTGCATGGATGGTCTGCCGCTCTGAAGCGGCCCAGGCCAATGGCAAAACCCGCTGCTGGCGAGCACCACCCGCGGCGGATGCGGAAACGTTCAGCAGAACGCGCCCACGCATTTCCGAAACCGTCCAGCCACTGCGAGGCCCCAGATCTGACGTGAGCGACAGGCGCAGGGCTGCGACCCAGCCACGGTCCTCGGCTTCTCGGGCTGGTCGAGGGGCGGTGGTGGGCTTCGGCACGGCTCCAGGAAATCAGGCACGCACGACACCCCTTGCAAGAGAATCTGCAAGAGAATCGCCTTCCAAGCTTGGCATGCGCCGCCACAGCCCGCCATCGACTGGCAGGGTAAAAGCCAGTGACAGCAATGGTTTTGAGCCAGCAAATCCAGTCATTGCAGCCGGTCTGAGGGACCCTATTTCAAGGGCTTTGGGAGCACTAGGTCGCAGGTTCGAATCCTGTCGCCCCGATTGACTTTTCAGGGATT
>Ga0209597_1000694_pt1 | contig 22023 bp, 17 predicted proteins | sample M_140625_MF_Meta_FD_187316 | JGI IMG/M metagenome (GOLD analysis project Ga0209597, IMG submission 187316) | Freshwater microbial communities from Lake Montjoie, Canada to study carbon cycling - M_140625_MF_MetaG (SPAdes) (version 2) | ecosystem: Environmental > Aquatic > Freshwater > Lake... | reverse complement strand
GCTTTTTGTCCTGGACTCGTACCTAAGTTTTTTTCAATAACGTAATGTGACATCGTTTATTTCGCTATATTGAGTTCTTGAACTGAAATTGTATTGGTTGGTAATGTTTTTACAGATATTGCAAAATTGCTCGCATCTCTACCACTTACAAATCGTTTCAAAACGATTTTAATCAAGCTGCTTCCTTTTACTTTAATAAAAGTTGATTTGTAATTCAATTGACTCCATTTTTGGCATTCCATTTTTGCAGCAGCTTCGGTAATGTATGAACCGCCAACTACAAAATATTTACCTTTACTATGGGCAATGTCATTTCTAATTTCATCAATTGAAGAAGTTCTTTTGGCTGTTGAATCTTTTTTAGCCTGGGTTTGAATGCCATTTTTATCGATAGCAACAACTTTGCCACCAACAACCATCATCACTGATTCATCTTCTTCAACTGTTTTAATATCAGTTGTTTTAATATCAGTTGTTTTAATCAATGGGAGAGAAGATGCTTCAGATGTGGCTTTACTCGTAAAGACAGATTTGATTGCTATAGAATTCAAATAAAGTACACCTACAGAAAGCGTTATTAACGCTACATTAGCTGCGATATTCCAAAATGTATTTTTTCGGATATTGAATTCAGTATGCTCTTGTTCTGAAGCAGATACTTCTAATATAACTGCATCATTTAATTCATTTGAATGAATAGTTGATGCGTCTAAAACTTTTATTTCAGGAACAAATTGTTGCTGATTTTGAATGTTCCATTTTATTGGCTTTAGACCAAATGTTTCAATATTTAAATTGAGTTGGCTGTTGCCAATAAAGAAAATTTCATTTTCGGAATTGATAAAGAAATTCCCAATGGGAGCAAATGAACATATTTTTTTCTCTGCAACTTTACTTTTAATAAATGCAATTACAGTCTGAATATATTCGTTTGTTTCTTTATACGATAACCCTAAAGTTTCTTTTAATGCATTTGTAAATAAGCCATCATCTTGGATAATGTCTTTGTTGAAATAAACATTTGAGTGATGAGGTTTAATTTCTTTGGTGAAAAAATTCATCGTAGCGTCAGTATCCCTCAAAACAAATGCGCCTAAATTTGGCACTATCACACAATGTTCTTGGGTGAGTAATTGTTGAATGGTTGCTATGAATTTAACGTCTATCATCTATACAAATATAATGTGTTTTTAGAATAAAGCAATACTTATTCCACCCATTACTGTCAAGCCAAAAGCTTTGTAACCATAATAGGTTTGATAATTTTGGTTTAACAAGTTAGAACCTTGAATCCAGATTCGACCAGCTCCGTTGAATCTATAGTCTATGCGGGCATAGATATCAGTGTAATTCTTTAATGCCACAGTTGTGAATTTGTTTGTAATTGCATCTGTCATTAAACTATTGTACCTGGTTCCAACACCTTGCATACCCAATTTAATAAGAACGGTTGAAATTGGAGAATATTCTGCACTTAGATTAAAAGTAAAGCTTGGCAAATGATATACAGTTTGGCTATATTGAATTACTTTTAAATTACCCAATATCTTAAACGATTCACCTAAGTTGTATTGCGCAAAGGCTCTAAAGTAGAAGCTGCTCACATTATTCAAGTAGGTAGCTCTCATTAAATTTAAACTGTCATAAGTAGATTTGTTCGATTCTTTCGCACTTACAAATACCAACATATCAGAAACTGAATTGCCTCCAAAGTCTAAACTAAATTGAGAATTCCCTGATATTTTCCCTTTAATTCCAATGTAGCCGTTAAGTTGCTCGTATTGATTCTTTAACTGCAATGTATCTGCAAAATAGGGCATAACCTCATTCATTCTTCTGAGGGAATTTTTCATCAATCCACCATCAATTGATCCAAAAACTTTCATTTCCAATCCGGTAATTCCCTTTTCTAAATAAATAAAAGGATTTATATAATTCTTGCTGCTGCTTGAAGTTGTGTTTTTGTTGTAGGTTACATTTAAACCTACTTGCACATTTAAATCGGTTTGTTTGTGGATGAATTGCACACGGGGTTTGAAATCAACAAACATTTGATTTATTGTTGACTGTGATTTAGCAGTGTCACGTTTTTGTTTTGATTGAATATCTGTAAATGCCAATTCCCCCCACATGGTCAAATTCTTGTGGGTTTTCAACATTTTTAACGCGCTATTAACTTCCAATTCATCGTGATTTGTGTTAGAATTAAAAGATGACAGCCTATTTAGCCATTTGATTTCAGGTTTTTTATTTGTTGCCAAAGACACATAATCGATATTTACTCCATAAGTATTTGCAGTCTTGCCTGAATTGAATAAATCTATGGCGCTTGATTTTCCCTCAGATTTAAAACTAGAATCTTTAGCAAAAAAAGCTACATGATCTCTGTTGTAAAACAATGAAGCGTTTAAACTAGAGTTATTGAAAAATCTTGCACCACCTAATTGAATTCGGGTATTCGCAAATTCTTGTAATGTGGTTTTGTTTTTTGCTTGAAGTTGAGCCAAGTTTAAGTGATAGGACCATTTTGAATTTGGCTTGTTAGATAGATATACTTCACCAAGAATGTGGGTATTGTTGCCACCACCCAAACGCACATAGTTTGAAAGGGCAATCGAATCGATTCCTTTTTCTTTGATTTTATCGGGATCAATGGTTTGAATTAATTTGGGGGTATTCCAATTAAATTCAGGTGTTTCGTATTTAAGGGTAATTTTAGGTGTTTCTGTTTTAGGTACAACTGGCTCAATAGAAAGCTTTGAGGCTGGAATTAGTTTTATATTTGTACCAGAAATTACATCATGACTACTATTTTCGAAACCTTTAGGCTTGTCGGGTTGAGCCATAACTATTATGGCATTAAACAAAACGGCGGCTGTAAGAAATCCTTTTTTCATTTCTATACAAAAATGCGCGCGGGAGATCAATAGATAAACACGAGTTTTGGCAGTGTATACAAAATGCAACACAATAGATTTTATTTAAAAAATCTCAATTAAGGTTTGTTTGGTAAAATAATTTCACTATCTTTGCAACCCAATTTTACGTCATGTACGCAATAGTAGAAATAGCAGGAAGACAATATAAGGTTTCGGAAAATACCTTTCTTATTGTAAATCGTTTGGACGCCGAAACAGGTTCAAAAATTGAGTTTGATAATGTTTTGTTCATAGGTGGAGACAAGATCCAAGTGGGTTCTCCAACAGTAGCAGGTGCGAAAGTAACTTGTTCTGTTGCCGAGCACGGAAAAGGCGATAAGATTATCGTTTTCAAAAAGAAAAGAAGAAAAGGGTATACAGTGAAGAATGGTTTCAGACATTCACACACTTGTTTGAAAATCGAAAGTATCAAGGCTTAATAATATAAATTAGAAAGTATGGCACATAAAAAAGGTGCGGGTAGCACCAAAAACGGTAGAGAGTCGCATAGTAAACGTCTAGGCGTGAAAATTTTCGGTGGACAAGTTGTTCAATCTGGAAATATCATTGTACGTCAAAGAGGTACTAAACATCATCCAGAAGTTAACGTAGGTATTGGTAAAGATCATACTTTGTTCGCTTTGTCGAATGGTGTAGTTCGATTCAGAAAAGGTAAAGATGGCAGAAGCTTCGTTTCTGTTGTTGAAGCCCAAGCATAATTGAATTAAAAAACAACTTATATTTAGGGCGATTTTATCGCCCTTTTTTATTTTATAATAACATGCAAGAAAATAATACAAAATTCCCAAGTCATTCGCTCACCGAAATGAATGAAATTGTATTGCCCAACGATACAAATACATTAAATAATTTAATGGGAGGGAAGATGTTGCATTGGATGGATATTTGTGCAGCAATTGCCGCTCAAAAACATAGCAATCAGATTGTGGTTACGGCAGCCGTAGATAGTGTTTCTTTCAAAGAAAGTATTCGTTTGGGTGATGTTGTTACCTTAACTGCTTATGTTACCAGGGCATTCAATTCATCAATGGAGGTTTTTATAGAGGTTTATGCCCACAGCATTCCACGAGGTGAAAAGATTAAGAGCAATGAGGCTTATTATACTTTCGTTGCCTTAGATAGCCGCAATAGGCCAGTAGCGGTTCCTCAAATAGAACCTCAAACACCAGAAGAGCAAAATAAATTTGATGGCGCATTAAGACGCCGTCAGGTAAGGTTAATTTTGGCAGGAAAAATGAAACCTGAAGACGCAAAAGAACTAAAGAATTTATTCGTTTAATTAAATTATACACATATTTAAAACAAAAAAACCTTCATTTATGAAGGTTTTTTTGTTTTAAAAAGAAGGTATTTTATAATGATTGGTGTTCTGTAGCTGCACTTTCTTCTAAGATCATACTTACCAATGTATCATTAGGTTTAAAATCAATTTTGGTTGAATTTTGAACTGTTTCTAAATAATTTAAGTAGGTTTTCCAGTCAGGATTAGCGTCTAACTCCATTTCAATCAATTGACTCACACTGGGGGAGCATTCATTGTAAAAGTACATTAGTAATTCTGTTTTGGTAATGTTATAAATCATAAGCCTGACGTTATTTTAGTTAATAACGCATTACTTTGATTTTTATTTTACGCGCACTGAATTTTTTTGAGTCATTTTTCTAAGATTAATCAAAGCATAATGCATTCGACCAATACATGTGTTGATATTAGTGTTTGTTACAACTGCAATTTCTTTGAAACTTAGATCTGCATAATTTCTCAAAACCAGCACTTCGCGCTGTTCTTCAGGTAATTCCCATATCCATTTTCTTAGCATGGTAATTTCGTCATTTTCAATATGCAACTCTTCTTGGCTTTTTTCGAAAATTCCAATGTTGTTTAAAATATCATTGCCTTCGCTGTCTACAACAATTGGCAAACGCTTTCTTTGACGAATTGAATCAATACACATATTTCTAGAAATACGCATAGCCCAAGGAAGAAATTTGTCTTCATGGTTGTATTTGCCTGTTCTAATAGAGTGTATGATTTTAATGAAAGTTTCCTGAAATATATCCTCAGCAATATAACGATCACCAACCAGAGCATAAATGCTCGAGAAAATGCGATTTTTGTGTCTTTTGAGAAGGGTTTCAAAAGCGCCTTGGTTGCCTTCTGTGTAGTGTTTAATCAATACACCATCTGCTATCATTGTTGTTGCCATAATAATACTCCTCCTTGCGGATTAAACTTTAATTGTTAATACGTTTTTTAGTTGAGTATTTTTATAGCTATAGGCGTTTTCTTTATGATATTGAAAACGCAATAAACACAACATTATTGTGAAATGCAAGAAAATTATAAAATATTTTTTAAATTATCTCAAGCCATTTAAATACGAAATCGCCGACATCCTTTGTTTTCCTTGGGGTTGAAGCTCTATAATCTCTAAAAAAGAATTTTCACATTCTATGTATAGTTTTTTATTATCGATGAAAATTACTTCATTCGATTCGTTTTTTACAGATTCTGTTACAATCTGTGAAGTGTATATTTTTAATTCCCCAAATGAACTTTCAATCCATGAACCTGGATAAGGACTCAACCCTCTGATTTTATTATGAACTTCAATTGCCGATTGATTTATGTCTACATGGCAAAACTCGCGGTTAATTTTACTGGCCATTTTTAAATCATCGGTATAAATTTGAGGAAAGGTTGGGGTTTGATTCCCAAATGCTTCAATTTTCCTCAAAGATTGAATCATCAAATTGGCACCCACATCCATTAATTTATCGTGTAAGGAACCACCCGTTTCATTCTCATCAATTTGAACTTCCTGTTGATCAATCAAATCGCCAGTGTCAATTTCATGCTTCAGGAAAAATGTACTCACACCAGTTACTTTTTCACCTTGAATAATGGCATGTTGAATAGGGGCGGCACCTCGGTAATTAGGCAATAACGATGCATGTAAATTGATGGTTCCAAGTTTTGGAGCCGACCAAATTTTCTCCGGCAACATTCTGAAAGCAATAACAACGCCCAAATCTATGTTTAAACCATTGATTTGGTTTTGGAAATCTTCTGATTTTAAATTGGTTGGTTGAAAAACGGGAATATTTAATTTTTCGGCAGATACTTTTACATCACTTGATTTCAATTGTCTACCTCTACCTGCAGGTTTATCTGGTGCCGTTACCACCGCCACAACATTAAATCCTTCTTTTGCAATTAATTCCAATGAAGTTGCAGCGAATTCAGGTGTTCCAAAAAACAATATTCTCATTCAAATGCAAATTTAGGCAATCTTAATTTGGAAAAATTCGCATTTTTAAGAAAACTTTCCCTATATTTTTATTGTCTAAGAGTTGAAACATACATTATTTCAACGAAATTTGTATAAATCAATGAAAAAGTACCTGCTTTTTTTAATCTGTATTTACTCGATTTTCCCTTCGTTTTTAAAAGGGCAATCGGAGATATTTATTGAAAATAAAGGCCAATTCCCTGCAAAAGTAAAAGCCTATGCTGCATTGAATATTGGTAATGTTTGGCTTTGCAACGACGGTTTGTGGCTTCATTTCTGGAATACAGATGATGTGATGAAAATTCATGATCGGGCCATTGAAAACACCAAAATTGCATCGCACAGCGTTCAGTTAGATTTCGTAAATGCAAATTATTCCCATATTGATTTTGAGGGAAGCAAATCAGACTATTACGTCAATTATTTTAAGGGAAACAATCCTAAAAAATGGGCTACAGAATTGTATAAATATTCAAAAATGGTTGTTAGATCCATTTATCACGGTGTTGATTTGGAAATAATAGCAAGCAATGGGGGTATCAAATACAATTGGATTTGTTCACAAGAGAAATTGTCCCTCATAAAAATAAAAGTGAATGGGGCCGGTATTTCTAAAAACAGTGAAACGGAACTTCGTTTTGAAACGAGCATTTTAAATTGGAATGAAAATATTCCTTTGGTTTATGAGAGTGCAAATCCTTCGTCAATAATTCCTTGTCAATATATTTTAAGCGGCAACGAAATTGCTTATAAAATCCAGAAGCAAACAACGTTAAAGCGAAATACCAAGATTGTGGTTGATCCAGTCCTTGTTTTTAGCACATATAGTGGCTCTAGTGCTGACAATTTCGGTTGTACTGGAACTTATGACGAAATTGGAAATGGTTATTCTGGAGGGACGGTATTCGACGTTGGATTGCCTGTTACCACTGGAGCTTTCCAAATACAGTTTGGTGGCGGGGTTCCTGAAGATTTGGGTTACGGTGGAGATAGAGATATTGCATTGTTAAAATACAATCAATCTGGAAATAAACTGGTTTTTTGTACTTATTTGGGGGGATCAGATAATGAACAACCCCATTCAATGGTGGTAGATTCATTGAATAACTTATATGTGATGTCTACGACAAGGAGCAGTGATTTTCCGGTTACGGCGGGAGCTTATGATGTTACTTGGAATGGTTCTTATGATTTTACCGTTACCAAAATAAGTTGGGCAGGAACAAAAATTTTGGCTGGAACATATATCGGTGGCAGCGGTCAAGATGGTGTTGGCGCAGATCGATCGGTAAATCCCGTTGATGATTTTCCACTGTTATATAACTATGCCGATGAGTTTCGAGGTGAGATCATTACCGATAATAAAACGATTTATGTTTGTGGGGTAACTTATTCAAACGACTTTCCACAAACGGTTGGAAGTAGAATTAGAACAGTTGAAGAAGATGGAACTGTTTTTTCACTTACTGGCGATCTGAAAAGTTTAAATTGGTCACAAGTAATAGGTGATGAAGACAAATATTACGATGCCATTTATGGAATTGCATTAGGTAAAAACAATGACTTGTATGCTGCGGGTGGTACCAATTCTAGGGGATTGAAATCTCAATTTAAAGGTGCATGGCAAAATGATTTTATCGGCGACGTTGATGGTATGCTTATGCGATTTGATTCCAAAAATGGCATCTTGTTGAGTGGTAAATATTATGGTACAAATCTTTACGAACAAGCATATTTTGTACAAACGGATTTATCTGGTAATCCTTATATATACGGACAAACAGAAGGACAAATTAGTACTATTAATTCGCCGTATAGTCAAGCAAATACCGGTCAGTTTATTACAAAACACAGTCAGGATTTAAATACAATTCTTATTCAAACAACATTTGGTGCCAATGGTAATATGCCAAATATTAGTCCTTCTGCATTCTTAGTAGATCGCTGTGAACGTATTTTTATCTCAGGTTGGGGTGGAGCAACGAATACAGCTTTGTACGACATTAACACAGGAGCTTCTAAAATTCACCGAAATAAGGGAAATACAAGAAATCTTCAAACCACGAACGACGCTCTGCAAAAGACTACAGACGGGAGTGATTTTTATATTGCGGTGTTTTCTAAAAACATGTATAATTTGGCATTCGGTACTTTTTTTGGAGGGGTGAGTACAGGTTCTAAAAAAGCAGAAGAACATGTTGATGGTGGAACCAGTAGATTTGATAAAAAGGGTATTATTTATCAGTCTGTTTGTGCGGGTTGCCGTCAAAACGGATTATTTCCAGTAACACCAACCGCATTTAGTACAACAATGAATAGCCGAAATTGTAACAATGCATTGTTTAAAATTGACTTTGAAAACTTGAATAAAAAACCTTGGTTGTCTGATACTTTTATTAAAGTTACGGCTACTGAATTGATAGATATTCAAAAGTTTGCACGCGATGCAGATGTGTTTGACACGGTGAATTTGAAAGTTAAATGGTTGAAGAAAGGTGCCATGAAATTTACGGATACGGCAACTGTTACAACCATAATGGGAATAAACAGGGCGCAGTTAAAATTGAAATGGCAAACTACCTGTGGAAGTTTTTCAAAGGATACAATTAAGCTTCAGGTAATGATTTACGATTGTGGTTGCCCAAAGTCAGATACTACTTACGCCACAATTTCAATTTTAATTGAAGAACCACCAAAAGTAATTCCACCCGATGCAATTTGTGTAAGCTATGATAGGGTTACCAAACAAATGAAAATTTCATGGCCAGCAACTACGGTTCCCACTAATTTTTTTAAATACTTTTTAATTGAAAGAACCAATCCAGATGGATCCAAACAAATTATTGATACCATATTCAATAATTTGGCAGGTGAGTTCATTGATAACAATGTTGTTAATCCGCAAGTGAATAATTATTGCTTTGGAATGATTGGTGTGAATATTTGTGATACGCGGGTTCAGCCAATCAATGTATTTTGTACAGTTAGAGAATTGAATAATTCAATTGAACCTGTACATTTGATATCGGCAAGTGTATTTGAAGATCGTAGAGTTGACGTAAAATGGGTTATGAGTGCTGAGCCTAAATTCAAGGAATTTGAAATTTATAAGTTTCCAATTACGGGTTCGATTGGTTCTGTTCCTGAATTTGTAATAAAAGACACCACACTATCAGATTCTAGCTTTAATGTAGATAAACAAGCATTTTGTTATCAAGTGATTGTGGTTGATAAGTGTGGACATATCAGCAAACCAAGTAACAAAGGATGTAATGTAATTATCAGTGGAACTTCGGTTGAGGAGCCAGATTATTATTTTAATTTGAAATGGGCAGATTATGTGGGTTGGGATTCTGGGGTGAGTGTTTGGGATTTACAAAGGAAAAATGACGTTGAAACATTTAAATCAATGGTAATTCAGAGCAATCGTTTATACAAAGATGATAAGTTGGATTATGATTGGGGAGGGTATTGGTATCGAGCCATAGGATACGAAGCTCCAACAAAAGGAATCTATTACAAAGGAATTACTGAAAGTAACTGGGTCTATTTATATCAGCCACCAGAGGTTTGGGTGCCGAATGCATTTACGGTGAACAACGATAAGTTAAATGAAGTTTGGGGAACTGTTCCAATTTTTGTGAAAGGATATTCAATGAAAGTTTACGACCGTTGGGGTCAGAAAATTTGGGAATCTTTTGATAAAAAGAAGCAGTGGGATGGAACCATCAATGGAATACAAGTTCAAGATGGTGTATACGCTTGGTTATTGAATTTTGATGGCTGGAACGATAAACGCTATCAAAAAACAGGAACCGTAATGGTATTGCATTAATTCTGCCTTTCGCTCAAATAGTTCAGGAGCTCAATCAATAAATTTGTGTTTAATCCACTTTTTTCAATGTGTTCTAAATTCAAGTGCGCTTTTTTATTGTAATCTTCAATCAGTTGAATACACTTTTTATCAATTTCAATTTCCTGCCAATGGGCTATAATTGCATCCACCTTAGATGAGCTATTTTCCATTTGAAATAATTCTAGGTGTTTTGGTTGATCAGCATATTGAGAATTTAAAAATAACCACGTTTTCTTTCCTTGTAAAATATCACCGCCTTTAATTTTGCCGGTATTGTCTGAATTGCCGAAAGTATCTAGGTAATCATCCATTAACTGAAAAGCCATACCCATGTTGATTGCGAAATCGTACAATTCATTGCTGGTTTGTTCATTGCAGTTTCCAGAAAGTGCACCACATTTGATGCTACATCCCAATAAAACAGCAGTTTTATTTTGAATCATGTGCAAATAAGAATCAACATCAACATCATTGCGACTTTCAAAATCCATATCATTTTGTTGTCCTTCACAAACTTCTGCAGCTGTTTTGGTAAAGGTTTTCAAAATCGCATCCTTGTTTGGCCCAGTATAGTTAATTAGCAATTCATATGCTTTAACCAACATATTGTCGCCACTTAAGATTGCCGTAGGTTCATCCCATTTCTTATGTACTGTTGGCTTTCCACGCCTTGAATCGGCTTTGTCCATAATATCGTCATGCACCAAACTGAAATTATGAAATACCTCCATTATATGGCCAATATAAATTCCTTGTTGGGCATCGCCATTTGCCAATTGATTCCCAATCATAGACAACAATGGTCTTACGCGTTTTCCACCCAATGCCATGATGTAATTCATTGGATTGTAAAGGTTGTCGGGAGATCCCTTAAAAGAATTTTCGTTTAAGAATTGATTATAATCGTTTTGAAGTTTTTCAATTGTATTCATTATTCGTATAAATAAAAATCTATTTGTCTGGCAATAGGGTTCGCTGATTTCACTTTGATGGTGATGATGTCTCCCATGTGGAAAGATCTTTTGGTTCTTTTGCCCATTAATTTTCGTTCGTCTTCAACGTAATAGAATCGGTCAAATTTAATTTCACTCACTTTAATGAGTCCCTCAGCATGCAAATCTAAAATGGTTGCATAAATTCCCCATTCAGTGATCCCTGAAATTCTAGCTTCGAAAATTTCACCTTCGTGTTTTTTCATAAGTTCTGCCATTTTATATTTCACACTTGCTCTTTCGGCTTCGGCAGCTTTTTGTTCCATCAAAGAAGAGTGCTTTGCAAAGCTTTCAATGGTTTCTTCGTTATATGGCGATGGCGTATTATTCAAATATTCGAAAAGCATTCTATGTGCCAATAAATCTGGATATCGGCGAATAGGAGATGTGAAATGGGTATAATATTCAAATGCCAATCCAAAATGCGACGTTTTATAAGCAGTATAAACGGCTTTAGCCATCGTTCTGATTGCCATTTGTTGAAGTACTGATAATTCTGGTTTATTCTCGGCTCTTTCCAACAATGAATTGAACGATTTTCTCATTACTTTCTCATTGTCAATTTGAATTGGATAGCCCATGATTTTGCAAAATTTAGCAAACTCAATTAATTTTTCTTGTGGGGGATTGTCGTGCGTTCTGTAAATGAAAGGCAAATTTGGAATTTTTAACTTGTAAACATGTTCTGCTATTGCTTTATTAGCCAACAGCATGTATGTCTCAATCATTTTGTGCGCATCGAACCTAGTTTTTTCATAAACTTCAATAGGTTCGCCACTTTCTGTTAATTTGAATCTGAGTTCTTTCGATTCAAATTTCAAAGCACCATCTTCAAATCTATCTTTTTCGTAAATTTTAGATATATTGTTCAGGGTAACCAATTCATGCGCGTATTGTCCAGTTTCGGCAACAATAATATCTTGGGCTTCTTCGTATGAAAATCTGCGGTTACTATGAATGATGGTTTTGCCAATCCATTTGTTTACTATTTGAAATTGCGCATTCAATTCAAATTCAACGGAAAAGGCCAATCTATTTTCGTTAGGACGCAATGAGCAAAGGTTGTTCGATAATTTCTCAGGCAACATTGGAATGGTTCTGTCTACCAAATAAACAGATGTTCCTCTTTCAAATGCCTCTCTATCTAACGGACTTCCAACTTTTACATAATGCGAAACATCGGCAATGTGCACACCAATTTTAACATGTCCGTTTTCTAGTTCTCGGTAAGAAATGGCATCGTCAAAGTCTTTTGCGTCAGCAGGGTCAATGGTAAAGGTGGTTACGTCTCTAAAATCCTTTCTCGATTTTATTTCATTGTTTGAAATGGCTTCTTCAATGGCTTCGGTTTCCTCCAAAACATCCTTAGGAAATATCGTTTTGAAACCGAATTCACCCACAATGGCATGCATTTCGGTTTCATTATTCCCTGGTGTTCCAAATACTTCTAAAATTCTACCTATTGGATATTTTGTATTTGGAGGGAAATCATATACTTCAACAATGGCTTTTTGTCCATCTAATTTTGGATCAACTTCACCTTTGATTTTAATGTCTTTAAAACCTGCTTTTGAAGTAAGTAAATAGGCATTTTTTTCAAAAACGTCTAAGTAACCCACAACTTTGGTTGGTTTTCTGTCGATTAACCTAACATAAACAATGTCAACCCGTTTGCCTTTTACTTTGTATTCACATTCAACCCGATCTTCAGGTAATAATTGCTTGATATAAACTGTTGGAATAAAATAGGATAGACCATCATCTAGTACCACATAATATTCACCTTTGTTGCTTGCAATTAATTTTCCTTGTAGTGTTTGCGATGGTTTTACAAATGCAAATTGACCTTTAGAAGGTTGATTGATGAGTTTTTTTTGAGTGAGGGATAGGAGAGCCTGGTAAACAGATTCTTTATCTATTTTAGCATCAATTGGTATTCTGTTAAAAACGCGTTGGGTATTTAATGCGCCTTTAGGAGAGTCCTCCAAAATGGCTAAAACAATTTTTTCGATGAACGAAAGTTTATAATTTGAATTCAATGGGAGTTATTTTTCGTAATAGTTCAAATCCTTATGAAAGGATTCTTCTATGTGCAAAGTTCCCCAAATAGCAAGAGAAACACAAATTAATCCGATAATAAGTGCAGAAATACTTGCAGAATGTGTTTGATTCTCTAATATTTCGAATCCTGAGGTGATTAAAAGAACTCCACCTCTTACAAAATTAGGCACGGTTGCAGCGACAGTACTTCTAATATTTGTTCCAAACTGTTCACTGGCGTTTGTAACAAACAAAGCCCAATAACCGGTTACGGCGCCCAACATTACTGCTATAAAGCGATAATAATTTGCAGAACCCACTGGTCCATACAAATAAATCGTCGTCATAATAATTATCCCAATGATATTTGAGAACATAACTTTTTTACGGCTTTTAAAAATTTGTGATAGTGTACCACTCGTTAAATCACCGATTGAAAGACCTACATAGCTCCAAAGTACCATTTCCTTGGTTGGTAAAACTTTCAAGATATCTGTGTTTCCGGTGATTTCAGGCAAAAATCGGTGAGCCAAGGCTATCAACACACCTACAACAAACCAAACGGGTAAGCCAATTACAATGCAGGCCAAGTATTTTACAAAGGTTTTCTTTTCTTTGAAAAGACTAAAGAAATTGCCACGTTCAACATCGTGTTCTTTGGCTTGTTCAAATAGACCACTTTCGAAAGTACTTGCTCTTAGCCCCAAGAGTAGAAGTCCCAATGTCCCTCCAACAATATAAGCCACTTGCCAATTTGCAACTGGTTTGTGGATGATTCCAGATATAAAATCTCCGATAAATTGACCATTTTTTGAAACCAAGAAAGCTGCAACAGCCCCCAAGGCACCAAAGGTTACAATGATCATGGTACCTAATCCTCTTTTCTTTTGAGGCATCAATTCGGCAACCAAGGTGATTGCTGCACCAAGTTCACCAGCCAAACCTAGTCCTGCAATTAAACGCCACATTTTATAAGCCCATAAAGACTCTACAAAGGCATTGGCAATATTGGCAACAGAATATATTAAGATACTTCCAAATAATACAGAAACCCTTCCTTTTTTATCGCCCCAAACGCCCCAAAGAATTCCACCAATGAGCATTCCGGCCATTTGCCAACGGAATAAAACAGTTTCATAAGTGTTGTAATCAATATGTAAAGATTCGAGACTTTCTTTTTTAATGATATTAAAAAGTATCAAATCATATATGTCAACAAAATAGCCCAAAGAGGCTACAATGATGAGCAGAATAATATTCTTCTTGGTTTTAAGTGTATTCATTCTCAAAAATTAATTTTTCCAAAGATGCAAAAAAAAAAGGAATTCGAAGTATTTCTTTATTAAATCAAATTATAAAAACACTGAAATTGAGTGGCAAAATTTTTCCAATTCAATTTTGTCTATGTCATTGAAATGGTTCAAATGTTCGCTGTCTACGTCCAAAACGCCCCAAATTTTATTGTCTTTGAAGATAGGAATTACTATTTCACTGTTTGATACACTGCTGCACGCAATATGTCCCTCAAATTCATGAACATTTGGTACCAAAATGGTAGATTCGTTTTTCCAGCAGCTTCCACAAACGCCTTTTCCAAAGTCGATTTTTGTACAAGCGGAAGGACCCTGAAATGGTCCTAATATTAACATATTGTTTTGAACACGATAAAATCCGACCCACCACCAATTGAAAATTTCTTTCATCAAGGCAGAGGCATTGCTCAGATTGGCAACCCAATCAACTTGATCGTCGGCAATTCCATTCCAAAAAGTATGGAGATGTTCATATTTTTGGGGGATTGAAAGCCCTGAATAGGTCATATTTGGTGTATTTTCCATAATATTTACGTAATAGTAATACTATTTACAAAAAAAGGTCAATAGTTTGATTTATCTGCTATAACTTGCAAGTTTATTTGTAGAAAAAGCAAGATGGAAGTAATCAATTCAAAACAATTCGAAGTAGTATTTACCTTTGTAAAACACGCTCATTTTGGAGTTGTCATTGAAGCAAATGCAGTCCAACTGCTTGAAAATGGAAAACCGTCTCTGACATATCAGAGAATTAGAGAAAAGAATAGCGATTATTTTAGGTTAGATGAAAGGCAAAATGCCGCAGTTCAATTGATAGAAACCTTTGAAGTTGAGTCAATCATGGCCAAATTTTATACAGGTACTAAAAAATTGCGTCCTGCGGATTTCTTGTTAAAACAATTTACACCTGAAATGAAAATTCAAGTTCGCGCTTTTATTGAGCGTCAACTTGTTCATATTTTAAATATTGTAAAGGATTATCAGATTTATTGGTCAAGTGTAACGGGAGAACCAATGGGTTCGCCAATTTCGTTTGTCAATGAACCAGCGTCGGTGTTGTTTCATTTTAGAAGGGACGAAGAGGGTATGAATTATTTTGCTACCGTGAAACACCAAGATGAAAAAGTTAGGTTTTTTGAAAATGAAAGCGTTATGTTGGTTAATAAACCAGCGTGGATGCTTACGGATACCAAATTATTGTTTTTTAACGACAGGGTAGACGGTCAAAAAATCAAACCATTTTTAAGTAAAAAGTTTATCCATATTGAGCCGGCTCAAGAAGCTGTTTATATGCAAAAATTCGTACTTCCTTTATTGGAAAATCACGATGTATATGCAGTAGGATTTGATATTGTAACCGAACAGTTAGACGTGCAACCTGTTTTGAGGTTGTCGAAAGTTTGGGATAAAGACAGTCATATTGTGCTTTATTTTAAATATGGCAGTTGGTTGTTTCCTTATCATGTAAACAAACGTGTGAACGTTTCATTGGAAGAAAAAGACGGTAAATTTACTTTCCATAGAATTCGTAGATCTTATCAGATTGAAAACGAAAAAATATCAATTTTGAATGAATTGGGATTGGAAGCTAATGAAGGTAGTTTGTTCAGTGTTCCATTGGAAGATACCGCATATTCTTTAATTCAATGGATTAACGAACATACAGAAGATTTACAACGCAAAGGATTTAAAGTAGAACAAGATTTTACCGAGGTGAATTATTACTTAGGTAAAATTGAATTAAAAATCAAGGTCAATCAATTTGAAGATTGGTTTGACGTAATGGCCGTTGTGAAATTTGGTGATTTTGAAATTCCGTTTAGCCGATTGAAAAACAATATCCTTCAAAAGAAAAAAGAATTTGTATTGCCTGACGGCAGTATTGCAATATTGCCGGATGAATGGTTTGCAAGATTTTCTCAAATTGTGAATTTGGCTGATTTTGATGATAAAACACTTCGATTAAAAAACATTCATGTTGGTTTATTAGATGATCTTCAAGATTTGTTTGAAGAAGAGCTGCCTAAATCAAAATGGAACGAGATATTATCTACCGACCTGCCGGATTATGACTTGCCGTCAAATTTTGTCGCGGATTTAAGAGAATACCAAAAAGAAGGATATAATTGGATTAAATTTTTACTTGAAAACAAACTGGGTGCGTTATTGGCCGATGATATGGGTTTGGGTAAAACCATTCAAACCCTTGCCGTTATTCAATCCATGATCAATCATGAATACCATCCAACCACTGTTCATCGTCATATGGCGTTTGAAGAGGTTGAGAAAGTATTAAATGGCACTTCTATTATCCCTCCAAATCAATTCTACCAAGGTCCAACCTTGGTAATTTGTCCTAAATCGCTTTTATACAACTGGCAATCAGAGGCAAATAAATTTTGCCCAACCTTGAAAGTGATGAAATACAATGGAATTCATAGACACAAGTTAATCAGTGAATTTGCAGATATGGATTTGGTTATCATGAGTTACGGAACCATGAGAAATGATATCGAAATTCTGAAATGTTTTGAATATCGTTGTGTTGTTCTCGATGAAAGTCAGGCAATTAAGAATCCAAGTTCATTAACAGCCAGAAACTTACTCAAATTAAATGCACGCAATAGGATTGCCTTGACCGGTACTCCAATTGAAAATACCTTATTGGATATTTGGAGTCAAATGAATTTCTTGAATCCTGGTTTATTGGGTTCTTATTCATTTTTTGAAAACCAATTTATTAAACCAATTGAAAAGTCTTCAAATGCAAAAAAAGCAGAAGAGTTAAGGAAATTCATTGATCCATTTGTACTCAGAAGAACAAAGAGTCAAGTGGTGAAGGAACTTCCTCCAAAAGTTGAAAAAATTCACTATTGTGAAATGAGTCCAGCACAAGAAGAGTTATATGAGAAAGTCAAAAGTCAATACAGGAATGAGATTTTGAATCATGTAAATCAAGTTGGAATTAGCAAATCGAGGTTGAAAATATTCAACGGATTGATGCATTTACGTCAACTTGCTTTGAATCCGAGTTTGAAGGATGAGAATTACGAAGGGGGTAGTGGTAAGGATGATGAGATTTCAAGGATGTTAATTCGTGCAATTGAGAATGGACATAAAATATTGTTGTTCTCTCAATTTGTAGGGTACCTCAAAAATATTGCTGAATTGTTGAAAGAATCGAAAATTCAATATTGTTATTTGGATGGTTCAATGGATGAAAAAGAAAGAGCACATCAAATTGATTTGTTCCAAAATACCCCTGAAATTAAAATATTCTTATTGAGTTTGAGGGCTGGAAATAGTGGAATCAATTTAACAGCGGCAGATTATGTATTTTTGGCAGATCCATGGTGGAATCCTTTTACCATGAAGCAGGCTGAAGATAGAGCACATAGAATTGGTCAAAACAAAACGGTGATGAGTTATAAGTTTATTACAAAAAACACCATAGAAGAAAAGATTTTGGCATTACAAATGAAGAAAACACGATTGGCAGAAAGCATTATTCCAGACGAAGATGTGGTATTGACCAATCTAGATATTGAAGAATTGGAGGATTTACTAACTTAATATGTTTGGCTTATCAGAAGAAAAAGCTTGGTATAAAATATTGAGAAATGCCCACCAGTTAAGTGGGTTGAAAAGAATTCATAATATTTTAAATCAAAAGGTTAAGGAAGGTACCGTTATCTATCCTTCACAGAATGATATTTTAAAAGCCCTTGAATTGTGTGATTTCAATGATGTAAAAGTTGTAATCATTGGTCAAGATCCTTATCACGGAACTGGCGAAGCAAATGGTTTGGCGTTTTCAGTAAATGAGGGAGTTAAAATTCCACCATCGCTAAAAAATATTTTCAAGGAAATTGAAACTGAGTTTGATTGTGAACCTTTTACATCTGGCGATATTCAGTTTTGGGCAGAACAAGGCGTTCTATTGTTGAATACCATTCTCACTGTTGAAAAAGATCTGCCTTTGTCGCATCAAGGAATTGGATGGCAAAACTTTACTAATTTTTGTGTTGGGAAATTATCGGAAGAACATAAAAAGATCATTTTCATGCTTTGGGGGAACAATGCCAATCAAATGATTCAATGCATTGATGAAACCAAGCATATCATTTTAAGTTCGGTTCATCCTAGTCCTTTATCTGCGCACAAAGGATTTTTCGGCAACAACCACTTCAAAAAGGCAAACAAACTTCTCCGTAAAATGGGCAAGGAGCCTATTCAGTGGTTTAAAAGTTGATTTTCCATCGAATTGGACTATTTGCTGAGTGTGAATATGTTTCATTCGCTTATTAAATAGATTTTTATAGTTTTGCTCTGTGGAATTGCCAATATCAATTAATCATGCTACAATTTACCAGGGAAGAATTCCTGTGTTGCAATCTATTTCCTTAGACGTAAGTATTGGAGAGTTTGTATTTTTAGTAGGAAAAACTGGATCGGGAAAATCGTCATTGTTAAAAACACTTTACGGTGAAATCCCATTGATTGAAGGCAATGCAAAAATTGCAGATTTTGAATTAAACGGCTTGAAGCCAAGCCAGATACCTTTTCTTCGTAGGAAATTGGGAATCATATTCCAAGATTTTCAATTACTATCTGACCGTTCAGCATTAGATAATTTACTTTTTGTGCTGAGAGCTACCGGTTGGAAAAATGATTTCGAAATGAAGCAACGCGCTTTGGAAGTCCTAGAAAAAGTTGGATTACAAACTAAGAGCTACAAGTTCCCCAATGAATTAAGTGGTGGTGAACAACAAAGATTGGTCATTGCCCGCGCATTATTGAATGACCCTAAAGTTGTATTGGCTGATGAACCTACGGGGAATTTAGATCCTGAAATCAGCGATGATGTGATGACCTTGTTGCATAAAATTTGCTCTGAAGGAACTTCTGTAATTATGGCCACCCACGATTATCGTTTGATTCAAAAGTTTGGTGGTACCATCTACCAAGTGAAAGATCAAAAATTGACGCAAATCAACGATTTTGCGCAATTAAATTGGTAATTAGTACAACTCTGTAATCTTTATTTTTTGAGCCGTATTTGGTTGTAAAATGACCAATGTTCTGTAATGATATTTGGGATTGAATAACCAATTTTGATTCTCTAAATTTGAAACAATAGTTTTCCTATCTGTTACCGAAGTATTATCAATAGCATCTGTTAATATGATAAATTTTGATAGGTCATTGTTGGGTTTGTTGTTGAATTCCTCAATACTTAGTATTTTAAAATTCATTTTTTCGTATAATGTTGTTAAGTTTTTATATTCTAAATAATTGCTAAACAACACATTATTATCGGTTATGAATTTAACGGGTTTGGTTTTTGATTGCGAAATGGCTTGTATTTTATCTGTAATGTACGTAATTCCTTTGAAGTCATATTGTTGTGAAGGGATAATGAAAAATAGGGTATTCCAAATGGCAATGAATATGGTGAGACCTTTTAGAAGTTGAAAGTGCAGTAAATTGCTTTGTGAAAACCAGATAATTAATAACAAAGGTAGCATTACCATGAATTCTGCATTTCCTTCAGAGTAAAATGCGAATGAAAATTGCAACAAAATGGCAATAATGAGCGGATTTGAAATTGTAATACTGCCTTTTATTTTTTTGAGGGATAAAGAATGAAGGCTTTGAAAGTATTTGATAACGCGTTTGGAATTCAGTAACAAAATGGTGATCAATATTCCTGAAATAGAGAATATGTAAATTTTATAGATATTAATTATCAGAAGAATATCTCCATGAATTTGAATAAACGTTCGAATGAAGTTTATTGGTGTAAATAAGATGTTTTTAATTCCAAGTGAAGTAGTTACCTGTCCTTGTTGCACATCGTAAAAAGGAAGAGTATACCAAGTAATTTGATAATGAATGGCATATCTTATGTAAAACAATACAATTGCCAAACACGAAACCAATACCGGTTTCCAATTCTTTTTTTGAATGATGTCCGAAATTGCAAATCCCAACAGCCAAAAAATATGAATTTGATGGAATAATACAGCAATCGACAAGAACAAATAGGTCCAAACTTTATTTGCTTTTTTGAAATGAAAATATGTCCCCAATAAACTAAAAAATATAGGAAGAATATAGGTTTCGTTTTCACCAGAATATCGAACAAATCCAAATCCAAATGCCACAAACATCATCGCCCAAATGTTCTTTTCTTTTGAGGGATTGATAATTTCTAAGATGAGAAATAGGATATACAATGAAATTGCACCCCAAATTAAATTTAATTGACTAAAAAAAACTATAGGACTTAGAAATGGAAAAAATTGGTCAAATGGGGTAGAGCAAAATGCTACAAAAGGTTTGTAAAGAATATGATGCGGTGAAAAGTAATCGTGTTTTAAAATCTCACAGGCATAACCCCACCCATCGCCGGTTTGACCCATTGGAATGAAATTTATTCGAAAGATCAAATAAATCAACAAAATGAGAACAGCCTTTTGTTTCATCGCTCACAAATATAATCAAAAGCCTTGCTTATCTTTGTATCGTGAATAACAACCCTTTGAATCACGACATATTTCAGAAAATATCTGATACAGCCGAGGAATTAAACCTCGAAGCTTATGTTGTTGGTGGTTTTGTGAGGGATCTGTTTTTAAAGCGATCCAACAAAGACATTGATGTGGTATGCATTGGATCTGGGGTTGATTTTGCGCAGCATCTATATCAATCGCTAAAAGGAGATAAACACATTGCGCTGTTCAAAAATTTCGGAACTGCACAAATCAAATACAATGAATTTATCATTGAAATAATAGGTGCTAGAAAAGAAAGTTACAGAAAAGAGTCGCGTAAACCCATAGTTGAAGATGGTAGTTTAATTGATGATCAAAATAGGAGGGACTTTACCATCAACTCTCTTTATTTGTCTTTGAACAAACATAATTTTGGTGAATTGTATGATCCTTTTAATGGGGTACAAGACATTCAAGATGGCATTATAAAAACTCCAAACGATCCGGATATCACTTTCAGTGATGATCCATTGAGAATGTTGAGAGCCATTCGATTTTCTGCACGGTTGGGATTCAAAATTGAAGCGAAAACTTATGTTTCAATTTGTGAAAATGCGCACAGAATTGACATAGTTTCTCAAGAAAGGGTAACGGACGAAATCAACGCAATGATCATGGGCGAGAAACCAAGCATAGCGTTTGATATTATGTATAAAACAGGATTGCTTGTTCGCTTCTTTCCTGAATTTGTTGCATTGCATGGCATTGAAACCATTAATGGCAAAAGTCATAAGGATAATTTTTACCATACTTTGCAAGTTTTAGATCAAACTTGTGCACTTTCTGATAGTTTATGGTTGCGTTGGGCTGCAATTTTGCACGATATAGCAAAACCACCAACCAAAAGATTTGACCCAAAAGTGGGATGGACATTCCACGGCCATGAAGACAGAGGTTCTAGAATGGTTAAGGGGATTTTTAAGCGTCTGAGATTGCCGTTGGATGAAAAAATGCGCTATGTTGAAAAACTGGTATTGATGCATTTACGTCCAATTGTTTTGTCTAAGGAAATTGTAACTGACAGCGCCGTAAG
>Ga0209597_1000692_pt1 | contig 22029 bp, 22 predicted proteins | sample M_140625_MF_Meta_FD_187316 | JGI IMG/M metagenome (GOLD analysis project Ga0209597, IMG submission 187316) | Freshwater microbial communities from Lake Montjoie, Canada to study carbon cycling - M_140625_MF_MetaG (SPAdes) (version 2) | ecosystem: Environmental > Aquatic > Freshwater > Lake... | reverse complement strand
TCCAATTCGAAAAGGGTCACTTCACTGCAATCATGGGTCCAAGTGGTTCGGGCAAGTCAACGCTGATGCATTGCATGGCTGGCCTTGACTCGCTCACCAAGGGTTCAGTATCTATCAATGGCATTGACTTAGGTGGGCTCAGCGATAAGGCACTCACTCAGTTACGTCGTGAACAAATTGGTTTCATTTTTCAGGCTTTCAATCTGATCCCCACGCTCAACGCCAAAGAAAACATAGTTTTGCCACTCTCACTCGGTGGGCAAAAAGGTGATGCTTCTTGGATAGAAAACGTGATTGACGCCATTGGATTGCGTGACAGACTCGACCACCGACCAAGCGAACTCTCTGGTGGACAGCAGCAACGCGTTGCTGTTGCTCGTGCACTCGCAAGCAAGCCTGCCATTATTTTTGCCGACGAGCCAACTGGCAACTTGGATTCAAAAACTGGTGGTGAAGTGCTCGGTTTTATGCGACGCGCCGTGACCGATCTAGGTCAAACCATAGTGATGGTTACGCACGATGCAGCAGCGGCAAGTTATGCCGATCGCATTGTGTTTTTAAAAGACGGCAAGATCGCTGGCGAAATGTTTGAGCCAACACCAGATCGCGTGCTCGACTATCTCAAGCACCTCGGAGAATAAGCGCCGTGCTCCGACTGTCATTCAAAATGACTCTTGCACGCAAGGGCCGACTGTTTCTCACTTCGCTCGCCATCATTCTCGGCACGGGATTCCTGGCCGGCACATTTATTTTCTCTGACACGCTCAATTCCACATTTGACAGACTGTTTTCCGACGTATTTAAAGATGTCGATGCCTATGTTCGTTCATCCAGTTTCGTCGAAGCCGAATTTGGCGGTGAACAACGCGGATCCGCACCCATCGGTGCTCTAGAAATCGTGCTCGGCGTGCCAGGAGTAAAAGATGCAGCACCCGACGTACAGGGTTATGCGCGCATCATCGGCAAAGATGGCAAGCCCATTGGCGCAGACAACGGCCCACCAACATTTGGTGGCATCGCCTCAGCAAGCGTTGCGGGATTGTGGAATATCGAAGATGGACGTCTGCCAGTCGGCCCAACCGAATTGGTCATGGACAAAGCAACTGCCAAAACTGGCAAATTTGCACTTGGCGATACCGTGCGCATCAACGCCCAATCAGGTAGTCGCGAATTTGTGATGGTTGGCATTGTCAACTACGGCGACGTGAGCTCACCTGGCGGTGCAACATTTGCGTTGTTCGACCAACCAACAGCATCAGAGTTTTTGCTCAAGCCCGGTTTTGTCGATGCATTCTTGGTGCAAGGTGACGGCACTGTCAGTGACGAGCAACTTGCTTCTGCAATCAACGCGGCACTATCGCCTGCCGACAAGCTCGAAACAATCACTGGTGCTCAGATCACCAAAGAAACACAAGACCAAATTGGTGCGGTGCTCAGCTTTCTCACTCTGTTTCTCACCGCATTTTCATTCATTGCTTTAGGCATTGGTTGCTTCGTGATTTACAACGTATTTTCAATCACCACCGCGCAACGTCTCAAAGAGAACGCGTTGCTGCGTGCCATTGGTGCCAACAAGCGCCAAGTGGTTATCGCGATGATGGTTGAAGCACTCATCATCGGGCTTCTCGGATCTGCGCTCGGATTCTTATCAGGTATCGGATTGTCACGCGGTTTGAGCTCATTACTCAACGCATTTGGCATCGAGTTGCCAACAACCGGTCTGACGATTCACACAAATCGAATCGTGTTGACCATGATTGTTGGCACCGTCATTACGGTTCTCTCGGCAATACTTCCTGCTTTACGTGCTGGTCGCGTTCCCCCACTTGCTGCTTTGCGCGATACAGCACTTGAGAACGTTGGAAGTGTTACACGTCGCGTATCTATTGGTGTTATTGCAATGTTGCTCGGTGCTGGCGCCATTACTGCCACCGCTGCTGGAGCAACAAATGTTCTGCTCGGTATTGGTGTGCTCTTGGTATTTGCAGGCGTGCTCATCATCGGACCAGGAATTGCAAAACCAGTTGCGCTGAGTCTTGGTCGTCCAATCGAAAAACTTCGTGGAGTCACGGGTGCGATGGCTCGGCAAAATGCGGCTCGCAATCCAAAACGAACCGCTCGCACGGCTGCACCAGTGCTCATCGGTGTCGCACTTGTAACTGCCATGACCGTTTTTGCAGCAAGTGTGCGCAGTGAAGTGCGCACCACGATTGGCGATCAATTTCAGGGCGACTACATCGTGAGCTCGGCCAATCGACAATTTGGTGGCCTCGCACCGTCACTCGCTCCAGAACTTGCTCAGATTCCTGGCGTCGCGCAAGCAACTGGTCTTGGTTTTACTTCGGTCAACCTTGATGGCTCAGGCAAATTTGTATTAATCATTGACCCTGCAACTGCAAGCGGTCTCATCACATTCAACATGGTGCAGGGCGATCAGTCAAAACTTTCGGCAAATGGAATCCTCGTCAGTGAAACTCGTGCTCTTGCCAAGGGGTGGACAATCGGCTCAACTCTCGATCTTGCAATGGTCGATGGAACAAAAAAAACAGTCACAGTAGAGGGAACATTTGCATCAAGCGGATTTGGTGGCTCGTACGTTGTCAGCCGAGCGTTGTTTGAAGGGACCCTCAACAACTTGTTTGATGCCAACATCTATATTCGTCTCGCCGACGGTGCTAATACCGACCAGGTCTTCACTGCTCTCACAACTGCTACCACTGACAAAGGCCTTGGCACGCTGCAGAGTCGCGATGAATTCATTGATGCCGAATCGGGACAAATCAATCAGATTCTTGGGTTGATTTATGGTCTGCTCGGTCTCTCAATCATCATTGCGATTGTCGGTATTGTCATCACATTGTTGTTGTCGGTGTTTGAGCGTCGGCGCGAGATCGGCTTGTTGCGGGCAATTGGCATGACCCGCTCACAAGTGCGCACGACTGTGCGTTGGGAAAGTGTGATTACCAGCATGTTCGGTGCAATCGTTGGCGTCGCTCTTGGTGTCGTGATGGGCTTCGTCTTGATTTTGATCTTGGCCGACTCGGGTGCCGCGGCGTTCAGTTTGCCGATTGTCGGAACCCTCTGGATTTTGGTGTTGTCCTTCATTGTTGGCGTGCTGGCTGCTGTCTATCCAGCACGACGCGCCACCAAAGTCGACATTATGCAATCAATAGCAACCACATAATTATGAAACCGTCAGAGATCACACCAGAGATGCTGCAGTTCTTGACCGAACGTCATCTAGCAACACTCACAACACTGCGGCAAGATGGCTCACCCCATGTCGTTGCAGTCGGCTTTAGTTACGACGCCTCAACATGCCGAGCACGAGTCATCACTTTTTCAACTGCACAAAAAGCACTCAATGCTTTGCGTGGCGGTCGAGCAGCAGTTTCACAAGTCGACGGCGGACGTTGGCTCACACTTGAAGGCACCGTGCGTCTCGCGACGATGGACAATGACCCCGAAGAAGTGCGTCAAGCAGTTGCTGGATACGCGCAGCGCTACCAAGATCCAAAAGAGCGCGACAATCGTGTCGCCGTGATCATTGATGTCGACAGAATTATGGGTCGGGCTTAGTTTTTAACTAGCCAGCATCGCGTAGCGAAATAATTTCGTTCATAAATTGCTTGGCTGCAGGATGACTGTCGCCCATGCTCGCATCGCGCTCGATATATAACGGCGTAAAGTTTGGTCGCACGAGTGGCTCGTGGGCTGTTTGACAGCCTGCACACCAATACAGCACCCGGTTTGCTTCGCCGTGATGATTGACCTTCACCAAATCGCCGCAACGTACGCATGATTTGCCCTGTCGGCCGTAAATTGCCAAATTGTCCGACGATACATCGGCATTTTGCAACATCTCATGAGCGAGCGTGAGTAATTCTCGACACTCGGCACGCTTGAGAGTTCCGATATTGGCATAGGGGTGCAACTCGCACGCCCACAAAATCTCGCAACGAAACACATTGCTCACTCCGCGAACAACTCGTTGATCAAGTAGCACGTCGGCAACTGTCTCATCGCGCTCTTCGTACTCCATCATTCGATCAACAGCTTCTTCGATGTCGACGTCAAGATGTGCGAGGTCTGGTCCAAGTTTGCCGAGGATCGGGTGACGCCGAGGATCAAAGTCGTGATACACATCGATCTCTGGCGTATCAAAGCACACCGCAAGCCAATCTTGTACATCAATCAAAATATCTGCGTGCTTTGCATTCTTTCGCCAGGTGTCGCCTTTGCGATACACGTCCCATGAACTCGTCATCTTCATTCGAGTATTGAGCACGATGCCGTTATCCCAAATAATCTCAATGCTCTTATCAAGATTGCGAACTTCTTCTATAGTGCGACCCACCTCAGGCACGATGCTGTCCATCTGCGGTGCTTCAAATCGGACCATCTTTTTGCCCAATAACGCAGTGCGTAATGCTGCTGCGTTGTGTTGAACCTTGTTGCCGATGAGCACGAGTAAAGATTATTCACACCGCTCACCCGAGTGAGGGATATACCGTTAGTTTGAACGATGTGAATGAAAAACTTGGCGACGATGAGTTTGTTGTTAACCAAGATGACGCCGTGGTTCGACGTGCTGCTCAGCGATACGGCACTGTCGGCGCGATGTTGGCAGGTGGCATGCTGGTATTTGACAAACTGCTCGGCCGAAAACCAAAAGAAGAGGCCGCGGTTGTCATTGAAGCCGCAAGCGAGCCTGGCAACATCGATGACAACGGCATCACGCTTGTTGTCGATGCCAATACAACGGTTGTTTCACCCCCACCACACCTGCGTCGACACGATGCCCAGACCGGTCCGCGGATTGTGCGAAAGCGGCGAAAACTCAACTCCGATAAGGGTTTGTAGCCCTTAGGGCAGTTGCCCTACTGAGGCCAATGCAAGTCTGATGAGGCGATCGTGACCGCTCGTCATTTCTTTGCGCATGTGTTCGCTCACTGCTTGTTCGGGCGAGAACCAACCAAGATCGAGGGCCTGTTGACTCGGTTGACAGTCGCCCGAAACCGGCACGACAAACGCAAGACTCACCGCGTGATGTCGCGGGTCATGAAAACCGCTGATGGTCGGATCTGGAAAATACTCGACGACCGTAAACGGTGCTGGCTCTGGGGGAATGTTGGGCAGTGCAAGAGGTCCGAGATCTTTTTCGAGATGTCGTAACAACGCCTCTCTGATGCGTTCTCCCAACAAAACCCGACCCGACACCACCGTGCGACTGATGCTGCCATCGGGTGCTTGGCGCAACAACATGCCAACCGACGTGACCTGACCCATATCGTCTACCCGCACTGGTACGGCATCTACGTATACAAGCGGCACCTGCCCGCGCACCTGATCGAGGGCGTTCGGGTCAAGCCAATTGGTTTTGATATCGATTTGGTCACTCACCATTTCTATTGTCACAGATGCCAGCAGTCCATCGTGGAATACCCAGCCAAGTCACTGTGTCTGGCAAAATGCGTGTGTGACAAAACAACAACCTGCTGTAACCAGCGCCCGAATTATGGCCGCATTCTTATTGACGGCAGGGGTAATGCACTTTGCCAACCCAACTTTTTTTGACAACATCGTTCCACCATGGTTGCCGCCAAGCGAACGCTTTTGGACATACATCAGTGGCATAGGCGAACTCTGTATCGGTCTGGGTCTGCTCATGAGTGCAACTCGTCGTCGCGCAGCATTTGCTGCATTCGCAATATTTGTTGCGGTCTACCCAGCCAACCTCTATATGGCGTGGGATTGGCGCGATCACGCATTCAGTGATCAACTTGTTGCGTATGGTCGATTGCCGTTGCAGTTTGCGTTGTTTTGGTGGGCGCTTTCGATTGCCCGCGCGAGTGCTTTACCAGTTGCCGGCGACGTACTTGGTTTCCAAGAACGCGAGTAGCCCGTCGTGGCCACCTTCGCGCCCAATGCCTGAAGCCTTGACTCCACCAAATGGTGCAGCAGGATCAGAAACAATTCCTCGATTGAAGCCAATCATTCCCGCCTCTAATGACTCGGCAACGCGCATGCCCTTTGCGGCATCGCGGGTAAATACGTAGCTCACTAGTCCGTATTCAACATCGTTGGCAAGACGTACCATCTCGGCGTCATCGCTGCACGAAACAATTGGTGCAACTGGTCCAAATATTTCGTCTTTCAAAATTTCATCATCGGGTGAAACATTGGCTAATACGGTTGCCTGAAACCCAAATGCCGGCGTCGTCACCGACTTGCCGCCGCACAAAGCTTTTGCTCCCCTGCTCACTGCGCCATCCACCATCTTTGCCACCGACTCTTGCTCGGCGCGCGACACCAATGGTCCAAGAGTTGTGGTCGCATCGAGTCCATTGCCGAGCACCAATGCCGACATGCGTGCGGTCAATTTGTCCGTAAATTCTGCGAGCACCGAATCGTGAACATAAAAACGATTGGCTGCAGTGCATGCTGCACCGCCATTGCGCATCTTTGCAAGCATTGCGCCGTCAACTGCCGCGTCAACATTGGCATCGCCAAAAACGAGAAATGGTGCGTTGCCACCCAGTTCCATGCTGCAATTGATGACACGTGGTGCTGCTTGTGCGAGCAAGATTGAACCAACTTTTGTTGATCCCGTGAAACTCAGCTTGCGCACTTTTCCAGAATCCATCATTGCTGCAACTGCAGGGCCAGATGGGTTGGTAACAACAACGTTGACTACACCGGCTGGCACACCTGCGCGCTGCAACACATCGGCGATTGCAAGTGCGGTAAGTGGTGTATCTTGCGCTGGCTTGAGCACAACTGTGCAACCTGCTGCAAGTGCTGGCCCAATCTTGCGCGTCGCCATTGCGGCTGGAAAATTCCATGGTGTTGCGAGCAGTGCCACACCAACTGGTTGCCGGCTCACCATCAGCCAATTAGCGCCACCTGGTGCACGCCTGTAGTCGCCGTCGATGCGCACTGCTTCTTCGCTAAACCACCTAAAAAACTCGGCTGCATAAGCCACTTCTGCTCGTGAGTCGGCAAGAATCTTGCCCATCTCCAGCGTGATCAAACGGGCCAATTGCTCTTGCTCAGCAATCATGATCTCGAATGCTTTACGCAAAATTTCCGCACGCACGCGGGGAGCAGTTGTACGCCACGAAATAAATGCAGCATCTGCGGCATCCACTGCGCGCAAACAATCAGCTATCGATGCATTTGCGACACTCGCCAACGACTCACCACTTGCCGGGTTGAGGACATCAATCTGAGTGGCAGAGCCAACCCACTCGCCGTTAATAAATGACTGCGTCTTAAAATCTTGCATGTAGTTAATCCTTTGTCAGCTCAACGCCCGCAATTTCTTTAATGCGGTCACGCAAGAAGTCAAAGGCAGTTTTGTTTTCGGCAATCAACACGTCGTCTGCGGGGTGCAAAAACAACGGAGTTGAAACACGCGACCTCGTTGCGGCTTCACCAACCGGATTAATCACTTGATGAGTTGTGCTTGGGTAATAACCGCCGGTCACATAATTGAGCATGTCGCCTGCGTTAATTGCCACACTGCCTGGGTCACACGGCACGTCGTGCCATTTGCCATCCAGATCGCGCACTTGCAAACCTGGCTCATTTGCTGCCGGCAACACAGTGATCATGTTGATGTCTTCGTGAGCAGCCGCGCGCACCGAACCAACTGGCTCATTTCCCTTCAGTGGCGGATAATGCAATACACGTAATAGCGTTCGCTTCGTGCCAACGATCATTTCGGAAAGTGGCATTGAAAAAGATTGAGAAATACTTGTCGGTGTATTGGCTTCTACCCACGTAAGTAGCTCGGACGCAAGTGACCAACCCGCTTGATACATAGCGGCCGCACTTGCTGATTCGGCTGCTGGCTGACGACCCCACGGGTACCAGTGAAAATACTCTTTGATATCTGGAAGCGAAGCACCGACTGCCTGCTCAGCTTCTTCGAGCGGACGATATCCATCTTGTCCACCTTCGCTCGGCAAATAATCCCACTTGTTGCCCGTACGAAAAAAATTTAACCACTCGTTTTGTAATCGTTGCACCATGTCGTACTGAATCGGGTGATTAGTAAGAACAGCAAAACCTGTGTTGCGCAATGAATCAGTGAAACGCTTTGGTGCATCAGGTGATTGGTAATCGACTACTGCGACATCCATACCAACATCCTACGGACAATCAACGTTGGTCTAGTGTGGCTCGGTGGCCCACAAGCGTTTGATCTACATTTTGCAGATTGCAATGGGTTTTCTTGCAGCCGGATATGGCGTCATGTTTACGATGCTCGACGACTGGCGTGACAAATTTGGCATTCAAGAAACTGGGCTTGGCATCATCATTGCTGCCGGGTTTTTTACTTCATTCGTAGCCCAATTGACCATTGCTCCATACGCCGACAAAGGACATGCCCGACGGTTGATGACGTGGGGCGTTGCGGCAAATGTGGTGGGTGCCATCGTCATGGCATACGGCTCGTCAATGACCGGCTTTATTTGTGGCCGTGTATTGATGGGCATCGGAGCCGGCATCGCAATCCCTGCCATCAAGCGCATTGTGATTGTCAGTGACCCAGAAAATATGGGAACCAATCTGGGTCGCGGTGTCGCGATTGAGGTGGGCGGTTTTGCGCTTGGACCAATCATTTCGGCGCTCACTGTCGGCAAGTTTGGCTTGGCTGCACCGTTTTTGATTATCGCAGCGATTCTCGTAGTGATGGTGGCATTGATCGCGCGCGAAGACATTGAAGAAACCCCAGCCGAAGATCGCACAACTGAGCGCTTTGCTATTGACTTGTTACGCATCAGACCATTGCTTGGTGCAGTGCTCGTCGGCGTCGCGTTGTATGTGATGATCGGTGTATTCGACCCACTGTGGGTAGTGATGATGGATGACATGGGCGCGCCTAATTGGGTAGGCAATGCCGGCATTTCTATCTTTGGTATGCCGTGGATTTTGTTTGCAACTGTCGGTGGCACCATCGCCCAAAAATATGGCCCGTTCCGAGTCAGCGCTTTTGGGCTCGCGCTCGGTGCTTTTTATATGACGTCGTACGGATTCATTGGAAGCCCATATTGGATGCTCGGAATCGGTGTCACTCAGTCAGCACTCGACGCGCTCACTGTTACAGGTACTGGAATTGCAGTCGCGCAAGTCGCTCCACCGGAGCGTCAAGCTGGGGCGTCGGGATTGCTTGGTGGAATTCAAACACTCACAGGCGGAATTGTCGCCATGATCGCAGGCAGCGTGTATGAGCATTACGGGCGACATGCGGCTTTTGTTGCTACTGGCATCACAATGTTCACGCTCGTATGCATTGGATGTGTACTTGTCGGACCAAAATATCTTCGACGACCAGCCAGTGCGAGCGAAGTGACCATCGCGCCGTAGATTTACGGCATGGAATTTAGATACCTCGGCCGAAGCGGCTTCAAAGTCTCAGCAATTAGTTATGGCAACTGGATCACACACGGCAGCCAGGTCGAAGAGGATGCCGCCAACGCATGCGTCAAGCGCGCTCTCGAACTCGGCATCACTACGTTTGACACAGCTGACGTTTATGCCGGCACTCGCGCCGAAGCCGTACTTGGTCGTGCACTTGCTGGCGTGCCACGCGAAAGCATTGAAGTATTCACAAAGGTCTATTTCCCAACTGGTGGCGGCGTAAATGATCGCGGTTTATCGCGCAAGCACATCATGCACTCGATCGATGCTTCACTCAAGCGTCTCAATATGGATCACGTCGATTTGTATCAGGCACACCGCTACGACGTTGAAACTCCTCTTGAAGAAACGATGCTCGCTTTTGCAGACATCGTTCGCCAAGGCAAGGCTTTGTATATAGGAGTGTCCGAGTGGGATGCAGACCAGATCACGCGTGGTGCAGAGCTCGCTCGCGAGCTACACGTGCCATTCATTTCTAATCAACCTCAATACTCAATGTTGTGGCGCGTCATCGAAGAAGAAGTTGTGCCAGCAAGTGAGCGCGAAGGACTTTCACAAATCGTGTGGTCGCCAATGGCTCAAGGTGTACTCACAGGCAAGTACCTGCCTGGTCAACCACCGCCAGATGGATCGCGCGCAACCGACGAGTTGAGCGGCAAAAACTTCATCTCGCGTTGGCTCACTGATGAGACATTGACAAAAGTGCAAGAACTCAAACCAATTGCTGCACAAGCAGGAATCACGATGGCGCAGATGGCAATTGCGTGGGTGTTACAAAATAAAAACATTGCATCAGCAATTGTTGGTGCCACTCGCCCAGACCAACTGGACGACAATGTAAAGGCCGCAAACATTGTGCTCGAGCCTGCAATCTTGTCGGCAATCGACAAGGTTCTCGAGGGAATTATCGTCAGCGATCCACGGCTGACCGTGTCACCAAAAACTCGCTTTTAATTTCGCTTTTTTAGATACGCCCGTCTCAAGGGCCAGTAAACAAGCCGCTGCGATCGCCCTTCATCGGCGGGAGTACTTCACCTTCATGGCGAGCAATTTCAGCTCGACCAACAACGTGCCAGTGCACTTCGTCAGGGCCATCGGCAAGTCGCAAGGTGCGCTGACCTGCATACATGCGTGCCAGTGGTGTCCATTGCGAAACACCGGTGCCACCAAACACTTGAATGGCTTCATCAATTATTTTGCATACTCTCTCTGGAACCATTGCTTTTACGGCACTGACCCACACACGTGCCTCGGCATTACCAAGTGTGTCCATTGCTTTCGCAGCGCGAAGGACCATCAGACGCATTGCTTCTATCTCAATACGCGCCTTACCAATCACCTCTGTGTTCTTGCCGAGTCGGGCTATTGGCTTGCCAAATGCTTCACGGCTCAACCCACGCTGAATCATCAGTTCAAGCGCACGCTCCGCTGCACCAATTGAACGCATGCAGTGATGAATGCGTCCTGGTCCGAGACGCACTTGGCTGATTTCAAAACCTCGACCTTCACCCAGCAACATGTTGCTTGCTGGCACACGAACATCGGTGAAACTCAAGTGCATGTGCCCATGCGGCGCATCGTCTTCGCCGAATACATGCATCGCGCCAAGAATCTTTACGCCAGGTGTATCCATCGGTACGAGAATTTGCGAATGCCTTCGATGCGGTGGGCCATCTTGGCTTGTTCGAAGCATGCAGATCATGATCTTGCAACGTGGGTCTCCGGCGCCAGAAATGTAATACTTCTCGCCGTTGATTAGCCACTCATCGCCGTCCTTTACCGCGCGACACTCAAGATTTTTTGCATCAGACGATGCAACATCTGGCTCAGTCATTGCGTAAGCAGAACGGATTTCACCATTGAGTAACGGCTCGAGCCAACGCTTCTTTTGCTCTGGGGTGCCAACGCGCTCAAGCACTTCCATGTTGCCCGTGTCTGGCGCGCTGCAGTTAAAACACTCTGATGCAATTGGGTTCTTGCCCAATTCATTTGCAATGTATGCATAGTCAAGGTTTGACAAACCTTCACCGGTCTCTGCATTTGGCAGGAAGAAGTTCCATAATCCTTTTGCTTTTGCTTTTGCCTTTACCGATTCGAGCAATTCAAGTTGACCTTTGCCGTACTGCCAACGGTCTGGTCTTCCCTCACCGAGCCGAAAAAACTCGTCCGTGATCGGATTAATTTCATTGGCAACAAATTCTTTGACGGCTTCAAACAATGGAACTGCTTTGGCCGACATCGCCAAGTTCATCGCATCGTCTGTGGCTATTCCTGAGTGCATTCCGGGCTTTGGCATAACTCCACGCTACCCGTATTGTCGATTTGCCGACCTAGTCAGAGCGCCAAGCCATCCCAGTCTTTGCCCTCTTCGCTTAGGCACCACTCATTAAATGCATCAACATACATTTCTCCAAGTTTGACATTGCTTATTTCTTTGGGGCCTGAAGTTATGGACTTTGACTCAGACGGAATACGACTCTGATCGTTGGGAAGTGGGGGGCACATATTTTTAGGATTCGGAAAGTATGACGAGCGGTATCTCGCGCGATGTCTTTTCTTGATATCCCGCGTAACCCTTAAACGCTCCTGCAACTACTGGCCACATGCGTGCGCGCTCTTGAGCATTAGCCGTGCGGGCAGTCATGATCTTGTGAGGCGCACCTTTATATGACACCTGCACCTGTGGAGTCTCGATCAAATTGAGATACCAAGCCGGGTGATGGTCGTCGCCACCGCGTGACGCAACGATCACAATCTCACCATTTTCTTGCAATGGCGAGGTCAATAAACAACTACGTGGTTCACCGCTCTTACGACCAATGGTTGTCAGTTCGAGCACGGGCATGTTGCCTGCTGTCCAACCTGCTTTGCCACGTGTGACGCCGAGGATCAGTCGATGCACACCATTCATTGTTTTCAGCATTCGGTCACTAGGCATGAGTACTCTCCATTACATATTTTGGCTTGAACAATACAAAGAACACGGCGCCACCAAGAATGATGCATGCCGATGAAACAAATAGTGGCTGGCTCGAGGTGATGCCGCTGGTGATGTACCCAACCAAAATTGACGCTGGGACTTGAGCAAGGCTTGAAACGCTCGAGTAAATACCCATTGCCTGACCCTGCTGACCCATCTCGGCAGATCGGCTGATCAGGCTCGACATGTTGGCCATCGTCAATCCGTTAAACAAAGTAAAGAATGGAATAACGAGATACAAATACGAAGAAGACGATGTTGGAATAACGAAATACACGAGCATCATTGCGCCCAAGCCAAACATGCTGAACCGCAGCACTTTCCAATCAGCCAATTTCTTTGCGACTCTGCCAACAACAACAGCCTGCGATACGGCAATAAACAGACCGACGATTGCAAAGTAGTCACCGATCTTGGCAGACGAGAAATTAAAGTTGTTGCGCAAGTACACACCAAAGAATGTTGTAAAGAACGTAAATCCAGCGCTAAACAAAAAACCCGCCATCAACACAACGCGCAGGCGGTCAGATTTGAATCCACCTACTACGTTGCTCACAGCACGACTCATCTTGATGCGGCCACCGTGAACTTTTTCTTTGAGCGTTTCTGGAAACACTGTGAGGATGCTCGCGCAGTTAGCGAGCGCCAAAATTGTCGCAAACCAAAATGGTGTGGTTGCACCAAACCAACTTGGGGTGTGAAACAAACCGTAAAAACTCGTGTCGGGCGAACTCAGACGACCACCGAGATATGGTCCGATAATAAACCCGAGTCCAAATGCGGCACCAAGCATGCCAAAATTCTTGGCTCTGTTTTCATGCGTACTCACGTCACCAATTGCTGCTTGTGCGACTGCCAAGTTGCCACCAGTGATGCCGTCCAGCGCACGCGCCGCAAACAACAGTGGAATATTTGCCGTGCTGATTCCAATAGCGAAAAGCGCGTAGCCAACTGCTGTTCCAAAGATAGAGAATGCAAGCACAGGCTTGCGACCATGTCGATCCGACAGCTGCCCAAGAATCGGCGCAGCAATAAAAATGCAGAATGGGAAGATCGCTTGCAGCCAGCCGAGCATGATGAGACCTTGAGTGAAAGACCAGCCTTCAGGAGTCACTCGGAAAGGTGATCCAGGGCTGATCAACAGTGGGAAAACAGGAATCAATATTCCAAATCCCAGTAAGTCAATAAATACAGTGAGGAAAATAGCCAGCATCGGGTTTTTACGCATCGTTAGAGAGTACTACTCACCCTCTACAGTTGCTCGGATGAAAGACATCTTCTCACTCAATGGTCGTGTAGCACTCGTAACTGGCGGATCCCGTGGTATCGGAGCCATGATCGTTCAAGGATTTTTAGAGCACGGTTGTTCACGCGTTTACATCACTGCTCGCAAAGCCGCACAGTGCGACGAGGCTGCCAAAAACCTCAGCATGTACGGCGAGTGCATCTCACTCCCTGGAGATATATCGACCCAGGCCGGCATTGAAACACTCGCTGCACAGATTGCTGAACGCGAGGAGACGCTTGACATTCTTGTCAACAACGCTGGCGCTGCGTGGGGCGCGGCTTTTGATGAGTTTCCAGAAAGCGGATGGGATAAGACAGTTGACCTCAACTTAAAGACACCGTTCTTTCTCACCCAGGCACTCGCGCCACAACTGCGTGCTGCCGCGGCAAAGAATGGTCACCTTGCCAAAGTCATCAACATCGCATCCATCGACGGCATCTCTACCAACATGGAAGAGACATACCCATACGCAGGTAGTAAGGCCGGTCTCATTCACATGACAAAGCGCATGGCACTACGTCTCATCAAAGATGGCATTGGTGTCACTGCTATTGCACCTGGCGCCTTCGCTTCCGACATGAATAGAGTCGCACGCGACCACGGTGATGCAATCGCAGCCGCAATTCCATCCGGTCGCATTGGCACACCAGAAGACATGGCTGGTGCTGCAATTTATTTGGCATCGCGCGCTGGCGATTACGTCGTTGGCTCAACTGTTGTTGTTGACGGTGGCGTTACTTACGCGCGATAACTGTTTAACGTTTTTTATTAGCGTTTTTTATTAGCGTTTTTTATTTTTAAATAGTTGCCAACCGACGCGCGCAACTTGACAATACCGATGCCAGTTGTCGCGCTCACCCACACGATGTCATCTTGAGCAAGACCACATCCGCGAGCAAGATCTCGCTTGCGCGTCTCGAGTTGCGATGGTTTCACTTTGTCCAGCTTGGTAGCAACCACAGTAAACGGAATTCCATTTTCTTCAAGTTCGCCCAACACTTGCTGATCGAGTTCGGTTGGCCCAATCACTCCATCAACTAATGCAAAGACCATCACAAGCGATTCGCGGTCGAGCAAGTAGTTGGTGATCATGCTCTGCCAACGTTTGCGCACATTTCCTGGTGCTGCGGCGTAGCCATAACCCGGCAAGTCGACGACTGTTCCACCATCAGGTGTCTCAAACAAGTTGATCAACTGAGTGCGGCCGGGAGTATTGGAAACCCGTGCGAGTTGCTTGCGATTGGCAAGCGCGTTGATGAGCGAAGACTTGCCCACATTTGATCTACCAACTACTGCAACTTCAATTGGCGATTCAGGCAAGTCACGAATATTGACGGCCGACGTTACAAACTCAAGTTGCAATGGCCCAGACACGTAGTTGAGTGTATTGACTAACCCTGTGCGCTGATAGCTATGGCTTGATACCGATCAAAACCCTCGACCCATGTGGAACCTTGTGTGCCCATCACAAAACCGGCTGTCGCAAATGCATCTGCCCACATCAAGTCGGGCCCAACAACAGTGAACGAGAGCAACGGACTCACAAATTGATCGGCGTGATCCGTGCGATCACCCGTGATACGACCGTCCCAAATGTGTCGGCCACGGGCTGCAAGTCCTGACGTCGCAATTGCAAACCCTTCAGGAATTTCAACGATGCAGCGAACTTGTTGATCATCCGTTGGGTCAACAATGCCGACGCTCCAAAGCTCTCCTGAAGCCTGTCGGCCAGATGTTTGAATGTCACCACCAACCGACAAATACCAATTGTGCAAACCTTGCTCGGTCAAAAGTCGAGAAGCACGTTGGGTTGCGTAACCCTTTACGAAACCTGCTGGGTCAAGTGTGCCATCTGGTCTTCGTGCACGAAATGCGCCGTTACTTGCATGTTCAAGCCATGTACACGCGTCAAAGACTTCGATCACTTCACGAGATGCATCCAACAGGTGCAACTCTCCCCTGCTGATGCGCGAAATTTCACTTGTTTCTATAAATGTTGAAAATTTCTGTTCGATGCCCCACAACAGATCAACCACACTGCGCCATGCGCGCTCTGCAACATCTGCATCGCAAACGTCATCAATGTGCAAGCTCGCGGCAGTGCCCATGGCCTTTGACACAAACTTATGATTGAGCGCAATGGTCATGGACGCGAATCCAGAACTGCCTGCAACGCCGCAACATATGCCTGCCACGAGTATGTGGCACCAGAAACTGCACGAATCTTTGCGCTGTGGTTTTGCACAGCTTCTTGATTGTAAATCGGTAACGCATAGTTATTAATCTGTACCGATGTGCGACGGTCGTTAGGAAATTGCAGCACCGTCACATTGCACAACACATTTGCTGTTGTGAACTGTGTTTGTAACTGAATCACGCCATATCGAAACTGTGCAGAAGGGCTCGCGACTACGTCACCGTCGCATGCGCCTGGGTTAGATGGTGCGGCAGTAACCGGTGCGGCAGTTATCGGTGCGGCTGTCGCGGGCGCAGCCGGCGCAGCCGGCGCAGCAGTTGCTACAGGAGCCGCACTATTTCCCTGCACTGGTGTTGGTGCAAGCGTTGTGTTAGTCGGTTGTGCCGCAGGTGCTGTTGTGTTTGGGTCAGCAACAATCGTTGTTGGAGCATTCGGATCAACAATAGGATTCGTAGCGACTGCCGTGAGACCGACAGAACCAGTAGTCGCTCCATCGAGCATCGATACAAAGCCAACGCCTACTGCTGTGAGAACAACTGCAGGCATTACTTGACGAGCAAACGTGGGCTTTGACTGTCTTCCAATTGGGGGTCTGTTTTGCGACATGATTTACCACCACGCTCTCTCTGCATGAATATTTTCAGATGGAACCCCAGCTGCTTTTGAGCCACGTTGTACTGCTTTGACCATTGACTCTGGTCCAGCGACCATCACCACACGGTCTGCAAGATCTGGAATCAGTTTGAGCAAAACTTTTGGCGAAAATGGGTCGGCAACTTTCAATTTTGCGCGAGGGCCGATCAGCGTGTGCACTCGACCATTACGTTCTTTGACAAGTGCCTCAATTTCTTCAAGATGCGACACTTCCTTGTTTGAGTGCGCACGATACAGAACAATTGGTTCGCTAGATGGTGTGAGGTGCTCCAAATACGAAACGATTGGCCCGATGCCAACACCTCCTGCTACAAGTAAGGCTTTCTTTTCACCAACCGCGTCCGGCGTGCACACACCATATGGACCTTCTGCAATTACTTTTGTGCCAACACGAATTCTTGTCATCGCTTCGCTGGCTTCTCCACGCGCCTTTATAGTGAATCGCAATCCAGCAGTTGTGGGCACTGACGATAACGAAAACGGATTTGCTCGCCACCATCTGCCACGCACGACTTGGCGAAGTAAATAAAACTGGCCGGCTTGAGCTCGGTGTTGTTGCAAGTGTGATCCCTGCAAAACAACACTCGTGACTCCCTGAGCTTCATGCGTCACTGATGCAACGTGCAACGGGCGCGTGCATGCTTTTACCAACGAACCCCATCGACTCCAGATGATCCACAAAATGATGACAATATGAATTCCAACCCAGAACCAGCGGGCAAGTTTGTCGGTAGCAAAATCACTCCCCAATACAATTTGGTGCGAGAACGACATTGCAAGACCTACATACACAGTGAGGTGCACGAAGTACCACATTTCGTATGACAACTGATTGCGAAACCACTTCAGCGAACTTAAGGTCACGAGCAAAACAATGAGTGTTCCGACTGCAGTAAGTGCCATGTACGACTCGCCACCCGTGAGCGACTTCACCGCATTAAATACTCCCCCTGGAGTCGACCATGCCCAAACACTGAATACGATGTGCAAAATGAGCAGCAGCGACATTGCTACACCAAGTATGCGGTGCCAGTTGAGCAAACGATCGAGACCATACTTTCGTTCGAGAAGCGGTGTGCGAGTCACCAGAATCAACCCAAGAAGTCCGGCTTCGCTGCACAACAAACCGGTGACCTGATCGAGTGCAGTCATTTTGGTGACGATCGAATTTCCGAACCCGATCATTCCGCCGTGATGCCACCAAATGCCCACGACAACGAGTGTGAGAAAGCCGATGACGGCCCCGACATCGGTGTCACGAATCAGACTGGTGCCAGGCGAACGAAGTCTCCTGATTGGCATACGGCTAGTTCGCTGAGGCATGGATCTATTCTTGAAGCAATAGGTAAGAAAAGCCCAAGAGCGAATCTCTCATTGGGCTAAAACTCAATGTTTCTGCGTACGCCAATTCTTTATCGTCTAAAGGGACGAAGCCCGTTGGCGGGCACAGTTCCAAAAAGTCCACGCTGAAAATCATCAACCGCTTGTTGCAGTTCATCTCTGGTGTTCATCACAAATGGTCCGTGTTGAGCAACCGGTTCGCGAATTGGCTGACCACCGAGCAACATCACATCGAGCGCTTCATGAGCCGATGCGCGAAGTGTGATTGAATCTCCATCAACGAACACTGCAAGTTGACCAAGTTTGATTTGGTGTGCATCGTCGCCAACAGTGCCGCTTCCCGACAACACGTAAGCAAGTGAGTTATATGACGAGTCCCATGGCAATGTCATCTGTGCTCCAGCACTGAGCGTTGCATGTGCAACCACAATTGGTGTTTGCGTTGAGCCAGGTCCCTGATAACCACCAAGATCTCCGGCAATTAAACGCACAAGTGCGCCTCCATCTTCCGAGGATAACAACACCACCTGATCACCTTCCAAGTTTTGGTATGCAGGAGATATCATTTTCAATTTGGACGGCAAGTTGACCCACAACTGAATTCCGTGAAACAAACCACCCCGAATTACCAAGTCTTCGGGCGGAGTTTCAATATGCAAGATTCCGCTACCGGCCGTCATCCATTGCGTCCCGCCGTTAGCAATGATTCCACCGCCGCCATGACTGTCTTGGTGCACGAATGTGCCGTCCATTAAATAGGTAACGGTTTCAAAACCACGATGTGGATGCCAGTCAGTGCCGCGGGGTTCGAGCGGCGCATAGTTGATCTCGCCCATTTGATCCATCATGATGAACGGATCGAGATCGACAGTTGACACGCCAGCAAACGCACGACGCACTGGAAAACCTTCGCCCTCAAAACCACTTGGCGCAGTGGTAATAGAGCGCACCGAACGAGAGCGCTTTGACAACGCTGCACTTATGCGCGGAAGTTTCAGTGTGTCTGCAGTTACTGCTGGCAAAACAAACTCCTTCTAGGCAGGCGACTATTTCTCAACACTATTTTGCCGAGTAAGTGGACAAGAAGTTGCCAATTCTCCCAATTGCTTCTGTGAGATCTGTCGCCCATGGCAATGTCACAATGCGTAAGTGGTCTGGTGTTGGCCAGTTAAAACCAGTTCCTTGTACTACTAATACATGCTCGGCTCGCAACAAATCGAGCACAAACTTGCGATCGTCAGCAATTGGATACACCTCTGGATCAAGTTTTGGAAATACATACAGCGCGCCCTTTGGCTCGACACACGAGACACCGGGAATCTTACGCAAGGCAGTAATTGCGGCATTGCGTTGCTCGAGCAGTCGCCCACCTGGCAGCACCAAGTCCTTAATACTCTGTCTTCCGCCAAGCGCAGTCTGGATCGCATGTTGAGCAGGCACGTTTGCACACAATCGCATGTTGGTGAGCATCGTGATGCCTTCGATGTAACTTGTCGCGTGTTTACGCGGGCCGGTCATCACCATCCACGCAGCACGAAAACCTGCGAGACGATATGCCTTCGAAAGACCACTAAATGTCAGAGTAAATACGTCTGGTGCAATCGCTGCAAATGTGGTGTGTACTGCGTCGTCATACAAAATCTTGTCGTAGATCTCATCAGCCATCACGATGAGGTTTCTTTCAACGGCAAAATCGGCAATCTCGCGCAAAATCTCAGGGCTATACACAGCGCCTGTCGGATTATTTGGGTTGATGATCACAATTGCTTTTGTGCGATCACTGACTTTCGCCCTGATGTCGTCCATATTGGGCATCCAGCCGTTTGACTCATCACACAGATAATGCACTGGCGTGCCACCCGACAAACTTGTTGATGCAGTCCATAGCGGATAGTCGGGTGCGGGGATCAACACCTCGTCGCCCTCGTTGAGCAGTGCATTCAGTGCAACCGGAATAAGTTCACTGACGCCGTTGCCCAACCACACATCGTCTACGTCGGTGATGTCAATGCCGCGCTCTTGGTAGTGCTGCACAACCGCAGTGCGTGCCGACAAGATGCCTTGCGAATCTGAGTAACCCTGCGAAATTGGCAAATTGCGTACGACTTCGACCAACACTTCTGGTGGAGTCTCAAAACCAAATGGCTGCGGATTACCAATATTCAGTTTGATAATTCTGTGTCCTGCAGCCTCTAAACGTTTGGCTTCTTCAAGCACAGGGCCACGAATGTCATACAAGACATTGGCCAACTTGTGCGACTGCATAATTTCCATGACTGTCAAGGCTACGCCGAGGCGCTTGTCAGCCACGCCTTATTTATCGCGACACCGCTAAATTTAGAGTCATCGAACCCACCAAAATCGTCCTCTTCTACAAGTTCACACCGCTTGCCGACCCAGAAGCAATTCGCCTGTGGCAGCGCGCACTCTGCGAGCGCCTTGATCTCAACGGCCGAATCATCATTTCGAAAGACGGCATCAACGGAACTGTTGGTGGATCGTTGTCATCAATCAAAAAATATGTGCGTGTAACCAAAGAGTTTCCCGCTTTCAAGACCATCGACTTCAAGTGGTCTGATGGCATCGGCAATGATTTTCCACGAATCGAAATTCGCGTGCGCGACGAGATAGTGACGTTTGGTGTTCCTGAGGAAATCAAGGTCAATGAAAATGGAATCATTGGCGGCGGCGTGCACCTCAAGCCTGCCGAGGTCAACCAACTCGTTGCCGAACGCGGAGACGACGTTGTTTTCTTCGACGGCAGAAGTGCATACGAAGCACGCATCGGCAGATTTAAAAATGCAGTCATCCCCGATGTTGAGACAACACCAGATTTTGTTGCCGAAATTGAGAGCGGGAAATATGACCACCTCAAAGACAAACCAGTTATTTCGTATTGCACCGGCGGCATTCGTTGTGAAGTGTTGTCCGTGATTATGAAAAACCGCGGATTCAAAGAGGTCTACCAAATTGATGGTGGCATTGTTCGATACGGCGAAGAGTTTCGAGACAAAGGCCTCTGGGAGGGATCGCTGTATGTCTTTGATCGCCGTCTCAAAATTGAATTTAGTGATCAGGCCAAAGTGTTGGGCACCTGCAATCTATGTTCTGCGCCAACTGCCCAGTTTCATAATTGTTCAAACCTTGCTTGCCACAAGTTGACATTGGTGTGCAGTGCGTGCGAAGCCGCATCTCCCACAATTTCGTGCGAAGACTGCCGCGAGTAAGACTAGAAACATGGCTGTTGCATCCAAACCACACCAGGGAATTGTCACGCTCGACCTCGAAGGCGTGTTGGTGCCCGAGATCTGGATTGCTGTTGCCGAAAGCACCGGAATCCCAGAGTTGAAGCGCACTACTCGCGACGAGCCCAACTATGACGTGCTCATGAAATCGCGCATTCAGATCCTCGACCAACATGGTCTGACCATGAGCCGCATTGAGCAAGTGATCGCTGGTTTGTCGCCAATGCCAGGTGCTCTCGAATTTTTAGATGCATTACGCGAGCGCACTCAGGTCATCATTCTCTCTGACACGTTTGAGCAGTTTGGGCGCCCGCTCATGCGCCTGCTCAACTGGCCAACACTGTTTTGTCATCGTCTCATTGTCAAAGATGACCACATCATTGATTTTGAATTGCGTCAAGCCGACCAAAAGCGTCTTGCTGTTGAGGCGTTCAAGAAATTGAACTACCGCGTGGCCGCAGCCGGCGACTCATACAACGACACCGCGATGTTGGGCGCTGCAGATGCTGGATTCTTGTTTCATGCGCCCGACAACATCAAAGCCGAGTTTCCACAATTCCAGGCACTCGAAACATATGACGAGCTCTTTGTAAAACTTTGCACTGCCCTCGACTGCTAGATCCCTGTTGCGGGATCGCTATAACTAGTTAGTTCGCTGCCTTTGCAAGGTTATCCATGGTGATTTCCATGTTCTTTTTGTTATGTGTTGCACGGTCAGCAACGCCACTCACAACCTTCCCAAGAAAAGAGCTGATACCACCACGGTGATCAATCCAGCTGTGTGTCACTCTGCTGCCTGCAGCAGTTGGTTCAATTTCGAACACCCAATCACACCAGTTGTTTCCGAAGACAATCAGTCCGAAAGAAAACTTCTTTGGAGCATCGCATGCATTGA
>Ga0209597_1000690_pt1 | contig 22055 bp, 13 predicted proteins | sample M_140625_MF_Meta_FD_187316 | JGI IMG/M metagenome (GOLD analysis project Ga0209597, IMG submission 187316) | Freshwater microbial communities from Lake Montjoie, Canada to study carbon cycling - M_140625_MF_MetaG (SPAdes) (version 2) | ecosystem: Environmental > Aquatic > Freshwater > Lake... | reverse complement strand
TGCCTGCTTATGCACCCATTATGCCGAATAGTGGTTATAGTTATTCTGAGTGGTATGGCCACAGATTATTTGAGAAGCAAAAAGATTTTATGGCCTTTCATAATAAAAATTATGGAAGCAGTTTTGCTTATGATCAATTTGAACCTATGTTCAAAGCAGAAATGTTTGATCCAAATCAATGGGCGGATGTATTTAAAAAATCGGGCGCTCGTTATGTAGTACTTACTTCTAAACACCATGATGGCTATACTTTATGGAATAGCGCTGAAGCCGATCGCGATTGGAACAGACCTTGGAATGCAGTAACAGGAACTCCTAAGCGTGATTTATTAGGTGACTTGTCTACTTCAGTAAGAGATGCCGGACTTAAAATGGGTTATTATTATTCTTTATACGAATGGTTTAATCCCTTATGGATGCACGACCGTAAAAAATATGTATCTGAACATATGACACCGCAGTTTAAAGATTTAGTAACCAAGTATAAGCCCTCTGTTATTTTTTCTGATGGCGAATGGGATATATCAGATACTGCTTGGCAAAGCCCTGCACTACTTGCTTGGTTATTTAATGAATCACCGGTAAAAAATGAAGTGGTGGTCAATGATCGTTGGGGAAATAATACAAGAGAGAAAAATCATGGGGCTATGTATACCACTTCTGAATATGGAAGCGGTATGGATGCAAGTATTATATGGGAAGAAAGTCAGGGAGTAGGTTATTCTTATGGCTATAATAGAAATGAACAATTAAAGGATTATAAATCTAGTCATGATTTAATATTAATGCTGGGCGATATTGTCTCAAGAGGAGGTAATTTATTATTAGATATTGGACCTGCAGCAGATGGCACTATTCCTGTTATTATGCAACAACGTCTATCAGATATGGGCGATTGGTTAGCCATTAATGGCGAAGCTATATATGAAACTGAAGCTTGGAGGCCGGCTCAGTGGACTAAGGGCTATGTTCAACCTAAGAAGGGGGCAAGTTATATGTCTGCTTATAATGTAGCAAAATTAGTGGTACCGCAAAAAGACAGCGCTTATATCGAAACCTTCTTCACCAAAAAGGGAAATGATATTTATTGTATTGTGCCTTCTTATCGTAATACACTTACTGTTAGAGATTTAAAATTACCTAGCAGCGCTACTGTCAGTATTTTAGGAGCTAATCTAAAAACCAATTGGAAACAAAAAGGAAAAGATGTGGTCATTGATTTAACGGCCATTAAGCCTAATAGTATTTCTTCTTCAGGTATTTTTGTAGTGAAATTAAAACAGTAAGCATTGATAAGCTTAAAGTATAAGATACTTTATATAAAAAAGGTCCCTCGATAATTCGGGGGACCTTTTTTTTGAGGGTTATTATTTTATTTAAATAGTTTTTATTAAATCATATTTTTTCATTTGGTTGTTCATTACCTTGAACCATAAAGGGGGAACCAATGAAAGTAAAATCATGCCTGGATAACCTGTAGGCATTTGTGGGGCATTGTCATAGCTTCTTAGTATTTGATATTTTCTTGAAGCCAAGTAATGGTGATCGCTGTGACGGCTTAATTCAAATAACATTAATCGACCAATAATATGATTGCTATTCCAGCTATGATGGGGTTGTACTCTTTCGAATTGATGATTTTCGGTTTCATTTCTAGTAAGTCCATAATGTTCAATATAATTAACTGACTCTAATAATAAACCACCCATTAAAGCCGCTACCATAAATAATAAAGTGGTAGTCCATCCAAACAAGATAAAAATGCCCACTAGTAATAAAAGTTGAATCATTTGAAATAAAAGCATTTCATTTTGTAGCGTAAACCCGTTATGCCCTTTCTTTGCTGCCTCTTCATTAGCAATTTTCCATGCACTTTTATAAGTACCTATTAAAGTCTGCTGCCAGAAGGCATATAAAGATTGATTGTATTTAGCTGTACTAGGATCTGAAGCTGTTGCCACATGCTTGTGATGGCCTTTATTATGCTCAATAAAAAAATGCATATACAAGCTAGTTAATAAAAGCATTTTAGCAAAGGTTTGTTCCATTTTATTCACTCGATGCCCCAATTCATGTGCTACATTGATACCAAAAGAACCACATAATAATCCCATACTAATAACTCTTCCTACAATAGTAGCTGTAGATAATGCAGGTGCTTGTAAGCAATTTAAGAACATCCATAAAGAATAATATTGCATGATAACGGCTGCGTATAAAATGAAATCGTATAGCTTATTTTTTTTAGCCAAGGACTCTTCCACTTCATCTAAATTAGCAGGGTTGGCTTTTATAAATAATTCTAAGAAAGGGATGGCAAAAAAAGTATACAATAAAGGAGTATAACATATTAAACCTTCTCCTTGAAAAGCAAGTATGGATAATACATATAATATAAAGGGGGTAACATATTTAAAAGCCTTAATAGAAGTATACATAGCAATCGTTTTAATATTTTTTTTTATTTTTAAATATACATAGTAATAAAATATATTAAAAGTATATAGCAGCCTTACTTAATTTAAATAAAGGTCGGCAATTTTTTTAGCTTCAATGATGGGATCCCCTTCGTTTCTATTGGTTAGTACAATAATCATTAATTTTTTGTCTGGAAATAATAAAATATTATTTCTAAAACCTATAGAACTACCATCATGGTAAGGATGCGTGCTATTATTATAATCTTCCACATGCCAACCGTAACCGTAATCAATCATTTTTCCATTATCTAATTTTTTTCTACTCCAAGCATTTTTTTGCATTTCAGGACTAATTAATTTATAGCTCCATAAGGCCTTGATCCATTTAGTCATCTCTACTGTATTAGTGTAGATACCTCCATCTCCTAATACAGCACTGGTAAGGCTTTGATCGGTCTGTGTCCAGATTCCATTTTCAAAGGAACTTCCATAAGCTCTATTGAGTACCGTCGATTTTCCTTGCTCATAGGCAAGTGTTGATTTCATACCCAGGGGCTTAAATATATTTTCTTTTAAAAAAACAGCAAACTCTTGACCACTTACTTTCTCTACAATGAGTGCTAAAATAGCATAACCTGTATTGCTATATTTATAACTAGTGCCAGCGGGAAAGTAGAGAGAATCGGCCACATACATTAACTGCAAACAATTGGTATCATGCAATTGTTTTTGTTGGGTAGAAGGCATAAGGTCTTCGTAGTCTATCAAGCCTGAACTATGGGTAAGTAAGTGTTTAATTTTTATTTTTTTACCATAAGCCGGGAAACTAGAAAAATATTTTGTTAGGGGGTCCTCTAAAGATATTTTATTGTTCTTGGCAAGCAGTAGTATAGACATTGCCGTAAACTGTTTGGTCACAGAGGCTAATCTAAAATTGGTGAATGGATCTATTTTTTCAAAACCACTCAATTCTTTGACACCATATCCTTTTTGAAAAACAATTTTATCATCTTGGTATACAAGTACACTGGCTCCAGGTTTTGAATCTGAATTATACTCCGACAAAATAGCATCTATTTTTCTTTCCTTTATTAATAAAGCACTTGGCTTGCAAGCGCCTACTGACAAAAGTATTAAGCAGTAAAAGGCTATTTTATGCACTAATTTTGAACTCATTTTTTTAATAAATTTTCTAATTCAGCCTGGGTTGCTTTCACTGCTTTTTCAGTTTGTGAAGTAGGCGCCATTTCTGTACTTTCTAAAATATTAAATAATCCTGTAAATTTTTGATAAATGGCAGGAAACTTATTCAAAGATTTTTTACGGCCCTCATAACAAATCATCGATAAATCGTGTTGACGTTGCAACTGCGTCGTACTTGTTTTAACCCTTGGGTCCATGGTAATGGTCATAGGTTGTTCCTGTGTTTGCCCGTTAGCCGTTAATCTTATTTTATAAGTACCCGGCATCACCCAAGGCGCAGTGCCATCGGGTGGGGTATTATGAATGATAGCTGTCATGGGATAAGCTGCAGGTATATTCAATGGGGTATATTTCATATCCCATAAAAAACGGTGCGCTCCAGCAGTAGCTGCTAGTATTTGTTGTGGTCTTATCCAGTACAAAGGAATATTTACTTCAGGTATGGTATATAAAGTATCCTTACTTGTAAAGGTTCTAATGATATCTCCTTTAGCATTTAGAATTTCTAATTTTACCGCACCAGCACTATTGTTATGTAAATAATAATCAATCATAGCGCCATCCGGAGGATTCTCACCCGCTGGCTCTTCAGGAGGAAGCGGTGTATCGGTATTCATATTCCATCTTACTCTAATAGCTTTTTGTGGTTTAAACAAAACAGTTTCTTTGGCTTTATTTACATTCAGCTGTCTTAGCGGTGTAATATTATCTAAGATCCAAAAACTACGACCATGCGTTCCAATCACTAAATCATCATCTTTAATGACTAAATCGCGAATAGAAGTAGCTGGCATATTTAATCTTAAAGACTGCCAATTTTCTCCAGCATCTAAAGAAAAGTAAACTGCATTTTCTGATCCTGCAAATAATAAACCTTTTCTCACTGCATCTTCTCTAACTGAATTGATAGGTTCATTTGGTAAACCATTAATAATTTTTTTCCATGTTAGTCCACCATCTGTTGTTTTATAAATATGTGGTGTCATATCATCCACACGAATTCTGTTCACTGCAACATAGGCAGTGTTTACATCAAACCTACTTGCATCAATCATAGAAATCTTACTCCAAGAGGTAATGGATGTTGGTGTAATATTTTTCCAATGCTTACCACCGTCTTTAGTAATATGAATAAGTCCATCATCGGTACCTGCCCATAAAACATTTAAGTCTTGATAAGAAGGGGCGAGTGAATACACAACTCCGCGTTGACGCATTTTTTTAACTTCATCTGTATTGTAAATACCTACACTAGCAGGGATATCCCAGGACGCACGCGTTAAATCGGGGCTAATGGTTTCCCAACTTGATCCTCCATTGGTGGTTTTAAAAATAATATTACCTGCAAAAAATAAAGTTTTGTTATCAACGGGTGAAAATAAAACAGGCGCTGTTCTAATAAAACGAACCTTGCCATCTCTTACCGGCGTAGGCGCAATGTTTTGAACTTGTGCAGTGCGCTTATCATACCTTGTAATTTTTCCACCATAAATAATATTGGGATCAAAGGGGTCTGCTGCAACATATCCATATTCTTCAACACCTACTGGATGCCATTCTCTAAAAGTAATTCCACCATCATTAGAGCGAGAAGCAATACCTACTGAACCACTTTCTTGTTGACCACCATATACATTATAAGGAAAAGCATTGTCGGTACTTACATGATAAAACTGAGCAGTAGCTTGGTTATACCAACTTGAATAAGTTTCACCACCATTCACTGTAATGGTTCCACCTTGGTCTAAACCAATTGCAATAATATTAGTGTTATTAGGGTTAATCCAAAAACGGTGATAGTCATCTCCACCTGGTGCCCCTTTTATACCTTCCCAAGTTTTTCCGCCATCTTTCGATTTCCACATCACTACATTCGCAGAATAAACAATGTCTTCATTTTTAGGATCGGCTTTTACTTCTGCAAAATCACTTCCTCTTCCCCATAATCTTCCATCAGAAGTTAACATATACCAAGACTCCCCTCCATCATCACTTCTATAAATACCTCCTTTTTTAGCAGCATCAACAGTTGCGTACATTCTATTTGAATTACTAGGGGCAATGGTAAAACCAATTCTTCCTAAACCATCTTCGGTAGTGGTTGGAAAACCTTTAGTTATTTTTTTCCAAGTATTTCCGCCATCGATTGATTTATATAAACCACTTGCCTCACCATCCCATGCACCATTTTCCCAAGGGCCTTGTCTTGCAGCCCATATAGTGGCAAATACAATATTGGTATGATTAGGGTCAATCAGTACTTGCACTGCACCTGTATTCTCGTCAATATATAATACTTGTTCTAAAGTTTTTCCGCCATCCAAACTTCTATATACACCACGCTCTTTATTCGGTCCATAAGGATGTCCGAGTGCGGCTACAAAAATTCTATTTTCATTTGTTGGGTCAATACTAATGCCACCAATTTGTTGTGCATCATGTAATCCCATATTGTTCCAAGTTTTTCCAGCATCGCTTGATTTATATAAACCATTACCAATAGATAAATCGGGACGTTGAATACCTTCTCCACTACCTACATAAATTACATTTGAATTAGAAGGCGCTACGGCTACATCGCCCACTGAGCCTGTGTTTTCCGCATCAAAGATGGGCTTCCAAGTATGACCATAGTCGGTGGTTTTCCAAACACCACCATTATTCACACCTATATAAAATACATTGGGTTGGTCGGCCACACCAGAAATACCTACTGTTCTTCCAGCTCTATGTGGGCCAATCATTCTATATTTTAAACCAGCCAATTGTTCAGTACTTACTTGGGCAAAACTAGCGCTTACTAATAGCCCCAATATAAAAGTAGAAAATACAAAACGGTACTTATTTTTTAAAGTAGTTAGAAGGGATAACATATATTTAATTTAGGTACTTAAATATACTAAATATTAGATTTAATTACTACAAATTAAGTCCCCCTTCTTGAGCTGGTTTATGCTATTTATTCCACCAATAAGTAAATTTCAAGACTACGGCTCTATTTTTAACAAATACAGGTCCGATATAGTAGTTATCGGTATACACTATAAATAAATCAGAGACGGGTTTATAGCGCCATTGAAATCTTGTATTAAAGTTGATATTTTTTGTTTGCTCGTTATACTGGTAAAAAGCAGTAAAAAATAATTTATTGGTCATGGTGATATCTACTTTAGGACCAATTAAGAAGAAATTATTATTCCCCCATGGTTGAGGCAGTTCAATATGATTATAGGTAGCAGCTACATCAAAGTTGACATAAGGTTGAATTCGATAACCGACATTACCAGTAATACTTAATAATTTACCATCGGCATAGTAGCCTCCTTTACGAACAGTTAAGTAATAAGTTAACTTATGTTGAGGTGCTGAAATCCAATCAAATCCCACCGTAGTCCATTGATGTTTGGTATTGGCTGCCAAGGTTTGCTTACCAATTCTAGTGGGGTCAAAGGCTGCTAATAATTCTACATAGTCGTTTTGAATGACAGAGGCAATCGTGCTCTTGTCTCTAAATGTAATTAGATAATTAAATAATTTTGTGTTGTCTGTTAAATTGAATTTTGAATTATAATAATAAGTAGTAGTGAATTGAGGACCATAGCTTAAAATATTTCCGCTTTTTGGAAAGTACAAGCGTGTAATACTTGGCATAAACTTGATATAATTATTTCTTGGAATATAGCCCACTTCTGCATTGTAATTATTGCCTACCACTTCATGCTGCCAAGAAATAATCCAGTTTCTACTACTGTATTGTAAATTACCTGCGTTTAAAAAATCATTTCCTGATTTATTAGGTGTAAAGGATTTGATTAAAATAGTTTTTCCTGACCAGGTATTATTTTTTGGAGCAAGGTTAAATTCAAAACCAAAGTTTCTATTATACGGGTTACCTATAGCGTTAGTGGTACTGGTTTGTGTTGGATAATCAAAAGCAGTCTTGTCGATATAAAATAATTCAATATTAGATTTTTTAAATAATTTTCTTTGTAAAGCAACTACTGCAAAATTTTGTGCTAATAAATTTTTAGATTCATCCGCGCTGGTTTTCATATCCATAATACCAATGCGCCAATTCTTATCAATTCTACCACTCATTCTAGCGCCAAAATCAATATTGGTATTTAAGCCAATTCTTCTAGAGAAAAACGGACGTACATTTTCAAAACCTAAATTAGAAAACAAATCGGCGTTTTCTAAAAAAAATTGTCTTCTTTCTGGGAAGAATAATTCAAAACGACTTAGGTTGGTTACTTGTCTATCTACTTCCACTTGTGAGAAATCGGGGTTAACTGTTAAATCTAAATTCAATGAAGAAGACAAACTTATTTTTGCATCTAAGCCATAAGCATTCCCATTCACCGATGCTTGGTTAATTTTTGTACCATCATTTGTGGCAAATTCTTTTGAAACACTAGATTTAAAATAAGGAATAAGTGAAAAATTATTTTTTTGTGCTGGAAGTGGCGCATCCCAAACTAGTGATCCAGTATAAGATAATGCGGCAGTGGGGAACTGTCTTGGGACTGGCGCCCAGCTGGACTTCTCTGTGGTTTTTAAATCGTTTCTACTAAAGTTCACCCCCCATTCTTTCCCACCTGATTTATACCTTATGGATTTAAAAGGAATGGCTGCTTCCCAAACATATTTTGAACTGTCATTATAAATAGCGGATGTCCATTTATTATCCCAGTTTAAATCTACAGAGCCTCCATCAAACATAGTACCATCCCATTGAGCACCCACTGCACTGGCGCCAAAGGCATAACCATTGGTTAAATCACCATAGGTGTCCATGAACAAAATAAAATTATCATTTTTTCCAAAGTTCCAATCTCTTTTCAAAGACTCTACCATATCCACGCCATCACCCACCTTGGTACAAATAGCAATAATGTATAAATTATTTTCATCGTAAGTCATTCTTACTTCAGTAGGCACCTCAGAGACACTAGTGTCCATAGGCAGCACCATGGGGAATTTATTCACAGCCTGCGCCTTAAACCAGGACTGCTCATTCATTAGACCATCTAACTTTATTGCATCCGTTGCTTTGTGAATATAATATTTAACATTGGCGTTCTTTTTTTGTGCGATGGATTGTTGAAAAGCAAATAATAAAAAAAGAAAACAAGAAAGGCGAATTAGTTTCAAAGGAAGTTGGTTTATGGTTTGAATGGTGAAGGACTAACCTTATTATCGAATGTTAAATTTAAGTTTTTAACTTATTAAAATGTAATATCTTTAATACCACTTATGTAAAACATTTTAAATTGTATCCTATGTCAGTTAATAGAAGAAAATTTTTAACAGTATCGGCACTTACAGCCGGCGGTTTAGGTTTGAGCAGTTCTATATTTGGAAGACAGCATGATGAAACAGAGAATGCATTAGACTTGCCCGAAGCTATTCGTAGCCTAAGTCCTCAAATGGCTGGCATAGTGCCTATTTCAGTTGGGGAAAGAAAAGCAAGAATTGCTAAAGCACAGGAATTGATGTCCCAAAATAAAATGGATGCTATTTTTTTAGAGGGCACCCCTTCTTGTTATTATTATACAGGTATGCGTTGGGGCCAAAGCGAAAGAACTTTTGGAGTGCTCATTCCTGCAAAGGGAGCACTGGTTTATGTTTGTCCAAAATTTGAAGAAGATAGAGCTAGAGAATTAATACTACCTGCTTTTGGAGAAGAAGTTCGTTGCTGGGAAGAACACGAAAGCCCTTATGCGGTCATTGTAGGTATTGTAAAAGATAGAGGAGTGATACACCATACCATTGGAATGGAAGAAAGAGTTCGTTTTTTTATTGCCAATGGTGTAAAAAAAGAAGCTGCTGGATTTGAAGTAGTAGATGCCACGCCTGTAACCGCTGGATGTAGAATGATAAAATCACCTGCAGAAATTGCACTGATGCAAAAGGCAAGTGATATTACCATTGAAGCTTATAAAGCAGCTTTCACCACCATTGTTCCAGGTATGTCACAAACATTATTAAGTAATAATATTTCTGCAGCCTTTAGAAAATTAGGATTTAGTGGAGGCGCTTCTGTACAAGTAGGAAAATATTCGGCCCTACCTCATGGAAGTATAACCCCACAAACTATTAAAGAAGGAGATATTGTGATGATAGATGGAGGCACTAGTTGTCAAGGCTATGCTTCTGACATTACGAGAACTATTGTGGCAGGTAAACCTACACAAAGACAAATAGACGTTTGGAACTTAGAAAAGCAAGCACAGGATGCCGCTTTTGCTGCTATAAAAATTGGAGCACCTTGCGAACAAGTAGATGCTGCTGCAAGAGCAGTGATTGAAAAAGGAGGCTTTAGCACCAATTATAAATTACCAGGGCTACCGCATAGAACCGGCCATGGTATTGGATTAGAGGGACATGAGTGGACTAATTTTGTGAAAGGAAATAAAACGCCTATGGCAGTAGGTATGTGTTTTAGCGATGAGCCTACGATTTCTATTCCAGGAGAATTTGGTATTCGTTTAGAAGACTGTCTTTATATTGCAGCAGAGGGTCCAAAGTTTTTCTCCAAACAAAGTATTTCGATTGAAAAGCCTTTTGGATAATTTTTATGGTTAATTATTAATTTAGTTTTTGTAAAATGATATAAGCACTTGGTGTGGCAGGCCGCGAGGGACTTGCTTGCGCAGTGGTAGCAGTTGCGGCAGTACTTATATTCTTTACACTAAAATATAGTTCTATATAATCGTTGTCGCCTAGGTCCACCAAATAATTACCAGTCAATAAATTTTTAATATTGCTTCCAGTAATATTAAAATTGGTATTGGTATTTAAATAAGCCGATCCATTTCTTCTTATCCAAACACTTGCCTCATCTACCCCTATATCTGGTTTTATCATTTGAATAGCATAGCAAACCTTATAAACGCCTGCATGCAGTACTGTAATTTTACTGGCTTGCCCACTTGTATTGGGTTGTACAGCAATATTATTCAATAACCCATTATAGGAAAATTTAATAGCAGTAGCAGTAGATACAGCGCTAGCGGCTTGTTTAGCAGTGTCGTAAAAACTGCCATAATCATACACTACAGACATTGAGGCAATATTATTTATTCTATTTGATAGACTCATAGTGTCTTTGCCACTTAATTTTACATTGATGCGGTTGCTTAAAGAAAGGGTATCTGCTTTTTTTAATTTATCATTAATAGCAGTTAAGGTAAGACTACTTATAGGCTTACTAGAATCGGGGGTATTATTTATTTTATCAATATTGTATAAGACTTTTATATCTTTTACATTATCGAGGCCCGTGCCTCCTTGTGAAATACCAATGATACCATTAATATTTTCGGCACGCACATGGTCGGCATAAAAAGAGTAGGGCACATAATTTATTTTTTGTGTTCCCATATAAATAAAAGATAAATCGCCCACCGTATCAATTTCTATTTGTAAATATTTTTCTGGCATAGACCAGTTTATATTTTCAAATGGCCCCACTGCTACAATTTTATTAGTTTCGTAAGCACCTACCATGATGGTAAATAAACCTAATACATTGGTGGTAATGGGTGTAATTTCCTGGTATTCAATTTTGCTGGAAAGGGTATCGGCTTTAATGGATATTCTAATATTGATTGATTTATTAGCAAGTATATAGCCATTAATATCTCTAGCAATGCCTTGAAAGTTAATGCCCTTATTGGTTTGAGTGGTTTGAGCGAAACCTTGATGAGTAATAACGCCTAGCAAAAAGCAGCTTATAAAAATAAGTAAACGATGCAATTTCATTTTACACTTTTATAATTTTTAAAATTTTCACTTGCGTAAATTTATTAGCCACAATATAGTGGATGGTTATAAAGTAAATACCCGTATTTGCCGAAGCAAATGATATTTGTTTTGAAAAGTCTAGACCTGAATAAGGGCCTTCAATTTTTTGTATTTTGTTTCCATCACTATCTACTATATTAATACGTAAAATATCAATACCAGCTTGCTTACAAGAAAGCAGTAAATAATTAGATACAGGGTTTGGGCCCCATTTTAATTTAAAATCAAAGGTCCCGGGCCTTGTTAATTCAGGATTAAGCAGTAAACCTGGTTGTAAAAATCCGATAGAAAAAACAATTTTATTTTTTGAACACCAATTTTGAATAGCAAAAGGTTCACCTAAACTCCAATCAAGCATCCAATTATTATTTGCTTGATTTGTTGTTGAAGCGATATCTATTTTCCCTCCTGCAGTATTTATAACAGAGGGATCCAACACCTGTGCTTGCATAAAAATGGGAACACATAAAAGACTGCAAAGAAAATATATTTTTAACATCTAATTTTTAATAGCCTTTGATTGGAAGGCCTTCAAAACTATTTGAATAATTGGGCAAAATCTTATTTTGCCTAATTGAAAATGAGCTCAATTTTCTGCGCAAATAAGCATCAAGCAAGTATCTAATAATCTAAGGGTGATTACTAAATAAAATATTGTAAATCAATGCTTTAGATTTTAAACTGACGTAGGCAGTCAAGGGCTGTAAAAAATCTTTCCCTTCACCCACCTTTTTTTGTAACTTAAATACAAATTATTAATATGAATAAAAATTTATTTTCAGTTAAAACATTTTTTGTACTCGCAATTGCATTGTTATGTTCAATGCAATCAATGGCACAAAAAAAGTATTCAGAAAAAGACTTGGCTGCGATGAAGCAAAAATTGTATACAAGTGTTGCGAGTCATGCAAAGGATGTACAAGTGATGGTAGATAAAGTTTTTAGTTTTGGTGAATTAGGTTTTCAAGAATTTGAAACCTCTGCCTACCTTACAAGTGTACTAGAAAAAAATGGGTTTAAAGTTGAAAAAAATATTTCCAATGTACCTACTGCCTGGATGGCTAAATGGGGTAATGGCTCTCCAGTCATTGCACTCGGTAGTGATATCGATTGTATTCCTAAAGCTTCACAAAAACCAGGGGTGGCGTATAAAGATCCTATCGTAGATGGCGCACCAGGACATGGTGAAGGACATAATTCAGGACAGGCCGTTATTATTTATGCAGCTATTGCGATGAAAGAAATGATGGAAAAAGAAAATATGCCAGGCACCATTGTTATTTGGCCTGGAGTGGCTGAAGAAGTATTGGGTACAAAAGCTTGGTATGTAAGAGATGGGTATTTTAAAAATATCGACGCTTGTATTTTTACGCATGTGAGTGGTGAATTTGGATCTGACTATGGTGATGGTGGTGGCAATGGTATGGTAAGCGTACGTTTTGATTTTAATGGAGAAGCAGCGCATGCAGCTGGCGCCCCTTGGCGTGGGAAAAGTGCATTAGATGGTGTTGAGTTAATGAATATAGGATGGAATTTTAAAAGAGAACATTTAAAACCAACAAGTCGCTCTCATTATGTAGTGGTAGATGGTGGAGACCAGCCCAATGTAGTACCAAGTAAAGCAAGTGTATGGTATTATTTTAGAGAGCGTACCTATGAGGATATTAAAATGAATTATGAATCAGGTATCAAAATTTCAGAAGGTGCAGCTATGATGACGAATACAACAGTGAGTCATCAAATTTTAGGAGCAGCGTGGACAGGACATTTTAATAAACCATTAGCAGAAGCCATGTATGCCAATATTAAAAAAGTAGGTATGCCTGTTTGGGATGATAAGGATATGCAAATGGCAAGAGCAGTGCAAGCATTAGTGGAAGCCCCTAAAAAAGATATGGAAGGCAATCCAATAGATGGTTTAAAAACTACCATTGATTCCATTAAAGGCTCTGTTCCTTTTTCTTGGGGTGGAGGATCGGATGATATTGCAGATATTTCTTGGAATGTACCAACCATTGTATTGGGTTTCCCTGCTAATATTCCTGGTACCAAGGGACATCATTGGGCTGATGCCATTGCGATGGCAACTCCTATTGCACATAAAGGTGCTTTAGCGGGAGCAGAAGCAACAGCAATGACTTTATTAGATTGTTTTACCAATCCTAAATTAATTCAAGATGCAAAATCTTATTTTACAAATGTGCAAACTAAGGATGTAAAATACGCCTCCTTTATTAGTGCGACCGACCCACCTGCTACACACTTAAATAAAGAAATTATGCAAAAATATAGAGAGCAGATGAGACCTTTCTATTATAATGATGCGAAGTATGGTACTTATTTAGAACAATTAGGCGTGACTTACCCAATGGTTAAAAAACCATAAGGCTAATGACTTACTAATGTGGACTACTAAGTTTTTAAAAAGTATTTAAATTAAAAAGTCCCCCCGATAAATCGGGGGGACTTTTTTTAGGCGTGTAATTTTTTTAAACTTGACTATGCTTTTTTAGCAATTTTTTCTATAGCATATACCAGCTTATCTAAATCTTGTAGGCGTGTATATACATGTGGCGTAATACGCACACAACTAATATTTTCCCATACAATACCTACGGTATGAATTTTATATTCATTGAATAAAGCATTGTCTAATGCGCCAGGTGTCATGCCATCAATACTTACGCCACAAATAGCACAAGCGTATTCATCTTTTAAAGAAGTATTAATTCTTACTTTAGGAATATTTTGCACGCGCGTGGCCCAATAATTTTTTAAATAACGAATACGCTCTTCCTTTCTTTTACTACCAATAGCGGTGTGAAAATTAATTGCTTCGCCAATACCTTGTTCAATAGGAAAGCTTCTGGTACCAAGGGTTTCAAACTTTCTAATATCGGGTCCTTTGGGGTTATCGTTACAAACAAGTGGCCAAATTTTTTCAATCTTTTCTTTTTTAATCCATAACATACCAGATCCAATAGGAGCCGATAAAAATTTATGAAGTGAGGCGCCGAAATAATCACAACCTAAATCGGGAATCGCAAAATCCATCAATCCAAAACTATGTGCTCCATCTACAATGGTTTCAATATTATATTTTTTCGCTAAATCACATAATTTTTTAACAGGCATAATTTGTCCCACCCAATTTACCATATGGGTGATATGAAATATTTTTGTTTTAGGAGTAATGGCTTTTTCAAAAGCGTTTACAATCTCTTCCTCATTTTCAATGGGGTATTTAAAACTAAGTTGTGTATATACAATACCTTCTCTAGAAGCTCTCTGTCTCCAAGCGTTAATCATATTGGGATAGTCTTGCTTGGTACCAATGACTTCATCACCTGCTTTTAAATTCAATCCGAAAATAACGGTATTCAAAGCTTCTGTTGAATTTCTATTAATGGCAATTTCTTCCGGATCGCAACCTGCTAGTTGTGCTAGTTTATACCTCAATGGTTCTCTTCCTTGATCTAATATGCGCCACATAAAATACGAAGGGCCTTCGTTAGTCATTTTATTAAAACTTTCTACCGCTTCTTGCACAATTCTTGGACTTGGACTTACGCCCCCATTGTTTAAATTAATAAGAGAAGGACTTACCGTATAGCCTTGTTGAATCACCGACCAATAGTCTTCATCCATGGCTATCTCCTTGGGACTGAGCATTTTCTTTTGCAAATTCATATGCGCAAATTCAGCAGCATGCGCTTGATTGAATAAACTGTTGGCTGAAAAGGCACCGGCCATCAGGCCTAAGTGTTGAATAAAATTGCGTCTGTTTGCCATAGGTGTATATTGAATAACTAAGTTAACTAATTAATAGTATATTTAAAGTATAAATTTTTATTATATGAAAAGGATAATTTTTACTTACTGCTTAACAGCAATTTTACTTATTTCAAGTGTACCATTGTTTGCACAAACCAAGTTAGACAAACGTTTTGTAGGCATTGAGGCTGAAATAAATAAGATATTAAAAGACAACCACGCTGCAGGGGTAGCAGTGGCCGTAGTGGAGAAAAACAAAGTCATTTTTGCCAAAGGATTTGGTTACCGTGATGTAGAAAATAAATTACCTGTAACTCCGAATACACAATTTGCGATTGGTTCTTGTACCAAGGCATTTACCGCTTCAGTATTAGGAATTTTACAAAAAGAAAAATCGATTGATTTTGATAAGCCTGTTACTACCTACTTACCCGATTTAAAATTTTATACAAGTGATTTAACCAATCATATTACCCTTCGTGATATGATGAGTCACCGAACAGGACTTCCTAGACATGATCTGTCTTGGTATATAGCACCTGATACAAGAGATAATCTAGTAAAGCGTATCCAATATATGGAACCCTCTGCTGAACTAAGACAAACATGGCAGTATAATAATTTTATGTATTTATTACAAGGTGTGGTGGGTGAAAAATTAACAGGAAAATCTTGGGAGTCAAATGTGGAGTCTAAAATATTTTCAAAAATTGGTATGAGCAATTCTAATTTCTCCGTAAAAGATTTAGCGAACTATAAAGAACCTGCTTTAGGCTATAATGTGATTAAGGATTCCGTGATACATAAAACACCTTATTATGATATTGCAGGCATGGGCCCTGCAGGAAGTATTAATAGTACGGTGATGGACATGTCGCAGTGGTTAAAAGTTTGGATCAATGGAGGTAAATTAGATACCGTGGAAATTATTCCAGCTTCTTATATTACAGAAGCTATAAGCTCACAAATGATTATGGCCCCAGGTACACCTACTACAGAGAAACCCGATATTCAATTTAGCAATTATGGTTTTGCTTGGATGATGGCTTCTTATAAAGGACATTATAGAGTAGAGCACGGTGGAAATATTGATGGCTTTAGTGCTAGCACTAGTTTTTTCCCATCAGATAGTATTGGTATTGTGGTGTTAGTGAATCAAAATGGATCTAGTGTTCCTTCTATTGTAAGAAACACCATTACAGATAGAGTACTAGGACTTAAATACTTTGACTGGAACGCCGATATGTTAAAAGCCAAAGCAAAGGCAAAAGAAAAAGCCAAAGAAGCAGAGAAAGCAACTACGAGCAATCAAGTAAATAATACCAAGCCTTCACATGCATTCACTGAATATGTTGGTGTGTATAGCAATGATGCTTATGGAAAATTTGAAATTATTCAAAAAGGAGATTCTTTGTTTGCAAAATTAAAAAATCAAAATTGGTGGATGGAGCAATTTCATTATGATATATTCAGACCTTATGATACCGAAGAAGGTATTGACACCGCCGATAAAAGTCCTATTCGTTTTCAATTTAATACAGGCTTGAAAGGAGATATCGAATCGGCTTCTTTATTTAATTTTGAACCGGCTATTCCTGCGCCTATTAAATTCAAAAGATCCAATGCAGCGAAGGAAATTACTACAACCGATTTAAAAAAGTATGTAGGTAGTTTTAGTTTAGCGGGGGCGGACATCAAAACTTATTTAAAAGAAAGTATTTTATATGTTGCTGTGCCAGGCCAACCTGAATACGAGTTAGTGCCTGTGGGTAATCATAAATTCGATTTCAAAAAAGTCGCAGGCTATGCGGTTAACTTTGAACTGAATGATAAAGAGGAAATATTATCCTTAACCTTTGTGCAACCTAATGGTAATTTTAAGGCCGCTAAAAAATAACTAGCATCTAGAAATTAATTATAGATATAAAAAAAGGTCCCTCCATTTCGAGGGACCTTTTTTGTAGAAAGCTAAATGCTATTCAATTTATATCTATACAATGTATAATGAATACCATTTATTTTAAATTTTAGGAAGGCTGTATCCGTTATGATAAGCCTTTGTAAAATATTCTTTATTGATGGCATCATCGGTAAATAAATTTTTACTTTCATCCCAGTTCACTTTTTGTCCCGAACGATACGCAATATTGCCCATTTGCGCAATGGTGGCAATATGCGCTCCCTCTTCAATAGGACAATGTAAACTGCCTGGGGTATTATTTCTTATCGCATTGGTAAAATTTAACCAATGTAAGTTCACGCCATTGTCCTCGCTTTTATGAAGTGCAATAGCTACTTTATTTTTTGATTGTCTTTCTTCAATCACTTCCCATCCACCTCTATCTAAAATAAGGGTTCCGTTATTTCCTATAAAAGCAATACCATGATCACGACCATAAGAACCATTGTCAATTCCCATTGCAGAATCCCAGACTAAATTAAATTTATCAAATTCATATAGCGTAGTTAACGTATCGGGTGTTTCTTCGGCTAGTTCTGGATAAGCAAATTTTCCTCCTAAGGCACTTACACTTTTTGGATTGCCTGCCTTCATACCTTGAATAGCATAGTCTAATAAATGCACACCCCAGTCGGTCATGAGTCCGCCTGCATAATCCCAGAACCATCTAAAATGAAAGTGGAATCTACTTGCATTAAAATCACGCATAGGAGCTGGGCCTATCCAAGTTTTATAATCAACACCTGCAGGGACGGCACTGTTTGGTACAATAGGTTGAGGACGCATCCATCCTTGATAACACCACACCTTAGTAGTACGAATATTACCTAGTTGTCCTGAATGCACAATGTCTAATGCATCTTTAAAATGTTTTTGACTTCTTTGCCATTGACCTACTTGCACCATACGGTTGTATCTATTTTTAGCAGCAATCATGGTGTTACATTCTCCAATAGAATTACCTGCTGGTTTTTCTACGTATACATGTTTACCTGCAGCGCAAGCGTCAATCATTTGTAGTGCATGCCAATGATCGGGTGTGCCTACAATAACTATATCAATATCTTTTCTTTCCAACATTTTTCTATAATCGCTATAGGTATCAATTTTTTGAACACCCGGCTGCTTAATTAATAATTCAGCCTTTCTTTTATTTAAAACCGATTCGTCAATATCACATAAGGCTACCACTTCTACATTTTTAACAGAAAGGGCACCAAGTGTATTGGCCCATCCCATTCCATTCACGCCAATGGTGGCAACTCTTAAGGTATCGGTATTAAATATACTGCTGCTCGCAAATAAATTGGAACTCATCAAGGCTCCAGAAGTTAATGCTGCATTTTTTAAAAAAATACGTCGGCTGTTCATTTGCAAATCGTTTAAGGTTTAAAAAATAAGGGCTATGTTAAATATAATTATTTTTCTTCTTTTGTCATTTTATATTTATATCTCAAAACGAAGGCTACTATTAATAGAATGGCACAGGCTTCTACTAATAATTTCTCAGGATCAATAAAATCAATGGGTCTATCTTTTAATAAAGGGTCCATCACTAGTCCATGCACAATAAATAGAAGGCCTGTGGCATAAGAAATGACATGTATATTTCTCCAAGTGGTGGTACCTAATTTTTTTTTAATGACTTTTTGAGTTGTAATGATTACTATTAGCAAGGCAAGAAATGAAATCGCCCCTAATAAAACAAATACGGGTTGATGCGGTGCTGTTAATGGATAGAGTAAATGAGTAAAGCTAAATTTTGAACTAGGATCTAATGGAATAATAATAAAATGTAAAAACACAAGAACTAAAGCAAAATAAGCTGTGTAATTATGCATGTCAACTATTCTTAGGTCTTTAACGGAACCTGGTAATTTTTTCCAATAGTCTGATTGTTTGTAAGCGGTGCTTAACATAATACCCAATAGGATATTTAAGGTTAAAAATACCAGGGCTGTTAGGCCTAAGATGCCTGAAATTTCAATAGTTTCCATGATAATCAATTTGCTTTGAAGTTATTTTTTTTAAAATTCAAGGCTACGTTAAATATAATTATTTTTTCATTCCTTACTTATATAAAGCCTTTAAACTAGCCAATCACAATAGCCAATCAGTATAAATAGCTATTATAAATACTAAAGTCTATAAAAATAGTAGACTTATTATAATTTTATGTATATTTGCCCATAGTCATGTGGCCGAGTGGCGAGGCAAGGGTCAGCAAAACCCTTAACGATGGTTCGATCCCATCTATGACGACTTCCTGGTTTTATAGCAAGCAATCGTTAAATCCGGGCGGTGTGTCTACACTGCCCTTTTTTTATTAAATTTAACCATTACAATTAAAAAGTAATGAAAATTAAAATACTATGAGAAAAATAATACGAATAGCTAGCCTTAGCTTTTTATTAAGCACAGTGCTCGTGTTTTCCGCCACGGCGCAAAATACAAGTCTTCGAAATATTGGACCTAATGATATTTATAGAATGTCTACTATTTCCAATCCAAAGATTTCTCCGGAAGGTAATTGGGTTTTATACAGTGTATCCAAAATAGATTCTGCCAAGGATAAATTTTCAAGCAAGCTGTATATGGTAAGTGCAGACGGGAAACAAACAGTTACGCTTACAGAACAAACCAAGGGCGCTTCTAATTATAATTGGAGCCCTGATGGAAAATATATTTCTTTTTTAGCTGCAGGCAAAGAAGAGGAAGAGGGCGCTCAACTATATTTAATGGACAGACGTGGAGGAGAGCCTATTCAAGTAACGCATATTAAGGGAGAATTAGAAGCTTATGATTGGTTTAAAGATGGCAAGCATTTAATTTTTACCATTAAAGATTTTAATTATGCAGATACAGCCAAATCTAAAAATAGAAAACCTTATGAAATAGATAGGTACCGCTTTAAGGCCGACTATGAAGGTTATTTAGATAATAGAAAAACACATTTATATAGTTTTGAACTTGCCACCAAAAAATTAGACACGCTTACTAGAGGTAATTATAATGAGTCTGATGTGAATATTAGTAGCGATGGTAAAATGATTGCCTATGCAAGTAATGTAACTGCAAGCCCCGATCAAAATGACAATACAAGTATTTTTTTATTAGCGCTAGGTGCTGCGCAAAATCCTATCAAGCTTACTACTTATAAAGGAACGAACCGCTCTGCTAAATTTAGTCCCGATAATTTGTCGCTTGCTTATTTGCAAGCAAGTTCAGAAGATGCCTATGATATGTATGACTTGCAACAATTAGCTATAATAGATTTAAAAACAAAGGTTATTAAGCTACTCACTAAAAATTATGATCGCTCCATTGCTAATATAGTATGGGCCAATGATAGCAAATCGGTGTTTGCCTTGGTAGAAGATGATAGAGCTCAAAATATCATGCAAATAAATGCTAGTAGCGGTGAAGTCAAAGCCTTTACGAGTGAAATGGCTGTATATAATACCTTAGATATAAATGAGAACGGAACCATGGTAACCTTGTATGGTAATACAGGAACGCCCAATGAAATTTATATTGCGAGTAATAATAATAATTTTCAAAAAATTACCTCTTTGCAAGATGCATTTTTAGCACCTCTAAAAAAAGTGGTGGTGAGGGGTATTTCAGCCATAGCATCTGATAAAAATAAAGTGAACGGTATTTTATATTTACCTGATTCTAATGCAAAAAAACTACCCCTTATTTTATTTATTCATGGAGGTCCGGTAGCACAGGATGAATATTCATTTGATATGACACGTCAAATTTATGCAGCGGCAGGTTATGCAGTGGCGGCTGTTAATTATAGAGGAAGTAGCGGACGTGGTGCCAATTATACTAAAAGCATTTATGCCGATTGGGGTAATAAAGAAGTAAAAGATATTATAGGCATCACGAATGAGTTAATTAAACAAGGGATAGCAGACTCAAGTAAATTAGCCATTGCAGGTTGGAGTTATGGAGGTATTTTAACTAATTATACCATTGCTACAGATACTAGGTTTAAAGCAGCGGTGAGTGGTGCAGGTAGTTCTTTAATGCTTTCTTTTTACGGAACCGATCAATACATTACACAGTACGAACCTGAATTAGGCAAGCCTTGGAATAATTTAAAAAAGTGGTTAGATGTATCTTATCCTTTCTTTAAAGTTAAAGAAATAAAAACACCAACATTATTCATGGCAAGCCAGGCCGACTTCAATGTACCTGTGGTTGGTGCAGAACAAATGTATCAAGCCTTTAAGTCGGAAGGTATTCCAACACAGTTAATTATTTATCCGAATCAAAATCATGGCATACGTGTACCTTCTTATTTAGTACATAGATATAATAGTCATTTGAACTGGTTTAAAACTTATCTTAAATAAGAAATGAATAGTAATGGCTATTAATTTAGTGTAAATTGTAAGTATGAAAACAATTCGTTGGGGTATGATTGGTTGCGGTTCTGTTACAGAAGTGAAAAGCGGACCTGCTTTTAACAAAGTACCCCAGTCGAAATTAATAGCCGTGATGCGCAGAGATGCTGAAAAAGTAAAACAGTATGCCCAGCGGCATCAGGTCCCTTATTATTTTACCGATGCGAATGAACTTATTCATCATCCTGAAGTGGATGCAGTCTATATAGCCACGCCTCCTAAATTTCACGAAGCGTATGCCATAGCGGCTATGCAAGCAGGCAAACCTGTTTATGTTGAAAAGCCCATGGGGCTTGATGTAGCAGCCTGTGAACGTATGGGCGCCTATTCAAAACAAACAGGAATTCCTTTGGTGATTGCGCATTATAGAAGAGCGCTTCCTTTATTTGTTGAAGTAAAACGATTAGTAGACGCTAAAACAATTGGAGATATTACTGCTGTTCGTATTGAGATGTTAAAATATGATAGCGG
>Ga0209597_1000689_pt1 | contig 22078 bp, 22 predicted proteins | sample M_140625_MF_Meta_FD_187316 | JGI IMG/M metagenome (GOLD analysis project Ga0209597, IMG submission 187316) | Freshwater microbial communities from Lake Montjoie, Canada to study carbon cycling - M_140625_MF_MetaG (SPAdes) (version 2) | ecosystem: Environmental > Aquatic > Freshwater > Lake... | reverse complement strand
GCGAGACCACCACGACATCGGCTTGTCCAATGGATGCAACGAGGGCGGGATCAGTTGCCGCGAGCCACTTCACATCCCAGCCCGACTTAGTGAGTCCCTCGAGAGGATGAAGAACGCGATACGTGTGAGCTCGGCTCTCGGGCGTTCTCGAAACAAATAAGACGCGGGGGGTGCCGACGGGCAGGGATTCGACGGAGATTGGCGATAGATGGAAGGTTTCCAATTCTTGAACGATCCTTTCCGCCCAGACGTCGCGAGGGCAAAGCCGGTCGAGCTTGGCGCGAAGCGGTGCATAGCCGGTGACGAGGCGCCCTAAGTCCGCCGCTATTTCATCCAGCCAAATCCGATGCGGCTCAAATGAAACCGAAAATTTCACTGCATCCGTGACCAAGGCAAAAAAATCAGCACTTTTTTTGGATGCTCGTACGGAAGACTGGCGACGCAGATTGGGATTCAAGAAAAAATTCATCTCTTGGCTCTTCGGGTCTGCGTGCGAAGGCAAGGTCAATCCCGGGCACAGCGACGGAAGCTCCTGCAGAGCGGTGCGCCAGTCGGATACCAAATCCGCGTAATCGACAGCGATCCGAGGAAGGTGGCGTGTTGATTTTTCGGCCTCCAAAACATGGCGCAACCAGAGGAGATGAGAGCGGCTATGGGCGGGGATGGCTGCGGAATGGAGTGCGGGATTATCGAACCGAGCAGCTAGTGACGCGGCGACTTCGCGCGGATCGCGCAAGCACAGCAGCACTCGCATATCAATTCCTTCGCCTGCGAGAACCTTTTCCCAAAAAGGAAACAAGCGGCAAAGGCGCGGATCCTTGAAAACAAAGAGTGGCGCCTCGCCGAATTCCCCTGCGAGGAGTGCGCGCGCCTCCTCATAGTCCCCGGCCCGTGCAAACTCGTCGCACAACCATCCGGCACTCAAAGAAGCATCGCTATCCCATCGATGACCAGCAGATTCGAGCAGGCGGTTGTTGAAGCGGGCGATCGGGCGCGACTCCCAGTAGCCCGGCCGGTTGTCCTCGTGTGGCGGCATCAAGTTCGCCGGTAGCGCGGTGCCAAGCAAGTTGAGCACTCGCGTGAGCGCGGATGTACCGCTGCGGTGCATGCCGAGGACGATGAGGGCTTGGCGTGGCATTGCGAAAAATCAGCTTGCTCCGAGATGGAAAAAAATCCGTGCGATCGGCATTTGCGAATTCATGCTTGCCTGGACATGGCCATTGAGGCAGAAGCGGCGACGAACGGAAGCGCTTGGGGCGGTACCGATCCAATATAAGTGGGCGGCGTCAATGGAGGAATATAATCTCGTCCCCTAAGAGCCCTGTATTCTTGCTCAAATAGCTTCCTGTCGGGGTGGTCCAGCGGTTTGTTGGTTGCGGCACCGCCGTGGAATTGGTGAAAAGTTCCCTCGCCTAGCAGAAGCACCAAGTCACCGTTTTCTTCGCAGGCGCGCTTGTAGAAATCCAGATTGACGTATCCACCGCCCGGCGTTTGGAAACGCTCTTCGAACCCACCAAGCCTGTTATAGCATTTTCGCCGCATGGCAATGCAATTGCTCTCACCAATCGGCATGAACCATCCCTGCGAAGACGAACCCGCCAAGGCGGAAATGCGGAATAATTCGTAACCATTCTTCCGCCAGTCGACAGTCCCAAGCAAAAGATCCTCAGCTGCCTGATCATAGCCTTCCAGCATCGAGACCATCTGTACCTTGGGACCAAGATGCCACGCCAGCGTTGCGACAATCGGATTTTCGCGTGCTCTGAAGGCTTCGAGCATGAACCGCAAAATTCCTGGGCTGAGCATGCGAGCGCCATCAATACAAACCATGACGATTTCGGTAGAGCATCGGTGGACGGCCTGATTGATGGCCCGCGCGGGGGAAGGCGAATTTTCGAACCGAAGAAGGTGGAAATTCATTCCGTATCCCCTCACAGCTTCGTGGTCGATGGGAACCGTCGATCCGCAATCCACCACGATCACTTCGTAGTCCGACTCCTCGACGCCGGTTTGATAGGTCGGCATCAGGGAGTGGAGCGTGCGCGGCAGTTCGCGCTCCATATTGCGGGCGGCTAGAATTACGGAAATTCGGGGCTTTTTATTCATCAATCATGAGGCATGGGGTTGGAAAAGGATTGGCTTCCATTTGCAGGAAGCCAGCCGCTGAAGTCTTGCCCAAGATAGGCTGACAGCGAGCGAATCTTGTGATCGTAAATTGCATGGAGCGCGGGACGCAAAGAAGGGCGAATCGGTTCCAGTAAACCCGCACGCACCCGCGCGTGCAATGCCCCTTGACCACTAGGTGCCTTGCCGGAATCGATTGAACCCTCGGTAGAATGGATGCAATCGACTCCAAGGTGGTCGAAGCATTTTTTAAGATAGGAAAGCGGGTTCTCCAGGAGTTCCTCAAAGCGGAGAATCAGCAGCTGCTCTTTCGAATAGAAGCGGAGCCAATTCTGAATGCATGTTTCGTAATCACCGCGGGCAAGGGATCCCTCACTCCGGAAGTTCTCAAGAAACCAGTCGTCTGGCACATCTTGCACTTTCATCCCCGCGTACACGGCATTCATTTTCGCCGCTGACCAGGCGCGCTCTGCCGGATTACGAAGCGTGTAAATAAGGCGAAGATCGGGATAAATGCTGTGGCACTCCGCGATCAACTCAGGCGGCAGCACCGCATAGGCCGGAGTCATATCACCCTGCAATCTGCCGTCGGGCTTAGAAAATAGCCCGACATCCCAGTCTGTCCCCCGTGCCCTAAAAAGATCCCAAAAATGCACCTCTTTTCCGCCGGGAAAGGAAATTCTCTTGTGATGACTCCCCAATTTTTGGAAGAGCCAGGTTGTCCCCGCTTTTTGCGCTCCGATGACAAGAAAATCTAACATTTCGAGTGGAGGAATCAGTGTTGCGATAGCTCGGAAGCGGGCCTTGAATTCGTCCGTTGGCGGCTCAATTGATTTGGGGCGGCCGGGTGCCTGCGATGCATCGGAAATGGTCGTTTTAAAATGATATGTGTGGGGCCCGCAAAGTCGAATAATCGAATTTACGTGGTGCGCTCACTTCTGTGATGGGGAATTGCTTTAATGCGGGCTCGTATCCCGAATGCTGAGCAAGTAGGGGTGGATCTTTTTGCGCTTTTCATTTTGATTCAAATTAACAATTCGAGTCGGGGATGTCACGGGATTCTCTTGTGCGGTTTTTGCTGTTGGGCGACCCGGGCAGCTCTTGAAAGGGGGGATTATTTCGCAACCGGCCGCGCAGTCCGTTTCTTGACGGGAGATTGGCCGCAGCGGCGTTGGCTTGCGGCCGGGGCGGCCGTTGATTATTGTCTGCGGGCATTTTGAATTAAACCCGATTACCCAATCATCCTTTTATGGCACTGCTCAACGACAATTACCTGAAACTCAAGGCCGGCTACCTTTTCCCCGAAATCGGGCGCCGCGTGAAGGCGTTCTGCGACGCCCATCCGGATGCCGCCAAACGGCTAATCCGCTGCGGTATCGGCGATGTGACCGAGCCGCTGCCCCCGGCCGTGGTGACCGCCATGCACCGGGCGGTGGATGAAATGGGCGCGCGCGAGAGCTTCAAGGGCTATGGCCCGGAACAGGGCTATGAATGGCTGCGCCACGCCATCGCCCAGAACGATTTCCGCGATAAGGGCCTGGAGGTGGCCGACGACGAAATTTTTGTCAGTGACGGCTCCAAGTGCGATTGCGGCAACATCCTTGATATTCTCGGCGACAAAAACAAGATCGCCATCAGCGACCCCGTTTACCCCGTCTATGTCGACACCAACGTGATGGCCGGCCACACCGGGGAGGCGAACGAGGCGGGGGCTTACGGGCGGCTGGTGTATCTCCCGTGCAAGCCGGCCAATGGATTCATCCCCGCCCCGCCCAAGAAGCATGTGGATGTGATCTATCTGTGCTCGCCGAACAACCCCACGGGCGCCGCGGCCACGCGCGAGCAGCTCGAGGCGTGGGTGAAGTACGCGCAGGAGCATAAGTCAGTGATTCTGTTCGACGCGGCGTACGAGGCTTATATTACCGAGCCGGGAATTCCCCATTCCATTTACGAGATCCCCGGCGCGCGCGAGTGTGCGATCGAGTTCCGCAGCTTCTCCAAAAACGGCGGGTTCACCGGCACCCGCTGCGCCTTCACAGTCGTCCCCAAAACGCTCAACGCCTACACGAAGTCCGGCGAGGCGCGTCCGCTGCATCCGCTGTGGAATCGCCGCATGACCACCAAGTTCAACGGGGTGAGCTACGTCGTCCAGCGCGCGGCCGAGGCCCTGTATTCGCCCGAGGGCAAGCAGCAGGTGGCCGCTCTCATTCAGCTGTACTTGGACAACGCCGCCGTGCTCCGGAAGGGCGCCAAGCAGGCCGGGTTGAAGGTGTTTGGCGGCGTGAATGCGCCCTACATCTGGGTGCGCACCCCCAAAGGAGTCACCAGCTGGCAGGCGTTCGATAAAATCCTGGCCGACGCCAATGTGGTGATCACTCCCGGGAGCGGGTTCGGTTCCAAGGGCGAGGGCTTTTTCCGAATCAGCGCCTTCAATAGCCGCGAGAATGCCGCGGAAGTGGCCGCCCGTTTGCAGGAATTAAAGTGGTGAGGCGCGGGGTTCTCTAATCGTCCGGGTTTAGCTAGTTCGTTCCCGCGCCGGGTCTCTGGGTTGCTGAGTTCACAGGCTTGGCCGTTGATGGCGTCGTGCTGTTCATCTGCAAATGTGCACCCATCGCTGCGACGAAAGGGTAACGGAGCGGTGCAAATTTTTCCCGGAGTTTAGCAAACACCGGGCAAAGCTCCGGGCGGGGCGGGGCTGCTGGCATTGTGCGCCGGATGGACGGGGCAGGGCGGGACGTTTTTGACGTGGGGAGAGCTGAATCCGACTTTCCGGATGGCCGAGTCCCAAGGGCGGGGTTGATTTTCTGACGCGCGCTGGAAATTTTCGAAGATTTTTGTGGATTATTTCGTTTAGTTTGATAGATTCGCCAGCCTTTATGAAACCAGTTCGGGGACAACCCAGCTGGGAAGTGAAGACCGACCATCGTGACTGCCAAGAAAAAAGAGATAAAAAAAACCGCACCGCGCGGGAAGGCCCAGGCTTCTGCCACCTCGGCGGCCATTCTCGGGCGTCCCCTGTCCAAGACCGGAACTGCGGCTATTGAATCCAAGCGGGTCAAGCCTGAATGGCAGGGCTATTACAAATGCCTGATCGAGTTGCGCGAACAATTGATGCGGCAGATGAGCGGTCTGGCCAAGGAATCGGCCCAGGAGATGGCCGGGTACAGCCTGCATATGGCGGATTCGGGCACCGACAATTTTGACCGGGATTTTGCATTGAGCCTGCTGTCGGCCGACCAGGACTCGGTCTATGAGATCGATGAGGCGCTCAAGCGGATTGAGAAAAAAACTTTTGGCGTTTGCGAGCTGACGGGCAAGGTTATCCCCAAGGTGCGGCTGGAAGCCATTCCGTGGACGCGGTTCACGGTTGAGGCCCAGGGGCAGCTGGAGCGCGACGGGGCTTTGCGCCAGCGTCGGATTGGGCAGCTGGGGACGGTGGATAACGCGGGGGCCACGGAAGTGGAGTCCGACGACGACGAGCCGGAAGAAAAGCCGGCCAAAGAAAAAGAATAATTTATGGCGAGAGAAATCATCACGATTGAATGTTCAGAGGCGCGGAAGGAAGGGAAAACCCCCTCCCGCTACACGACCACCCGCAACAAGAAATTGAAGCCGGAGAAACTGGAGCTTAAAAAGTTCAACCCGTTTCTGCGCCGTCACACCCTGCACAAGGAGATCAAGTAATTATGCCCCGCAAGACGAACACGGACAAAACCAAGCGCGGCAACCGCCGCACCACGGAAAACCGCACGCCGCGCCCGAAGCCGAAGATTGATTTTACTGAGGACGCGCTGGATTTCAAGAACACCACCCTGCTCAAGCAGTACGTCACCGACCAGGGCAGGATTCTGCCGCGCAAATACACCGGCATGCCGGCACATTATCAGCGCCGCCTCACCACGGCCATCAAGCGCGCCCGTCAGATGCTCTTGATGAAGTGATCGTTCGCGCCGGACTGCCTTCGCAGTCCGGCGTTTTTTCTGCCATCCAATTGCAAATGATTCGCAATAAGACTGGAGACCGGCTCCGGCGTGAACTATGGAGTATCTGATCCTGCTTTCCAGCATTGCCCTGGGCGCGGTCACCGTTTTTGGGTTGCGCCTGAGCGATCCGCGCCACCTCAAGGTCTTGAACGCCTTCACCGGCGCCTACCTGCTGACGCTGGTGATGCTCCATCTCCTGCCCGACTTGTACGAGCCGGAGCCGGGAGTGATGCTGAAACCCCTCGTCATTGGGGGATTCATTCTCGCCGGGTTTTTTCTGCAAATTGCGATGGACTCCTTCTCGATGGGGATTGAGCACGGTCACGCGCATGAGATTCACGGGCGGATGGCCTTCGGCATTCTCGCCGGCTTGTGCCTGCACGCACTGATCGAGGCGATGGCGCTGGGTCAGTCGCCGGAACATCAGGGGGCGCACGATCTTGCCGCGCACCACTTCCTGCTTGTCAGCATCGTCGTGCATAATTATCCCATCACCATCGCGCTGCTGGGGATGTTGCTGCAGAGCGGCATGCGAAAAAGCTCCGCCCTCGCCTGCTTGGGCCTGTTTGCCATCATGGCGCCCATCGGGATGTTTATAAGCACGCACACAGGATTGGCCATTTACACCCGCTATCTGATGGCGCTGGTCATCGGCATCTTCATGCACATCTCAACCATGATCCTGTTTGAGAGCGAGGATCGCCATCGGTTTCCGGTCGGCAAAGCCCTTGCTGTCGTCCTTGGTCTGGCCCTGGGGATTGCCAGCGTAATTCTGGAGTCATGAAGCAACGCTGCGCCCGCACCCATTCGCACCAGCGCCAGGAGCTGTCGGCGCTCACCAGCCGGCTGCGCGGACTCTCGCGGAAGGTTACCGGACCCCGCGCGGCCATCTTGGAGGTGCTCCGCCAGCATCCGCATCCGCTCACCAGCCGGGAAATCCTCGACGGATTGCCTCCAGGTCAGTGCAACCTCGCCACTATCTACCGCTCCATGCACTTGCTGGAGCAGACGGGCATGGTCAAGCGGTTCGATTTTGGCGACGGTGCCGCGCGGTTCGAACTCGTGGGGGAAGGGGAAGATGGGCACCATCATCATCTCGTTTGCACCCGGTGCGCACAGGTGGTCGAGATTGGGGAATGTTTCCCGGCAGAAATTGAGCAGCGAATCGGCGCCACCCACGGATTCAAAGCAGTGACGCACAAGCTCGAATTCTTCGGGCTCTGTCCGGAATGCCACTGACGCGGGGTGCTCGGAGAAGCCGCGCCAGGGCACATCCTTGGTCCACAGACCGGGAGCGTCAGGATCAAACGGCCTCTTCCGTTCGCCAGTCGGTCAGGTGCAAGTATTCCTTGATTTTGCGTCTTTCGTACCGGTTTTTCAGCGGCTTCTTGGGCTGATGTTCCAGCTTGCGGAACGGGTGGCTGGTATCGCGTACAACCTCACTGATGGCTTCCATTATTTTTTTCATAACGCAGTGTACTTTGGTTACGGAGCGGGACAGCGGCTCAAGCCTTCGTGTTGCAGGCCTGACGGCCAACTGCTTGTTTATGAGACCCAGCAGCGCCTTTGTCATTCAAAAATATTAGGAATCTTTCCGGCAGGTTTCTGGCAGACTGAACGGGAGGAAACTTTGGGCGGAGAGAAGCCGTCGAAAAAATCCTCAGCAAGGGATTCAAAGGGAAGGGAATGGCTCGGGGCCCCGCTCATGGAACGGAGGCAACCGTGGAAGCCCAGGATTCTTTTAGCTGAATCGGAAGGGAAGCGCCGTCGCGGTCCTTGACTGGGATTGGCGGAGGCGTTTTTCGAAATCCGGAACTAATCGGTCCTGAAGCGGAAGGAGCCGGAGCGCCATTCTTTTTCGCTCTTGGCTGCGGCTAATTCCAGCCCCAGATCCTCAAATGCAGTTTGCACCGTTGCAAACTCGGATTTCAAAATGCCGGCAAGGACTAGTCGGCCTCCCCGTTTCAATTGCGCCACAATCCGACGTCGTTCCGCAATGAGCAGGTTGGAAATCAGGTTTGCGCAGACGAGATCATAAGTTTGGGTTGGACGCAGGGGCAGCCGGGTGGCATCCGCCTGAAAAAGTTTTAAAGCTGGTCCGGCTCGATTCAGCCGGGCATTGGCTTGGGCGACGCGGACGGCGGCGGGGTCAAAATCGAAGGCGCGCACGGGCTGGTAGCCAAGTTTTTCGGCTGCCAATGCCAGGATTCCCGAGCCGGTGCCGATATCGAGGCAGGAGGGGGGAGTGTTTCCGGAGTGACGGCGAACGATCTGACGGAGGCAAAAGGAGGTGGTCGCGTGCTGGCCGGTGCCGAAACTCAATCCGGGATCCAGAACAACCACCGCCTGGTTTTTACGGGGTCGGCGCCGGATCCAGCTGGGTTTGATGAGCAGAGCCTTTCCCACCTCGATGGCCTTGAAATGACGTTTCCAGGATTCCGCCCAGTCCTCGCAGCGGACTTTGGCAGACTGGATTTTGCCGGGGCCCAGCTTCAATCCGCAGCGGCTCATGCGTTTGAGCCCGGAGGACAGCCGGTCCAGAGCCTCGGGCGCCAAAATCATTTTCCGCAGCCCGAAGACGCTCACCACGCTGACTTGGGTTTCGACGTTGAAATGTGCGGAGGCGGCCTGGCCCAAGACCGAACCCATCAGTTCGGCCACGGCATCCTCTGCTTCGAGGGTGGTGGTGACGGAAATCCGCCAGAGTGGTTGTGCTGTTTTCATTTTGGAGAGAGGCCGCCGGTCTGGGTGTGGTTATTTATAGTGCGATTCTGTTTGCGGGAGAGGTTCTCCGTTAAACCACGATTCATTGGGGAAGATCCCGCCACGGCGTGAAGTTGAGCAGTTCAATCTCGTTGATGTGTGGGCGCAAGGCGATTTGTGTGACGCTGGTGTATTCCACCTGAAAGGATCCTGTCTTGGGCAGCGGCTGATCCAGCAGGATGGCGAGCATCATGCGGATAACGCCGCCATGACAAAAAATGGCGGCCGTCTTTCCGCGGTTCTCACGGATGGCGCGGCGCAGGCAGGGTTCTACCCGCTTGCGGAAAAGAACGGTGCTTTCGCCATTGGGCACGCTGCCAAGCTCAATCTTGTGGAGCCATTCATGCGATTCAATCCCGAACTTCTCACGCACCGCATCCCAGCCATGGCCGGTCCAATCGCCGAAATCGACTTCGCGCAGGCCGGGCAGGATAACCGGTGCCACGGGATGATGCCGGCGCGAGGGGGCAAAGGTCTGCTGCACGCGCTTCATCGGGCTGGCGTAGATAGCATTCAAGTCTCTGCCGCGCAGAAAGCGGGCGAGCACCCGGGCCTGTTCCCGGCCGCGGGGGGAAAGGTTCATGTCGATTCGGCCACCAAACACGCTGTGATAGCGCGTTTCCACCTCGGCATGCCGGATCAGCAGCAGCCGGGTGATTGGTGCGGTCGGAGCTGGGCGGCGGGGGATCTGTTTGCTGCGGGGCATGGCTTTAAATCGGGTTGAGGGCCTGTTGTTGTGCGACCAGCAAAGCGCTGATGCCCGCCTTGCCGAGGGAAAGCAGGGCGGCTAGCTCGGCCTCGCTAAAGGTGGCCTCCTCGCCGCTCCCCTGGAGTTCAATGAACTGACCGCGGTCGCTCATCACAAGATTCATGTCCACCGACGCGGCCACGTCCTCGGTGTAGCACAAGTCCAGCAGGGGCACGCCGTTGACAATGCCGACGCTGGCGGCGGCGACGGCGTGCAGGATTGGGCTTTGGATTAATTTTTTTTCAGCGATGAGTTTTTGGATGGCGAGCGACAGGGCCACGAACGCGCCGGTGATGGCGGCCGTGCGCGTGCCCCCATCCGCCTGCAACACATCGCAGTCCACGCAGATGGTGCGCGCGCCGAGTTTTTTAAGGTCCAGCGCCGCGCGCAGGGAACGTCCGATGAGGCGCTGGATTTCCGAGGAGCGCCCGTCGAGCTTGCCCTTGGCGATATCGCGCGGTTTGCGCGTCAGCGTGGAGTAGGGGAGCATGGAGTATTCCGCGGTGATCCAGCCGCCCTCGACTTTTTGCTCCTTCATCCAGCGCGGCACGGTTTCCTCGATGGTCACAGCGCAGATGACGCGGGTATTGCCCCATTCAATCAGGGTGGAACCGGTGGCATGGGGCGCGATGCCGTTCTGAAAACGCAGCGGGCGAAGTTGGTCGGCCGAACGGCCGTCGGCGCGGAGGGATGAATCAGGTATCAGCATGGTTTGAAATTAACTGCAAACCGCCGGCAGGAAAAGCAAAACCGGATTCCTGCCTGTGATTCCGTTGATTCGCATGGGAGAAGTGCCCGGAAAACTGTATTGCCAGACAGGATCAGGAATATAAAATGGGGCAACTTTTATGAGACAAACCCGACGTGAATTTGTGCGCTCCCTTTTTGTGGCCAGCCAGGCGGCCCTGGTCACCGGATCTTTACCCTCCAGCCTGCAGGCCGCTGCCACCCTTTTGGAACCGGCGGATCTGCCGGCCGGTTTGAATGTCATCGTCTTCGGGGACTGGGGCCGGAACGGTCAGGCCAATCAGGTGGAAGTGGCAGCACAGATGGCGCTGGCGTCGCAGAAAAACCAAACGCGCTTCGTCCTTTCTGTGGGCGATAATTTTTATGAGCATGGTGTGGCTTCCGCGGAAGATCCCCAATGGCAGAGTTCTTTTGAGAAGGTATATCACGCGCCTTCCCTGCAAATTCCCTGGCAGGTAATCCTGGGGAATCACGATTATCACGGGAACTGCGAGGCACAGATCGCCTACGGCCAAACCCATCCGCGCTGGCAAATGCCGGCTCGCTATTATGTTAAATCCTGCCCCGTGGATTCCGCCACCACTGCGGATTTCTTTTATCTCGACACCACGCCGATGATCCGGGCCTATCATGAGAACGCGCGCACCCGGGAGGCGGTCGGCACTCAGGATGTCAAAAAACAACTGGCCTGGTTTGAGTCGGCGCTCGCCGCGTCCCGGGCGCAGTGGAAAATAGTGATCGGGCATCACCCCATTTATTCCGGCGGCGAACATGGCGACACAGCTGAGCTGGTGGATTTGATTCTCCCCTTACTGCAGCGCTATCAGGTCCAGGCTTATTTTAACGGGCACGACCACGACCTCCAGCATCTGCAGGCGGGGTCGGTGAACTTTTTCTGTTCCGGGGCAGGCTCCGAGGTGCGGCCGGCGGTTAAGGCAATGGAACATACCCGGTTTGCGAAATCCTGTTCGGGCTTCACGACGGTCCGGATCCAGGCGGACCGGATGCAGGTGGAGATGATCGACCTGCACGGCACGAGGGTCTATGCTGCGGCCGTGCCGCGCGCTACCTGACGCTCACTGCATCAACGCGTCCAAAGTAGGATTCATGGCAGCGGCCCAGATCTGGTAGCCCTGCTCATTCGGGTGCAGCAGGTCCGGCATGATGGAACGGGGCAGGGTTCCGTCCGCTTCCAAAAACTCCGGTCCGATGTCGAGGTACTTCACCTTCCGGCCATCGTCCAGCTTGGCCAGCGCCGTGTTGATCACGGCCACCTGCCCGCGCTGGGGGTCATCGATGTTTCCGCGCGGGAAGATGCCGAGCAGAAGAATTTTGCTGTCCGGCAACCGGGTCCGAATCTCCGCTACCACGGCGGTCACGCCTTCGATGATCTCGGGAATGGTGTTGCGCGGGCGTCCGTCCTTTTCTTTGCCGGTGTTGTTGGTGCCGATCATGAGCACGACAACCTTGGGTTTGAGCCCCTCCAGTTCGCCCTGATTCAGGCGCCATAGCACGTGTTCGGTGCGGTCGCCGCCGATGCCAAAGTTGGCGGCGCGCCGGGGGGCGTAAAAGCGGTTCCAGACAGCGGATCCGCGCCCGCGCCAGCCGTCCGTGATGGAGTCCCCCAGGAACAGAAGGTCGACATTGCCTTTCCGAGTTATCTCCAAAAAGCCCTCGTGCCGGGCGACCCAGTTGGTCGGGGTGCTGCGCAGCGCGGGAAGGATGGCGGTGTTGGTGCTGGCGGGACGGGCGCCCGCCGGGGCGGCTTCCTGGGCAAAGAGGGATGAGGGGGTGAAAATAAGGAGCGCGGAAATAGTCAGGAGCGCGGGCAGATGATTTTTTCTCATGGCTTGAATTTAAAAAATGGCCGGAGCGGAGGCAACTGATTTCAGGAGCTTGCGCTGGTGTAGCGGCGCAAGGAGAGGCGCCAGAACCACTCTGAGAGAAGGGCCCAGGCCAGGCACAGAGCGATCAGGCTCAGCACGCTGCTGAGGGAGGTCATCTTGTCGGCCAGCACGCGCACCGGCAGATTGGACACCAGCAGCACCGGCAGCGCGAAGGTGAAAACCGCCTTGAACGCGCCGCGGAACGCGTCGTCCGGCATCCGGGCGATGTTGAAGAGGTTGTAGTAACCGTAGACGATCCCCTGGGCGCGCACCGTCCAGAAGCTGATGGCGGCGAGCATGAACATCAGGGTGTAATGAATCAGGATCCCCACCACGCACAGGGCGCTGAAGCCGACAAGCTGCAGCAGGGTCGGATGCAGGTGCAGCTGTACCGCGGCGTAACCCATCACCGCTACGGCGAAGAGGGCGTTGATGAACGCGCCCAGATCCACCTGCCGCAATGAGACGATGAAGCGGGTGTTGATCGGCAGCAGCAGCAGAAAATCCATCTTGCCGGTGCGGACGAGCTCGGAGAGATTTGTGCAGTTGACCAAAAAGAATGCCTGATACACCTGCTGGATAAAATTGCTGGCGCCGACGAGCAGCACCATCTGCCATTGGGACCAGGTGCCGACGGAATGGGTCTGGGAGAAGACGACCCCGATAAAGCACAGCTGCAGGCCGAACCAGAGCAGCTCCACGATAATCCACAGGATGAAATTGCCTTTGAAGGACATCTCGCGCACCACGGAATTTTTCCATAGCGCGGCGTAAAGAGCCATGTAGCGTTTCAGTTGCATTCAGCGTTTGGTGGCGTCACACCCTTCGTTTGAGTCATCGGGTCTCACGGGTCAGGGCGCCCATAACGTGCCCGCCACCGATGAGTGTAGGGGAGGCGGCGATTGGGGGATATCGTAAAATGAAGCGCGGTTTTAATCCAGGCACAATCCGATTGACGGGGCATCCAGTAGATTGTATCAGGAGTTTGCTATTATGCTGGACCCCGCGCTTCCCCCTGATCCAGTAGAGCAAACTGGCTGGCGCAAGCCGGTGGAGCGGGCGTCGCTGCCCGAGGTTCATCGCAGCGTGCTGGTGCCCACGGCCGCTTCGTTCTGGCGCAAGCTGCTGGCTTTTTCCGGACCAGGTTTCCTCATCGCCGTCGGCTATATGGATCCGGGCAACTGGGCCACGGACCTCACCGGCGGCGCGCAGTTCGGCTACACGCTGCTGTCGGTCATCATGATTTCCAACCTGATGGCGATTCTGCTCCAGCATCTGTCGATCAAGCTGGGCATCGCCACCGGTCGCGATCTGGCACAGGCCTGCCGGGATCATTACTCAGCGCCCACGGTTTGGTTTCTCTGGATTCTCTGCGAGCTAGCCATTGCGGCGTGCGATCTGGCGGAGGTGATTGGCTCCGCGATTGCGCTGCAGCTGCTGTTTGGGATTCCCCTGGTCTGGGGTTGCGTGATCACTTCCCTGGATGTTTTAGCAGTCCTATATTTGCAGGGCAGGGGGTTCCGCTATATCGAGGCGCTTGTCATTACGCTCATCGCGACAATCGGCGGCTGTTTTGCCGCTGAACTCTTATTTGCCCACCCCGACATGGCTGGCATCTTGAATGGATTTGTCCCCAGTCCGCAAATTGTCACTCATCCCGGTATGTTGTATGTCAGCATCGGGATCATTGGCGCCACGGTGATGCCGCACAATCTTTACCTTCATTCCTCCATCGTGCAGACCCGCAAGTACGAGCAGACGGCGGGGGGCAAGCGCGAGGCCATCCGGTTTGCCACGATTGATTCCACGATGGCGCTGATGTTTGCCCTGTTTATCAACGGCGCCATTCTGGTGCTGGCGGCGGCCGCGTTTCACGGGTCCGGCCATGAGGAAGTGGCCTCCCTCCAGGAAGCGTATCAGCTGCTGAGCCCGCTGCTGGGCGTGGGCGCTGCGAGCATCCTCTTCGCCGTGGCGCTGCTGGCGTCGGGCCAGAACTCCACGCTCACGGGCACGCTCGCCGGGCAGATTGTCATGGAGGGGTTTCTCAACATCCGGCTCCGCCCCTGGCTGCGGCGGCTGATCACCCGGGCCATTGCGATCGTGCCTGCAGTGGTCATCATCGGATATTTTGGCGAGGGCAAGGCCACGCAACTGCTCGTGGCCAGCCAGGTCGTGCTGAGCATGCAGTTGGGTTTTGCCGTCTGGCCCCTGATGCGATTCACCGGCGCGCGCGCCAAGATGGGACCGTTTGTCAATCCGCTCTGGATCCAGATCCTCGGCTGGAGCATCACCGCCGTGCTCATCCTCCTGAACCTGAAACTGCTGCTGGACAGCTTCCTCCCCGCACCGGTGCTCGACCGGGTATATGGCCATCTGGGTTTGCCGTCGCCCGCCCATTAAAATTTTTCTATGTATAAAAAAATCCTAGTGGCACTCGAGAATGGTCCGGCAGATAAAACCATGCTGCCCCAGATCACGCAGCTGGCCCAAAAACTTGGGTCCGAACTGCTGCTCCTCCACGTTGCTGATGGGTGGGCGGCCCGCAGCTTTGACCAGTTGAAACTCGCCGAGTCGGAGGAGATGAAAAACGACCGGGCCTACCTGGAGAAAACGGCCGCCGGTTTGAGGGCGGAACAGCTGACGGTGACCACCCGGCTGGCCATGGGCAACCCGCCCAATGAAATTTTAAGGATCGCGGAGGCCGAGCAGTGCCAGCTGATCGCCATGACCAGCCACGGGCACCGGTGGTTTGGCGATTTTTTCCACGGCAGCACGATCAACGAAGTCCGTCATCGCACCCATATCCCCCTCTTCCTGGTGCGCGCGGTGAAGGCATGAGGCGCTTCCCGGCGCGGCGGATTATTTTCCCGGCGTGGAATCCGCAGTGCTTTCGACGAGGTGGAGCAGGTTGCCTTCTCCGTCCTCAAAAAAATGAATGCGCCCGCCGCCGGCGGCCGCGCTTTTCCAGTTCACTCGTGGCGGAATCCTTGTATCCTTGAATCATGAAAATGATGGATTCTGAAATTTTTCTCCAGCAACGGCTGATCTGCGTGGCGGTGATTGACCGTCCCGAGGATGCCGTGCCGCTGGCCGGGGCGCTGCTCGCGGGCGGCCTCAACACCATCGAAGTCACCTTCCGCACCGCGGCTGCGGCCGAAGGCATTGCGCGCATCCGAAAGGAGCTGCCGCTGGCGGTAGTCGGGGCGGGAACCCTGCTGACGCCGGATCAGGTGAAGCAGGCGGTGGATGCCGGAGCCCAGTTCGGCGTGTCGCCCGGTCTGAGCCCCGCCGTCTCCCAGGCGGCGCGCGATCACCATCTTTCGCTGTTTCCAGGGGTCGTCACCCCCGGCGAAATCATGCGCGCGCTGGAGCTGGGGTGGAAGCGGCTGAAGTTTTTCCCGGCGGAAACCTTTGGCGGCGTCAATGCGTTGAAAGCTTTGATCGGCCCCTTCGGTCACACCGGCGTGACCTTCATCCCCACCGGGGGTATCACGGCGGCCACCTTGCCGCAGTACTTGGCCCTCCCGCAGGTGGCCGCCATCGGCGGCTCTTGGATGGCCGAGCGCAAACTCGTCGCGGAGGGCGCCTGGAATAAAATCACCACGCTCACGGCGGAGGCCATGAAAGTGGTTGCGGCCTCGAAAGCGTGAGAGGCGGATACGGCATGCGTCCATCAGACGACAGAGTCGCCACCCACCGGGTGGATCCGGGAACCGAGTTTTGAAATTGAGCAGGGAACCTAGAGGACCTTTGCTCAGTCAGTTTTTCCAGTCGAACGCTTTTTTCTTCAGCGCATACAGGTATCCGGCGAACAGGATGAACATGAAGGAAATCATCGAGCCCAGGATCAGGTTGCGCGTGGCATGGTCGGCGAGCATGTCGCGATACACCACTGCCCACGGATACAGAAACACCACCTCGATGTCGAACAGGATGAACAGCATGGCCACCAGATGGAACTTGATGGAGAAGCGCGGGGTGTTTTCGCCGATGGGGTTGGCGCCGCATTCGTAGGCCATGTCCTTGGCTTTGGTCCGCTTGGCGCTCTGGCCCAAAAACACCGAGATCGTGAGCGTGCCGGCCGCGAAGCCAATGGCCACGACGATCAGCATGAGCACCGGGAGATACTGCATCAATTGCGACTGTTCCATGGGAATAATCTAGGAATTACCCGCGGGAAATTCAATGACGAAAACGGGCGTCGAGAAACTCAACCATCGCCGCTCCGAACGGCGCGAGGTCGCGCGGCGTGCGGCTGGAGACCAGGTTCCCGTCCACCACCACCGGTTCGTTCACCCAGAGGCCGCCCGCGTTTTCCAGGTCGTCCTTGATCCCGAGCGAGCCGGTGACGCGCCGCCCGCCCAGGATTTTCGCGGAGATGGGGATCCAGCCGCCGTGACAGATGAAGGCGACGAGTTTGCCCTGCTCAAAAAATTCGCGCGTGAGCGAAAGCACCTTTGCGTCGCGCCGCAACTTGTCGGGCATGAAACCGCCGGGCACGAGCAGGCCGCAGAAATCCTGGCTGCGCGCGTCCTTCAGAAGCAGGTCCGCCGCCGCAGGGTAGCCGTGCTTGCCGGCGTAGGTCTTGATTTCCGGCGCGGCGCATTTCATCGCGTACCCCGCTTCCTCCAAGCGCAGTTTGGGATACCAGAGTTCCAGGTCCTCGTAAACATCGTCCAGAAACGCGAGCACGGTATTCTTCATTTGCATGGGGGAAGTCTTGCTGAAGGAATCCAATGAACAAGTCGATTTTTCACTGATTAAATATTCTCAATCCAGAGGCTGCGGCATGGCTGGTAAAAATCCATTTCATGCTGGCATTAACCAGAATCCTGTAGTCCGAATGAACTGACAAGGCGCCAAGGGTAGGACCTGAGCCGGATTCACAACGTAATGAAAGGAAACCCACTCACAAAATGAACGCCGTAAAAGTCCCTTCCGCGCCGGATACGGCGCGATGCCATCTATGGTAGTTCAACTCAACCTTGGGACATCGGCGGGTAGGACGGGCAGTCCTCTGCCCGCCGCGGTTGCCAACCCGCGTCTCCTTATGCCCAGAGACGGCGCGCACGGAGTGTCGAGCCCTACCTAACCCCGATCCAGCGTGGGCGGCGGCCGGTCCTTGGGTCGGTCAATCCGGATACAGGCATCCTTCATCCATCAGAATGTATCCGGTCTGCTCTTGCTACTGAAGCCGGGCAAATAATAAAGCGATCCGCTTGCGCAAAAAAGTCCGCGGGTAGGGCAGGCACTCCTCTGCCCGCCGCGGTTGCCAACCCGCGCGTCCTGGTTTACCACGGCGGCGCGCACGGAGCGCCCCACCTGTCTCACAGTTGCCAAAAACGGTTATCTCCCCACTTGGGCATTAGGGTTTAAAACGCGCCTGCCCCGCGCAGGGCTGATTCTTTTGCGCCGGGCTGGGAAGCCCGCTGGACCCGCTAGGCTCCGTCCTCCGGGCGCCGATTTTTTTTGCGCTCGGCGAAGCGCTGGATCACCACGAAGAAGGCCGGGACGAAAAGCACGGCCAGGCCGGTGGAGGCGAGCATGCCGGAGGCGACGGCGATGCCCAAGGATTTGCGGGCGCTGGCGCCGGCGCCGCTGGCGAAGACGAGCGGCAGGACTCCCAGGATGAAGGTGAAGGAAGTCATGAGAATGGGGCGGAAGCGCACTCGGGCGGATTCCACGGTGGCCTCCAGGATGCTTTTCCCGGCCGCCCGCCGTTCCCGGGCCATTTCGACGATGAGGATAGCGTTCTTTGCGGACAGCGCGATTAGGAGGACCAACCCGATCTGGACATAGATGTTATTGGCAAAACCGATGGCCCCCATGGCGCCGACCGTTCCGAGCAGGGCCAGGGGCACGGCAAAGATCACCGCCGCCGGGGTAAGCCAGCTTTCGTACTGGCCGGCCAGCACCAGATAAACAAGCAGGATGGCTAGGCCGAAAATCCAATAAACGGAATTGCCGACCAGCTTTTCCTGATAGGACATGGCCGTCCACTCAAACTGCAGGCCCGGCCCCAAGGTTTTATCGGCAATGGCCTGCAGGGTGTCCAAGGCCTGTCCGGAACTGAAGCCTTCCGCCGCCGCCCCGTTGACGGTCGCGGAGGGGAAGAGGTTGTAGAGGGTGATGACGGCCGGGCCGACGCCGTCCCGGATATCAGCCAGCGTGCCCAGCGGCACCATCTGGCCGCTGGAGCTGCGGACGCAATACCGTTTCAGATCCTCCGCAGTGAGCCGGTGGCCGGCGTCCGCCTGGGCGAATACCATGAAGTTGTGCCCGAACTTGGTGAACTGGTTGACATAGCTCGAGCCCAGATAGGTCTGCAGGGTATCATAAACATCCCCCAGCGCCACGTTGAGCGTCTCCGCCTGCGCCGGATCCACCGTCACCGAAATCTGCGGCACCTGCGCGCGGAACGGTGTGAACACGGTGCGGATGGCGGCGTGGGTGCGACCCGCCGCGCTGATGGCGTCGGCCGCGCGCTGCAGCCGCACGAAATCATAGGTGCCATCAGTCAGCTGAACCTGCATTTGGAACCCGCCGGAAAGCCCGAGGCCCTGGATAGGCGGCGGCACCAGCACCAGCGTTGCGGCGTCTTGAAAGTCGGCCAGGGCGCGCGACAGGTTGGAGTAGATGGCCTTGAGATTTTGATCCGGGCCGCGGGCGCTCCAGTCTTTGAGCATGAAATACACGATGCCGGCGTTGGCCAGGGAGGCGTTGTTGTCCAGCGGCGAGATGCCGCCGATGGCGATGGAGCGCTCCACCCCGGGAATGGCCCGGCCGAGGTCGACAATTTTACCCATCGCCCGCTCGGTGCGCTCGAGCGACGCGCCATCAGGCAGCTGCACGGAAACCATCACATAGCCCTGGTCCTCCGTGGGGATGAAGCCGGTGGGAATCCGCATCAGGCCCCAGCCCGCCAGCGCCACCAGCGCGAGGGCGATGAGCACCATGAGGCCGCTGCGTTCCACCATGCGGCCGATCAGGCGGGCGTAGGCGCGTTCCGCCGGATCATACAGGAAGTTGAATCCGCGGAAGAAAAAATTCTTTTTCCGGCCGGGTTCCACCGGCTTCAGCCAGAGCGCGCACTGCGTTGGCTTGAGGGTGATGGCGTTCAAGGCGCTGATGACGGCGGTGACCGCGATCACGAGCGCAAACTGGCGGTACATCTGGCCGGTGATGCCCGGCATGAACGCCGGAGGCAGGAACACGGACATCAGGACCAGGGTGATGCCGATGACTGGCCCGAACAAATCCCGCATCGCGTCAATGCTCGCCTGCTTGGGCGACTTGCCGCGCTCGATGTGCTGCGACGCGCCTTCCACGATCACGATGGCGTCATCCACGACAATGCCGATGGCTAGCACGATGGCGAACAGCGTGAGCAGATTGATGCTGAAGCCGAGCAGCACCAGTCCGGCGAAGGCGCCAATGATGGTCACTGGCACAGTGGTGGCGGGCACCAGCGTCGCGCGCCAGTTCTGAAGAAAAACCATGATGACCAGCAACACCAGCACGCCCGCCTCAAACAGGGTGTGATAGACCTCATTGACGGATTGGCGGACAAACTGGGTGGTGTCGAAGGGGATCGTGTAGCTCAGGCCGCGGGGAAAATTTTGGGCGCAGGTCTCCATCGCAGCTCGCACGGCGGCGGCGGTGTTGAGCGCGTTGGCCTCAGGCGACTGATAGATGGCGATGCCGCCGGCAGCCTGGTCGTTCATCTTGAAAAACTGGCTGTAGGTCTGCGCGCCCAGCTCCACGCGGCCCACGTCGCGGACGCGCGTGATCTGGCCGCCATTGCCGGTTTCCGACTTGACGATGATGTCCGCAAACTGGACCGGGTCTGTGAAGGCGCCCTCCACGTTCACCGTCAGCTGGAAATCCTGACCCGAGGGCACAGGAGGCATGCCCACCTGTCCAGCGGCCACTTTGGCATTCTGTTTCTGGATGGCGCCGATGACATCCTTGGGGGTCAGGGAGCGCTGGCGCATCAAGTCCGGGTTCAGCCAGACGCGCATTCCGTATTGGCCAATGCCGAACACGGTCACATCGCCCACGCCGGGAAGGCGGGCCAGCTTGTCCCGCAGCGCGATGGTTCCGTAGTTGCTCAGGAACAATGCATCCTGATCCCGGTTGGTCGAGGTCAGGGTAATGATCTGGAGAATGGCGGTGGACTTCTTTTTAGTGACCACGCCCTGCTGCTGCACCGGGGTGGGCAGCTGAGCCATTGCGGCGGAAACCCGGTTCTGCACCAGCACCTGCGCAAAATCCAAGTCCGTTCCCACTTGAAAGGTGATCAGCAGGGTGTAGCGCCCGTCCGAGGTGCAGGTGGACTGCATGTAGAGCATCTTCTCCACGCCGTTGACCTGCTGTTCAATGGGCAGCGCCACCGTCTCCATCACCGTCCGCGCGCTGGCGCCGGGATAGCTCGCCGTCACCTGCACCGTCGGCGGGGTGATGGGCGGGTATTGGGACACGGGCAGCGAAACCATCGCCACGCCGCCGAGCAGCACGATGAGCACCGCCAGCACATTGGCGAGAACTGGCCGCTCGATGAAAAATTTAGCGAACATGGTTTTATTGTGGCGCGCCGGAATCAGCGCTCACTCTGCGGCGTGACACGATCGCCCGGGCGGGCATTCATAACCCCCCCCACCACCACCCGGTCTTCCGGGGCGATGCCGCTCTGGATGGCGCGGCCGCTGTCCGTGACCGGCCCCTTGACCACGGAGCGCCGGACCACGCGATTGTCGGCGTCCACCACTAGCACATAATCGCCTTCCTGATCATTCCCCAAGGCGCTGCCGGGAATCACCGGCAGGGGCTGCGGCGCGCCCAGCGGGAGGCGCACGCGCACGAACACGCCGGGAAAGAGCGCCTTGTCGGCATTGGGATACTCCGCCCGCATTTGAATGGTCCCGGTGGAGGTGCTCACGCCGCTGTCCACGAAATTAAGGGTGCCTTGATGCGGAAAACCCGCCTCATTTTGCAGACCGATCTGAACAGAAACCCGGTCGATGCCCGACCCCGCCTCAATGCCGAGCTCCTTCATGGCGGCGCGAATAGTAAGCGCGTCGCGCTCGTTCAAATTGAAGTAGACATAGATCGGCACCAGCGCCTCCAGCGTGGCCAGCTTGGTGTCGCCGCTGACTCCCACCATATTACCGGGATCCACTAGATGCCGCCCCATGCGCCCTGTGAACGGCGCGGTCACATGCGTGTAATCCAGATTCAATTTCGCCAGCACCCGCTGCGCCACCGCCTGGTCGCGCTCGCTCTGCCATTTCTCAACATTCGCCACGGAGGTCGCATTCTGTTTTACCAGCTCCTGCTGCCGGTCGAGCTCGGACTGCGCTCGGAGCTCCTGGGCCTGTGCGATTTTCAATTGCTGCTCGTACGGCTCCGGCTCCACTACAAACAGCAGCTGGTTGGATTGCACCAGCGCTCCATCCCTGTAATGAATCGACTGCAAATAACCGGGAATTCGTGCGACCAGATCCACTGACTGCGATGCCGCGGCCGTGCCCGTCAGATCCAGGGAAGCCGTCACCCATTGCTCCACCGGATGGCGGACGGTGACCAGCGGCGGCGCCGGCGACCGGTCGGCGGACGGTTTCCCGCATCCGGACAATCCGGCAGCGAGGCACATTGCCCCCAGAAACGTCAGGGCGTTTTCGGGCAATCGCCAGAGACGGCGGGAGGAGTCCGTTGTTTTACCGGACGCCGAGCCCCTCAGATTATTTTGGATTTTAAATAGCGCGATCATGATTCCTCTTTCATCTCCTTGCCCGCTGCCGCCTTCTGCTTTACCGCTTTCGCCGGCG
>Ga0209597_1000687_pt1 | contig 22094 bp, 20 predicted proteins | sample M_140625_MF_Meta_FD_187316 | JGI IMG/M metagenome (GOLD analysis project Ga0209597, IMG submission 187316) | Freshwater microbial communities from Lake Montjoie, Canada to study carbon cycling - M_140625_MF_MetaG (SPAdes) (version 2) | ecosystem: Environmental > Aquatic > Freshwater > Lake... | reverse complement strand
CTGGTCAGGCCGTTGGAGCCAATGCCGCTATTCTCGGCCGTCTCATAATGGGCACGTCCATGGGAGGCGATGCCGACGATGACAAGGCCCGGGACGACGTGCGCGGCGTCCACCACTTCATTGCGGTTGAGGATCGCGGTCGCGGTGGAATCGACAGTCAGCGTGGGGGTGAGGTCGCCCACATCGGCGGTCTCGCCTCCGCCAGACGTGATGCCGAAGCCCTGCGCACGTAGCATGGCGAGCACGTCTTCGGTACCGTTGATAAGCTCCGCGAGAATTGCGCCCGGGATGGCCTTGGCGTTGCGGTTAATAGTCGAGGAGAGGATGACGCCCTTGGTCACGCCGACGCACAGGAGGTCGTCGATGTTCATGACGATGCTGTCCTGCGCGATGCCGCGGAAGACGGAGGCGTCGCCGGTCTCCTTCCACCAGAGATAAGCAAGTAAGGCCTTGGTGCCGGAGCCATCCGAATGCGTGACGACGCACTTGGAGGCGTCGCCGGTTAGATTGTCGGCGACGATCTTGCAGAACGCCTGCGGAAAGAGGCCGGGGTCAAGGCGATCGACGGCGGCATGCACTTCACTCTTGGAGGCGGAGACGCCCCGGGCCGCATAACGGCCGGAATCCGAGGAGGGCTTGCTTTCGTGCGCCATGACTCTTGCGTGCATATCTCCGACCCTGCTATTCGGTCAACGCCCTTCTCCCACGTGCTGCAACTCTTCCTCCGCTTTCCCTGGCTTCGTCGCGTCTCCTCGGCGTTGGTTGGCCTTCTGCTCGGCCTCGCGCTGGTCGCCGCTTTAGGCTGGTGGAATGCGCGCAGTCTCCGCGCCCTCGCTGACGATCTCCGCCAGGCCTACGAGACACATGACGCGTTCGCGATGGAGCAGCTCTTCTGCTGGGACGGCGTCGACGCCGACACCCGCGGTCGCATCCGTTTTGTCATCCTGCAAGAGCACGAACTGCCAGTCGCCACGGTCATCGCCCGCCCGCTCACCGCTTTCGATCGGCAGGCCGGACCGGGGCTCCGCCCGAATCTGACGCCCGACGGCACCATCGAGGTGACCTTCGCCACCTCGGACCGCCTTTCGGCCGCCTATCTGGCCGGCCGCGACGGCTTTCGCCACCGGTTAATCGTCCTGCTGCCTGCGAATTGACGCGGATTCTTGACAGCCGCCACCTGCCTTCCAATTAATCAGACCCTATGGCCGACAAGAATGACAAGCGTCCCGAAAGCGTTACGGGCAAATTCTACGTGGATTCACAGTGCATCGACTGTGACCTCTGCCGCGAGACTGCCCCGAAGTCCTTCGTTCGCCAGGACGATGGCGGTTATTCTTACGTCTTCGCCCAGCCGACCGATCAGGAAGGTATCGACAAGTGTATGGAAGCCCTCGAGGGCTGCCCGGTCGACGCCATTGGTAAGGACGGCGAATAATCGCCTCAGCGATACCCCGAAAGCCCCGGACCTCCGGGGCTTTTTGTTTGGGGGCCGCCGTGACTTCGCCACACTTCCGCCCATGGGCGTCAAAATCTCCTGCGAATACCTCGGCGACCTCCGCGCGCGCGCCACCCACGGTCCTTCTGGTACCGTGCTGCATACCGACGCGCCGGTCGACAACTACGGCAAGGGTGAGTCGTTCTCGCCGACTGACCTGACGGCGACGTCGTTGGCGACCTGCATTATGACAATCCTCGGGATCCAAGCCAAGGGACTCGAGTTGGATTTCCGCGGCCTCCGCGTCGACGTCGAGAAGCACATGACCGCCCAGCCGCCGCGCCGTATCGCGAAGCTCGAGGCGACGATTCATATGCCGGCGGGCATAGCCGAAGACCTGCGCGATCGCCTTATCCGCGCCGCCAATGCTTGCCCCGTGAAACAGTCGCTGCATCCCGACGTCGAGATCGCGCTGGTTTGGATTTGGTGAGCGGCTGAATGGAGGGTGGGTCGGGACCGCGTCACGACCTAGCCTGCAATTTCATTCTCAGGTCCCAGGTCTCGGCCGCCAGGTATCAGGTTCAGGTTATCAGCATCAGGTTCAGGTTCGGGCCATCCCGCACCCGTACCTGAACCCGAACACCCGTACCTGGCTCCCGATTGCCGAGACCCGAGACCTGAAAATATTCCCGCCACCCGCCACCCGAAACGATTACTTTCGCCGAGCTTCTACCAAGCTCTCTTCTTATGCCCGACCATCGCGTAATAAGTCAGATAAAGATAACAGGGCAGGATGATCCAGTAGGCTGAGCGCACGGAATAATGGTCGGCCAGCCAGCCGTAGCCGAGCGGTAGGATGGCGTTGCCGCAGAGGCCCATAATCATCACGGAAGCGCCGACCTTAGTGAAGCGACCGAGTCCGTCTAATGCCAGCGGCCAGATACCGGCCCAGGTCAGCGAGTTGGCGAAGCCGAGCAAGACCACGAACCAGAGGGAAATGTCCGTGGCGTGTCCAAGGAATCGCACTGATCCGTGCGTCGTCACGATCAGCAAGGATAGTCCGACGCCGAGGCCTGTGCAGAGGCGCAGCATGGCGAGTTGCGAGAGCCATCGCGGGATCAGCATGATACCGACGATATAGCCGCAGATCATCGCGGTCAGCACGTACGACGGGAAGATCTTGGCCTCGAGCAAGGGGAGGCCCATCGATTGGGCGTAGGGAATGATGGTGTCGACGGAGATGACCGAGGCCCCGACGTGCAGGAAGATGCCGAGCGCGCCGAGGATGAGGTGCGGGAATTGTAGGATGCCGGTCTTGTCGGCGTTGGCTTCGGCGACCTCGGCCGTCTCATGTTCGGTATCGATTTCGGGGAGCGGCGAGAAGCGGACGAGAAATCCGAGCATGAGGAGTGCCGAGCCGACCCACGCGTAGGGGACGACGACGCGGCGGATGAGCTCGTCGAGTGCGGCAGCTTTTTCGGCCGGCACCATGGTTGCGAGGCTCGCGAAGAGATCGGTGTCGGTGACCTTAAACACCACCGCCGCAAAGACCATCGGCGCGAGGATCCCCGCACCTTTGTTGCAGATTCCCATCACGCAGATGCGGCGCGCGGCGGTCTCCTTGGACCCCAGGATGGTGATATAAGGATTCGCCGCCGTCTGCAGGATTGCCAAGCCGGCGCCGAGCGTGAACAGGCCGCCGAGGAAAAGGCCGTACGTCCGCGTCATCGCCGCGGGGATGAAGAGGAAGGCGCCTGCCGCCATGACCCAGAAGCCGATCATCATCCCGCGTTTGAAGCCGGTACGCTTGAGCAGGTGCGCCGCTGGCATCGAGAATAGGAGGTAGGAGATATAGAAGGCGAACGTGACCAAGTAGGCCTCGAAGTGCGTCAGCTCGCACCCGATTTTGAAATAGGGGATGAGGATCGCATTTACCCAGGACACGAAGCCGAAGATGAAGAATAGCAACGCGATGATCGCAATCGAGACGCGCGTCTGCCCCGGCGTCAGGTCACGGGCATGGATAGGGGCGGAACTCATGCGCGGGGTGAAGTCAGCCTGCCGCCTCCGTCGCCACGGGCAATAAAAAGACCCCGGTGTTCCGGGGTCTTTCTCGTGGATGGGAAGCTGGGCTTAGGCCGAGCAACCGCAGCCACCGGAACCGCAGCCACCTTGCGGCTGGGCGACAGGCTGTTCGGTGGAGCAGCAACTGCTGGCCGACGCGCCTTCTTCAGAGGAACAGCAGCCGCCTTCAGAGGCCTCGCCGGTAGAGCAGCAACCGCCTTCGGAGGAAGATTCGCCGGAACCACAACCGCCGCCGCCACAGCAACCACCCGACTGATGCGGATGGCCGTGGGAGAGTTCGGTGAGTTCAGCCGCACGGACGGAGACGACTTTGATATCAAAATGCAGGGTCTTGCCAGCGAGCTCATGGTTGCCGTCGAGGGTGACCTCTTCTCCTTCGATTTTCTTGATTGTAAGCACGCGCATGCCGAGGTTGGTCTCAGCGTGGAAACGCATGCCGATCTGCGGCGTGTTCGCGCCGAAGGCGTTGAGGGGTACCAGCTGGAGGAGCTTCTCGCTATATTCGCCGTAGCCGAGCTGCGGCGGAACGAGGACGCTCTTGGTGTCGCCGGCGACAAGGCCGTCGACTCCCTGCTCGAGGCCGGGGATGATGTTCTGGGCGCCGTGGAGATACTCCATCGGGCCGCGATCGCCGGAGGCGTCGATGATGTTGCCCTGGTCGTCCTTCAGGGTGTATTCGATGGCGACGACGGTTTCTTTGGCTACGCGCATGGTGATGAGGAACGTTGAACTTAGGCCTAAACTAGGCCGAGGCAAGGCGACAGGTATCTAAACCTTGACCGACCCAGCGGGGGAGGCTTCCCTTAACCTCCTGCTGTTTGGGGCCGTAGCTCAGTTGGTAGAGCGCGTCGTTCGCAATGACGAGGCCGTGAGTTCGAACCTCATCGGCTCCACCAGCAGGCCTTTCGGTTTAGGCCGACGGCGAGGCTTCGTCGCCTGTCAGCTCCTTGGCGACCTTGCGGGCCCGCTTCACTTCTGGCAGGGATTCATGGGCTTGGATGTCGATGGTGGCGCCCTCCTTAATCTGGCGCTCGGCCTTCATCCTCTCGCCTTCGGCGATTAGCTTCTCGGCGTTGTTGAACACGCGTGAACGCAGGGTGCCGAGCGTGGCGTTATATTCTTCGACGGCCTTATTGAGGCTGCCGCCCGCCTCGGCGAAATGGTCGCTGGCGATACGCACGCCGTCGTGCAGCTTCTCCGCGAGCTCGATGACTTTCTCGGCACGCTGCTCGACTTCCACCCGGTCCCACGAATGGGCGATAGTCCTGAGTACTGAGAGCAGGGTGGTGGGGGTGGCGATGACGACTTTCTGGCCCCAAGCGTTTTCAATCAGGAGCGGGTCGACCTGCAGCGCCGTGCTGAAGAGCGCCTCGCTTGGCAAGAAAAGTACCACGAATTCAGGGGAAGGCTTGTACTGATTCCAGTATTCCTTGGCACCGAGTTTCTTGGCGTGGTCGGCGAGCTTGGCTGCGAAGTCCTGCAGCAGGCGCGTGCGTTCGGCTTCAGTCTCAGCCTGGCTGGCTTCGATGTAGGATTTAGTGGGCGCCTTAGCATCCACCACGATCTTCCGGCCGCCTGGGAGCGAGATTACCATATCTGGGCGGAGGTTGCCCTGCTCGGAGGCGGTCGTGGTCTGGGTCTCGAAGTCGACGTGCTCCAACATGCCCGTCAATTCTGCGACGCGCGAGAGCTGCAGTTCGCCCCAACTACCCTGTTTGTTTGTAGAGGTCATCGCCGCGGCCAGTTTGCGTGCTTCCTCAGCGACCTTCTCGGAGCTTTCGTTGCTGGTCTTAAGGGAGCCCTTAAGCTCGTTATTAGTGCGCGTTAGCTCGTCGAGCTGGCTCTTAAAGGGAGCAAATTTCTGCTCCGCCATACCGATGAACTGCTCGCGGCTCTGCGTCAGCTGGCTCTGTGCCGCGCTGGCGAAGGCCTCGCGCATGCGCTTCTCGAGTTCGGCGAAGGACGCCTTGGTCTCTTCCAGGCTGCGTTGCGTCGCTTCCTTGTCTGCTTCGGCTCTCGCCACCGCGGTCTCTGCCGTCGTGGCTCTTGCCAAGGCCCTCTCGCGTTCGCCCTGGAGCGAGGCGGTATCCTGCGTACGGCGGGTCTCCGTCGCGAGGAGTAGGGCCTTTGTGCCGGCGAGTTCCTGCTGCAAGGCCGAATCGATTTGGTTCTGAGGCTGGGTGCGACGGCCGAGCAGGTAGCCGACGGTGCCGAGTGCGAGGCCCAGCAATAAGGGGACGATGTAATCCATCTGGTTTCTTATAGGAAAGACACTCTGCCCGGCCGCAGGCCTTCCGCAACTTATCCCCGCGGGTCGCCTTCGATTGCGATCGCGTTGCCGAGTTCCCAGGCAGCCTCATAAGCGGCCACGTAGTCGGGCGAGGACCAGGCGGGCGATGCAGCCTCGCCGCCGAGGCCGGCTATGAAACCGTAGCGGATACCATGCGAAATGCGCCGGCGACGGGGGTTCTCCCGCTGATTACTCCACTCGAGTGCGCGGGTGAAGGCTTCGTCCGGGATGGGCGAGACGACCGACCGACCGACCTGCCAAGCGACGACGCTTGCGTGGTCAAGGTCGCTGACTTTCCGTCCGAGGACCAAAGACATCGGCACGGGGCCGTTCTGGCGGCCGGCTTCGATCTGGCCCTGGACCTGTAACCTCAGCGCGACCTGCCAGCGCTCCTCGACGGTCAGGAGGCCGTAGTCGTAATCCGGGTCGTCTGCGGCCGTGTCCCGAAGCTCGGCCTTGGCGTAGCGCCGCCACTTAGCCAACCAGACGTTCCATTCGTCAGTTCCGCGGAGGGGGGGCTTGCCCAGCCAGTCGGGGAGGTCTTCGCGCATCGATAAATACGGGTCTTTTGTGATTGATATGCCATCTTTTGGGTGCCTGGCAAGTAAAAGGTGAAATCTTGTTCACTAAAATAGGGTGTGCCCCTTATCCCTCATGGGGTTAACTCCCAAAATAACCGCACAAAAACGGATTTTTCGTCGAACTATTCCTCAGGTTTGGTGTTATCCAAGTCGTACCCCTTATTCCAGTGAACAGTATCCATTCGACCCAACGAAAAGGTCAGGCCTCTTTGCCCCTTTTCTCTATGCTCATCGTCGCCGCCTTGGCGCCGACCTTGAGCTTCGCACAGGCCGCTCCGGCTCCTGCCGCTGCCCCCGCCGCATCTCCGGCGCCGGTCGCCGGCGTCGCCGCCGCGGTGCCGCTCCCGGGTCTCAGCGGGTCCGACCAGGTCGGCCCGGTCATCCTGCGCGATGAGACCGTCGCCCAGGTGCTCGACCTGATGCAGCGCTGGACGGGCAAGTCCATCCTCCGCCCACAGGCCCTCCCGGCCAGCGTCTATACGCTCTCGCTCCCCGCCTCGATTACCCGCGATGAAGCGCTTCTTGCCATCGAGACACTGCTCAATCTCAACGGCATCGCCGTCATCCAGCAGGGCGACAAGTTCTTGAAGGTCGTACCGAACCTCGTCGCGAAGTCCGAATCCCCTGCGCTCATTACGGGCTCGACGCTCACGCTGCCCCCCAGCGGTCGCATTGCCACGAAGATCTACACGCTCAAGCATGCCAACGCGCAGGAGTTCGTCACGCAAATCACCTCGGGTCTGAATACGACCCTTGCCTCGCCGCCCATCTTCTTCGGCCGCAACAACGCTTTCCTGATTACCGACTCGATCACGAACCTCCAGAAGATCGAGAAGCTCGTCGAGCAGCTCGACAAGCCTCAGCTCGACCTCGTCGTGACCAAGAGCTACACGCTCAAGAACGCGATGTCCACGGACCTGGTCGCGAAGCTGACCGCGATGCTCCGCACTCCGCAGGTCACCTCAGGCGGCGCGCCTTTCCGCCTCAGCACCGGCACGACCTTCCTCGCTGATGAGCGCACCAACCGCGTGCTGCTGATGGGCTCCGCCGACCAGCATGATTTTTTCGATAAGCTAATCGATACGCTCGATCAGAAATCCAACCCGAATACGAAGACCGACGTAATCTTCCTGCGCCACGCCGACGCCCAGCAGGTCGCGACGCTCGTTACCTCGCTTGTGACCGGCCAGACCACCGCCGCCACCCGAGCCGGCAACACGACCCGTTCGACGACCCTTAACCGTACAACCGCCGCGCCGGTTGCCGCTGCGCCGGTCGCCGCCGCGGCCACCGCGGCCGCCGGCTCTCAGCAGGCTGGCGCTGACGAGTTTAGCAACACGGTGACGGTCCTTCCGGACATCCGTAGTAACTCCATCGTGGTCTCGGGCACCAACGATGATCTTCGCCTCCTTCATGACCTAATCGACAAGGTCGATATCGTTCTCCCGCAAGTCCGCATCGAAGTCGTCATCGCTGAAGTGAAGCTCTCCGATAACGAGAGCAACGGCTTCAGTACCCTCGGCCTCACGGTCACCAACGGAAAGCTCACCGGCATCGGTGGCAGCGGCGCCGGCTTTGGCGTCACGGGTATCCCCGTCACCCCGAGCAATCCTGTCCTCAATAACGGGCAGACCATTGTGAATCCAGCCCAGGGCGCCCTCGGCGCCAACAATAGCCTGAGCGCCACCATCGGCCTCGTCACCACGCCGCGTAAGGGCGACCTGAAGATCCTCTCGGTGCCGGCCATCACGACGACCCACAACAAGGAAGCCACGCTCTTCGTCGGCGAATCCCGCCCGGTTATCACGGGCTCGACTGTCGCCGCCACCACAGGCCAAATCACCTCCACGGTCTCGCAGCGAGATATCGGCATCACGCTAAAGGTGCTCCCGCTCATTGGTAAAGACGGAGCAGTTCAGCTCCAAATCTCCCAGTCGGTCGAAGACATCCTCGGTACGACTATCCTCGACGGTAACGATCAGCCGATCATCGGCCGTCGCACGACCGATTCCTACGTGAGCGCAATGAGCGGTGAGATCGTCGTCCTCGGCGGCCTTCAACGCACAGTGACCACCAAGTCCACCTCCCGCCTCGGCCCGATCCCGATTATCGGGGACATCTTCGGCTCCTCGACCAACCTCGAGGAGAAGCAGGAGCTGATTATCTTCCTCCGCCCGTACGTGCTTAACAGCACGGCTGTCGACAACCTTGACGCTCTCAGCCGCGCCGCCAACAGCGCCATCGGAGAAGAAGTGAAGAAGATTATCGATAATGTCCCCGGCAAGGTGCCCGCCGCTCCTGCCACTCCTGTCCTTCCCGAAAAGAAGTAACATGTTGACCGTCGACCGGCACGGACTGCCCTCGGCCTTGGCCGAGCGCCTGACCGATGAAGCTCGCGCTTCGTTCGCAGAGACCCCGCGCGAAGGTCGCTTCAAGTTCCTCGCGCAGGCGCTCAACCTCGACGAGGCCGCACTCCTTGCCGAACTCTCCCGCCTCACCGGCCTCGAAGTCCTCGAGGAGCCCGCCATCGATCCGGAAGGCATGAAGATCCTGCCCGCGCGCATCGCTTCCGAAGCGCAGGTCGTCCCGACGCTGCTCCCCGGCGGCGAAGAAGGCCGCCTCCGCCTCGTCACGGCGCTCCCGCCTGACACCGATACGGCCGACTGGGTCGCGACCTTCGCCACCCGCCGTCCGCAGTGGTACCTCGCTCCGCCCGAACGTGTCAGCGCCCTCATCAACGAAAACTACGGCGTGGGTTCTGGCAGCCTTGAGGACGAAGGCGATGACCTCCCGGCCTCCGAAGTTTCTACCGACGTCGAAGCCGACCAAGACGCGGCGGTCGTGCGCTTTGTCACTGAAGTCCTCACGCAGGCCGTCGCCGAAGGCGCGACCGACGTCCACTTCGAGCCGCAGGAAAATAATCTCCGTATTCGCTACCGCGTCGACGGTATCCTGATCGCGATTCCGCTCCCAGATAATCTAGCCCGCTTCCAGGACGCGATCATCTCGCGCCTGAAGATCATGGCGCGCCTCAATATCTCGGAGCGCCGCCTCCCGCAGGACGGACGTATCAACTTCCGCGACGGCAAGACCGTCCTCGATATCCGCGTCTCGACGATTCCGACGATCTACGCCGAGTCGGTCTCGCTGCGTCTCCTCAACCAGCGCAAGGAGGCCTACAACATGGACCGTATCGGCATGAATCCCGACGAGCAGGCCGCCATCCGCAAGGTGCTCGATTACCCCCACGGTATTATCCTAGTCACGGGTCCGACGGGTTCCGGCAAGTCGACCACGCTTAACGCTTTCCTCCAGGCGATCAATTCACCCGATATCCGCATCGTGACGATCGAAGACCCGATCGAATACGAAGTGCCCGGCGCCAACCAAGTGCAGACGCGCGCCGAAATCGGGCTCACCTTCGCCGGGGCCCTCCGCAGCACGCTACGTCAGGACCCTGACGTCATCATGGTCGGTGAAATCCGCGACTTGGAGACGGCCGAAATCTCGATTCGCGCTTCGCTCACGGGTCACTTGGTCTTCTCTACTCTCCACACTAACGACGCGCCCGGCGCGATCACGCGACTCGTCGACATGGGCGTCGAGCCCTTCCTCGTCGGCTCCGCCGTCGAGCTCGTCATCGCCCAACGCCTCGTCCGCCGTCTCTGCACGGATTGCGCTAAGACCGTCCCGGTCGATCGTAAGAAGATCCTGCCCGCCCTCGAGGCGCTCGGCATGGACGAATCTTTCCTGAAGGACGTGACGTCGCTCAAGGAAGCCTGCGGTTGCCGCAAGTGCCGTAACACGGGCTACCGTGGCCGCGTCGGCGTCTTCGAAATCTTCCACCCGAAGCCGTTGCACGATCTCATCGTCGGCCGCGTCTCTAATCGTGAGCTCACGGAAAAGGCGATCGAGCAGGGGATGCGTCCACTCGCCAAGGCCGGCTGGATTAAGGTCGCCGCCGGCCTCACGACCATCGACGAGCTCGTCCGGAACCTGAGCTCGAACGAATAAGCCGCGATGGCCGTCTTCAACTACACCGCGCGCGACGCCGCGGGCGCCGTGACCGAAGGCACCATCGACTCGCAGACGCGCCGTGAGGCGCTCCGCAAGCTGCAAGCCCGCGGCCTCAAGCCCTTCAAGGTCGAGGAAGCGGGTGCCGCCGTGCGCGCCAAGGAAGCCGTCCGTGAAGGCGGTCCTTCCGACAAGGAACTTGTGCCGACTGAGGCCGAGTGCTTGCCTTTCCTAGAATCGATGGCCGACCTCGTGCGCTCCGGTATGTCCGCGGGCGAAGCGCTTCGTCTCCTCGCTCTCCGCCTCCAGAAATCCCGACTACGCGTCCTCTGCGCCGGTATTTGGTCCAAACTCGGCGAGGGGCAAAGCCTCTCGGTTGCGATGGGTGCCTATCCGAAGGTCTTCGACGGTCAGACACTCAACCTGATTGCCGCCGGCGAAGCCACCGGTAATATCTGCGATGTCCTCGAGCGCCTAATCTCGCACTTCACGGAACAGGTGGCGTTTAGGCGCAAGCTGATTAGCGCGATGGCCTACCCGCTCTTCATCTGCGTCGTCGCCATTGGTGTCGTGATTTTCTTCGTGCTCTTCCTGCTGCCTCGCCTGCAGACGCTCCTTAATTCTCTCGGCGGCAAGCTGCCGCTCTCCACGAAGCTGCTGATGAACTTCTCCAGCGTGTTCGTGGTGGCCGCTCCAATCCTCTTTGTCGCCGGCATCCTCGCCGTCATCGGTATCGCCCGCTGGCGCAAGACGGAGGAAGGTAAGATCGCCTCCGACGCTCTTCTGCTCAAGGTGCCGCTCGCCGGATCGTTCGTGATGCGCGTCTCGGTGCTGAACTTTTGCCATACGCTCGCGGTGCTCCTCGAGAACGGTATCACGACCGCCGAGGCCCTTCGCCTCGCCGAGAAGACCGCGCCTAACCGCGCCCTGCGTCAGCAACTCCGCGAAGCCACCGACCGTGTGCTCGAAGGCGACAGCCTCTCGAAGGCCCTCGCCCGTACGGGGTATTTCCCGCGCCTGCTTCTCGACCGCGTTGCCGTCTCCGAACAGACCGGCAATCTAGCGCCCGGCCTCCGCGATATCTCTCGCTCCTATCGTGCTGAGCTCGACCGTTGGCTCGACACGGTCTCGCAGACGATTTCGACCACGGTGCTTCTGGCGGCCTTCTCGTTCGTTGGCTTCATTGCCTTCGCAATCATCGCCGCCGTCTTCGAAGTCAGTTCCAGCTTCCGCTTCTAAAGGTAGGGACAGCACTACGTGCTGCCCTCTGTATTTAGGTAGGTTCGGGACCGTGCCACGACCTAGCCTGTAACTAGGTAGGGTCGAGCATCCTTGCTCGACCGTGGTCGACCAAGGATGGTCAGCCCTACCCAAACAAGGTAAAATGGAATGTTAGCTGCGGCCATATGCCCCCTGGCCAATCATCCGGTCTCCGGTTTCCCCTTGAGCTATGCCTCGGCCATCCGCCACCCGCCACCCGAAACGACTACATCCACCTTTGCACAGGAGCACCGCTCCGATTTGCACCTTTACACTTCAGCATGCCCCCTAGTGGCCTCCGGCCACGCCTGCGCCTACTTCCCTTCTTCCGGCTCACCTGCCGCCTTGGCTCCGGCCGGCAGTTCGCCGAGGAGTTCCAGTGCGGTGATGGTCGCCTTGAAGGTAACGGTTCCCGCGGTGCCGCGGTCGGCTACCATGGAAAGGTTGCCAATCGCGAGGTACGGGGCGCGCGACTTCACGCTTTCGTAGAAGCGTAGCACGCTCGCAAGGTCCGCCTTCCGGCAACTCATCTGGAGCGAGTGAATTGCGAACTTGCCCGCCTTGGTGGTCTTGGGCGATTCGGTATTAGCACTGAGGCCGGCTTCCTTGGTGGCGTTCACGGCTTCGGCGACGAGCTTGGCCTGATCGTAGCCATGGCCAGAGTCGAGTCCTTGCACCGCCAACGAGGTCGCGTTGCGGATCTCCCGTTCCTTGGCGAGCCACGACTTCTGGACGAGCGCGTTCTCCTCGAGGGCGCGCCAGTCGTCCCAGCCGCCGCGGACGCGGCTCCAGGCTCCGGTGGACCAGAGGGTCGAGGCGACAAGCAGCGCGACGAGCGCCATGAAGCGTTCGCGGGGTTTCAGGCTAAAGAAGAAATATTTCATTGTTTGATGGTCTCGGCGGCCTTGAGGAGCGCGGGCTGCTTGAAGGTGATCTCTAGGCGGAAGGTGCTGGAAGTCTCGCGCACGCGTGGCTCGCTATTCGTGACGGCTTCGACCTCGGGCATGGTCTGCACGGCCTTGAGGAAGTCGGAGATGTCGCCGGCGTTCGGCGTCTTGGCGTCAACGGTCATCATCGGCTTGGCAATCGCGCTATCTTTCGCCTTCTTAATCTCGCAGTGGATGCTGGTGAATTCGACGGTGGCCGGTCGCTTCTCGTTCACAAGTGCGAGCATCTCCATCGGTAACAGGCGCTTTACGCCCAGCTCGAGGATGCGCGAGGTGATGCCCTGGGAGGCTTCGATATCCTCGACGACCGGACGGCGGGTTTCGTTGGCGACTTCCAACGAGTGCGAACGCATACCGACGACCATGCCAGCGATGTCCAGGAGGAGCGAGACGACGAGCACGGCGGCTCCGACGCGGGCGGCGTTCCAAAGGATGAGGTTGAGTCGCTCCTTCTTGCGGCGCTCGGCGAGGAAGTCGCCGTCGCGGATGTCGGAGTCGTCGAGGCCTTTTTTGGCGATAGTGAACGAACCTTCGAACTCGCCCTTGAGGACGAGGTCGCCTTCAACGATCGCGCCGGCGAGGACGCCAGTGAGGTTTTCGACCGGTGTGTCGGCGGCGAGGTCGGCGCGGGTGGCGGCTTCGCGCGCGATGCTGGCTTCGTCTGCGTCTGCGAGCTCGGCCACTACAATCGCGGCGGGTAGCCCGTCGCCGGCCTTCCAGGCGAGCGCGGTGAGGCGCTCGTCGCTGCGGTGTACGACGATGCCGTCGGCCGCAGGGCGATGGCCGCATAGGGCCAGGAATTCGGGGACAACCTGGCAGTCTTCCGGCCAGGCGAAGCTTTCTTCAGTGGTGAAGCGGCGACGGTGGGCGGCATAGGCGAGCGCCTGTTTGCCATCGGCGGAGGTGACGAAGCCGACGAGCATCTGCTCGAGTGGGAAGGGGGAGATGGCCTCGAGAGCGAGGTTCACCTGCCCGGGGATGTCTTCGCCTTCGACGGTGAGTCGACGGACGAAGAAGCGGTTGCCGGGAAGCATGGCGGCTTCCTGCGGCTTGGCGTCTTTGAAGAGGCGTGAGAGAGAGGTCATTTGGTAAGTGGCTTCGTTGCCCGGGGTTCGGAGGGTTCGGAGGGGACCGAAGGTTCGTCAGAGTCAGCGGGGGGTTTGGGCGGGGGCGGGGCTCCGTTATCTTCTTCCCAGGCGAGGATTTGGAACGGGTACGCGATGGTCTTGCTGGCGACGCGTCCGCTCATGGTCGATTTGCCGAGGGTGGCTGGCGCTTCGATTCCCGGGGTGAGGTAGGGAGAGGTGTTTGTCGTAGTCGACCGCGGAAGGGCTGTCGAGGTTCCCGTTGTTTTTGCAGTCGTCGTGGTCGCCCCGGTCCGGCTCAGCCCGATGCTAGGGTCGGTGTCGGGGTTCGCCGCGGCGGTCGGGTAGGCCACGTCCTCCCGGATGGCCACCAAGGCGCTGATTCGGCACTTGGAAAGGCCTTCTTTCGCGGTCACGCGCACCCACATGAGGATGACTTCGTCGTCGAACTTGGCCATATTGATACCGCCGCCGACGAGCTGGCGAACCTCGCTGGTGACACGGAAATAGGGAGGGGTGCCGACGATACGCTTGCCGATCTCGCTCTGGCGTTCGCGAATCAGGGCGACCTGCTTCTCGTCCAGGCCTTGCGACAGGAGCACGGCATCGGAGGCGGTATTGATGTTGGCCTGGGGGAAGGTGTACAGGCTGACGCAATCCTTGAAGGCCCGGAAGATCGGGGTGGGACGTCCGAGCTCGTCGAAGAACTGCTCCTTGGCGACGCCGATGGAGCGGAACTCCTCGAAACTCCGGATAGGGCGGCGCGCGGGCCGGAACGAAAGCGTGCTTCGCTGGTAGGCTGCGTCCGTGGCTTCTTCTTCGATCGATTCGTAGGACTTACTCTGCCAGGCGACGATGGCGTCCGAGACACGCTCGGCGTCGCGCTGTTCCATGCCGAGCGAGTAGAGCAGCTGGATGACATCGTTCTTCGACAGGACGCTGAGCGGCAGCTTGGCGGTCTCGTCCTCGTACTCGAATTTCACGTCGAGGCCGTCGCGCGCCGGGAAGCCGGCGTAGGCGTGCGGGTCGTCGTAGCCTTGGGTGGGTGCGTGGATTTTATTGAGGTCGATCGAGCGGATCTCGGCGATGACGGCCAGCGCGAGTTCGAGTTCCGACTGCGCGTCGGCCCGCAGGCGGCGGCGGTCCGCGTCGCGCGTCGCGATGGAGAGCTCGAGGGAATTATCCTCCATGAACCGTCCCAGCAGCAGCGCCGCCAGCGTGATGAGCACGAGGACGACGATGATGACGGAGCCGCGGCGCTTCTTTACGTTCATGGTGTGGACGCGCCGGAGCGCTTGATGGGGAGGTTGATGACCTTGGTGGACTTCAGCGTGCCGCGCTCGAACAGCAGGTGGATGCGGGCCGGCTTCTTCCAAGCGGTGCTTCCAGCCTCGTTCACGGGCTCCTCTTCGACTTTCCATTCCTTGAGGTCGGGATCATAATATTCGTAATGGATCGCGGTGATGAACGGGCTGACCACGGTGTCGTGCTTGTCCGTCTTGTCCCGCTCGATCTCGAGGCGTGACTGCCATTGGAACACCAGCCCGCGGCCTTCCTCGACGAAGACGTTGAAGTCGACGTCAGGGAGCGGCGCTTCGGGCCAGTCCGCCAGGCGACCGGCGTCGGCCAGCAGGAAGCTTAGGCGCGGCTTGGTCGTGCCCGCGCCGTCGTCGACGTCCTTGAGTGCGACGCCTGAGGAACTCGGCCCATAGGTCGCCTGCTCGAAGGCGTTACGAACGAGCGTGGTCGCGGCGCGCGCATGCTGTTCGAAGAGCCGCTTATCGCGTCCGCCGCCCCAGAGCTCGGTCATCGAGAAGAGGAAAGAGCTGAGTGAAACCATCAAGATGCCAAGCAAGGCCAGCGAGACGAGCATCTCGAGCAAGGTGAAGCCGCGTCGGATTGTCGCCTTCATCGCTTAGCCGGCCGCGCGGCGGGCTGCCCTCCGGGTTGACCGCCTTTGGCGGGTTGGGCGTTGCCACCTTGGCCGCTTTGGCCCTTGCCGCCCTGACCTTTACCGCCGGTCTCGCCCTTACCGCCGCCTTGGCCCTTACCGCCGGTCTGGCCCTTGCCGCCGGTCTGGCCAGGCACGAGTTTCTTACCGCGCGTGGGCGCGCTGATGAAAGCCGAATTACCGTCGGCCTCCTTGTAGCCGCGTTCCTTTTCAAGGCGCTGGCGTGCGTCGTCGCGGATTGTCTGACGGTCCGCCGGAATCGACCACGTGGGCCGCAGGAGCATGCGCGCCTCATTGATCTCCTCGCCGTAGTCGCCGTCGGCGACGGCTTGGATCTCGCACGTCAGTTGCACGGCGAAGAGGTCGCTCACGGCGGTGGCTTCGATTTTCCCTTTCCAGCGCGCGTTGCGTCCGCCGGGTAGGTGGATTTCGCCGCCGCTCTCGACGTCGTCGAAACCAGGCGTCTCCATGAGCGCAGCGCGACAACGCGCGATGTCGTCCAGGCGCTGCTCATCCTGCTGCAGTGCGATGCGTCCGAGGATGACGTTGGAATACGCCGCGCCGAGGCTGACGGCTGCGAGCGCGAAGATGGCGAGGCTAACCAGCACTTCGATGAGGGTAAAGCCGCGGCGTCTCATTTGGGGGCGATGGGCGGCAAAGGTGCGCAGGTCATCGGATCAATCGGGACAACCGTCCGGTTTTCATTGCGGGTGACGTCCAGGCGCACGCGGTCGCACGTGCCGTCCGGATAGAAACGCATGCGGGCGAGGGCCTTCTCGGAAGCCACGCCGCCGAGTAGGATCGCGCCAGTGCTCTCGGGCGCGAGGATTTTGACCTTCACACCTTCGAGCTTCGGGAGTTTCTCTTCGGTGCGTGGATGGTCCTCATCGGCGTTCTCCTCGCCCCACTCGAAATCCGCTCCGTCTTCGTCGGAGGTCTCCTTGGGCGCGAGCTCAAGGACCTTGCCCTTTTCCACTGCCGTGCGGCGGATAGTCTGTAACAACGCCGTCAGTGCGTCTTCCGGATCCGAACGCGCGGTTCCCTTGAGAAGCTGCGCTGAGCCGCCGATCATGACGGCTGCGAGCATGCTCATCAGGCCGAGGACGAGCAGCGTCTCCAACAAGGTGAAGCCGCGGCGCGCCGGAAAGCCGGATCGATGCTGCGGAGCCGGGTTCACCAGTTGCCGATATCGTCTTCGGTGTCCGGCTTGTTGTCTTTGCCGATCGAGAAGAGGTCGTAAGGGGTCGACGAGGTGTCGGTGTTCTTGGTGCCGGGGTAGCGGTACTGGTATTCATGACCCCACGGATCCACGGGCACGCGACCGCCCTTGGCGTCGAGGTAAGGTCCGCGCCATCCGGTCTTGCCCTCAGGGGCGACGACTAGGGCCTTCAGGCCTTCTTCGGTCGAAGGATAGTCGCCGACGGCCAGACGGTAGTTCAGCAGCGCGGTCTTCATCGAGTCATTGACCATCGTCTTGGCGGAGAATTCCTGCCCTTCGCCGAGAATCTTTCCGACGTTCGTGACGGCGAGGCCGACGAGCATGCCGACGATGGCGACGGCGACGAGAATCTCCATCAAGGTGAAGCCCTTGCGGAGACGGCGGGCGGTGTTCTTTTGGACGGTGGTCATGGGAGGGTGAAAGAAAGGGGGTTAGCGAACCTTCTGGCTCTTTGAGGTCTTGGTCGTCGGGGCGGCTCCGGCGTTTGGGGTCTTGGGCGTCTTGGTGCTGGTGTTGCTCCCGTTGTTGCCACCGTCGGGTCCGCGGCCCTTGCTGAACTTATCCTTCATGGACTGACGGAACGCTTCAATCTGCTCGGGGGTGAGGTTTCCAGGGCCGCCTGCTCCGGGTGCTCCGGCGACGGCTCCTTGCGGGGCAATAGCGTTGGAGACGGCAGCGAGCTGCGCAGCGCTCGGGCCTTTGTAGGCGATCACGACTGCTTGGTGCAGCGCCATCTGCTGGGGCTGTCCGCCGTTGTCGATCACGAGGGTCTCGTTCGCGGTGTCGAAGCTTTTGACGACAACCGGGACGTTCGTCGACGGCGCTTCGCCTTCGGCCACCCAGCTCGACTGCTTGGTCAGGGTGTTGTAGATGCTGTAATAGCTCACGCCGCCATCGGCATACATGCCGCGGAACTCAAGGGTGCTAGGGGCCACGCCCGGGCCGACCGGCGTACTGTTTCCGCCGAAGGGCGAATTTTTGACGAGTCCTTCGAGGTCGATCGCCGAAGCGGTGCCAAGGCTGAACCAAGCCAGGGCGAGGAGGCTGCAGGTGAATTTGGGTGCGGGTTGCATCTTATAAGGGGTGAGGTATCTCTAAAACACCAACCAAGGGGTTAGGTTGCCAACTTCATCGCCATCTTGGCCACGCCTGACAATGCTATCGAGAAATAACGGTAAAAACAGGGCATTTCCCCTCGAATAGGGCCAACCAAAACCCAGAAAACGTCTGAATCGGCATACCCAATCGATTAATCCACAGGCATTTAGGTATTTTACGATTATTTGACAACTTTTTGACGGATTTGGGCCTTTCGTTTGCAACCTAAGCCCGCCCGCTATGTTTAAAAGACGGATGCAACTCCCGGCCCCTCGCGCAGCTTGGCCCACCCCAATCATCGCGATGCTTGGGGCAGTCCTGTGTGCCTCGGCTTCCGCCCAAGATTTCCAGAGGGACATCGTGCCGTTTCTAAACAAATACTGCTACGAGTGCCACGACGCCGAGCTCGCCAAGGGTCACCTCGACCTAGAATTGTTCAAGGACGACGCTCGGTTCTTCCGTGACCAGCGCATCTGGCGTGAGGTCGTCAATCAGGTCGTCACCGGCGAGATGCCTCCGGTGAAGAAGAAAGTCCGTCCTTCGCCCGCCGAGATTGAAGGGCTGCAGACCTCCGTCCACAAGCTGCTCGCCGCTGCCATCGCCAAGGCCAAGCCGGATCCGGGCGACGTCACGATCCGCCGCCTCAACCGGATGGAGTTCAATAACACGATCCGCGACCTCTGCTTCCTCGAGGAGAATTTCTCCGTCGACTTCCCGGCCGACGACACGGGCTACGGCTTCGATAACATCGGCGATGTACTGACATTCTCACCGGTCCACCTCGAGCGCTTTCTTGCCGTTGGCGAACAGATTGCCGCCAAGGCTATGCCGACCACGCCCAACGCACCCGACGGCACGGGACTCGCGATGATCGAGATGCTCCCGAAGGGTCGCCGCGATAGCCAGCAACGCTACTTCGACCCGGCGCCATATTTGGTGGGTCCGATGGAAGCCGTCCGCGACGGCGATTATATTATTTCGGTCAATCTCCGCTCCACGGGCGCCGCCGGCGATCCACCACCTAAGGTCGGCTTCGTCGTTGATGGCGTCGAGGTTGGGCAATACCAGTTCAAGTTTGTCAAGAAGTCCGAGGTCGCCGAGGCCAAGGTGACGCTGAAGAAGGGGAAGCACGAGTTCACGCTGAAGTGGCTCAATCCGCCCGCGAAAATCCCGGGCAACGCTCGCACGCTCTCGGGTCTCCGTCTCCGCTTACTCGGCCCGACCGACACACGCACCGAACTTCAGCGCCGTCTCGTGACTACGATCGGAACCACGATCGGCGACGCCCGCGCGAAGCTCGTGGTGAATTGGTTCGTGAGCCGCGCCTTCCGCCGCCCGGCCACAGGCTCCGAGCTCGCCCGCTACACTAAAATTTTCCTTGAGGCCGAGAAGGCCAGTGGAACCTGGGAATCCGGCACCCAGGCGATGATCGCCGTGGTGCTCGCCTCACCGAAATTCATCTTCCGCACGGAGCAGGACGAGAAGCCGACCGAACGCGAAGCCCACCCAGTAAGCGAATTCAACCTGGCCTCACGCCTCAGCTATTTCCTCTGGGGTTCGATGCCTGACGACGAGCTTTTCCAACTCGCCTACGCCGGCAAGCTCTCCGCGAACCTCGACGCTCAGGCCCGCCGCCTCCTCAAGGACCCACGTGCGCAGTACCTGACCCAAGGCTTCGGCCTGCAGTGGCTCCAGCTCCGCCAGCTCACCGCGGTCTCACCTGATCCGTCGCTTTACCCGAAGTTCAATGAGGCGGTCCGTACGTCGATGATGAAGGAGACCGAGCTCTTTTTCGCCGAGGTTGTTCGCGAAGACCGCGACGTGCTCGACTTCATCGATGGCAACTTCACTTACGTTGATCGCACCCTCGCAGAGTTCTACGGCATCAATGCCGATTTCCCGCGGACCCGCGACCGCGGTGAGTTCGTGCGAGTGACACTCCCGAAGGGCGATCGCGGCGGCATCCTCACGCACGCCTCGATCCTCACGGCGACCTCCAACCCGACGCGCACGTCGCCGGTCAAACGTGGCAAGTGGATCCTCGAGCAGATCCTCGGCACACCTCCGCCGCCCGCTCCGCCTTCTGTGCCGACGCTCGAAGGTCAGCAACTCAAAGGTAACCTCCGCCAACGCATGGAACAGCATCGCGCTGACCCAGCCTGCTCCTCCTGTCACTCTCGCATGGATGCCATTGGCTTTGCGTTCGAGAAGTTCGATGGCGTGGGGCTCTTGCGCACGATGGACGAAGGCACGCCGATTAATCCGGCGGGCAAGCTCTCTGACGGACGTACGTTCTCGGGCGCCGGCGAGCTGAAACAGATTCTCCGCAAGGACCGCGAGAAGTTCGTCCGTAACCTCTCCACGAAGCTCTTGACCTACGGCCTCGGCCGCGGGCTCGATTACTACGACGGCCCGGCGGTTGATAAGATCACGGATTCGACCATCCAGTCGGGTAACCGCTTCTCCTCGGTCGTCCTGGGCGTGGTTATGAGCGATCCTTTCCGCCTCCGACGCGGAACCTCTCAGGTTGAATCCGGGTCTAACCCCTCTAAGAAGTAACCTCCTTGCCATGAAGACCGACCTCATTCCCCGCCGCACAGTGCTCAAAGGCCTCGGCGCCGTCATGGCCCTGCCGTGGCTCGAGGCGATGGGCGTCCAGACTGGGTGGGCCGCCGGCAACACGCCTGTGAAGAACGCCGCGCCGAACCGCATGGCGTTCCTCTACGTTCCCAACGGCGTAAATATGGATGGCTGGCGCGTCGGTGCCGAAGGCGCGCTGCCTTCTAAGCTTCCTCCGATTCTCGCGCCTCTCGCCGGCGTCCGTAACCATTTCTCGATTCTCACGGGTCTCGCGGCCGACAAGGCCCGCTCCCACGGCGACGGCGGCGGCGACCACGCGCGCGCGATGTCCGCCTTCCTCACCGGCGCCCAGCCCCGCAAGACCGACGGCGCTAACATCCGCGCGGGTGTCTCGGCCGACCAGCTCGCCGCCTCGCGTATCGGCGACCGCACGCGTCTCGCTTCCCTCGAGATCGGCACCGAAGCCAGCAAGCTCGCGGGCGGCTGCGACTCGGGCTACTCTTGCATCTACCAGTCCAACATCTCCTGGCGCTCGGCCACGCAGCCGATGCCGAAGGAAGTGAACCCGAAGCTAATCTTCGAACGCTTGTTCGGTTCGGGCTCCGACGCCGATCGCAAGCAGCGCGACGCCTCTCGTAAGTCGGTCCTCGACGTGGTCCGCGAGGATTTCCGCGAACTCAATGGCCGCCTCGGCGCCGACGACCAGCGTAAGCTCGACGAATACTTCACCGCGGTCCGCGAGATGGAACTGCGCATCCAGAAGTCTGGTACGGAAGGGCAGCCGAAGCTTCCTGTCGGCGCGCTGCCGCCGAAGGGTATCCCGGAAAGCTATGCCGAACACCTCCGCCTCCTCGCTGACCTGATGGTGCTCTCCTTCCAGACCGACACGACCCGCGTTGCGACGTTCGTCCTCGCCAACGAAGGTAGTAACCGCTCGTACCCGTTTATCGGCGTGCGCGACGGCCACCACAGCATCTCCCACCACGGCCACGATCCGGTGAAGCTCTCGAAGATCCAAGACATCAACGTCTTCCATTCGACGCACCTGGCCTATCTCCTCGAACGCCTGAAGTCCGTGAAGGAAGGCGACGGCAACCTGCTCGACCACTCGATGATTGTCTACGGCTCCGGTAACGGCGACGGCGACCGTCACAACCATGACGACCTTCCGATCCTCCTCGCCGGCGGCGGCTGCGGCACGCTCAAGCAGGGCCGCCATATCGTCTATCAGAAGGAGACCCCGATCAACAACCTCTGGGTCAGTATGCTCAACCGTATGGACATCCGTGACGTCCAGCTCGGCGACAGCACCGGCGAATTGAAGAAGTTGTCCTAAGGTAGGGCTGACCACCCTTGGTCAGCCGCCTCGGGTAGGGATGCGATGACATCGCATCCGCTGTCTCTAGGGTAGGGATGACCGGCCCGGTCATCCGCGGGCGCGCGGGCCGCACGCCCCTACCTTGGTAAGTTCGCCGCAGGGCGAACCCAGGTAGGGGCACGATTCATCGTGCACTCCTTTGACGGAGGGCGCGGCGAAGCCACGCCCCTA
>Ga0209597_1000686_pt1 | contig 22106 bp, 21 predicted proteins | sample M_140625_MF_Meta_FD_187316 | JGI IMG/M metagenome (GOLD analysis project Ga0209597, IMG submission 187316) | Freshwater microbial communities from Lake Montjoie, Canada to study carbon cycling - M_140625_MF_MetaG (SPAdes) (version 2) | ecosystem: Environmental > Aquatic > Freshwater > Lake... | reverse complement strand
GTATACATCAATCCCTTTACCTGGGTGATGGTGAAGTAATTTCGCTTTCCAATCGGAGTGGGGGTGAGCTTGCCCGCTTTGATGTAATTGTCGATTGTTCTGCGACTCACACGAAGCATCGCCATGACGTCTGAAGTGCTTACCCATTTGGTTGTGAAATCATCCACTGGATTCTTCAAGCTTTCCATTTCGGACTGCAAATTCATGATCATCGATTTTATTTCCATCAACTGATCCATGAGCATTTCATTGGTGATTTGTGTCGCAGTATTTGGTCCCATTGTCGACTAAATTAGAATCATTATTTCGAAAGAAAAAAGGAGCTGTACAAATTGGTACAATTTGATACAGTATTATAATGGATGTATACGGTTATAGACGGTGTTTGTTAGTAGTCCTAATGGGAGATGGGAACAATGTGGCAATTAATCTGAAACCCTAACTTCCGTTGTCTGATTTACTGGGACGGGCCACTCTCATTTCAAAAATCGTATCGTAATAAAATGCCAATTCCAACCATTGATGTAGATGGTTTAACATATCTATTGAGCATCCTGTTTTCAGTGAACGGTTTTATTGCGTTGTCCAAAGAAAGATTAAAGCCAAGCCCAAGCGAACGATTAAGCTGATAGTTCACAGCCAGGTTATTACGAATATAATGAGATGCACCCAATGATGTACCTAAATAGACAGTGTCAAAACCTTCCATTTTGATGGTTCGTGCTGAGTAGCTAGTGCGGGACACCCGAGCAAAAACAAATCCCGTGTAGTAAACCAAACTAATCTTCTTCTTATTGAAAATTTCAGCACCTAAACTGGCATTATAAAAATTACACTTGTTAAGAAAAGAAGCTTTATGCAAAACCCAATCTGGCTGTTTGTTGGCCAAAGTATTGATTTCTTGAAATTTTTGTGATACCCTCATGTAACCCATTTTGAGGTAGTACTTCTTATAATTAGTCCTAAATTCAAAATAATTGCCAATTGTATGATTACTTGGTTTTCTAATGATATTGACGTCAGGTCTATCTTCATAAATAAATCGAGGGTTGACTATTCCAATACCTGCTGAAAGATTTATTTGTTTCTTTTGAGAAAACAAAATTGTAGGCAATAAAAACAAGAAGTAGGGTATCAATCTTTTAATTTCCATAATCGTGGGGACATTTGCAAATGCATATCACAAAGTGTGAATTGTACATTGGAAAGTTCATTACTTTTTCTTTCGCCAGATGTTATATTTGACACCCAGACTCAGCATGTAAATTGGTGCATCTAGATATTGTCCATAATCATACTTGCTTGGTAGTAGTCCCCTTATCGGCTCATCGTTTAACTTCTCATAATAAATACCGGCATAGAAGCTAGATCGTCTTTTTGGTAATTTGTAGCTGTAATTTACAGTATAACAAATGCCCTTACCTAGGTAAAGATAATAACTTTGTTTAGGGTCATTGTTATCATAGGCCCTTGACGGATAAGCCAGAGTATAACCACAGCCGATATTTAACGATGAAATCTCTGAATGGATTAATCTATATTGCGGAAGAACCCTAAACTGTTTTAGTGTAAAGGGTATATCCCCAATCTTAAGTAATGAATCGTTGAATTTATAATTGGCAATCCTTCTGAAACTAGATAAGTCATAGGAAACTTCAAGTGAAAAATTCCTTCTTGAAGCATCCAAACCTAGTGTTAAACCAGCATTAAACGGCCATGAATAAGTTGCGTTATATTTTGTTTCTATTTTGTCATATTTCTTATACTTAAAACAATATGGTGAGATCACACCCGCTTTAAAACTATAGATAATCGAATCCTTAGGAATTGCCTTAATTCCAGTAACTAAAAAAGTAGTCAAAATTAAAATTTTTATTTTTTCTCTCATTTTAAAAATTGTATCGTAATATTACGCCAGTAACAAACATTGATCTAGATGGTTTAACATATGTATTCCGCATCTCATTTTCAGTATATGGTTTTAATACATTTTCCAAAGAAAGATTGACTCCTAACCCTAAGGAATTACTTAATTGATAGTTCACTGCTAGCGTATTTCGAATTTGATGCGCAGTGCCCAGGGATTTGCCTGAATATACAGTATCCTTGCCCGCCAATTTCTTTGTTCTTGGCGAATAGTTAGTTTGCGACACACGAGCAAAAACAATGCCCAAATAATAGATTAAATTAAACCTGTTTTTGTTGAAAATTTCAGCTCCTAAACTAGCATCATAAAAATTACACTTATTAATATACGTAGCTGTATTCAAGGACCCATCTGGTAGTTTGTTGCCTAACGTATTTATTTCTTCAAATTTTTGAGTTGCCCTTATGTAGCCTAAGTTGAGGTAGTATTTCTTGTAATTAGTTCTAAATTCTAAATAATTACCAATAGTATTATTGGATGCCTCTCTGTTGAACCAAACGTCCGGTCTATCTTCGTAAAAAAATCGAGGGTTAATTATTCCAATTCCGGCTGAAAGATTTATATTTTTCCTTTGAGCGAACAAAAATGTAGGTAACAAAAACAAGTAAAAAGGGATGAGTTTTTTAATTTGCATCATTTTGAATAACTATTTGTTTAGTTAAAATTCTTAATTTATTATCATTTATATATTTACAAATGTATATCCCAGAGGAGAAATTTGAAACATCAATGATTGTTTTTTCGGATGAGATCCGTCCAAAATAAATACGTTTCCCCGTGATTGAATATACCTCAACAACTCCATTTGTCGCTTTTAAGCCAGTAATATTTAGCTCGATTTTATTTGTTGAAGGATTAGGGTATATATTCAATTCAGGACGCTCAATTAATTCTTCTTGGTTTTCTGTAATTATTTCAGAATCTTCGTCTTCAAACCATGGTGGTGGCACCTCACTATTTTTGGAGTTGCCCTTTTGAGCCCAACTGTGACATAGATCAGGGTTCATATCATGTTCAAAATAAGCATCAGCATCTACGGAGAATTCGTTTTTATTAATTAACTCAAAATTATTTTTTGTTATAACTTTCAGGGCACAATCATTGGGAATGGCTTTTTTAGTGTAACATTTTCCAAAATCAGTACTTTGATTTCCAACATCAATTGTTACATTTTCTCCAGTGATAATATTAAATAATTTTGGATCCTTAATTAAGTCGCTAACATTAGTGACAACGATATCCCCTAAGCACGGCCTTTGTTGAAAAACTTTAATCCAATCTACCTCATAATAACGAGGCATGCTGTTGCTACCAGTAGTAGGTTTATTTTCTTGACATATTTGAACTGCGGTATTAAAAATTATTCTCATTGGAGTTTCGGGATAAACTAATTGTTTTTCTCCCCATTTATTTGCTTCAACCGTGCATTTTTTATTTTTTACTCCAAAATAATGTCTATATAGATAAAGTCTTTTTTCATTTGAACCATCTTCGTCTGCGATATGTATAGTGATTGCGTATGGATTCCAATAACAAGTGTAAATGTGATATTTTTGAAAATAAACGGCATCGTCTGCCTCAAATATCTTTGAACACTGCCTTTTTTCTCCATCCACATCTCTATGAATGGTCATTCGCATCCATTTATCATATTTATTATAGAATTCGAATATGTCTATTTCGTTCCAATCTTGAGAACCGTAAAGCCAAAACGCTGGCCATAAACCATGCATGTCAGGCAACTTTATTTTTGCTTGAAACATTCCATATTGAAATTCGAACTTTGAATCGATCCTACCACTATTAAACTGTAAATGTTTACTCATCGGAACTTTTTGGTTGTTCTTGTAAACGAACCATTCTCGAAGTGGTGCCTGTCCCGTAATTCTGTGGTCTACATCTTCATCTGTTTTAAGTTTCAAAACCCCATTTTCTGTATATGCATGATCTTGTTTGTACCATTGCTCTGTCCTACCGGGAACATTTTCACATTTCTCTGTCACATCATGGTCACTCCAACCATTAGGAGCCCAGTATTCGCATTCTGCACCTTTAAGCTCCTCCATGGCATTACTCCAAAAAGTTCTATCCAATTTTGTATCAAAATCATCCTGAAATACTAAAATATAGGCACTGTCATTACATAAATTTATATCATTATCAGGTTTGTGTTTAATGATATTTGCCAGAGGAAGTTTAGGGAAATCTCTACCCTGATATCCGCAATCTCTTGTCCACCGAGCAATAGAAGTGCCATTAAGTGCATTATTTGCCTCCACCTCCTCCATAGAATCCAAAAATAGAATTTGGTCAATTGTCGAGTCCGGTAGGGTCTTTTGTCCTGAATTTTGCGAATAACAGACTTGTAGAAAAGCCACAAATCCCAATAGTAATAAGATTAGATTTTTTTTCATACTTCTAGGGTTTAGCTCTTTTTTCTAATTGGTCAATTCGCTTGGCTAAATCAATCAAGGTTCTCTCATATTCATTTATTGTCGTTTTTTGGTCTTGTAATATTGAATTCTGTTCGATTAAGTATAAAGTTAACTCTTCGATTTTTTGTTGTTGTAATATTTGAATATATGGAACATCAACTCCATTATTAATAATTGAATCAGCTGAAGGCATATGGGGTAAGTGTTTATTGATTGATATGTACTTTTGAACTGAGTCCAAGGTCAACAATGAATATTTAACATCGAAAACATAATCGGGCCACCATTTTGGTTTTGAAACAAATCCATTGCAAGCCAATTTCCCTTGAATTTCAAAATCACCCTTAATCAAAATGTTTCCATCTTTATCCATTCTCAAACCAGCCATACTGTTGCCTTGGTTCCAAGGTGCAATTACTAAAGACCCAGACTGATTAGTACCACCTGTATTTTTACCATCTGTAAAAATAAGGGCCTGATCCCCGTCCTGAACTAAGCCATTGTAATTCCCAGTTTGTAAATTGTTAAATACCGCTATATGCTTGCTGTATTTCATTGGAATTCCATATGGATTACTGGGGTCAATAGCCGAAATGATTTGTGTGCCCTGGGTAGCAAATATGGCTGTCGGTTCCGTCTTGGATCCTGTGTGAATTACATCTAATGTTCCGCGTGGGTTGGATATATTAAAGCCCGCTCTGCCATCTGGAAGTACTATAAAACGGGACAAATTGCTAGTAGGTACAATGGAACCCGGTTGTGTTGATGCCGGTTCTTCTAGCCTTCCCCAAATAAGAGGGCTCATTCCACCATTTATTCCATAAATTGCAGGTACAGAGCCAATTATGGAGCCTGAAGTAAGTGTTATGTTAGATTGAGTTGTCCTCCCTGTGTAATAATATTTTGGCAATTGAACTTCCATCGTGATACCAGGGCCAGTAGGATCCATTGCGCCATCCAAACCTGAACCCGAACTCCCGCCTACGCCGATTTGCGCACTATTAGCAAGTAATTTCGTGACAATTAGACCGGTAGGTTCTGGAATTGATGGCGGCGGAAAATACCTTATATGCCCCCATGCTTCTAATAATGCTGGATTGGGCGGCAGGGTGAATGGAACGCCAATTGCCAATGCACTGCTTGTTCCCGTTAATGCGTTGGATGGATTTCCATTGGCATCAGGCCAATTACCGACCGTTTGTGCTTTAATATTTCCCAGTAGAAATTGGCATGAAATAATAAGAGCATACTTGTAAAATTTAAAATTAATTTTTGTTTTCATAAGTATTTTTTGAATGTCTGAATATTTTGTTTTTTATGTACTTCAAATTCGAATGGGGTTAGCTTCATTATTATGTATCCAATTACCATTCTTGAGAAATAGATAGTTTGTGCTATTGGCTTTTTGTGAATATGAGCTTCGCTCTCTCAAACACACAGCTAAGTGCCAGCTCCTTTGAATATTAATTCTTAATAAGGAAAAACATATCAAAGTAGCAATCAGTTGGCATCACTGAATCAACCGGGTTTGGGTATTGCCATCGACGAACGTTACGGTCAATAAATACAATGGCTGTAACTTTGCTTGTGCATCGATTTTACATCGATAAACTGGACGATCTAAAACCATCTCCCAAATTAATTCACCCGCCAAATCGTGAATAGAAACGGCAGTAAACTTATCAAGCGATGATACCGTCCAACCCAAACCTTGAGACGGCACAGGGTACACACGCACCCCATTTTTAGAAATGGCCAATTGCCCCGATACTCGTTTGCTCAAAGATGCATACCCCAATGCAATTGCATTGAGCGTGCTGTTGGAAATTTCCACCCCAAAAAAATAGACGTTTGCAGTGTATTTCGACAGAGGCTGATGCAAAAAACAGGTCGTTGCGTCATACCCACTGTAACTGTATTGCGCTTCTTCATCCTGCCAGAATTGTTGGTAATTGCCATTAAAATCAAACATCATGCACATAGCACCACCCGCATTGATTGCTGAATCTGGGAGGTTAGGCCACATGGATGTTGGACAGCCACCAACACGCAGTCTCACACCCATTTTGTCGTTGCCTTCTATCAATCTGAATGAACTATATGGGCTGTAAGAACTGGTATCGCAAAACAGAAATCGTTTCACCGAACCAGTTGTCTCATCCAAAATCGCCAAGGCACAGTTGCGATCTCCCGCAAAGGGAACCTTAAGAGATTTACCCAACCACCGACAATTTCGCTTATACAGCAATCCCAAATAAACGTTACCATGATTGTCTGAGCAAAAGTTACTGTTCAGTGCCCTGGCTGAAGCCGTATCGGCGCGATGGATCCATTTGATGGTTCCGTTTTTTGCGTAGCAAATGGTGATAACATCCAACAAGTTTCCGCTGGGCGGCGATGTGCGCTGATCTACCGCTTTGTATGTGCTCTTTGTGTTGCGGAAACTCGATGTTTTGGATACTTCAACCTGCAACAAGTAAGATTCTTTTGAAAACATCAAGGTCCGATTTTCTCCACCGGTGCCTAGATATTGGGCATTGATAGTTTGTCCAAATTCATTTAATTCAACTGCATAATAACCATTAATTGAGTCCAATTTGAGGTGACTAAAAGCTGTGTCATTCCCCTTTCGATAACCTATGCCGATGTTTTTCTGGTTCACAGTTCGCAATTCTTGGATGCCACTTCCCGATTTGAACCACAGCAGATCGCCTTGGGTGTTGAAAGAGAAAAGAGGCGCGTTGCCGGGGTATGGCTTACCGCGATAAAAGCCGTTTTCTGAATGCCCTATCAACGCTGTGATCTGATTGTTATTAGTAATTACGATGTCTGTTAGTGACATGCTCGAATCATTGGATTTGAAGGGATATGCCCAAGCGATAGAGGCATTGCTTTTGTTGATTTTAACTAAGACACAACTAACCCCATCTGATTTTCGATACATCCCTGATGTGAGACGCAAGGAATCGCCAACACTGAATAGGGTGTATACATTGCCCAAACTGTCGAATGTAGCTTTTCTCGGTAGTGGGATTATCCATAAGCCTGTATTGCGCTGTCCATATTGCTGAATTTCACTCACCCATTGAACACGAGGCGTAGGAATTTGGGCCGAACAACTGACAACCATTAGAAATGATAAAATCAGGTTAATTTTCTTCAACATGGGTCGGTAAATGTGATTGTTTTATTAGTACAATCTATTACAATTATTCCACATTTGCATGGCAAACAAGGATTGCTTTGATTGCCACAACAAATTAATGCACCATTCGAATAGGGGACGCCATTTAATAATACTCTTACATTTGAACAATCACAACTGCAAAGAGGTTCAATTCCGCCAACGGTTTTATCTTTGAATACGGGCACATCGTTACAAGCACAATCTGGGTTGTACGTCGTCAAGTTCATTAGGACAAGTGTTAAACAAAACTAAGTGATTGATTTTGAATTTGCAATAGGTGATTTATCCGTCTTTGTAAAATGGTTTTGTGCTTGATTTCTTCTCTTTGTTGCAGGATTTTCGCGCCCCTATTGAAGTATACATCGGCAGGTGCTAGATTGTTTAAGGACTCATGTAGGCGGTTATTGTTGTAAAAATCAATAAACTCACCCAATGCCCTTTCTAATTCTTCTGGTGAATAATAGTGTTCAAGTAAGATTCTATTCTTCATAGTCCTGTGATAACGCTCAATTTTACCCTGGGTTTGTGGGTGCATGGGCTTTCCACGAGTGTGTTCTACGCCTCTTTTTGATAAATAGGACTTTAACTCCCCCGATAAATAACAAGATCCGTTGTCCGACAGTAAGCGTGGTACTGCATTCGCCTTGATTCTGGCTTTGCCCAGCGCTTGCTCCACGGTCCTAACGGCATCTTCGGCTTTCATTGTTGAACACAGCTCCCAATGCACAATGTATCTGCTGTAATCATCTAAAATGGTGGACAAATAGTACCAACCCCAACCTTTGATTTTGAAGTAAGTAAAATCCGTTTGCCACATCTCATTCACCCTAAGGGTTTTGTCTTTAAATTCATCTGCCGCACTCAATACCACGTAGTTGGGAGCTGTTAGTAATCCTCGTTTCTTTAACAAGCGGTATACCGTTGATTCGGATACAAAGTATTCACTAGATTCGGCGTATCGTATGGCCAACTCACGGGCAGATAATTCAGGATTTTCCAAAGCAAAATCTATAATCTGCGATTCTATCTCATAGGGTATTTTATTCCAAACACAATGCTGTTTTGATGTACTAATTTCCAATCCAGTCTCGCCAAATTTGACATACCGATCATACCACGCATAAAACGTACTGCGATGAATACCAATTTGTTCCAAGGTAGCCTTAACGCCAATGGGCGATTGTTCTACTATCTTGATGATCTCCATTTTTTCTGCCGCTGTCATTCTCATATATCTGTGGAATTTGATTCGAGACCATTCATGCTTTTTTTTAACGTCCGATTCTTAAGCATCAACTCGGCCACCAAGTTTTTAAGCTCTGCATTCTCGTTTCTGATCTGATTTACTTCATCTGTATTTGCCTCCCGCAAGGTGTCTCCATTCAATCTCCGTTTGCCGGCCTCAATAAAGTCTTTGCTCCATCGATAATACAACGCTGGTGCGATGCCTTCTTTTCTGCAAATGGTGTTAATGGATTCATCACCACGCAATCCTGAAATAACAATTCTGATTTTTTCTTCAGAGCTAAATTTACGCTTGGTTCGTCGGCGAATATCCTTGATAACCGCCTCCGCATTTTTTGGTTCTTTTTCTTTCATTGTAAGCAATTTATGGTTTTTAAGTATAACTTTGTTTAGTCACACTTATGTCCACTTTATGCTGACGATCTACAATTGTGGTGCTCAATTTAGTACTGTTTTACCAGGGTGTGTAGAAAATGGGGTGTGTGAGCCGCAAATGGGTGAAAGTTTTGAAAACTGTCGTGATTGCCGGAATATGAATGTGTTACCTGGTGAGCACACATTGGAAGTTCTTAGTGTTACAATAAAAGAAGACAAGCCTATGTTTGATGAGTCTTGGATTGAGAATAGATATGAATTGGGTTGGAATTGGCTTATTGAAAACCAGGGGACGAGTTTGATTTCGACTAATAGACTTGGTCAATCCATCTCAAAATCAACTCATTATAATCTTTGGAAAAGAAAAGAAATGGTGCGTTGTAAAAATAATGGAACTAAGTGTAAAGGTTCGGCGACTGCCAAGGGGCCTGATTTTACGGGTAATGCCATGTATCATAAGTTCAACCCAATTCAGCATGGGATTCTAATTCATTTTTTTGAAAGTAACAACCCTAATGTATATCAAATAACACCCACTATAAATGGTTTACCCATCTCAATTCCTTCCTCATTGAGTAATTTTTTTAATAATTTTTTTAATGTAATTGGTGATGTTAATAACGGAACATTTCATACTGTTCAAGGGCCCAATAATAACGGAGAAGGTGTGATTTATATCCCGGCAGCTTCAACGTGGTCTTATCAGTTGATAAATGGTCAGAATTTCATGGTGATCACGAAGTCAACACCTGCTCTTTCAGGAGTAGAGATTGATATTAAGCTTGGATATAAGATTTAAATGAAAAATTCACTGGTCCGTTTGGTTTTTGCATTGTTGCTATCTAGCTGTGAAACATCCACTCAGCCGGCATTAAAAGATCAAACAGTGCTCTGGGGCCTTGTTGCAACAGGCAATACCCCATATTTTGAATTTTGGCAAAACACAAGTACAGATAGCAAAATGCTTGATCCCAATGAATTTGTGTTATACATGGAAGATTTGTCGGATTCTAGTCATACAAAATATTATTTTCAGAACGGCATGGGTAAAGGATTGGTGATAAAAGCCAATACCTTGTATAAAATCGTATGGCACAAATCTCAGTCGAATGAAATTCATTCATTCACCAAAAGAACCCCGCCAGCATTCGATCCAAACATGTTTAAGAATATCAATCGAACACATGTAAAAGTGAGTACGGAAGTCAATTTGATTGAAGACGATTTGTACAATATTGCAATTTTTAATCGATACTACAAGTGGGTGAAAAATGGTGGAAACAAATACCTTCTTTTGACATTTTGGCCACAGTCTGAGAATATTATTCCGTTGGAGAATTATGATGGCGGTGCAACATTGTGGCCAAGTAAATACCTTCAGTCAGTTTCTTTCTCTGGGAAATGTGAAAAATATGTAGATGGCAATCCCAGGTTTAGCGAATTAGTTTCGCTCTGTCTTGTCTCTGTGGAAGACGAAGAGAACGTTAGAAAAATATCGGAACAATCAATCGACTACCAATGGCCATCGCTTTTGGGTGAAAAAATCAGGTTTGATTATGAGAATGATGATTTCAAGGCAATGATTCCTTTTGTTAGTCCAGACAACGTGGGTAAATTCTATGATTACATACCCAAAAAAGCATCTCAGTCATTGAAAATACTTGATGTAAATGGCCTTCCCCTCGATACCAATAAATTCAATATTGTCTGGGCCACAATGCCTCCAAATGGAGGTTCTCTTCCATTTTTTGGATCATACAAATGGAATCGCAATCGAAACAGTGAGCCAATTTATTTCGATAGGGATGATTTATACCAAATTTTCAACTGTGAACACGACCCAAGAGAATCATTCACTTTTGAAATTATTCTGGATATAAAAAACAAGTCCAATTCAACCACAAAACAATATATTTTTCGCAACCTAATGTTTGAGGATAAAGACAAAGTCCATGTTTTGCAACTGTATTAAAACTGTCCTCTTCATCGCGTTGTTGAATCTCGGCTTGTGTGATCTTCGAGCCCAAGACCTCAGCGATACCGCCTCAATTGATACCGTAAGTATATCTGTTGGGTCTTTGTCATTTACCAAAAGTGCTGTATTTGTTTCAAGGGATTTGATTGAAAAAACCATTCTGCCGCTATCGTCAACGAATATCACCCACCTGTTGGCCTATGTGCCTTTCGTGAGTCGCTCTCAGGAAATGTCGTCAGGTATCAACATCAAAGGGTCGGGACTGTATACTTCGAGGTTTTATTTAGACGGATTGCCGTTGCGACCCATTAATCACAATTATGGATTTTTTAGTGGGTATAATGCGCAAACCATCGATAATGTAAACATATATGACGGGTATGTGCCGAGCAGTTACAATTCAGGAGGTGGTATCGCCAGTTTTAGTCTGCTTAAACCCTTGAGCACCAAAAACACGCTGTCGCTGTTAACCAATCCATACAACGCAGTTTTGTTTTCGAATTTGAAGTTCAACAAAAACCATGGTCTCATGGCTAGCTATTGCAACAGTTATTCGGCCGCATTGATGCAAAAGCAGTATTCCGATCTAATCAACCAGTATGAAGATCTTTTTTTGAGATCGCAACACAAATTCGCCAAAGACTATGGTGAGTTGAGCCTTTACTTTTACAATTTCAAAGAAAGACAGAATGCAAAAAGTTCAATTGGGTTTCAGAATGCATCGAAAGGGGCGATGGAAAACAGGGACTTGGGCTTTACGATGAAACTGGGTAATAAGCAGAGCCAATGGCGCCACGACATCAGTGGAATCGGTGTACAAGAAAGGATCAACCTGGATTTAGGGTACAGTTCGGTTGTTCAAAATGAGAAGAGCGTTTGGCTACAATATCGCCTTGAAAATCAAGCAGTTCCTGCCATGCCGAAATTCTTAGCAGAGACAGAAATTGTTGATTATCAACTGGATGATTCTGTAATCACATATCGTTTAAAAAATTCACTGTACTCAGCTGCCTTATACGATGATTGGACGTTTGGCAAATTCAACATCAAGATGGATGCGCGATTGAATTATTTGAATGTACGGGGAGCGAATAAGTTCACGCCGATATACAGGGCAGAAGGAACATACAATGCAGAGACTTCCAAGATAATTCTATCGTTAAATCGGTTTGTTCAAAATCGCATTGGATTGGCGAACAATCTATTCCCCATTTATCAAGACTTGAAAATACCGCTACTCACAACAAATAGAGTACCCATCACCTATGATTTCAATCTAAAATACCTGCATGTTTCTAAGAAGTTGAATTATCAGTTTATGCTGAATTACAGTTCCACAGAAAATGCCGTTGATTATCGGTCGGTGTATTCCAACATTTACAACATCAACAGCTTAACCTACGGCAGGAGTCGATATTATGGTGCCGGGTTAGCCGTTACCTACAAAATACGCAGGTTCAGTATCAACAGTAATTTAACCTACTCCAGATCCATGAATTTTTTCGACAGTGTAAATTGGGGAGTGCCTTATCAATCAAATCACAATAGACCCATTATTTTTAATACTTTGTTGAACACGAACATCGGCAAAGTGCCAATTTCATTGCAATTCACAGCACAATCGGGCAGACCAATCACCAGGCCTGTGGGATTTTTGGGTTATGGGATCATTGATTGGAGTTATCGAAATGAATTTAGAACCAGGGCATTTCATCATTTAGACATCGGAGCAGTAATTCTGAACAAGCAAATAAACAAGGAGTTATCTCACAAGTTGAATTTTCACTTTTACAATGTGTACATGAGGCGAAACGTCTATAATGAAATCTACAAAGACAATCAATTCAAAGAACTATCCTTGTTCCCGGTATTGATTTCCTTGGAATACCAAATCAAGCTGACTGGGAAATAAAACGAAAATTAAGTGGTGGCTGAATGTTTATTTTCTTTAAATTAAAACTCTATTGGGATAGTTTCAGAAACTAATTGTTGTAGAATGATATGGATTCTTAATGAAAGTTTGGGTGGGTTATTTTGGGCTACTTAAAATAGTTGATAATAGAAGAATTAGGAAAATTATATTATATATTAACTGAATAATAAAAAATGCAAAAAACGACATACTTATTCGGGGCGGGCGCCAGTGCTCAAGCTTTGCCGTCAATGGCTAATTTCAATGTTGAATTAGAAAATTTCAGATCATATTTAATTCAAGTTGATGATTCTAACAAGACGAATTGGGATTTGCGAATTTTGACTTATGAAAGGGATTTAAGGATTCTGATAAAATTACTTACTGAGTTACTGGAAAGTGCACAAGCTCATGAAACTATTGATACCCTTGCCCGTAAATACTGGCTTCAAGGCGATTGGATTCGATATAGAAATTTAAAGATTGTTCTCAGTGCTTATTTCTTGTTTAAACAATTGGCTTCAATGGATAACTCTAAAATGTCCCCGTCTTATAAAAGCAAGAAATTAAATGTTGATAAAAGGTATGACTCTCTATTTGCCCAATTCTTGAAAAAGGACGCTAGTGGTAATATTGAAGCGCAGTCAAATATTAATATCATTACATGGAATTATGATCTTCAAATTGAATTTGCTTTGAGGAGTTTTATTTCATCGTCCAGTATCAATGATATTAAGGCAGAATTTCAAATACATCCAAATAGAAATAGCTTTGACCTCCCGTCAGGTCCATTTTTTAATTCGAATAAATTTTATACAATTAAGTTGAATGGGAACGCGTTTTTTGATTTGGGCCATGATGACGGTATATCGGTTACAGTTTATGATCGATTAATAGATGAACTAAAAATCACAGGTTCGTTAAGCCATGATTTTGTTCTGGCAGAGTTGCTTTCCACAATTGCTAGGGTCCCTGGTTTTTCAATTGGTGATCAAAATACATTTCTTAAATATTTTAATTATTCATGGGAGGAGAGCAATGGTGATGTACCCGTCTACCCAAGTAAAAACTTGTTGCTTGAGGAGATTTCTCTATCAATGGCTGAATCGGATACATTGATTATCGTAGGATATTCATTTCCAAATTTTAATCATGATGTAGATAAAAAATGGCTTTCTAAATCCAATTTTAAAAAGATCATTATACAAGACAAATTTCCTGAATTTATTGAATCCCGATTGCGTAATCTGATTCCTCAATTTCAACAGCCTGAACACAAATCTAATGTTTACCCGTCCATTGTTTATCAAGAAATAGGGCCGTATTTCCCAATATCATTTTAGTGAATCAATTCCAGTTTGTTTTGACAATAGTTATTTGATCAGAAGCATAATTAAACTGCTAGGCGACAAAGGTTTTTTGCCAGTTCGTGATGATATCTAGGTGCCGAGGGAGAATTGATTCCTCACAGGGGGGAATTCGCTTCGCTGTAGTTGGGAGAAATTAGATTGTCGAACTTAGTTCATCTGCACTATTCCCCAATATTCATTTGTTCAAATGTTCACTGTTCATCGGGGTGTGTTTTGAATAGGGGGTGTGAATGTAAAAAACGATAAAATTCGATAAGAAAATACAACTATCAAGTTTTTATAATATCTTCGTTTTACCGTTCTTTTTTGTTGCTGTTGTGTTGCTCAATAATTTCGAAATCTGATGAGTAGTTGCTCATTTGTTGCTCGAAATAATTCTGAAAAGTCTTTGTGTGTAAGGGTTACAGCGTTTATCTTTATTTGTTTATTGATGTATCGGGAAGTAATGGCTTCATTGTCCCATTTTTGATCTGATTTTTTATTTGCGCAAAGTATTGCATATTAATGCTTTGTTTGTTGTCTATGCTAGATGTCGCTTTTTGTAATCAGCCATATTTGGTGTCGTAAATTGCTTTTTTTGACATTTTTGTTGCTCATTTGTTGCTCGAATTTCTTGAGCAACAAATGAGCAACAAAAAAAAATTCAGAACGTAATAAAAATTATTGCACTACCCTGCACCATACTGCACCACTCTGCACCATGCTGCCGATCTCCATTGAAATCAAGCATGCTGGAATACGGTTCGAACGATTGATTTTAATTTACGTTTTGTTTTACCATTTCCATAGAGCTGAGTTGCTTTCATTAAAGCATCAGCATTAAAGCTGTCAATGTTATTAGGTAATTTATCCAAAGTTTGAGATTGGTCTTCCGCAAGATCTTCAATATTATTTAATAAATCAACAAGTAGGTATTCTCTTGTGATATTCTTGGGAAACGACGACTTCAACTTGAATTCAAATGTCTTTCCGTTGAGTTGAAATTCCCCTTTTCGTTTATGGTTATATACCCAAGTTGTATTGTATAGCTGCGTGAGCCCAAGTCCTAGTGAATTGAATGTATTTGGGGACACCAAAAGAAAGTCATCGTCTTTTAAAAAACGTTCTACTACTTGACGGTCATCGGGTGGGACAATTCCAAATTTAGATTGCTTTGGTGCGTAATATAAACCTTGGTTCAATTTTACCAATGTTCCGTCTTTGGTGAGCGTCGCCAAATGCCTGTCTATAGCCGTGGAGTAATATTCGAGGTCAGAACGCCGATATACTTCACCCGGCTTGATATGTAGTCGGAGTAAATCCATTTCTTTGATACAAAAGTAAAGGTGTTTTTTAAAATGCATGCAAAAATGGAAAAATTCATGCAAATGGAATAAATTATTCTGACTAAGAAATTGTTGTAATGCTGATCTGGGAGGTCGGCTGAAGGCGCGATTTAAATGAATAGCCTGCGATGTCTTTGTTGAATTAATGATGTATAATCCTTCTTGAATTCTTCCGATAAAAAACTTTGTGATATCCAGGAAATCCAGATTGGTAATACGGTTTCAAAGCGCTTATAAATGGCATTCGTTGATTTGTTGCTAATTTTAAGCGATGTTGCCAGTGCTTGGAAATCGTTGCGATTTAATTTGCTCTTTTTCCCGTTGATTGTGAGTGCCGATTCTTCCGTGTCCTCAGGCATCACAATTGCGGTATTTAATAAATCATAGGCAGGAGAAAGCTCATATTCGCCGAGAGGATTTTCAATGAGCGAGAAATTCTTCAAGTGCATATCGGCATTTCCTGTCAGATAGCAGAATATAACCAATTCAAATAGTCTCTGCGCTTCAAAGCCCTGGTTCTTGGTAAATGAATAGGTCAGTTTTCCAATCTTTTCAAGAGAACCACGATATTTGTGTTCTGTGAGGTTTTCGCTGAGTTGGCAAAAATCTTCAACGGCAATTTTGGCACCTTTGTTTCTGTCAAAGCGCTTGGTGATGTAGGCCAATTCTCCAGACTTTAATCTTATTAATCCATGACTCGCTGTTTTTATCTTTACCAATTCGGCTAAATGCATGGTAATGTCTTCATTCTCTGGAAGTTCTCTGAATTGAGAAGTTGGTGGCTTTAAGATAAAATCGCCATGCAAACCTACAATGGTTAACCGTGACGGTTCATTTCTATGCTTTTCAACATTGATTGATAGCTTTGGCTGTACGCCGGTGACAGCTTTACTTAGGATGATATTTTGTCGAGCCAACTCTTCTAACTGTTGCAAGTCAAAATCTATGGCAGGCAATGCTGATGTGCCGAATAGTTTTTTGGCGCATGCCGGATGATAGTCGTTTTGACTCTTCTCAAGCGTTTGATAACAGTATAAACATTTGTTCATGGTGCCATTTCTTGGGAGATGATGGATACACACCCGATGCTGTCCCTACATAAAGTCAGTAGTAATCCAAACCGATCATTTGTTTTTATTTTCCAGTTGTTTACGGCGATGTTCAATAGCCAACCCTCTGGAATTAAGCCATCGAAAAAAGGGAATAAGACGTTGCTTACGAAAGGTTTTTGTTGCAATGGCAAAGTTAGACTTACTGGTTTCGGTAGAGCCCTTGCCAAATATTCAGGATCATATTGAAAGAAGAAGCCTTCATCGGATTCACGAATGATTCCAGCGAATGTATTTTTGTATAATACTTGTGCCTGTCTCATGATTCAGTTTTTTGAACAACGCCCAATTCACCTCCAAATAATGCCAACACCTGGTTCACTTTATCCAATTGAACTGTTTGTTTTCCCTGCTCTAATTCACGCACAAATCGAAGCCCTACACCCGCTCTTTCTGCCAATTCAGGCTGTGTAAGCTTCAGTTGCTTTCTTTTTACTTTGATAAATGTTGCAATTGTTGTGCTCATATTTATACCCTTATGGGTGCAAATATAATATGAAGTATTTAAAATATACCTTAAAGGGTATATAGTTTGTTGATATTTGTATTTTTATACCCTATGAGGTGTAAATTGGGTCGTTTTTATGCCGAAAGCGCTGACTGTAATTTTCAATTCCAGCGATAACGGTTCTTGGCGATGAGGTTATAAACGAAATCGGTGAGTGGTAATGGCAGGAAGCGGAATAGGCTTAACCAGCGCCAAGGCGCTTGAGTGTGGCGGAGGATGTTGAAGGCCGCAGCGGATCGCACGGACACCTTGTCGCTTACAAAGTAAACCGTTTGTAAATCGATGTATTGAATGCCATGACTTTTTAATAGTTCCTTGGCTTCTGTAGTGCGGATGCCCATCGCTTTGATTTTGGGGTTTTGGCCCAATGCCCAAAAGGTGATTTGGGTGCAAAATTTACATTGGTCGTCGTACAGAATGGTCATCATGTGCAATGTTCGAATTTACATTGTATACATGATTGATATTCATTCTAATTGTTGCGATTTTTAACTCTTTCTTCACCGGCGGAAAATCGTCAGCATTGTGGCATAGTCGTTTTTTCATTTTTTGGGATTATCCAAAATCTGCTTCAACCAGCCCCGAAACAATCTTAGCACTGTTCAAACAAAGAGGAATGCCGCCGCCGGGATGAACGCTGCCACCACAAAAATACAGCCCTTTTATATCGTCTGAAAAATTCTTGTGTCGTAAGAAAGCGGCAAAGCGATTGTTGCTCGATGTCCCATACAAAGACCCGCCGTATGAGGAGGTGCGTGATTCAATTAATACGGGGTCTAACACCGTTTCACCGGCTATCAATGGTTCAATATCTCTCCCCAATATCCGTTGTAGTTTCCCCAAAATATGTTTGCGTGCTGCCTTGGTGATTGCGGTCCAATCTTGTCCCACATGACTTGGCACATTGATCATTACAAACCAGTTTTCACAACCCTCGGGTGCATCTTTGGCATCGCACTTTGAACTGATGTTGATGTAAATGGTGGGGTCTTCGTAGGGTGCGCCCCCTGCGAATAAGTCCTTGAACTCCTTTTCATAATCCCCCGAAAACAGAATGTTGTGCAGATCCAAGTCGGGAAAGATGGAGGCAATGCCCCAATAAAATACCAAGGCAGATGAAGATCGCTCTTGTTTTAAGGTGCGCTTCGGAGCGTAATGATGGGGTAATAATTTATTGTAAGTAGTGTAAATGTCGGCATTGCTCACCACCACATCGCCCAGTAGCGTGAGGGTTTCACCGGATGATTGATTCAAGACACGAACCCCTTTTGCTTTATGATTCGGGGCGATGATCTCCTGCACGGGATGTCCAAAGTGGAAGGTAACGCCCTGTTTAACCGCCAACTGATACAGCGACATCGGTATGCTCACCATGCCGCCTTTAGGGTAATACGAACCCAGTTGCTGCTCGAGGTGAGGAATCATGTTCAACAATGCGGGTGCGCGGTATGGATCGCTTCCGTTATAAGTGGCGAACCGGTTGAGATATTGTACCAGGTATTTGTTGCCCACCCGCTGCTGGTTCTCGCGATCCATCGATTGAAATAAGTTCAATTTTGGAGTGTAGAACAGGCCTTTGAGCGTCTTGAAATTGAAGAAGTTTCGTGCTTTGTGTAAACTCTGTTCAATGAACAAGGGTGCGGTGGTATTGTATCGGAATGCGGCCTTCTCGAGCTGTTTTTTCAATGCCTTCCGCTCGCTAGCGCTCGCGATTCCCTGTAGTGATTCATCAAATTTATCCCAAGATTTGTGGGCCTGAAATCGGGTGCCGTCCTCAAAAAAGTAATGACAAATGGTGTCGAGCTGTTGGTAGTTGAAATATTCGCCTGGCTTCTCTCCGCAAAGGGTGAAAAGCTCGTCGACCAGATGCGCCATAGTGAACAGCGATGGACCGCCATCGAAGCGATAACCTTGGTTTTCAAACGCACTCATTTTGCCACCGGGGTGCTGGCTGGCCTCAAAAACATCAACGTTATACCCTTGATTGGCCAGACGAATGGATGTGGCGATGCCCGCAATTCCGGCTCCAACAACGATGGCTTTTTTCGACATATTATTATAACAAGCCAAAATAGGTATTGGTTTCTAGGTTTGCGTATTTAATTGATATGTTCTCAGCGACCTACTTATGGATAATTTCCATAAGTAGGCTCCGGATGGGTCAATGGCTTTAGTTTGGTGTGACTGGGAATCGGTGAAATATTGCAGCGATCGGTGTAAGCGGAATTCTTGATGATTGGAAAAGATGGAAAGTTTGAATAGTTGTTTGAATTGAAAGGGTAATCGTATACATTTGTTGAAAACGAAAAAACATGAAAACATTTTTACTTGCATCAGTATTGGCAGTTACGAGCTTTTTTGGGGCGGCATCGGTAAGCACCAAAAGTGGTGAGGGTGAAGCGATCGTTGGGAAGTGGTTGAACCAAGAGGGTACTTCGCACATTCAGATTTTTAAGGCCACAAATGGCAGTTTTGCGGGTAAGTTTTACGGCAAAATTGTTTGGTTGAAGGAGCCTTTGAAGAATGGCAAACCCAAGGTTGACGATTTGAATCCGGATCCTAAAAAGCAGGCAGTTCCTTTGTTGGGGTTGCAGATTTTAAAGAATTTTGTTTACGATGCGCAGGATAAAGAGTGGGAAGATGGTACCATTTACGATCCCAAAAATGGAAAAACTTACAGTTGCATTATGACTTTATCTGGGAATAATCTGAATGTTCGCGGATACGTTGGCATTTCGATGCTTGGTCGCACTGGTGTTTGGACTAGAGTCCAATAATAGTTTGATTTGCCATCGTATTTTTGTGAGATGATGGGCGAAGAAACCGGTGAAATTAGGGTGGTTGAGACAGATGATGGGAGTAGGACTTTGTATTTGCCATGGCTGGATGAGACCTATCATTCCACCCATGGGGCTGTCACAGAATCACGGCATGTTTATATTGAAAAGGGCTTAGATTTTTGGAGGGCAGCACATCCCGAAGCCAAATCTGTGAGAGTATTTGAAATGGGTTTGGGTACAGGAACCAATGCGATGTTGGCGATGGATTGGTGCGTGGCCAATGATTGTACAATGCGATATTATTCGGTAGAGAAATTTCCGTTGGGGCAGGATTTGATGCGGGAATATTGGGGGTCGACAGGGATTCATGATTGTGATGACTCAGTCAAACAAGATGTATCGCAACGCAGCGATGCACTGCATTCCTCGCCTTGGGAGCAATGGATAGAGATTCCATTGTTGAATGGGGCTTTTGAAGTCTATAAACACGAATCCGACATACAGGACGCGGTAATTCCTAAGGATATTGATGTGGTTTTTTGGGATGCATTTGGACCTCAGAAACAGGAAGGCGTTTGGGGGGTAGAATTGTTTCAACCCATTTTTCATGCGATGCAAGAGGGAGGTGTTTTTGTTACTTATTCGTCAGCCGGCGATGTAAAAAGAGCCCTGAAGCAAGTGGGTTTTGTGGTGGAGAGGTTGGATGGTCCTCCGTTTAAGCGCCACATGTTGCGTGCCAAAAAAGATTGATTTTGATTCGCGTCAATTTAATCGACATAAGTAGCGATGTAGGGTTTGAACCAAAATGTCCTCATCTTTGTTTCAAACATCATGACATTGCGATTTACCCCAATTTCTGAAATACAGAAGGCTTATAAGCAGCAGCGTTTGCTGAGCAATCAGCGCGTAATTAACACGCCGAAGCAGCGCATCGAACAGTTGAAGCGACTTCGGAAAAGCATCGCCAAGTACGAAGCTGAGTTACTGGAGGCTCTTAAAACGGATTTGGGTAAGTCGAATTATGAGGGTTTTCTCACCGAAGTGGGCGTTACCTATCAAGAAATTGATTTTCATATCAAAAACGTAAAGGAATGGAGTGCGCATCGAAGGATACAAACGCCTTATTTTTTGTTGCCATCGAGTAGCAAGGTGATACCGGAGCCTTTTGGACAGGTGCTGATCATGGCGCCGTGGAACTATCCGTTTCAGTTGTTGATGAATCCTTTGATAGGAGCGTTATCGGCAGGAAATAGAGCGATTTTGAGACCATCGCCGGAAGTGCCCCACGTGGCCGAAGTAATCGGAAAAGTTGTCGCTGAGGCATTTACAAACGAAGAGGTATTTGTGGCGCAAGGCAGCATCGAAGAGAATCAGTGGTTGTTGCAGCAGCAGTGGGATTATATCTTTTTTACCGGCGGACCATTTTTGGGTAAGATTGTGGCGAAGGCGGCAGCGGAGAAATTGATTCCGGTGACCTTGGAGTTGGGCGGGAAGAGTCCTGCTATCATAGAAAAGGGTTGCAACATGCAGGCCGCGGCGAAGCGAGTGATTTGGGGTAAAACAGTAAATGCAGGTCAAACTTGTATCGCGCCGGATTATGTTTGGGTACATCATAGCGAAAAGCAGGCATTTATCGATGCGGCAAAGGTGGCGTTAGAGCAGATGTACGGCAGAGATATCGCGCAAAGTCCGGATTTTGGAAGAATGGTTAATGAACGTTCGTTTGATCGGGTAAGTGCTTATTTGAAAGGGGCTGATGTGGTTTTTGGCGGTGGAATGGATCGTGATAAGAAGTATATCGAACCAACGTTGGTAGCAGTGGATGGTTGGGGTTCTCCCGTGATGTGTGAGGAGGTTTTTGGTCCGATTTTGCCTTTGCGGACCTACGAAACGCTGGATGAAGTGATTGCAGATGTCAATGCGCATGAAAAACCGTTGGCCTTATACTTTTTCGGCAG
>Ga0209597_1000681_pt1 | contig 22182 bp, 20 predicted proteins | sample M_140625_MF_Meta_FD_187316 | JGI IMG/M metagenome (GOLD analysis project Ga0209597, IMG submission 187316) | Freshwater microbial communities from Lake Montjoie, Canada to study carbon cycling - M_140625_MF_MetaG (SPAdes) (version 2) | ecosystem: Environmental > Aquatic > Freshwater > Lake... | reverse complement strand
GCGTGGACGAGATTACTGCAGGCGTGGGGCCAGAAGGCATCGAAGTGAAAGCGCTGGCCGACGCTATGTACGCCGGAGTCCGTACGACCGCTGCCATGGATGACGATCGGTGTCTTCAGGATGCGCGAAAGGCGTGCCTCCAGTTCGCCTTGAATCGAGAGACGCCCGGTCTGGACCTGCCAACCGATGTGGTCGGTGCCGTCGTAGGCGACCGTCGCCAGGAAGCGCTCGAGCTTCGGCGTAAACGGTTTCTTGGTCTTGGCAGGAGGCATGTCAGGAGCCGATGCCGCGGCTGTTAAGAAAATCCTGAAGCAACACGGCCGCCGCGCGGGAGTCGCGTTCACCGGAGCGCGCCTGCTGCTTGCGCTCGTTGGCCGAGCGTGCTTTCCGTCCACCAAGTTCGTCCGCCGCCTGGCTCGTGAGGGCTTCGTCGACCTTCTCAATGGGCAGGGCGAAGCGCCGGGTGAGTTCGGCCGCGAAGACGTCCACTTCGTCACAGCGCCTGGTGCGTTCACCTTCGACCGACAGCGGATAGCCTAAGACGAGCAAGGTGACCTTGAGCCGAGCGATCTCCTTGCCGATCTGGGCGAAGCGTTCTTCGGGGCTTTCCGCGATCGCGGCGGGCAGCGGGAAAGCGAAGCCCAGTTCATCGGCATGGCTCAGCCCGACCCTGCGGGAGCCATAATCAATGCCGAGGAAGACCGGTGCCACGGGGTCAAGTTGGGACACCTTGGCGGATTATTCAATCCGACACGTGGAAGGGGCGGTTTGACACCGCATCGTGCGGGGGTTCCACTCTTAGTATGACTGCGGAACAGCGCTTGAGCGACCATGAGAGGGCCTTGTACTCCCGGCAGATTCGTCTGCCCGGGGTGGGGGAGGCCGGTCAGCTGCGTCTTCGCGAGGCCAAGGTCCTGCTTCTAGGGGCGGGTGGCCTGGGTTCACCGGTCGGCCTTTACCTTGCCGCCGCTGGCGTCGGGCTCATCGGCATCGCCGACCCAGACAAGGTTGAGATCTCGAACCTTCATCGACAGATCGTCCATGGTTTCGACACCTTGGGGCTCCCGAAGACCATTTCCGCCGCCGAGGCGCTCGGTGAGATCAATCCGGGTCTTAAGGTGGCATTGCATCCCGAAGGCTTCACGGTCGAGAACGCCGCGGACCTCGTCGCTCGTTATGATGTCGTGGTCGATGGTACCGATAATTTTGCGACCCGTTTCTTGGCCGCCGACGCTTGCGTGCTCGGCGGTCGTCCGCTCGTGCATGGTAGCGTCTTGCGCGAAGCCGGTCAGGTCGGCGTCTTCCTGCCGCGTGGCGGCTGCTACCGCTGTCTTTACCCGACGATTCCTGACGCCGCCTCCGTGCCGACTTGCGCCGATGTCGGTGTGTTTGGAGCAACCTGCGGGGTCATCGGTTCTTGGATGGCCTCGGAGGTCATCGCCGTCTTGCTCGGTAAGCGCACGGCTTCACGACTACTGGTCATCGACGTCGCTGCCGGCACCTCCAAACTGATCGCCTTATCCGCTGACCCGGCCTGTCCTTGCTGCGGTTCTGACCCCAGCATCCGTGCCCTTGAGAAGTCTGCCTACGCACCAACCCTGTGCTCGACCCTAACTCCTATGTCCGAAACTCCGCTCGAAGTAACTGTTGAAGAGGCCCAACGCCTGTTAGCCGGTCCGAATCCGCCCCTCCTGATCGATGTCCGCGAAATGGACGAGTACGCTGTCTGCCGGATCGAGGGCTCCCGGCTTATTCCCATGAACACCGTGCCCATGCGTCTGGCTGAGATTCCGCAGGACGTGCCAGTGCTGGTCCAGTGCCACCATGGAGGCCGGAGCATGAAGGTTACCCAGTTCCTGCGGGCCAAGGGCTATGCCCACGTCAGTAACGTCAAAGGCGGCATAGACGCCTGGTCGCTCAAGATCGACCCCAAGGTCCCGCGCTACTGAGCGAGACTAGGCTTGCTGACTAGCGCCCGCTCTTATTTTATCCCTGTTCTCACCATGAAGCGTTTCACCTTCCTTCTCGCTATCGCCGCCCTGGGCGTCGGTTGCACCTCTCGCATTCCCTCCGGCTTTAACCCGCTCGACCGTCCGACCGGCGGAAATGGTGGCCCTGATTCCATCGACACCCGTTCGGCCAATGCTCGTCGCGATGCCATCGCCGCCTTAATCCTATCGGGTAATCCTCCGCCTGAATCGATTCTCGCCACCGTCTACTTCGATTTCGACAAGTACACTGTCTCCGCCACCGAGCGTGCCAAGATTGACGCCGTTGCTGGTCGCGTAAAAGCCACTGATGTCATTATCGCCGGTTACACCGACCATTTCGGCACCGAAGAATATAACCTCGGTCTCTCCGATCGTCGCGCCCAGTCCGTACGCGAATACCTCGTCAAGAGCGGCGCTAGCGAAGCCAAATCTGAGATTATGGCACTTGGTTCGCAGCATGCCGATAAGAACGCCGCAGGTCGCCAGTCCGGCGCCAAGGATCGCAAGGCGATCATCGTCGACGTCAACTACTCTGGGCCAGTTTCCGCCGCACCTGCGGCCAAGCAGACGGTTCGCCCGGTTGCTGCTCCGGCCGCCGCTGGTTCCGCGCCTGCTCCGGTCACCGCTCTTTGAGTCTGCGGGTTCTGCCAGAAAAAGGCCCGCCAATCGGCGGGCCTTTTTGTTGTCCGACTTCTCCGGCTTACGGGAGCGTGGCGTAGAGGTAAGCGAGCGTACCCACGAAGAGCGCTGCAGCCACTAGTTTGGCGCCGCGGCGTTCATTATCCGAGCGATGCAGTGCTCCCCAGCGGCCGAGCACCCAGCAGGAGGTCGCGATGAGCGCGAGGCCGAGCGAAGCATCACGCACCCAGGCGGCGTCCTCGACGAGCGCATTGAGCACCCAGAGCAGGTAGAGGGCGTAGGCGAAGAGCGGGAAGGACATACCCTGCTTCAGGGATTCCATCCACTCGCCTGGGCGCGGAAGCATCGCGGCCAGACGGGGGAAGAGAGAGAGCAGTAGGTACGGGAGGGCCATGCCGAGGCCGATCACGGTGAAAAAGAGCAGCGTCTCGCCCGTGGAGCGTTCCTTATCCAAGGCGAAGCCGAGCGCGGCGCCGAGGCCGGGTGCCGTGCAGGGAGTGGCCACGACGGTGGCGAGGACGCCCGAAAGAAAGGTCGCGACGCGGCCGTCGCCTTCACCTGCGGAGACCCCACCGAGACCAACCCCGATCTCGAAGACGCCAGCGAGCGAAAGCCCGAGCACGATCATCAGCACGCAGGTGCCGAGCACGAAGCCCGGAGACTGCATCTGGAAGCCCCAGCCGACGGAGTTTCCGCCGGACTTGAGCCCGATGATAAGCAGGGCGAGGGCGAGGAAGCTGGCGATCACGCCAGCCGAATAGAGCAGGCCGTTGAGAACGACCGTGCGGCGGGAGGCGCCGGCTTCCTTGGCGAAGCCGAGGACCTTGAGGCCGATCATCGGGAAGACGCACGGCATCAGGTTGAGGAGCACACCGCCACCGAACGCGAGCAGCAGCCAGAAGCCGAAGGCATGCGTCGTCGTCTCGGTCTGATAGGCCTTACCGGCGGAGGCGGCCTTGAGGGCGGCGAGCACCTCTGTCCCGGTGAGCGCCTCCGAGAGGATCGCGGGCGGCTGGCCGGCCTTGAGGAAGATATTCAGAGGGATGCCGGTGCGGCCGTACTTGCGGAGCTCGTCGGCGATGACGGCGTCCTTCTTCGTCCAATCGGCCTTGAGCAGCACGACGCCGGAAGTCGTCAGCCCCGCCGCGACATCATCCTGCTTGTACACGCGCTTGTTGACCTGGCAGGTAGCGCACCAGCGGGCGGTGAAGTCGACGTAGACGATCTTGCCGTCGGCGAGGGCCTTAGCCTGCGCCTCCGGGGACCAGGGCTGCCACTCGATGCCACCCGCATGAGGTTGGGTGGTTTCGGCCACCGTCGCCTTAGTAACGGCCGATCCTAACTTCACATTGATATCGACGAAGCCGCCGTCCTCCGCGCGCGTGGTGAAATTGAGCGGGCCCGAGTTAAGCGTCTCCGTCGCATCCCTCAGTTCGATGGTCAGCTTGCCGCCGGCCTTTTTCTGCATCACCGTCGCGTTGGGCGTCACGAAGTTGCGTTCCGGAAACCAGAGTTCGGCCAGCTTGTGGTCGGTGGGCAGGACGACCGTGAGTGTCTTTCCGTCGCTGGAGCCAGTGGTCGAGATTACCTGGCGGAAATGCGGGTAAAGCTTCGGGTTGTATTTATAAGCGGCATTAGCGGAACCGACCTTGAGCGTCAGCTCGACGAGCGCGTCGTGCGGCCAGCAGCCCTTGTCGTCGCACTCGAGCCACTCCGCCTTGCCCTTGAGCGTGACGGCTCCCGTCTTGCCCGTCGGGATGGCGACTTCCATCAGGATCAGTGTCTCATCCTCGTAGACGAAGTTCATCACGCCGGCTTGGTCCAGCAGTTTGGGTCCGGGCCAGATCATCGGGCTGACGTCTGTGCCGGACTTCTCGGTCCATTCTACGGTGGGCGAGGCGCCGGCGTCACCGGGGTTCTTCCAGTAGATATGGAAATGCGGGTCGCAGCGGTAACGCAGGGCGATGAGGGCCTTCTCGCCGGCCCGGACCTCGGGCGTCAAGTTGACTAGGTCGACCTTGGTGCGAACGGCGGCGCTCAGGTCGCCGAGGAGGGCGAACAGCGAGAGCAGACCGAGGGCGAGGAGTCTCATGGGCCTACCTTGGGCTTAAACCCGGCAGGAAGCAAGGCGTCGGAGGCGCCTTAGGGGACCAGATGGCAGGGCAGCAGGGCCGCGTCGCTCATGCCGTGGATGATCTTCTTATCCGCGGGGCAGAACGTCGAAAGAATCCCGGAAAGCTCCACCGTATCGTTATCGACGAAGAAGTAGGGGCAGAGGCGAACGCGTCCATCCGCGGGTACAATCGAGCCGTCGTCGGCATAGACCGGGTGGGTCAGGCGCGAGGGCTTATGGTATTCCTGCATCACGTGGAAGGTCTCGTTCTCGGGGTTGAGCGCGTTCTCGATGGCCTCGAGCCATTCCTCGCGGGAGACGTCGCTGCCGAGCGTCACCGAGCGGGCGCCCCAAGCGGTCTCGTGGAAGCCGCTGGCCTTGATGATCAGGTTGCGTTCGCGTTGGGAAGCCTCGGCGAGTTCGGTCCATTCGCGGATCGGGCGACCGGCGAAGCCAGGGGCATGCAGGACAGCCGTCGGCGGGAGCTCCGTCTTTTCCATGATCCACGTCTGTGGGACGATGCGAAAGAGCGCTTCATGGTGATTTTCCGGGAGGTTTTCTTTCCAAAACTCGGCGAGCTGAGGGTGGTGGAGCAGGGCGAGGCCCAACTTTTCTTCTTGGAACGCCTTCATCGGCGGCGTCAGCGTGAGCGTGCCGGCTTCGACCGCGTTGAAGATGCCGTCAGCGCCCTTGACGTTGGCGAGGTCGAAGAGTTCGAAGAAACGGTAGAGGATGTCGACGCGGCGTGGCGCTCCGTCGACGGGGATGTAGGAACCATCGCCCATCTGCATGATCTGGGCGGGTGCGATGACGTGCACGTCATGGCCGAGGGTGCGGAGCTTCTCGCCGAGCCACTCGAATTCTGGGCGATAGGTCGCGGCTTCGTCGCTGACGACGATGGCAATGAGCGGGAATTTATCCTTCGGGGTCAAGCGGGCGAGCGAGGCCATGAACCGGTCAGGCATGCTATTCGCACCGATAACGCTCGGGAAGTCCTCAGCGTAGACCTCGTTGAGGTAGGCCGTGAGGCCGACGCCACCAGGGACGCTGTCGAGTTCGGTCATCGTGAAGCCGCCTTCAGTGATGAGCAAGTCGGGTCTCAGGACGACGGGGCAATGGCCTTTGACGGCGCGATGGCGGCCGTGCGCGATGAGTCCCGCGGGCTTATAACGGTCCAGGTATTCGGCGACCCAGGGCGCATAAACCTCACGGTTGCGGAGGATTTTCTTGTTGGTGAAGGAGCGGACGTAGAGTCGTTCGAGCGCACGATGGTAGCTCAGGCAGGCTGAGCCGATGCGCTTCAGGTCACGCAGCTGCGCCTCGGTAATGGGCCAAGGCTCCGGCGAAAGCTTCCAGATCTTCTCCGCAAAGAGCGGTGTATCGAGGAGCTTCTGACGGAGGATGTCCCGGGTGGGCATGGAGGTGGAGGACTTAGTCCTCGATCTTGATGTCTTTATTTCGGGTGCGCGGCCCGCCAGCGCGAAGCCAGCCGTTGATGAACGCGTCGATGTCGCCGTCCATGACCGCCTGAATATTACCCGTCTCCACGCCTGTGCGGAGGTCTTTCACCATCTGGTAAGGCTGGAAGACGTAGGAGCGGATCTGGTTGCCCCAGCCGATATCGCCCTTTTCGCCGTAATATTTCTCCATCTCCGCGCGCTTGTCATCGATGGTCTTTTCGTAGATGCGGGCACGCAGGATTTTCATCGCGAGGGCGCGGTTTTTAACCTGGGAGCGTTCGCGCTGGCAGGCCACAACAATGCCCGTCGGGATGTGTGTGAGGCGGACCGCGGATTCGGTTTTATTAACGTGCTGGCCGCCCTTGCCGCTGGAACGGTAGACGTCGACGCGCAGGTCGGCTTCGTTGACCTCGACATCGATGTCGTCGTCGATTTCCGCGACCACGTCGACGGAGGCGAAGGAAGTATGGCGACGGGCGTTGGCGTCGAAGGGGGAAATGCGGACGAGGCGATGGACGCCGCGCTCGGCCTTGACGTAGCCATAGGCATTGGGGCCTTCGAGGCGGAACGTGGCCTGGCTGATGCCAGCGCCTTCGCCTTCGGCGATGTCTTCGACTTCGATCTTGAAACCGCGACGTTCGGCCCAGCGGGTGTACATGCGGTAGAGAAGGTCAGCCCAGTCGTTGGATTCCGTGCCGCCGGCGCCGGCCTTGACGGTGACGATAGCGTTGGAGCGGTCGTGCAGGCCGGAGAGGAAGGAGGCGATCTCGAGCTCCGAGACGGCGACGAGTAGATCGGTGCCGAGCTTACGGAGTTCTTCGACTTCGGCGTCGGCGGAACCGTCCGGGGATTCGGTGATGAGCTCGGCCAGGGTCTTGGCGTCTTCGATCTGGCGGCGGAAGGCAACCTGCGGGGCGACGATGACCTTATGGACGTTGCACTCCGAGATAACCTTCTGGGCGGCTTTCTGGCTGTCCCAGAAGTTCTGGGCAGTCATCAGCTCTTCGAGCTTTGCGATCGCAGCCTGTTTGCCCGCGACGTCGAGGAACTTCCAGAGGTAACCGGCGCGGCGTTCGACTTCGTCGAGACTGGCTCGGATTTCGGGTGGAATATACATCGGAAAGCGGAAGGAATGGGGAGGGGCCCTCCTTGGTTGGAGGGCGAAGGTTGGGAATACCTAGGGCCTCCTTTGTTTTCAATGTCAGAGTGGGGCAGGCGGGCTCTCATTTGCCGGGGTGCGGACTGGTCGCACTTGCGCCCCGTCGAGGGCGGGGCATACATCCAGCCCATGTCGTATCTTGAAGGCCTGAGTTTCGCCCAGATTGCCGGCCCCTTGCCTGAGCGCCGGGTCCTGGCTAACGGACTCGAGGTTATCTACTCCCATCGCCCTGGCATTGGCCTCTGCACCGTCCAGGCATGGGTGCGCACCGGTAGCATCCACGAAGGTCGCTGGGAAGGTTCGGGCATCTCGCATTACCTCGAGCACATGGTCTTCAAGGGTACCGGCCGTTTCACGAACCGCGAACTCACCGACGCTATTCATCGCAGTGGGGGTTCCTCCAATGCCTATACGACCTTCGACCGCACGGTCTATTACGTCGATGCCCCGCAGGAAGGCTACGAGACCGCGATGGAAGCGATCGCCGACATGGTCTTCGATCCGCTCATCACCGATGCCGACGCCAAGATGGAGCGTGAGGTCATCCTGCGTGAAATCGCGATGTGCGACGACGAGCATGACCAGGTGCTGGCCAAGTCCGTCCTCGAGGAAGCGGTGCGTTCGCATCCGTTCCGTCAGCCGATCATCGGTCATCGCGATCTTTTTGTACGGACCACGCCGGATGATCTCCGGGTTTATCATTCCAGCCGCTACGTCCCCACGAACGTCGTGCTCGCCCTCGGCGGCAGCATGCCGCCAGAAGAAGTCTTTGCTTCGGCCGAGCGCTGGTTCGGTCGTTTCGCCCGCCGTCCGCTACTTGATATCGCTGGACACCAGGAGCCTCCGCAAGGTGGCGTCCGTCGTGCGGACCTTATTCGTGAGGTCAGTACCTCCAAGGGCGTCGCCTGCTGGCGTATCCCGGGCTACTTTGACGAAGGCCGTCTCGCCACGGACCTATTCCTCGGCGTGCTGGGCGCCGGCAATAGTTCGTTGCTCTGGAGCGAACTCCGCGAGAAGCGTAAGCTCGTCCACGGCATCGATGCCTCGGGCTTCGGTATCCGCGACTTGGGTCTCGCTTGGTGCAGCTGGACAGGTGAAGCCGGTACGTCCGCCCCTGTGGTGGAGCAGGCGATCGCCGAGGTCGTGGACGGCATCCTGCAGAAAGGCGTCACTCCTGCCCAGTTTGAGAAGGTCCGCCGCCAATCGGTCGTGGCCATGGTGAATGGCCAGAAGAATATCCACGGCCTCACCAGCCGCGTCGCCCATGCAGCGACTATCGGCCATGACATTTCCTGGCCACAGCGTGGCGTGGAGCATCTCGCCAAGTTGGGGGCCGAAGACCTCACGCGCGAAGCGCGCAAGCACCTCCGGCCGGACAACGTCACTTTCGGCACCATGCGAGGTGGCAAGGCCGATGCGGCCGCCTCCAGCGCCACGGCGACGGCCACGCCCGATCGTTTTGAGACCTTCACGTTGGACAACGGCGTACGCGTCGTCCTGCAGCACGACGCGACCATCCCTAAGGCAGGCATCGGCGTATTCCTTGCTGGCGGCCTCGCTTACGAGGAGGCTGACAAGCGTGGTACGACCGGTCTCTTGGGCACCATGTTCGCCCGCGACAACGTCCACCGGTCCAAGGAAGAGGTAGCGCAGCTCGTCGACAGCATCGGTGCGACCTTCGCAGACCACGGCTCGCAGGTCTCCTGCGGTCTCTGGGGAGAGGCCCTCAGTTCGGACTTCGAAAAGATTTCCGAACTCCTCGCTGACGGTATCCTGGGACCGAAGATCCTGCCTGAGACCTTCGCCTTGGAGCGTGCGGCCATCATCACCGCCTGCCGTGAGGCTGAGGACGACATCGTCGAGAAGGCCCGCCTGCGCCTGCAGCGCCAGTATTTCGGAGAACACCCCCTCGCGGTCGACGCGTGCGGTACGCCGGAGACCTTGGCGAACATCCAGCCTGCCGATCTCGCAGCGCTGCACCAATCTCTGGTCGTCGCCGATAATATCGTCGTCGGCGTCAGCGGTGCTTTTGATCGCCCTGCGGTGATGGAGTTCGTGAATCGACGGTTCGGATCTCTGCCCAAGCTTTCCTTGAGCCGACGCGGACTGCCCAAGCATGTCCCGGCTTCGGCCAGCAAGGTGCTGGATCGTGCCCAGGGCGAGCAGGCGGTTGTCGCCATCGCCTTCCCGCATTGCGGTTTCGCGCCGGATGAAGTCGTCGCGGCGAACGTGACCGAGGAGCTGCTCAGCGGTATGGCCAGCGGGCTTTTCCGAAGGGTACGCGAAGAGAAGGGGATGGCCTATTTCGTCGGCGCCACCCGTGTCGAAGTCGTCGATCAAGGGATGTTCTACCTTTATGCCGGGACCGCGCCCGCCTCGGCCCAGGAAGTCGTGAAGGAGATGCGCCTCGAGCTTGATCGTCTCCGCAAAGGCAAGTTCGCCCCGAACGAGATCGAGGACGCGAAGCGCCGGATGCGCGTTTCTCGTCGTCAGGGTCGCCAATCCGCCGGCGCCCGCATGCAGGGCGCGCTCGTCCGTGAGGTCGCTGGCCTGGGCGCTAATTTCGACGCCGAATGGGAACGCCGGATGAGCCTGACCGACGACGGTGCCGTACAGGCCTTCGCTCAGCGTTATCTCGATGTCCAGTTCGAGCAGGAACTGATCGTCCTGCCGAAGGAGTGATCAGGCTTCCTGGAAGTGCCGCTTCGCGAACCAGGCTGAAAGAATGCCAGGGATGGCGAGGCTGAGCGCGAACAGGAAGTAGTGGGCGTAGCCCAGTCGATCGGAGAGCGAGCCAGCCCAGAGGCCCGGGAGATAGTTAGCCACCAGCGCAACGGTGGACAGTGCGGCGTAGCGGATGGCCGCTCCAGACCCAGAGGCCAGTTTCATCATAGCGAGCAGCAGGGCGCACATGCCTGCGCCGTAAGCCAGGTATTCGATGAAGAAGACCGTACTAATCACAGAGAGGTCATGGGACCCTTTCGCGGCGAGCCAAGCGATGGCGGCCAAGGGGGCGTGCATGGCGATACCTAGGGGGATGAGCGAACGGCCTAATCCGAGGCGAGCGACGACCTGGGATCCGATGATGCCGCCGAGTGCAAGTCCCAAGACCGCCGTGGCGATACGCATGACAGCGTAGGTTTCGTTGCCTAGGGCAAGGCCTCCTGGGTTTGTCGATGTAGCAAAGAGCGGGAGGATGCGTGCCATGTGGATCTCGCTGGCGCGGTAGAAAAGGATGAGACCGAGAACGGCGAAGAGCCTGGGGTCGATGAAAAGCGAGCGCAGGCCTTGGAGCATTTCGCCAAACCGTTCGCCGATGGTCCGCGCATCCGCGGCTTGGGCGGTCTCACTTCTGAGCCCGAGGGCGTTAGCAGTTGTGGCGAACAGCGCAAGCAGGGCGGCCGCGATGAGTGCCCAAGACCACGCATCAGCGGACTGTGCTCCGTAGGACATCGTCCAGCCGGCAAGCCAGATCAGGCCGGGGCCGGCGAGGACCATGCCCAGTTTCGAGGCGAAATTAAGCAGGCCCGAATGCGTGGCGCGGTTACGATCATTCAGCGCCGTGATGAAATATCCATCCAAGGCGAAGTCGTGAGCGGCGGCGAGGAACGAGAGTAGTACTAGGCATCCGATAATAGTCGGGGAGGAGGGGTGATCGGCGGCTACCTGTAGGGCCAGTCCGCCCAGCAAGACGGAGATAGCGAGTTCCGCGAAGAGGATGAAGCCGCGTGGGCGGAACGCGGCGACCAGCGGTGCGAGGAGGATTTTGAAGCCGAAGATCAACCCAAGGTAGGCGACAGCCTGAGTGATGTCCTTATCCGCATAGCCCGTGTTCTTTAAAGCGATCGGCAGGGCCTCGTCGCGGACGGCGGCGGGTATGGACTGGAAGAGATAGGCCGCGGTGACCCAGAGCCAAGCGCGTCGGGGAATCGCCGCGGGCTCTTTCATTGCTTAGGCGCCTTCGCCGAGCTGAGCGCGGCCGAAGTGGTCGACGGAGCGGAGCAGGCCGTCGACGAACTTGGCGACGGTGATATTCAGGCCGAGTAGTTCGGAGTCTGTGAGGTTGAGCATCTCGCCAGGCTTGAAGGTGCGGGTGGTGTCTGTCAGGCGGGCGACCATCTTTGGCTTATTCTCATCGCTGAGGACATGGCGAGTGACGCCGGGAGGAAGCTCGGGTGCGGATTCCGGAGTTTTCTCCGTTTCGGGCGGGGCTTCGAAATCCTGCATCGCCTTGAACTCGAGGGTCAGGGAGCCATCCGGCGTGATGTCGTCGTTGGTGACGAGGCCGCCGCGGACGAGTACGCGCAGGGCGGCGGCGAGGCTGAAGACGCCGTCCTCCAGGTCGCAAACAATACCGAAATTCTCTTCAAGGGCCGTGAAGCGATCTTGCAGAGTCATTTTTTGAAAGGCGTTCTGCTTATCCGAGATGATCTTCTCGATGAGCGGGTCGCGGCGCTGGGTTTTGCCTTGTTCGCGAATGAAGAGACAAAGCAGGTGGCACTGCACCATGGATTCCGAGGAAAGCGTCAGCAGGTCGTTGACCGTCGTGCGCATCATTAGGCCGCGGGCGTAGGCGAGCATCTGTTCCGGAGGCAGGTGGGCCTGCGGGACTGGCATCACGCGGGAGACAGAGGAGAAGTGTTCGTAGGCCTTGGGGTCGGCCGTGTGCAGTCCAGCGATGCTGAATGCGAGCATGTCATGCTGGCGTTGGAGCGCCGTGAAGAACGTGCGGCTGATATTTTGGAGCGAGAGGACGTTCTCGCCGTTGCCAGGCGGGGACTGCGACATAGGAAATTAGCTGGTCGGATTGGAACCCTTGTCCTTGGCGTGGCGAGCCCTTTTGCGCGACAGGAAGCCGTCGGCGCGGGGTTGGGGCGTGGAGGCGAACCAGGCGATAGCCAAGGGGGCGATCTCGGAAAGGGACAGGCCGGGCTGGCTGACGAGGCCCGGGAAGCGGTAGCAGTGTTCGACGCGCGGTTGGATATCTGCGTCGAGTTTTCCTCCAGGAATAAGTAGTGCGAGGTGACGGCCCGGGACGCGGACTGGCACGCCGAGGTCGATTTTGCGACCGATGTCTGGCGAGAGGGCGACGACGCAGCAACGGTCCTCAACGAGCCTCAGGAGTCCGCCTAGGGCAGCTGCGCGCATGAGACGAAGCTGTTCCATTGCGCCGCGGGAGAGGTTCCAGGCTTCCGGATGGAAAGAGAGCTTCTCGGTGCCGCCGGAGAGCAGGAGGCGCTTCAGTCCAAAGGCGGCCATGGAGCGGGCGATAGCGGCGAGGTCGGCTGCGTCGGTGACGCCGTCGGCGATGACGATGCTTTCGCGGGATTCGCGCCATTCGGCGAAGTCGGAGATGCGGGCCAGACCGAAGTCGGGACGCATGGTGAGAGCGCAAACGTCGTCGCAGGGACCTTCGGCCGTCTGGACAAGCTCGATCGGGCCGACGATGCGGGTCTTAACGCCAAGTTCGGCGAAGGCGGCATCGTATTCAGCGAGGTTTGGTGCGAACGCGGCCGTGGCGACGACCTCGCGCAACGCCTTGGGGTGGTGCTTGAGGCAGGCGAGCACCGCGGCGATGCCCCGGATGACTAGGCGGTTGGGATGGGGATCGTTGGTATTCACAAAATGCGTCCTTCGTCGAAGTCGATCATGTCTGCGAAGGAGATCACGTCGGTGCGTTGTTCGGCGCCCATCTTTCGCTTAGCGCTGTCGAGGGCTTCGCGGCCCATCTCGCTCATGCCTTTCTGGACCAGTTCGCGGTTCCAGACGGCGACGCGAAGGTCGGGGGGAAAAAGTGCTTTCAGCCGGGCATCGAGTTCGGCTTCGGTCTGCGTCTCGCGGACGCAGGCAATGACCTGTTCGGGGTCAACGCCTAGGTGGAGGCAGAGAAAGCGATCAAACCCCTTGCAGAAATTACGTTGATAAGACTTTGGCAGTTCGCCCTTTAGGTGCTTGCGGATCTTGGCAAGGAAGCGCGCCAGGTGGAGTAGGCCGGTCGCGGCATGCGGGATGTAGGCCGAGGGAAGATCGTAGCAGATTTCGCCGGTGGCTTCGGAGAAGCCGTCAGGGCGAGGGGCAGATGGTGTGGTCATTTCGACGAGGCAGTGGCGGGCAGGAACTTGACCAGCTCGGCCGAGATGGCGGCAAGGTTCGCAGATTGGGCCTGCGCGAAAGTGTTCGGTGAACGCTCTTTCAGCGGACGGGATTGCGAAAGCGTCTTGGTTGCGAGGAGTGTGCCATCGGACTTTTCGAGGCGGAACGTAATCTGTAGGGTGGCCGTATCCGTATTCGGCGTCGTGCCCGGGATGGAGAAAATCGAGCGCTCTGGGCCGGCGGGAGTAAAAACTTCCATTTTGTCGACGGTCAAAAGTAGCACGAGATGCTCCTCGGCTGGCGACTGCATCGAAGACGGTAATCCGGTCAGCGAGGTGAGGTGGCGGCCGGCGGCCTCAGAGACGGCGCGGTCGAGCGGAGAGATCCAGCGGTGAGCGTCTTCGATGCGCACCCAGCCCGTGTCGTCGATGAGTACGACGTTGGGCCGGCGGAGGGCTGAAGGGATAATCGCGCGAGGGACGTACAGGGTCGGACCGGAGCGCGTGGTGACGGCGGTCGGCGAGGCGAGCTGGTGGAAGGTGACAGCTTCACTCTTCTTATCGAAGATGATGCAGCCGCTTAGAAGTACGGTCAGGCTTAGCAGCAGGGCGCGTGATCTCATTTGGCGGCCGGTTCCTCCTTGGGCTTCGCATCTTTGGAGGGCGACTTGCTGCGACCCTGGATAATCGTCTCAGGGTTACGTTCAATGAAATCGGCGAGCGACCGGATCGCCTGGGCTGCTTCCGAAACGTCGGCCAGAGCTTGGTCGAGGTCGCGGCGGGCCGGCGAGCCTGGCTTGGTGAGCGTACGGAGGTTATCGGAGGTCTCGTTGAGTCGCTCGAGGGCCTTACGACCAGCCGTCACCATCGCCTTAATGTCGTCGGTGACCGGGTCGACCTTGCCGCTCAGGCGTTTGACGAGGACGTCGATGCCTTGCATAGCGGCGGAGAAGTCGGTGACAGCGCGGGCGATGGCAGGGTCGCCGGTAATCTTCGAAATATTAGAGGAGGCTTGGACTAGGTTGCCGTTGATCTTCTCGAACTCGATCTGCGAAGCGCCTTTATCGATCCGGGTCAGAATCGAATCGACCTTCTTGGTTATCGAGACGAAGTCGATGCGGCTGAGCTGATCGAGCGTCTGGGCGACGGCCTTTGTCAGCGCACCGAGGTTGGAAGGCTGCGTCGGGATTTCGGGTAGTTCGCCTTTCGGGTCATGCAGCTTGTAGGCCGTGTCGGGAAGGTAATCCAACTCCACGTAAAGCACGCCCGTGATGACCGACTGTTGCTGCAGCTTCGCGCGAAGTCCTTTCTCGATGGAGAGGCGCAGGCCTTGCTTCTGGAGTAGGGCCTGATCGATACCACGGCGGGTGAGGAGGTCGGGCGAGAACTCCATGACCACCGGGACGGAGTAGTCGGACGCCGATTGACCCGAGGTGCGCAGGAGTACTTGGCTGACCTTACCGATGCTTACGCCGCGGAATTTGACCGGAGCGCCGATATCAAGACCACTGACTGAGTCTTCGAAATAAGCGATTGTAGTGGGCTTGGGGCCTGTAAAAGAGCCGGCCCCCAGCAGCACCACGGCGGCGATGATGAGCAGGATGCCACCGACCACGAAGGCCCCGATAAGTGTCATGTTGGCGGATCTACGCATGGTCAGTCGAAACGAGCTTGGCTGAAGAAGGCGTGTACCTTAGGCGAATTGCCAGCCTGAAGGAAGCCCTTCGGAGGCCCATAGGCGCCCATGGTGCCCGTGTCAGGGTCGAGGTAAACGCAGAAGTCAGCGGTCCGCAGGATGCTGGGAATCTCATGGCTGACCAGGATGATGGTCGTCCCGTAGGCCTCGCGGAGGCGGAGAATGAGCTCGTCGAGGCGCCCGGAACTCAGCGGGTCGAGGCCGGCACTTGGTTCGTCGAGGAAGATGACGGCGGGGTCGAGGGCCATGGCGCGGGCGATGCCGGCGCGCTTGGCCATGCCCCCGCTGATTTCCGAGGGAAGTTTATCCATGGCATCGGCCAGGCCGACGAGAGCCAGCTTGTACTCGGCGAGCTGGCGGATGTCCTTGCGGGTAGCCTTAAGGAACTCGCGCATCGGCATCTCGATATTTTCGCGGAGGGTGAGTGAGGAGAACAGGGCGGCGCCTTGGAAAAGGAAGCCGCTCTGACGCAGGATATCCTGGCGTTCCTGTCCATGAGCCGCGGCGAGGTCGACGCCCATGAGCGTGGTCTTGCCGCTGAGCGGATCATCCAGTCCGCCGAGGGCGCGCATGAGCGTGCTCTTGCCGCAACCGCTGGGCCCGACAATCGCGAGGATCTTCCCAGGAGCCAGCGACAGGTTAAGCCGATCCATGATCACGGTCTTACCGTGGCCGATGGCCAAATCCGTGCAGGTGAGGATGTCCGGGGTCTCGCTCACAGGTCGAAGAGGTTAAAGATCACTGCGAAGATTGCGTCGAAGATCACTATGAAGGTGATACCAAGCACGGCGGCAGAGGTGGCGGCCTCGCCGACGCCGAGGGCGGAGCGCTTGGCGACCGAGCCGCGATAACATCCCGCCCAAGCGGCGATGAAGCCGAAGGCGATGGACTTGATGAAGCCGACGAGGAAGCTCTTGAATGTGATGGCTCGGATGGCCTGCGTCAGGTATTGTTCGACGCTGAGGTCGCCAGCGCAGGCGACAACCATACCCCCGAAGACGCCGATGAAGGTGGCAAAGACACCCAGGAGCGGCACCATCAGCGTGACGGCAAGGATGCGGGGCAGGGCGAGGTACTCGATGGGGTTGATGCCCAACGCGCGGAGGGCGTCGGTTTCCTGGCTGACGTTCATACTGCCGAGCTGCGAGGCGAAGGCCGTCGAAGTGCGTCCGCACGCGATGATGCCGGTCATCAGCGCGCCCATCTCACGGGTCATGGCAAGAGAGACGAGGTTGGCGACGTAGACCGTGGCACCGACTTGGCGGAGCTGGATAAGGCCGACGTAGGCCATGATGAGCCCAGTCAGGAAACCGAGAAGGGCCACGATAGGGAGCGCATCGACGCCGGCGGTCTGCATTTGGAGCGTGAAGTCGCCCCAATTGACCTTGGCCCGACCGACCAGCATCTTGAGGAAGCCGAGCGCCGTGTGGCCGATATGTTCAAACGCACGTCCCCAAGAGCCGCCGCTTTCGACGCCCCAATTTCCAAATGTCTCGAGTAGGCCGTCATGGTCGGATTGGGCGTTCTCGGATGAGGCCTTTTCGGCCATCTGCACGAGGGACTGCAGGCGGACGGGGAGGGCGGAGAGGTCTAGCTGGCGGATGTTCTTAAAGTGAGCGTAAAGCCACGCCGGGAGCGAAGAGTCGAAGTCGGTCAGCACTTCGGCGACGACTTTGGCCCGATCTCCCTTAATGACGATTTCCGGGAGAGGTTGATCCCGTTTCCAAGAGCCCCCGACGGTGACCAAGGCGGTGCCATCGGCCAGGACTTCCGTCCGGGCAAAAGGCAAGCCAGTGGGATTATGGGACATCTTGACAGTCAAATACTTGGACGAGCCGATGTTCACAAGTCAGAAAGGCGTGGACGGCTCCGTGGGGATGCCCTTTGCTGATGTTTCAGAAATGTCGACTTCACGTCTCATGGCCTTTGCCCTGGCCGCCACCACCACCCGGGCCGCTGAAGTCCCCGTTGCTCTTACGCCGAGTGCCGCCTGGGTCGTCTCGTTTACGGAAGAGAACGACAAGTTCACGCCAAAAAACAAGGATCGTTACTATACCCAAGGCATGAAGGTCGCCATCAATCGCGGCGACCATACCTTCTTCTCGCTTACGCAGGAGATTAACACGCCTTCGGACACCGTGAATCCGAATCCTTCGCTCGATGACATGCCGTATTCAGGGGCGCTTTATGTCGGCTGGGGGTATGGCGCAATCTTGGATCGCGGCGGTCGCCGCGACTGCATGTTCTCTTTGGAGGCCAAGCTCGGCGCCATCGGGCCTTCGGCAAGCGGCGCGACAATTCAGAATAAATTCCACGACCTCATCGGTACTCCGCAGTCCTCTGGTTGGGGTACGCAATTGCCCGATGAGCTCTTGATCAATTTAGATGGCGAGTTCCGCCGTCGTTTCGACCTGGATCCGACCGGCCACGGTTATCGCGACCTGATCGCCCGCGGCGTCATCGAAATTGGCACCATGCGTACCGCGGTGGTCCTCGGTTCCCAGTTACGCTGGGGCATCAACCTGGACAAATCTTGGGGCCACTCCTTCATCCGCCACTCGAATGGCTACGACCCCATTGATGCGCTGAAGGCGACCGAATCCCGCCCGAACTTCTCCTATTGGGCTTTCGTTGATTCCCAAGTTGAGGTCGTCGTCCGCAATTATGCGACCGACGGCACGAACTTCCGCGAATCGCGTGGCGTCACCCGATCGCCCATCGTGCTGCAGTGCGCGGCCGGCACGACCTTCCAGGTGTCCTCTTGCTCCGTGACTTATTTTATCGCAATTCGCACCAAGGAGTTTGAAACGCAGGACGGCGTCCATCTATTCGGAGGTCTCAAGGGCCAATTCCTTTTCTAAACATGTCTGCCATCGCTGTCGTCGACGTAGGGTCTAATTCCATTAAGGTCGCCATCGTGGACGATCAGGATCGTCGCGAACTTGGTCGGTTGACCGAATCCGTCCGCCTGCAGCAGGACATCAATCCCGGCGACCCGCTTTCGCCTGAGGCCCAGTCCGCCGCCGCCGCCGCGATTGGTCGTCTGCTGGATTTCGCCCGCACCAAAGGTGCCACGCGTTTCACCGTCCTCGGGACCAGCGCCGTCCGGGACTGCTCTAATCGTCAGGTCTTCGCGGAAACGGTGCGCACGGTCACCGGCGTGCCGCTCACAATCGTCTCCGGAGAGGTCGAAGCCCGTCTGGCTGGCTCGGGCGTGCGCACGGATCCAGCCTACAAGGCATATGCCAACATCCTGGCCTTTGATCTTGGCGGCGGCAGCCTCGAGGTCACTGCCATCCGCGGCCAGCATTACGTGCTGGCCCGCAGTTTCCCTTTAGGTTCGGTCCGCATGACCAACGGGTATCTGCGGGGTGGCGCGGGTGTCGTCGACGAACTCGATCAGGCGTCAATTCGTACCCATCTCATGGGTGTCCTCCAGACAATCATACCGGCGAACGCGGCCGAAAACTATCTTATCATCGGGGCTGGCGGCGTCTTCGCGGCCATCGCCCTACATTTTGAGGCCATCGGTGAGCCCCCGGTCGGCGGCCGCCTGCCAGTCCTGCGTATCCGCGAACTGCGCGACCAGATGTGCGCGCTGGATCTCGACGCCCGTCGCAAGATCCCGGGAATCCCGGCCGACCGTGCCGACATCATGCCCGCCGCGCTCATCACGCTTTGCGTGCTCGCCGACCTTACTGGTGCCGAGGCTTTTCATCTTTCCCATCGTGGCGTCCGTCATGGGATGATTGAGCTCATGCTCGGACCTTCCAAGGAACATCTCTGAATATGAACCGAGTCCTCTTCCTTTTCCTGGCAGTGGTCGGACTTTCCGCCGCCACTGAGACCGGGAAGGTCGTCTCCGTAGCCGCTGACGGCTGGGCGAAGATCATCCATTCAGATGGTTCGACGAATTTTGTTCGCCGTTTTTCCGAAGGAGATCGCAAGGTGGGCTGGATCGGTCGGACCGTCCGCTACGAGGTCGCGACCGAAGCCAATGAGACCCAGGCACGTGGGATTGTCTCGGCCGACGCTGAGGAGATTCGCCAGGTTGCGGAAGTCACGGATACGCTGCGCCGCGAGACAGCCGATAAGGGGCGTATGGTCACGCGCATGCCGAACGAACTCATGCCGAACATGGCGCTCTGGGATCAGTCTGGCCGTTTGGTCAAGAAGAAGGATTTTCTTGGTCATCCGCTCGCGTTGAACTTCGTCTTCACCAGCTGCCGGATTGCCCGTATGTGCCCCGCCTCTACTAGCTGCATGAAGCAGCTTGGGGATGCGCTGGCGAGGATGCCTGGCGCCGCTGATGTCCGCCTGTTGACCATTACTTTCGACCCCGAGACGGACACTCCTGGAGTACTGCGCACTTATGCCGATGGTTACGGCATCGACCATGCCCGTCACCGCTTCCTGACTGGTGATGCCGGTCAGATCAAGGATCTCATGCGCCATTACGGTATCCAGACGCTAAGGGACGACGGCACTATCGTCCATAACGCCGCCCTGATCGTGATCAGTCCCGAAGGCCGCATTACTTACCGCAGCGAAGGGGCATCGTTCGACGCCGAAGATGTTGCGGCCCGCCTGCTCAAACTTTCCGGTACCGCCGGCACGAAAACCCGATGACACCTCAGCGGCAGACCCTGCTTATCAGCGTCCTGGCGGTGGCGGGTTTCTTCGGCCTACGCGCCTTGCCGGATACCCAGTGCGCCTTCCTGCATGCGGATCACCAGCCCGTTATCGTCGACGGGGTGGAGTTCTGCGGCGTCAACGAGGAGGCCAATTTCTATTCGCCCAAGGCCTTGCAATTCCCGGTCGAACTCAAGGTCGCCCTCTCTCCTGACGGCGCCAAGGGCGAAATCCAGCTCCTCAAGGACGACGGCCAGCCGTACTACGCCCATGAGGTCGCCGTATCGCATACCCAGAAGATTCACCTCCATCTCCGTCAGGCCGGTGGAAATCGAGATTACGCCCACCTTCATCCCGTGCCGTGTAACGACGGCTTCTGGCGTTTCGATATGCCTGCAAGGCTCCGGGGTTCCGATCTTGAAGTCTATGTCGATTTCTCGGATGTCCGGACCTCCCGCGTGATGCTCGCGCAGACTGAAATCAAGGCCTCGTCGCCTTTCGACGCGCTCGTGGTGCCGCCGCGTAATATCATCCTCTCGATGGAGGCTTCTTCGACGAAGGCCGACACCTCGGCCGCCTTGCGCATCAAGCTTTCTGGCCCCGAAGGCAAACCGCTCAAACTAAAGCCGATCATGGGGGCGCTGGGCCACGCGGTCGTCTTCTCCGCGGATCGCCGGCTGGCCGGCTATGCGCACATTCATCCGACGCTCGAGGGCGGTGAGTACGCTCCTAATCCGACGCTTTCATTCCGGCTTCGTCTGCCTCCGCCCGGGACATACGACCTATGGCTGAATCTCAATGACGGCCAGGAGGAACTCGTGCGTACGACGTTGGTCGTCACGCCTTGAGTTTGCGGAAGGCGTCAATCGTCTCGGCCAGCCCAACGCTAACGGATGACTGCGGTTTCCATCCGGCAGATAAAAGGCGTTCGGTCGAAGCCTGCGAATGACGGACATCACCGGCACGGGGCGGTAGGTGTTCGATCTTGGACTTGGAGCCCGTGAGCTGGATGATCTCCTGCGCGAGCGCGAGGATTGACTGGCTCCGGCCATAGCCGACGTTGTAAGTACCCGACATATCCTTCGAGTCACCCGCATAGGCGAGCGCTGATACGATGTCAGTCACATGGATGAAGTCGCGTGTCTGCCCGCCGTCGCCATGGATGCCAATCGGTTCATGGCAGAGAGCTTTGGCAATAAAGATGGGAACGGCTGCCGCATAGGCGGAACGGGGGTCTTGCCTTGGGCCAAAAACGTTGAAGAAGCGCAGGCTTGTGCTGCCGAGACCATGGTCGAGGCGGTATTGTTCGAGTAGACGTTCGCCCGCGAGCTTGGTTTCGCCGTACGGAGATTTCGGCTCAGGCGGCATCGACTCGAGTTTAGGCACCGACGGGTTGTCGCCGTAGATGGCGGCGGAGGAAGCCAGAACGACCTTACGGGCGCCGGCGACCAGCGCGGCATCCAGCACTCGGCGGGTACCTTCGGTGTTCAGTAGGGCGCAATCAGCGGGCTTGGCGAGGGACTCTGGCACCGAAATCATCGCGGCGAGATGATAGACCTCCTCGGCGCCCGCGATAGCCTGCTTGAGGGCACCGGCATCAAGGATGGAGCCGTGGAGGAAGCGGCAACGAATACCCTCCAGATTACCAGCATGGCCACTGCGCAGGTCATCGAGCACAGTGACTTCGGCTTGCGCGGCGAAATGACTTGCTAGGTGGGAACCGATGAAGCCTGCACCGCCGGTGATAAAGATGCGCTTGCTCATGCGCGTGCGATCAGCGCCTGCATGGCGGGGAGCTGGCCTTCGATCGATTCGACCAGCTTGAACTGGGTGCGAGTGCGGTCGAGGTTGTGCGTCGGGCACTTGATCTTGAAGTAGATATCACCCTCCAGCCAATCGGTCAGGAAGCGCAGACCGATTTCGAAAGTGATGAGCTTGCCGGCGAACGGCAGCAGCTCCTTCTCCTTCGGCGTGAGGAAACCATTGGCGGATTCGAGGTAGCCTTTGACCAAGGCCTCGAACATCGGGAATTGCATCTTCACCTTAGAGAGGTCGGTCTCGTCCTCGGCCGCCGGCGAAGTCGACGTGCGGACGAGGTCACCAAAGTCATAGAGCACAGAGCCGGGCATCACCGTGTCGAGATCGATGACGCAGACCCCTTCCTGGGTGATGTCGTCCAAGAGGACGTTGTTCAGCTTGGTGTCGTTGTGCGTCACGCGTTCAGGCAGAGTGCCGTCACGGAGGGCATCGACGACGATGCTGACCTCGTGCCCGCGGGCCAAGGCGAAAGCAATCTCGGGCACGGAGGCCGCGGCCCGGCCATGGGTATCCTGTGCCAAGGCATGTTGGAAGCGGGCGAAGCGGGCGGGCGTATGATGGAAATCCGGAATCGTCTCGAGC
>Ga0209597_1000678_pt1 | contig 22260 bp, 25 predicted proteins | sample M_140625_MF_Meta_FD_187316 | JGI IMG/M metagenome (GOLD analysis project Ga0209597, IMG submission 187316) | Freshwater microbial communities from Lake Montjoie, Canada to study carbon cycling - M_140625_MF_MetaG (SPAdes) (version 2) | ecosystem: Environmental > Aquatic > Freshwater > Lake... | reverse complement strand
CCTATGCCCTGAGCACGGGCAGTATTTATCTGAGCCAGGACTGGCTGGCCGGGGCGAGTGCGGATCAGGCCATTGCGGTGTTGACCGAGGAGCTGGGACACCACCTCGATGCGGTGCTGAATGCGGCGGATTCGCCTGGGGATGAGGGGGAGCTGTTTGCAAGGCTGTTGCTCGGAGAGCCACCAAGCGCCGCAGAGCTCCTTTCACTCCGTATGCAAGCCGATCAGACTTCATTGCTGGTCAATGGCCGAAGTATTGCAGCAGAAGCTTCGGATGTGGTGTCCAAAGTGTTTGTCACGCCCATACGTTCTTCAACACCTACTCGCACCAGCGGGGAATGGAAAAATGCTTATGCGATGGCGGCCCTCAAGGCCGATGGCTCGGTTGTGGCCTGGGGGAATCCTCAGTTCGGTGGTGATAAGACCAAGGTCAGCGACCTCCTGAAGTCAGGCGTCAGTCAGATTTTCTCGAACTTTGGTGCTTTCGCGGCGCTCAAGGCCGATGGCTCCGTTGTTCCCTGGGGGAACAACGATTATGGAGCGACTCCCACCAAGGAACAGGCCGACCGCCTCAAATCTGGCGTCAACCAAATCTTCTCAACCGTTAATGCCTTTGCTGCGCTGAAGGTGGACGGCTCCGTCGTCCCCTGGGGGAACTCCGACGCAGGTGGCTTTCTCACGCCGGACCAGCGCGAGCGGCTCAAATCTGGAGTCACTCAGATCTTCTCTACTAAGGGTGCCTTCGCGGCGCTCAAGTCCGATGGCTCCGTTGTGGCCTGGGGGGACCCCAAATTTGGCGGTGACCCCGGCGCTCAAGGAACCCTGCTCCAGTCTGGTGTAGTCCAAATCTTCTCCACTGTCGGTGCCTTCGCGGCGCTTAAGGCCGATGGCTCCGTTGTTCCATGGGGTGAGGATGTAGCCGGCGGTCTTCCCACCAAAGCTCAAGCCGACCTCCTCAAAACTGGTGTAATCCAAATCACCGCCACTCAATCCGCCTTTGCAGCCCTCAAGGCCGATGGCTCCGTCGTCCCCTGGGGGGACTTCATTGCAGGTGGCTATGCCGAGCCGGGCCAGGCCGACCGCCTCAAATCTGGCGTCACTAAGATCTTTTCTAACAGATATGCTTTCGCAGCCCTTGAGTCCGATGGCTCTGTCCATGCCTGGGGAGATCCCTTCTCTGGCGGCAACAACGTTATCGGAACCGGCAGTGGTGTCACCGATATCTTTAGTACCGATGCTGCCTTTGCAGCTCTCAAGGCCGATGGCTCCGTTTACCCCTGGGGGGACACTAATGTCACGCCGGACCAGGCCGACCGCCTCACATCTGGCATCACTAAGATCTTTTCTAACAGTAATGCTTTCGCAGCCCTCAAGTCCGATGGCTCCGTTGTCCCCTTCGGGGACCCCAACAATGGCGGAAGTGTCACAGCGCTGCAGGAGAGTCAGCTCAAATCTGGCGTCATCCAGATCTTCTCTAATCGTGGATCCGCCTTCGCGGCACTCAAAGCCGATGGGTCCGTGATCCCTTGGGGGAATCCTGACAACGGGGGTAAACCTGATAACGCTGTTCGTGACAATCTGAGCTCTGGTGTGGTCGGATTTGCCAATCCCTTAACGAACGACTGGCTGATTCCACGCCGCGATGTCTACCGCTTCTACAACTCCCGCTCCGGCGTTCACTTTTATACGCCCGATTCCGCCGAGCGGGACAATGTGATCAGCAAAAGCTATGTCGCAGGCACCACCTTTAATAGCCTGCAGGCGAAACCAGGCAGCGGCGATCTCCTCACTGGTGGCTGGGGTTACACTTTTGAAGGCGTTGCCTACCAGGCGCTCGAAAGCCAGGGAACGGCCCTCCACAGGTTCTATAACGCAGATAAGGGATATCACTTCCTCAGTACCAGCGCCGATGAGGCCAATAATGTGATCAAAAATAGCCTCGGAGCCGGCAAGGACCTTAGCAATGCGTATGGTAAAGATCCAATCACCGGAGGATGGGGCTATCGCTATGAAGGTACCACCTACAAGGTGTCAACTGTTGCCGATCCGCTGCGCGGCATCACCCAGGCTGTTTACCGCTTCTATAACGTGAACAAGGGTGTGCACTTCTACACAGCCTCCAGTGCCGAGCGCGATAACGTGATCCTTCAGAGCTATGGCCCCAACTATGTGAGCTCTCCGGGGAGCCCTTTCCCCAGCCGCATTCCCAGCCTCGACCAGGTTTACAATGCTCCCTTGCTGAACGGTGGCTGGGGCTACAAATATGAGGGTATTGGTTGGTACATTTAGTCCATCTGTTTTGCCGGTCATTATCGATCAGCCGTCCGTGAGCACGTTCTAATTTCTGATCAACAGGTGTGCCAGCTGCGTAGATGTTGGCTCAGTATCGATGACCCTGCAAAAATCTGATTTTCCTGCGGAGTGGAGCGGTGAGTCGCCACATTCTTGATTCCTTAATCCCTTCAAATTCCGTTCTAGCTTCTTCGGCCTCGGCCCTGAGGGCTCGGTTTTGTTCAGTCAGCATCTGGATTTGTTCAACTAGAAGCCGGATTCGGTGAGCCAGCTTGTTGAAGCCCTCCAGATAGGTCTTAGACTCTGACCTGATTACGCTGGCGACGGCGGGATCTACGGTTTCGGGGCTGACGACTCGCCGCAGATTCTTCCCCATTAATAGTCACCTGCTTCACACCAATGTGCCACCAGGCGTTCAATGGCGTGAAGGGTCGTTCCTTCCACGCCAAGTAGTTCGTCTTAATGGGGCGCAGATCATGCCAAAGGCTGCTGAGTGGGTCGAGCGCCTGGGTCTGAACCAGAACATCATTCCCCCGGGAAAAACCAGCGGGGCATCCAGACACAACTTTCTGCCGGGTTGCAGGCGATTCCAGATCAGTTCCGCGATATCAAAATTGTCGCCCCAATTGTAAAACTCCCGCATCAGCTCGCAGATCTGTGGAATCACCAAGCTGGTCGATGGTCATGAACAAAGCTTTCTCGGATTTGGCTGACTAGTTTTGGGCTACAATTTTAGATTGTCCTCCAGGGACCGGCGCCAGATTTCGGCCAGTTGTTTTTCGGGGGAGCGCTTTGTGTGCATGTGCAGAGCGCAGTCATGATTCTTCAGGTGTGTGAAGCTTTTGATGGGCAAAGCGCTGACATTGCGTCCCCTGGGATTGCAGGGTATGTTGTTTTATGTTTCCGCATTCTGACCGTTAGGATGTAACTCGAAGAGCCTGGAGATGTATTCCCTCGCTGGGTCGTTGTTGGTGGCTATGAAAAGACCGAAATTCTCAAGCTTGCCCTTTACTTTATTTGGCAAACCACTAATTCTTCGAGATAAAAGCCTGGATGTGTACAGCGCACCGCGGTGGTTCCCGGTTGCTCGACTCAGGCAAATTGGTGCGAGCCTTGCGGAAGTCGAGCTTGCGCTCTAGGTGCGCACTGGGAACAAGGCTAGGTGCGCCGGGGTTTAAGTAATTGAGTTCGTACTCGCCTATTTTAGGTAATGTACATTATCGAATAGTTGTCTTTGGGCCTGGTGTTGGCTCATCATGGGGGAGAGGCGGGGCTCTGCGCTTCACCCAGAAACTCCAGGATCTCCCGGTCCCGCAGGTTCTGCGCCTTGCCCCCGCATCCCTCCAGCAGCGGGCGGCCCTCCGCCACCTCCCGCAGGCAGGCCTGGGTGCGGGCCAGTTCGCTCTCGAGGGTGTCGATCCGCTCCATCAGGTTGCGGATCACCCGCGCTTCGGCGTCGGGCAGAGCCGAGTGGGCCAGGGGGTCGATCTTCACCCCCGACTGGTGGATCACCCGCCCCGGGATCCCCACCACCGTGCTGTCGGCCGCCACGTTGCGCAGCAGCACCGAGCCGGCGCCGATGCGGGTGTTGGCCCCCACGGTGATCGCCCCCAGCACCTTGGCGCCGGCCCCCACCACCACGTTCTCCTCCAGGGTGGGGTGGCGCTTGCCCAGCACCTTGCCGGTGCCCCCCAGGGTCACCCCCTGATACAGCAGGCAGTTGTTGCCCACCACGGCCGTTTCGCCGATCACCACCCCCATGCCGTGGTCGATGAACACCCCCTTGCCGATGCGGGCGCCGGGGTGAATCTCGATGCCGGTGATCCAGCGACCGAATTGGCTGATTAGGCGGGGCACCAAGGGCACATCGAGGCGCCAGAGGCGGTTGCTCAGCCGATGCAGCGCCAGGGCGTGCAGGCCTGGATAGCAGAGCAGGATTTCCAGGGAGCCGCGGGCGGCCGGGTCCCGTTCCTTGATGGTGGCCAGCTGGGCCCGGATGGTGTCGAGCATGGGATGCGCCTCAACCGGCCAGGAGCCCGATCTCCTTGCGCAGTTGATCGATCGTGGCGGTTCCCAGGTAACTCTGCGCACAGTGCACCACCGGCAGCCGCATCAGTTGGGAGCGGTTCTGCCGGAGGGTCTGCTCCACCAGGGGCAGGCTGGGGCGGTCGCACAGCACATGGCTGGCGGCGCGGAGCAGCGCCAGCAGGCGGCTGCCGGTGTCCGGGTTGGCCGTCATCACCAACAGTTCATTACCGCGCATCGAATGCAGGATCACCTCCGCGGCCCGCAGGATGCCGGGACTGATGCTCACCAGCCCCACACAGCTGCCCTGCCGCAGCTCCTTGAGCAGGTCGAGTTCGTGGCGGAAGTCGTTGAGGTCCACCGGCACGGCCCGCACGCCGTGGCGCTGGGCAATCGCCTCCACGGGCTGCAGGAAATAGCGGCTGGTGACCACCGTTCCCTTGCTGGAGCTCTCCAGCACCGATTCCAGCTCCTCCATCGGCACCACCTCCACCGGCACCTGCAGGCTGGGGGCCAATTCCTCGGCGATCAGCATCGAGGCGCCGATGTCCTCGCGGGGGGTGCTCACCAGCACCCGGGCGCCGCAGCGGAGGCGCCAGTCGATCTCGCGGGTGAGCAATTCGCGGGCCTGCTGCAGGGTGCAGCCGGCATTGAGCAGGCCATCGACGCTCTGGCGCACCTCCCGGTCGATGTCGGGCATGGCCTTGCTGCGCAGGCCCGGCGGTGGCTTGAGCTCGCGGGGCTTCTGCTGGTCGCGCACATAGATGCCCGAACCGGCCATGGCTTCCACCACGCCATCGGTTTCGAGCTGGCGGTAGACCTTGCTGATCGTGTTGCGGTGCAGGCCTGTCTGCATCGCCAGCTGGCGGGTGCTCGGCAGGCGATGGCCCGGCGGGTAGTGACGGGCCGCAATGGCGAAACAGATCTGGTTGTACAGCTGGGTCGAAGCCGGAATGTCGCTTTCCTGCTGGATATGGAATCGCACGCCGGGGTGAGGCCAGGTCAACTGCCCATCACCCTAAGGAGCTTTGGGCCTGGTGACAATTGCCCCGTTGGCATAACGCCATGTGCCGGGGTGTGCCAGGCGGCCCAGCGCTGGTGCGGGGGTTGGCCCCTGCGGTGGACTCTCGGCCGGCTGGCTGCTTCAGGATGGGGCTCCTCTTCACGCTCGTGCGATGGCCCACCTTCCTGCCCCCCGGGGGGCCATCCGGGCCGAATGGGTCACGATCCCGTTGCAGGCCGGGGGCGGCGCTTCCGTGTCCGGCGATTCCGGTGCGGCCATGCCGGCCTGGTGGGCCCGGCCGGCGGAGGGCGAGCCGCGCGGTGTGGTGCTGGTGCTGCCGGAGGTGTTCGGCGTGAATGCCTGGGTGCGCAGCGTGGCCGACCGGCTGGCGGGGGAGGGCTACGCCGCCCTGGCGATCAGCACCTTCTGGCGCACCGCTCCGCACCTGGATCTGGCCTACGACGCCGAGGGTCTGGCCCTGGGCCGCGAGCACCGCGACCAGGTGACCGCCGACCAGCTCCTGGCCGATGTGGCGGCGGCGGCGGCCTGGTTGCAGCAGCGCCATGGCCCCCAGCCCCTCGGTTGCGTGGGCTTCTGCTTCGGTGGCCACCTGGCCCTGATCGCCGCGACCCTGCCCTGCTTCGCCGCCACCTGCAACTTCTACGGGGCCCGGGTGGCGAGTGTCCGTCCCGGCGGCGGTCCGCCCAGCCTGGAGCTCGTGCCGGCCATCCCCGGCCGGCTGTGGTGCTTCTGCGGCGGGGCCGATCCGCTCATGCCGCCCGAGGAGGTCAGCGCCATCGAGGCTGCCCTCACGGCCGCCAACGACGGACTTCCGGCCCAGGAAACTGGGGGGCGCCATCGGCTGATCGTGGCGCCGGGGGCGGGCCACGGCTACCTCTGCGAGGCCCGAGCCGACTTCAACCCCGAGGGGGCCCGCCAGGGTTGGGCGGCCATGCTCAAACTGTTCGCCGAATCACTGTTCGATGAGCAGGCCGCCAGCTGACCGGCTTCAGGTCTGGATCGGGGTGGGGGCAGCGCTGCCCGCGGGTTTGGCCGCGGGGACCTTGCCCACCGCCTGCTTGCGGGGGCTCAGGAACATGATCATGTTGCGGCCCTCCCGCTTGGGATGCTGCTGGATCTCGGCGTTTTCCTCAAGATCCTTGGCCATGCGCAGCAGCAGCACTTCGGCCAGGGCCGTGTGCTGGATCTCGCGGCCCCGGAAGATCACCGTGCACTTCACCTTGTCGCCGGCCTTGAGGAAGCGCACCGCCTGACCAATCCGCACCTGGTAGTCGTGCGAATCGATCTTGTAGCGCATCTTTACCTCCTTGACCTCGGTCTGGTGCGACTTCTTCTTGGCCTCCTTGGCCTTCTTCTCCTGCTCGAACTTGTATTTGCCGTAGTCCATCACCCGACAGACGGGCGGGTCGGCCTTCTCGCTCACCAGCACGAGGTCGAGTTCGCGCTCCTTCGCCACCTCCAGCGCCGCTTCTCGGGTGATCACCCCCAGCTGACCGCCGTCGGCATCGACCACCCGGAGGTTGGGGTAGCTGATGCGCTCGTTGATGTTGGGCAGCTCCCGCACGGGAGCACGGCGGTCAAAACGCGGACGGGGGGGCATCAAGAAGGGCTGATGAATCGCTAGCCTAGAACCTTGTGGGTCAATCTCAGGGTTTCCCGCAGCAGATCTCCAGCCGCCTCGGCGGCGACGGCTTGGTCAGGGGCGGTGTCCTGGCCAATGTCCTGCCCGGTCTCAAGGCGGTTTTGGGCCAGCCACACCGGGTTGTGACGGCGCCGGAACCAGGTGCGTTGCCGTTTGGCGTACTGCCGCGTGCGCCGTTCCGTAAGGGCGATGGCGGCGCTGCGATCGAGCTCTCCGGCCAGCAGCCGGCGCGCCTCGTCGTAGCCCATGGTGCGCAGCAGGGGGCAGTCCTGCCCGAAGCGCGCCAGCAGGGTGGCCGTTTCCTCCACCAGGCCCTCCTCGTACATCAGGGCGGTGCGCCGCTGGATGCGCTCCTGCAGGTTGGTGGGCTGGAGGCCGATCTCCAGCACCCGCCAGGGCGGCGGCTGCAGGCGCCGCTGGCTTGAGAGCGGGCGGCCGGTGGCGTACAGCACCTCCAGGGCGCGCTGGGTGCGCACCGCGTCAGCCGGCATGATCCGGGTCGCCGCCTCCGGATCGGCCTGGCGCAGCAGGCCATGGCAGAGCGGTTGTCCCAGGGCCGCCAGTTGGGCGCGCAGATCCGGCTGCGGGGGCACCGCCGGCGGCGCCAGACCCCGCAGCAGGGATTCGAGATAGAGGCCGCTGCCGCCCACCAGCAGGGCCACGCCGCGGCGGCGGTGCTCGGCGGCGATGGCGGCCTGGGCCAGTTCGGTGAATTCCTGGAGATTGATCGGCTGGTCGGGGTCGCGCAGGTCGAGGAGCTCGTGGCGCACCCGCTGCCGCTGGGCGGCGGTGGGCTTGGCGGTGCCCACATTCATCCCCCGGTAGAGCTGGCGGGAGTCCACCGAGAGCACCGCCAGATCGAGGGCCTCGGCGAGCTCCAGGGCCAGGTCGGTCTTGCCGCTGGCGGTGGGCCCCATCAGGGCAATGGTGAGGGGCTGGACGGCGCCGATGGCATCGCTCGTCTCCCCTGGAGCGAAGGGGGCGGTGTCCGGGGCGCTGGCTTCGTTCATGGGCGTGGGTGGTGGCGCTTCGGGTACGGATCCCGGGCCTTCGGCAGGGCGCGCGGGTCCGGTGGGGTTGCGCCTGCGCCCTGGGGGCCTGTTCCGAACCGATTCAACCCCCCGATGAAAACGGCCCCCAGCGGCCCTTGGCTGGCGCCTGGAGGCCGCGGTGGTAAGGTATACCTTGCGAGAGGGTCTCTAGGCCGCCTCCATGCCCCAGGTTCCGGCAGCCCCCGATTCCGTGATGCCGGGGTTCCACCCTGCTGTGCCCTTCACCGGGGGAGTTCCCTTCGCATGAGCGACGCCAACAAGGTTCAGGCCGCCTACGGCGCCGAGCAGATCCAGGTCCTGGAAGGACTGGAGCCGGTGCGCAAGCGGCCCGGCATGTACATCGGCACCACCGGACCCCGGGGCCTCCACCACCTCGTTTACGAGGTTGTCGACAACGCCGTGGATGAAGCCCTGGCCGGCCACTGCGACAGCATCCTGGTGGTGCTCCACGACGACGGCTCCGCCAGCGTGACCGACAACGGCCGCGGCATTCCCACCGACATTCACCCCCGCACCGGCCGCAGCGCCCTGGAAACGGTGCTCACCGTGCTGCACGCCGGTGGCAAGTTCGGCGCCGGTGGTTACAAGGTTTCCGGCGGTCTCCACGGGGTGGGGATCTCCGTGGTTAACGCCCTCTCCGAGTGGGTGGAGGTCATGGTGCACCGCCAGGACCAGGTGCACAACCAGCGCTTCGAGCGGGGTGCACCGATCGGCAGCCTGGTCTCCAAGCCCGCCGAGGAAGCGGGCCGCACCGGCACCCAGGTGCGCTTCAAGCCCGACATCCAGATCTTCAGCACTGGCATCGAGTTCGACTACCACACCCTCTCGGCCCGGCTGCGGGAGCTGGCCTATCTCAACGGGGGTGTGCGGATCGTCTTCAGCGATGAGCGGGCCAGTGCCCGCGGCGCCGATGGCGAGGCCCACGAAGAGATCTACCACTACGAGGGTGGCATCAAGGAATACGTGGCCTACATGAATGCGGAGAAGGATCCGCTGCACCCGGAGATCATCTATGTGAACTCCGAGCGCGATGGCGTGCAGGTTGAGGCGGCGCTGCAGTGGTGCATTGATGCCTACTCCGACAACATCTTTGGCTTCGCCAACAACATTCGCACCGTCGATGGGGGCACCCACATTGAGGGCCTGAAGGCGGTGCTCACCCGCACCCTCAACACCTTCGCCAAGAAGCGTGGCAAGCGCAAGGATGCCGATGCCAACCTGGCCGGTGAGAACATCCGCGAGGGCCTCACAGCGGTCCTGTCGGTGAAGGTGCCCGATCCGGAGTTTGAGGGCCAAACCAAGACCAAGCTCGGCAACCCCGAAGTGCGTGGCATTGTCGATTCCCTGGTGGGTGAATCGCTCAGCGAATACCTGGAGTTCAACCCCTCCGTGATTGATCTGATCCTGGAGAAGGCCATCCAGGCTTTCAATGCGGCCGAAGCGGCCCGTCGGGCCCGCGAACTGGTCAGGCGCAAGTCTGTGCTGGAGAGCTCCACCCTGCCCGGCAAGTTGGCCGATTGCAGCTCCCGCGATCCGAGCGAATCGGAGATCTACATCGTGGAGGGGGATTCGGCTGGTGGCTCCGCCAAGCAGGGCCGTGACCGCCGCTTCCAGGCCATCCTGCCGTTGCGGGGCAAAATCCTCAACATCGAGAAAACCGACGACGCCAAGATCTATAAAAACACCGAGATCCAGGCCCTGATCACCGCCCTGGGTCTGGGGATCAAGGGCGAGGATTTTGATGCGAAGAACCTTCGCTACCACCGCATCGTGATCATGACCGATGCCGATGTGGACGGCGCCCACATTCGCACCCTCCTGCTCACATTCTTCTACCGCTACAAGAAGGCGATGGTGGAAGGGGGTTACATCTATATCGCCTGCCCGCCCCTTTACAAGGTGGAGCGCGGTAAGAACCACACCTATTGCTACAACGAAGCCGAGCTCAAGCGCACCACCGATGCCTTTGGTGAAAAGGCCAACTTCACCATCCAGCGCTTCAAGGGTCTGGGCGAGATGATGCCCAAGCAGCTCTGGGAAACCACCATGGATCCCAGCACCCGCACCATGAAGCGGGTGGAGATCGAAGATGCGGCCGAAGCCGACCGGATCTTCACCATCCTGATGGGCGACAAGGTGGCACCCCGCCGCGAGTTCATCGAAACCCACAGCGCTGAGCTCGATTTCGCTCAGCTCGACATCTGATGCCTGGCCTCGGCCCGCTGCAGACCGCCGCCGTCCTCAGCTTTGCCTTGGTCGCGCCCGCTGCCCTGCCCGCCGGAGGGGCGGATCGGCGTCCGGTGGAGGTGCGCCGCAGACAGAGCGGAGAACCTCTCCTGGCCAGCGGCTCGGTGGCCCTGCGCTGTGCGCCGGAGCAGCAGGCCCCGGTGCTCACCCGGCTGCCCTCGGGGGAACCGATGCAGGTGCTGCGGCGCTGGCGCTCGCCTCGGGGGCGGCAGTGGCTCCAGGTGCAGGCCAGCACGTCCGCCGGCGAGGCGGGACGGCGGGGCTGGATTGCGGCGTTGTAGGCCCTCGTAGGCCCGATCACTACGGTCCCAGGGGCTCCGCCGCGATCTGGGCGAGGGCAGCGCGCCGACGCCCTGATTCGGCGCGCTGGCGCCTGGACTCAGCCCAGGGCCGCCTCGATGGCCGCGGTGAGCTCGGGGGAATCGGGCTCCACCCGGCTGCCGTAGCGGGCAAGCACCGCACCATCGCGGCCCACCAGGAACTTCTCGAAGTTCCAGGCCACATCACCGGCCGGCTCGGTCTGGGTGAGGGTGAGGTAGGGCTCCGTCTTGCCGCCCATGGCGTGCACCTTGTCGAACAGCTCGAAGCTGGCGCCGTAGGTGGTGGAGCAGAAGGTTTGGATCTCCTCCAGGGAGCCCGGTTCCTGGGCGCCGAAGTCGTTGCAGGGGAAGCCCAGCACCGCCAGACCCTTCGGGCCGTAGCTGTCCTGCAGCTTCTGCAGGCCGGCGTACTGGCGGGTGAAGCCGCAGCGGCTGGCCACGTTCACGATCAGCAGCACCTTTCCGGCCCAGTCCCCCAGCGCCTTGTCTTCACCGGCGGCGGTCCGCACCACCACATCGCTCACGTTCAGGACCATGGATCGCTCCGGCAGGGTCAAGCTGCAGGGACCTTAACTGCCCACTTCCGCTGGCCATAGGCGCGGCAGGCAGCGATCCGTGGATTTTCGGGAATCTGAGAGAGGTACACACTTCTTTAGGTTACGCTTTACACACCGTTAAGTCCCTGGTCCCGTGGTTGTCGCCCCGCACCGTGAGCGCGTTTCTTCCGCCATCGCCACCGCCAGCCTTCAACCGCTGGAGTTCCCTTCCGGCGTGCCAGGCCGGTTCGATGACGCGGAGCCTCTGCCTGATCCTGAACCCATGGCTGCCCCGGCCGCCCGGGTGATGCCCTCGATCGACGGCGACCTGGTGCGCTCCTACCTGCGGGACATCGGCCGGGTTCCCCTGCTGAGCCATGAGCAGGAGATCACCCTGGGTCGTCAGGTTCAGGAGCTCATGGGGCTGGAGGAGCTGCGGGAGGAGCTCACGATGCGCGCCGGTGGGGAGGTGCCCAGCGATGCGCAGCTGGCCGAGGCGGCCGACCTCTCGCCCGCCCAGCTGAAGCGCCGTCTCCAAGGGGGGCGCCGCGCCAAGGAGCGAATGGTGGCGGCGAACCTGCGCCTGGTGGTGAGCGTGGCGAAGAAGTACACCAAGCGGAACATGGAGCTCCTGGACCTGATCCAGGAGGGCACCATCGGCTTGGTGCGGGGTGTGGAGAAGTTCGACCCCACCCGGGGCTACAAGTTCTCCACCTACGCCTACTGGTGGATCCGCCAGGGCATCACCCGGGCGATCGCCGAGAAGAGCCGCACGATCCGGCTGCCGATCCACATCACCGAAACCCTGAACAAGCTCAAAAAGGGCCAGCGGGAGCTGAGCCAGGAGCTGGGCCGGACCCCCACGGTGAACGAACTGGCGGTGGCCGTGGAGCTGCCGGAGGAGGAGGTGAAGGATCTGCTGTGCCGGGCCCGGCAGCCGGTGAGCTTGGAGACGAAGGTGGGCGATGGGGAGGATACGGAGCTGTTGGATCTGCTGGCGGGCGAAGGGGCAGGCCCGGATGAGATGGTGGCGGTCGAGTGCCTCAAGGGCGACCTGCGGGAACTGCTGGAGCAGCTGCCGGAGCTGCAGGGACAGGTGTTGCGGCTGCGCTACGGGATGGGGGGTGAGGAGCCGATGAGCCTCACGAGCATTGCCCGCACCCTGGGCCTCAGCCGCGACAAGACCCGCAATCTCGAGCGCCGCGCCCTTGAACAGATTCGGATCCGCTCACGGGAGCTGGATGCGTACCTCACCGCCTGAGCAGCCGCCGGCCCCAGGGGATGATCCGTACCGGGGGTTCCCGATGTCGGCGGGATAACCGGGATAGGTTGCCGTTCTCCACGGCCTGATGACGGCGCGCCATGTCCCCTGTCGGTGTCATCGGTCGGGTTTCCGGGCTGCTCGCCCGGGTTGCGGGGGCCGGCCCAGCCGTTGACGGCAAAGAGTCTCCCCGCCAGCGCCAGCGACGGCTCGAGCGTGAACTGGAGGAGGCGCGTCGGCTGGGGCACTGGTTCACCGAGGAGGATCGCCAGCTGGTGCGGGAGCACGACGCCCGGTTAACGGCTGAACGGCGCGGTGAGCTGGTGCGTCAGGCGGGGCGCAACGGTGCCGTGGCCCTGTTGCTGATGGCCTGTGTGCAACCCCTGCTGTGGCCCCTGGCCGTGGTGGGAGGTGTGAAGGCCTTTCCGCGCACCAGCCGCCGGCTTGGCATCGCCCTGTTGAGCCTCACCGGGGTCGGGCTGATCGGGGCCACCGTGGCCCTGGTGCAGGTGGGCCGGACCCTGCTGGCTCCAACGGAGCAAGCCGTGCCAGGCCTCGCCCCGGCCCCACCGGCCTCCCGCGACTCGGGCGCCGTCGATCCTGGGCAGCCCCAGCCTGTCGGTTCCTCCCTCGGCCGCGACATCGCCGAGCGCCTCAGCCGCGCCTGCGATTACTGGACCCTCGAGGGCACCAGCCCGGATGGGACCGCCACCTACCGCAAGGGCCTCTACCGGAGCTGGAATGGCCAGCCGGTGATGGTGCTGCCCCGCAGCACCTGGAGCTACCTCGATGGGCGCGAACGGCGGGCCCTGGCCGACCACCTGGCCCAGGACCGCGGCATCCGGGCCATCCATGTCGGTCGCGTGGTGCCCTCCACCGCCTTTGCCGGCAACACGATCACAGTTGATGAGCGGGTCTCGCCCTAAAACCGGTGTCAGTTGAAGGGCACGGGAAGACGGAACGGGAAGTCTGCCCCAGCCCAGCTTTGCCTAGGGAATCTCTGGTCAATAGGGGTTTAAACGACCGCTGAAATCAGCAAAGCTGCTTTTTGCCCTGATCTGCTTCTGAGACCATGTCTGGAGGCTCTATGGGCTCAGTCCCAGCCTCTTTTGGCTGATTATTGAGGCTGAATCCAGGTATTTAGCCACACCATTCCCATGTTCAGACTGTTGGGAGCAACTGTCGCCGGGCTAGGAACAGATTCGTCAAGGCTGCCAGCACACTGATCTTGCAGCGGTTCTTGGCCATGCCCCTCAGCCTGGTCTTCTGAAAGCCGAACTGCTGCTTGATCACCCTGAATGGGTGCTCCACCTTCGAGCGGATGTGGGCCTTGGCGGTTTCGATCAAATCCTCCAAACGGCCCTCAGGCGTATCCGGCAGAACCCGGCGTTTGCCCGGTCGCATCGCCACTCTGAATTCTGCTGAATGGCCCGCCATCTCAGCTCTCTTGGCGATGCCCTGGTAGCCGGCGTCGCCGTAGACGACCTCCTCATCGCCCTGCAACAGCTCGGCAGCCATGGTGAGGTCATGCACGTTGGCGGCCGTGACCACCACCGAATGGATTAGGCCCGAGTCCTTGTCCACGCCTGCGTGGACTTTCATACCGAAGTACCACTGGTTGCCTTTCTTGGTCTGGTGCATCTCCGGATCCCGCTTCCCCTCTTTGTTCTTGGTCGAGCTGGGGGCGGCGATCAAGGTGGCATCGACGATCGTTCCCTGCCGCATCGTCATGCCCCGTGCGCTGAGGTGGAATTTGACGATCTCAAAGATCTGCTCCCCCAGCTTGTGCTTCTCCAGCAGGTGGCGGAAGGTCAGGATTGTTGTCTCATCGGGGATACGGTCACTGATCAGATCGATACCAGCAAAGCGGCGCATGGTGGGCACCTCGATCAGAGCCTCTTCCATCGCCGGGTCGCTCAGCGAGTACCACTGCTGCAAGAGATGGACCCGCAGCATCGTGGCCAGCGGATAGGGAGGCCGGCCACCTTTCTTGCTCGCTTTGGGGTAGTAGGGCTCGATCAGGTCGATCAGCGCCTGCCAGGGCACCACCACCTCCATCTCAGAGAGAAACTTCTCCCGTTTGGTCTGCTTCTTCGCCGTCGTCAGCTCGTAGTCCGAGAAGCCAAGCTGCTTGCCGCCCATTACCCCAGTCCTGGCCTGCCATCACAGACCATTGTCCCGCGAATGGCCTGGGTTTTCCAGGGTCTCCCTAACTCATACCAGTTATTCTGTGCGATACCGCGGAATCGCGCAACTTTTATGCATTGACTGCATTGAGATTCCCAGGATCTGAAAAATTTCCGAGGCTCCCTGCGCCGCCTCCGGAAACAGGGGGAATACACCCCGAGTCTGCATTCTTCTGCGAGGGGCTGCGGGCCACTGCAGGGAGTTGCAGGGAGCTGATTTTGAAACGCAAAATACGAGGAAAATTTTTGATTTTTTTCGTGTCGCTTCCTCCCCCTTTTTAAGGGTGATAGCGGCCAATGCATAGTGTTTGCGGGGCTGGGCTCAATGGAGGTTGTGTAGCGGACTGAACAAGTGGTTGCCACAACCGTGAACCACCTCTAACTTGGGGTGGATTTTCGAGGCTTATGGTGGCTGAGGAGTTTCAAAGCACTGATCATGCGATCTCAAGGTGGATCACGGAAATCAGTGGCCGCAGAGCCGTAATTCTCGAGACTCCCAATCAAAGAGTTGGCTGGCTTTGAAGCATCACCCCTAAGCAAATCTAATGGCAATGAAAAGAGCGCTATTTGCTGTTCTCATCTTCGGCTTCGTCCTGACCTTTGGTGGTGGAGCAACTGCTCAGAGTGCTGATCCACTTCCATCCTGGAACAACGGCAAGGCGAAGAAGTCCATCATCGAATTCGTCGTGAAGGTAACGCAGAAAGACTCGCCTGACTTCGTGCCGCCCAACGAGCGCATTGCCACCTTCGACAATGACGGCACGCTGTGGGCGGAGCAACCAATGTATTTCCAGCTCTTATTCGCGCTGGACCGCGTGAGGGCGCTCGCCCCGCAGCATCCCGAATGGAAGGAGAAGGAACCCTTTGCCTCGCTACTCAAGGGAGATGTGAAAGGTGCACTCGCTGGCGGCGAGCACGCAATGCTCGACATCGTCATGGCTACCCACGCAGGAATGACCACCGAGGAGTTCGAGAAGCTTGTGAAGGATTGGATCGCAATTGCAAAACATCCCAAGACAGCCAGGCCATATACCGAGATGGTCTATCAGCCAATGCTCGAAGTCCTCGACTACTTGCGCGGGCAAGGCTTCAAAACGTTCATCGTCTCTGGGGGTGGCATCGAGTTCATGCGCCCGTGGGTAGAGAAGGTCTATGGAATCCCACCCGAGCAGGTCGTCGGCAGCAGCATCAAGACCAGGTTTGAGATTCGCAACGGCAAATCCATACTCGTTCGCCTCTCGGAGTTGAACTTCATTGACGACAAAGAAGGAAAGCCCATAGGCATAAACTCGCGCATCGGCCGTCGCCCCATTGCCGCATTCGGCAACTCCGACGGTGACCTGCAGATGCTGCAGTGGACGACGGCAGGAAAGGGTGCACGCTTCGCCCTCTTCGTGCATCATACAGATGCGGAGCGCGAATGGGCCTACGACCGTAACTCCAGCATTGGGCGGTTGGACAAAGGCCTCGACGAAGCACAGGCAAATGGTTGGACGGTTGTGGACATGAAGAAGGACTGGAAGGTCATCTACCCGCCCGCGAAAAGGTGATGTACATGCGAGTAGTGTGGCGCAGCCAGAAAACAAACGGTTGCAGGGAACGCTGCGCACCGCTGATCAGAAGAATTAGATAAACCCAAGGGCACGACGAGGAGCAGCAATTACATACCCCATTTGCCGGAACGGGTGTCAGGCATAGATGCCTCGATGTCGCCGTGCCATGAGTTGCCCAGCCCTCAGCGACGAACCCCCCGCCCATTCACCGCGAAGGAGGCCCGATACAGCTCTGATGCCGACATGGCCTGGGGGTTGATCGGCTCGCCGTTGCTGCCGATGCCCGACACCGTCAGGCCCCCGGCGGCCTGCATGCCGGCCGGGCCCCGCTGCTGGAACAGGAAGCCATAGACGGGATGCACGCGCATCTGATCAAGGAACTCGGTGGTGGTCATCGGCCGGCCGTCATCACCCAGCAGGGGTTTGCCCTGCCCGTCGAGTGGTTCGAGCACGTCCTTGCCATCCCCGCCAGTGGCGAGGCGGAAGCAGGTGCCCAGCTGCCCCTTGAAGATGTCAAAGAAGGTCCCGCGGGCGTCACCGCCATTGCGGCCCTCCGCCTGGGAGAAGGCGCGCTCCAGCAGGCGGTCCTTGCGGAGTTGGAGCACCTGCTGTTTGGCCTCATCGCGCTCGGAGGCGACGGCGGCCACCTTCTGGGCGGAAGCCTCCTCCATCTGGCGTTCGCGCAGTTCCATGCGCTCCTCGAGGACTTGCTTTTGGCGTTCGGCCTCCTGAAGGCGGGAGTATTCCTCGGGGTTGATCTCGGAGAAGCGGTTGAGCTGCTGACGCAGGGTGCGGATCTCCTTTTCCAGCTGGTTGTTCTTGCGGCGTTCGGCCTTGAGCGGATCGGCAGAGCGGCTGTCGTCGGTTCCGGTGTCGCTGGGAGGCGTTGCAGCAGCCGGGGGCTGAGCCGCGGCAGGCGGATCACCGGGGAGGTTGTCTCCGCCCTGGGGATCAGCACCCCCATCGGCAGCGGACGGGAAAGCGTAGTTGTCGTCAGAACCCTGGCCGCTGGAGGCGGCAACGGGGCTAGAGGGGGAAGAAGCAGAGGTGGCAGTGGCCATGACCCATCGCGGCTGTCGTGGAGGAGCACCCAAGAGGATGTGCTGGCGCACCTTTCGGTGCGACGCTGTGCTCAGCAGCTATTGCCTGGTCAGCCAATTGGCTGGCGCTGCCAGCAGAGTGGGGCGATGGACAGGACCAGTCTCGGTTCGATGCAGCGCGAAAACACGGAGGCGATGGCTGCCAACATCAGCCGCGAGGCTGGTGAGCTGCGAGCCGCCCTGGCTGACTGCCGGGGGGATCGGGTCGCGGAGCCCAAGATCACGGCGGCGCTGTTGGCGCATCTGCTGGTGAGCACTCGGGAGTTGCTGCAGAACCTGCTGATCGACACTGTCCGGCGCCCGAGGTTGCTCATGGCCGTTGCAGATCCGGATGGCGACCCACCGGGCAGAGGCGCTTAGCCTTGAAGCATGAGCAGCCGCATCACCCACAATCCCGACCAGTGCGGGGGCAGGCCCTGTATCCGTGGCATGAGGATCCGCGTGCAGGACATCCTTGAGCTCTATGCCGCCGGGCAGAGCAGCGAGCAGATCCTGGCCGATTTCCCGGATCTGGCAGCCGAGGATCTAAAAGCAGCCCTGGCCTATGCAGCCCGTGAGATCGACCATCCCGTTCTGGTGGGATGAAGCTCTGGCTGGATGCCCAGCTTCCGCCGCTGCTGGCGGGCTGGATCGATGCTCAGGAGTGGGGCATCCAGGCATTTGCTGTCCGCGATGTCGGACTGCGCGATGCCAGCGACGCGGCGATCTTTCGTGCCGCACGAGAGGCAGGAGTTGTGGTGATGACCAAGGATCGGGACTTTATCCGCCTTCTGGATGAACAGGGCCCTCCGCCAAAGGTGATCTGGCTGCGCCTGGGGAACTGCAGCAACACTGCCCTGCAGGAGGTTCTTGCCACCACCCTGCTGAGGGCAATGGTTCATCTGCGTGAGGGAGAGCCCTGGGTCGAGATCCGACCAAATCAGCAAAGCTGAACAGCTCTCCCTGATTCGCGGGCTTGGTCACCCCCGCGAGAGCTCCAGCTGCCGTGCCAGCCACAGCTCCACGTCCTCGTAGGTGTAGCGAACGAGGTTGCCCAGCTTCACGAAGGGAGGCCCGTAGCCGCTGGAGTTCCAGCTGTAGATGGTCGTGAGCGACACCCCCAGGTATGCCGCCAGGGTTTCGGGCGTGTAAAAGCCAGCCGGCAGGCTGGTGGTGCTGGTGTCGGCGTTGGCGGCGGCGCGACCCTTGGAGATGAACAGCCAGCTGCCCACCGGCAGCGGATCCGGAGGGCTTGCCGGTGAGGGTGGGGTTCAGGCCCCGCAGGGTGGTGACGGTGGTGAGGCTGACGTGGGCGCCAGCGGGCGTCGATGGCGTCAGGGTTGCGCGCGCAAAGAAGAAGCACGGGTCCACCACGTTGGCCAGATCACCAGCCGCGGGCTCCAGAGAACCGCCGCTGATCGTCGCCTCGATCTGGCCGCCAGCGGCGGGGATCGCCACGGTGGCGGCCGTCACCCAGGTGCCGGTGGTGCCGTCCTTGAGCAGCGGCGCCACCTGCAGTACGGCCGTCACGGCGGCGGCCGCACCGGGGTGGGAGAACAGCAGGGTGAAGGTGTCGGTGGTGTCGAGCGGAACGCTCAGACGCACGATCTCAGCACTGACGCGGGTGCGCTCGAACGGGTCGGTGGCGCTGTAGTTGATCCAGCCCACCAGCGTGGTGACGGCATCGATGAGCTTGTTGCCGGAAGCGGTCATGGTCGTGTCCTCAGAAGAAACAGATCAGGGGATGCGGCCCTCTGGGCCTCAGGTCAGAGCGGGGCCGATGTTGAACAGCCGCCCGATCGCCTTCTGATCGCAGACGGCAAAGCCCACATACCAATCGACGCGGGTTCAGAACACCGGGGCGTCCTGCACTTCCCAGAAGTCCCGCACCGAGGTGCCGTAGCGGCCCTCGAAGGGGCCCTGCAGGCCGGTCATCTGCTCATCGCCAAAGGCGCAGCAGTAGATCGAGGTGGTGCCGCCCGCTTCCCCGAAACCGAGCACGTCGTTGCCGTTGGCGTCCTCCTCCAGGCAGAGGATCTCGGTGTCCTCGAACCAATGGCGCCCGTCCATCACCTGATACAGGTCACCCCCAGCGGCCCGGCAGGCGGAGCTGATCTGGCGGCGGCCCGCCTTGCTGGTGAGCAGCACCTTCTCGCTGCCGTAGGCATTGACGGAATCCACCAGGGCCTCCAGGCGGGTGAGCTTGACGCTGCCTGAGGTGTTGTCGACGGTCTGGGGGCCACCGGGGGTGAGCCGCTTGCTGAGGCCGTTGAAGGCGCGGGGATCAAAGGCGGCATCGCCATTGATCACCGCCGCCTCGAGGGTGAGCCGCATCGAGCGCACCTTCTGCTCGGTCTGGCTGGCCCTGGCCTCCGGGCCGTTGAGGTCCACGATCGAGCGGTCCACATCGAGATCCCCCCCGAACAGGTGGACGAACTCGGTGTCGTTTTCGACGGCGCCGTAATCACGCCGGTAGCCCTCGTTGACGGCGCGGAAGCCGACGCTGGGCATTTTCTTCTCGACGGCGAACTTGAGAGCACCACCAAGCAGGTTGCGGAAGGGGAGGCGGCTGATCAGTTGACCCTCGGTGAAGGTCTTGATCACGGCCAGGCGCTCCACCCGCGTCTTGTGTTTGGCAGCCTCGATCAGGGAGAGGCCCATGCTTGCTCCGGGTGTACCCAGCAACGTCACCCATCTATTGCCAGCCACCGAAAGGGTTGGGGGCTGGTCAGGCCCCGTCATGGTGCGGGGTGGCCTCAAGGGCTGACGCAAGGCGGCTTCGCCGCCCCTTGACCCCACCCCGCCCGGCTTTGGGGGTCCTTCTCCAACTCCCCATGGCTTCCAAGTTCCGGCGCGCTGCACTGGAGCGCCACAGTTCCGAATCCCTGGATCGCATCAGCACGATCTGCCAGTCGGCCTGGGTGCCTCTGTCACGGCTCGCAGAGCTGGCCGAGCAGATCCTCTTTGAGCGCCAAGCGGCGCTGCCGGAGCCGGCTCTTGATCCGGAGCTGCTGGCCCTGCTGCCCTATTGAGCGCAGCTCCCGCCCGGCTGCGGCCGGGCTTTCTCATGCCGGTGGCGGGACAAGTGATCAAGGGATAGACTCCATGTATATCCAGGTAGGTCCGATGCGGGCGGTCACCAAGCTGTTTCTGAGCAACCGCAGCCAGGCGGTGCGCATCCCCGCCCATCTGCGGCTTCCCGACTCCGTCAAGGAGGTGGAGGTTCGCGCCTGCGGCCAGGAGCGGATCATTGCTCCTCTCGGCCGCAGCTGGGACAGCTTCTTCCAGGGTGGACCCACAGTGCCCGACGACTTCCTGGAGGAGCGGGCTTCCCAGCAGCAAAGCGAACGCGAGTCCTTCTGAATTCGCCGATGCTGCGCTATCTGCTGGATACCAACATCTGCATCTATGTGATCAAGCGGCGGCCGGAGTCGCTGCTGGAGCGGTTCAACCGCAACGCCGGTCACCTAGCGATTTCGTCGATCACACTGGCCGAATTGATGCACGGCGCCGAGAAGAGTTCCGATCCGGAGCGCTCTCTGGCCGTGGTGGAGGACTTCTGCAGTCGGCTGGAGGTGCTTGCCTATGGCGCCAAGGCCGCCCAGCATTACGGCCAGATCCGCTCTGCCCTGGAGCGCCGCGGCACACCGATCGGGGTGAATGATCTGCACATCGCCGCCCATGCCCGCAGTGAGGGCCTCACCCTGGTGAGCAACAACCTGCGCGAGTTCGAGCGGGTGGAGGGGCTGCTCTACGAGAACTGGGTCTGATCCTCGCCCCCACCGGCTATGGCAGCGGGAGCAAGCAGGTCTCCGGTGTATGGAGCTGCTGGCGCTGCTGCCCTATTGAGCGCAGCTCACGCCCGGCTCCGGCCGGGCTCATTCGTAGTGCGTCCACAGCCTCAGCACCTTCACGATCTTTTCCTCGCGCAGCACCTGGTAGGCGAGCCGGTGCTGGATGTTGAGCCGACGGGAAAAGGCTCCACGCAGATCACCCACCAGCGCCTCGTAGGGCGGTGGCTGCCGGAAGGGATCCTCTGCCAGGAGCTGCAGCAGCTGCTCGGCCTTGGCCTTGAGGGCCGGTGAGGCGGCAGCGAGCTTGCGGGCGTCCTTCTGGGCCTGTCTGGTGAAGCGAACGCTCCAGCTCACCAGCCGGGCTGATCGCTGAGCTCTTCTGCCGGCGTGGCCAGCCCTTCGAGGATCGACTCGCGCATCCCCGGGATCGAAACCAGGTGCAGGGTCTCCTGGATGGCGTTCCAGTCGGCCTCCGAGAGCAGCACGGCATTGCCGCGCTTGCCGGTGATCTGCACCGGCTCGTGCGAGTCGCCGACCTCGTCGATCAGGGCATACAGCCGCTTGCGGGCTTCTGTCGCTGAAATGCTGGCCACCAGAGCAGAGCGTCAGGGACGTACGTCAAAGCGTACCGCTGCCTGCCATGGCAATGGGTTGGATCCGAGACCCTGTTGCCGCCATGGCCACGCCGATGACCCCGGAGCGGTTCCAGGACCGCTGGGAGGCCTTCAAGGGCGAACCCCAGCAGGTGTCCGGCATCTGGGGGCTCTATCGCTCGATCGCCGAACTGGAAGGCAGCGGCGACATCCTCGATGAGCACGCGGGCTGGGCACGCAAGTTCAGCGAGAAACCCTCTGCTCCACCCGCTCCCCCGACACCAGCACCACCCAGCGGTGGGCTCGACCCACGGGGGTCTGAGGAGGCCTGCATGGTCGGCCCGAAACTCAAGGCACCGGTGAAGCCCGGCGATTCCTACCCAGGCCATGGTCCAGAGGCCCATTGGTGGAAGCAGGCGCGGGGGCCAGCTGGACGGGCCACTGCCGAGGCCTCCCTCTCAATCAGACCGACGCAGAGGGCTGAGCCCGAGGCCTACCCGCTCCTGGTCGGATCCCCTTGGACCGGGCAGTGAGCAAACCGATAATTTGCTCACCTATTTGGGGACTCCTGAAAAACGTTTCGCGAGCCTGGGTCAAATGCAGAAGCGGATCAGGGGGTGAATGCAGCTCGAAATCGCGGTCATGAAGCAACCAGCA
>Ga0209597_1000677_pt1 | contig 22288 bp, 59 predicted proteins | sample M_140625_MF_Meta_FD_187316 | JGI IMG/M metagenome (GOLD analysis project Ga0209597, IMG submission 187316) | Freshwater microbial communities from Lake Montjoie, Canada to study carbon cycling - M_140625_MF_MetaG (SPAdes) (version 2) | ecosystem: Environmental > Aquatic > Freshwater > Lake... | reverse complement strand
ATAGATTCTACAATATATTTTGCCATTTTTTACTCTCCAAGCGAAAAATTAATCTGTTTTACAGAATCCCAGCGAAAACTACGCCAAGCTTGTGCTTCTGTATCCCAAACTGCTAGTGCTTCGTCTGATTTTTTACGTGTAGTAGCAGAATTTTCAGAATTTGTCGCTTCAGGAATGAAATCTTCACTCAAAGTAGCTTGCATCACTCGTTCCGTGCCGTCTTTTTTGATAAAAGTAACACCAACTACTCGTTCACGCAACAATCCTTTCAACCATTCACGACCAACTTCATCATCAAACGCATTTTTTGCAGGTTCGTCTTGTGCCATGAGTGTATCAAACTCTTTTTTCAATTCTTCTAGCGCTTCAACCATATCATCTTCTTCACTTTCTTCTTCATCTTCAAATTGGTCACGCAAATTATACTCATCAATCAATTCTTCAGGTATATTTTCAACATCTTCAGCATTGGAATACTCATAGCAGTCATCTTGACCTGCACAATTACTGCCAACGAAGCCCATGCCAGGTTCCCAATAGGTAGCAGTAACATACCATTCAGTATTTTGTGCTACGAAATCGTAAAATATCGTTGGCGGTGCCCATGCTGTATCAAAATTTAGTGTGATACAATTGTCATTGACCTTTTCCCACGAATAAATGCTTGCTTCCCACTTGGTACCCCAATTAGAAATGTTCCAATCATACCAATTTTCTTCTTCTTCAGCTGGTCTTGGTCTAAAAAAGGCAAATAGACCAGATTCAATGTTATTATTACTCTTATTTTCATCAAGGAATTTCAAGTGTGCTTCTAGTTTTGCAACTTCGGCAACATCATCATTGTGAAACTCAGCATTATTAGCACACCAATTAGGCATTTTTATTTCCCTTTCTTAATTTTTGGCAATAGAGCCTGCATAATTTTTCATTTTGTTTATCATAACACGACCGAGCAGTCTTTTGAGGTATTCTTCAACCCATTTCCAACTGTTTTCCGTCTTTCGTACCATGCATCCGTAGATATTTGCACCAAGTAAACCCTTAACATACACTTCAGGATCGGCAAAAATTGCCTCAAAGTGGTCATCCAACTCAGGATTACCATCTTCGCCTTGTGTTAAAAAGACCACATGGTACATATCACCAAGGCTGGTATGGTCAATCTTCTTTCCTTTTTCAAAATCATCATTGAAATCAAAATAAGAAAGTCTTAAGCCGTCATCTTCCCTATGTGGCAATATATAAAAGCCATCAAAGTCTTTTGCATCTGGCATGGAAATACCTCCAAAGATAATTTCCATACTTATAATACAAATTCTTGTGGGTTTCCTTGATTAACTTCAAAGATTAATTCTTTCACCACAAAGGATGCGGTATTGAAATGACCAGTTCCTTCTTCTTGTGGTTTATAATTAGATTCAATTCTTTTCTTGGCATCTTCCAAGACAGCAACATACTGCTTACGGGTAATCATTTCCATTTTATATCCTATAAATTAAACCAAACACATAAATGGCCAGAAGGCCAAAGTTTACAGCAATCATGGCTTTTTCTTTAATCAGAAAACCCCATATCAAAAACAATAGGGCGCCAGTATTCAACAACCAGATATTCAATGGGTCAATCATTAATGCTGTTGCTAATGCACCACCTAGTGTTACAAAGGTGGCGACCCATTTTAATATATTTACTTTACTCAATTTTTTCCACACATTCTCTAAAAGCCATCCGTGTCATTGTATCATACGGACTATAATCTAACAATATTCTATTGCGGTTCTCTTTATTGACCGCATAATGATAATACTTAATGTTATCATCTTCCTCCTCTACGGAGAGGTGATAATAAAAATGTCCATGCTCAATCGGCAGAATATACACTTGAATTTTCCTCGGTATAATTTCTTTCAATGCTGGCAACCCACGCTTCATACTCCCGCTTGCGTTCATCAGCCAACCACTTCGCTTGCTTTGCCAACTCTGGGTCGGTTTCTTCAATAACCCAACCATTGGTGCGAAGCTCTTCCCGACCAGAAAAGGTCTCTTTCATTTTATCCATGGCATCATGGATTTTTTCAATGTTGGAGATTAACCAATCACGGTTATTCCAATCTTCTTCGGTACCAAAGCCACGAGGGCGGTACCCATAAAAATCTTTATGAAAATCGCTATAGTAGCCTTGTAATTCATCAACGGAATATTTGGAATACATCATACAGTTTCCTTTATCGGTGCAAAAAATTCACGACCCATGGCCATGAAGGTACGAAATGCCGTGGCTTCTTGGTAACTTAAATCATCGAAGCATAAATTCATTTCCTCTAAGGTTTCTAAAAGACCTTTGATACCCCATTGGTCTTGGTACTGCCGAATAATTTGAATAGCTTGCTCGATTTGCATAATTACTCCGATAAATTAATTACACGGAAATCAAATTCCATAAAACTAGTCTGATATGGAACAAATACGATTTTGCCAATCCGATTCTTTTTATTGGCTTTGGTTTCAAACTTCACAAACTTATCAGCCGTGACCGTAATTTTATACGACATAAAACCAGGCTCGGTGCAATTGGTTTGCTCGACAATTCCTTCAATGAAAGCATCATCACGACCAGCACATGGCTTGAAATCATAAGCACGAATCACATCACCAACTTTTGCAACTTTTTCAAATTTCAACATAATATAACCTTTTCTCAATTTATGCATCCATTATACACGAACCATGCCTAAAGTCAAGCCCACCTGTTGCTTCCATACAACACCGCTAAGCTCTTGATTTTCTTGACTTTTCTGCCTGCCAGTATTCCGTAAAGGTATCAAAGCACCTCTGGAACTTCGCCTCATAGATTTCCTTTAGAGAATCAATTAGTTCTGGTTTATCTCGCACCAATTCAATATCTTCAAGGATAGACCAGCATCGCAAAATTTCTTGCTCTAAATCAAACCTATCACTCGTACCTACTATTTTCTCAGGGTTTTCCACGGCGTTTCCTAACTCCAAGTCCTATGTTTCTCGGCGACCCACTCATTACCATCGTATTCTCCAATTTCCCAATCCACATCCTCTGGAATCTCTACCACTTTCAGAGTAGCACAGAAGCCATCCGCTTTCACACCAAGCTTCTCAATCACCGCTACCAATGTCGGATCATTCCTTGGAATCTCACGGCAATTAAACCATTCATTATTGTCAAGGTAATAATCGCTCGAGAGAACCGAATCCGAGTTCCGCTCTTCTTTGCGTAGGGTAATTCCTTTCCTCTCCGCATAGGCCTCAATCGCTTCATCCGACAAACTAAACCCACCGTAATCCGAATTAATTACTACTTTCATAGAGTTTCCTTATTTCAATTTCAACATTCGTAGTACCATTATAATCCTCTGATATACCATTACTCCTGAAAGTATATCTCCGTGCTTCATCCGCACAGGCATCCACAACGGACTTAATAATGGTTTCTAGTGTGCCCTCTGAGCAGACATAGTAACTTCCTGCATCAAACTCTGCTTTGCCTATCTTGGCATCCGCCAATATTTTCTGTAATTTAGTATTCATATTTTCCTTATAATCCAAGTGCAACCGCCACAGAGGCCGCATTACCCGCTGATGCCACAATGTATAACCAACCCATATGATTCAGTTCTTTTTCAAATGCTTCTTCTGCCCATTTCCACATAATAAACACAAAGGCTACTTGTAGAGATATTAGAAAGGTTTCCATTAGATAGAGATACCAATGATTATGAGTATGCCACAAATAATGGTGGCAATTAACTGTTGTTTATCTATCATAATACCACCAATGCAAATATTATCAGAAGGCCACAGACCACCAGAATCCATCCTCTGCGTTTATCTTCGTATGCCATTATCTGAACCAATTCTGTACCATGTTGATAAACATTAACCACCACACATAAAGCTCATGTAGAAATTCAGTCATGTTAACCCCAACGAGCAGCAAGAGCCGTGATGATATAACTCTGAATAGTACCGATATCCTCTTTGACCACTAGATGACCTTGGTTAAACTGAATCTTTGTAACCTCAACTTCACGACCGCCATAGGTATCTTTGAATGGATAAAAACACTCAATTGTATTAGGATTCACAAAGACTGGCTCTGTATCTCCAAAGGTATTACCAAACCTACTTAACTGAATAAACATATAATACTCCTCTAATAATAAACCATTGTAACACATTATAGACAAAAACACAGGTAAATGTATATAATGGCAAACGACTTCCACGGCAAATTTCCTGGCCGCGGATTTTTTTGAAGCGTCAGAACCCAAAAGTTTTATCGCTGGAACTAATAGAAACTCTTTGAAACAAACAGCGAAAATAAGTCATGTGGTACCCTTACTGCACTCAGCCAAATACTAAGGATCCTTACATTGGTTTTCAATTCGATTTTAGCTTTTAGCTTAGAAAGTATTGAGAGAAGGACTCAGCGATGCTATGAGCTCTCGCTCTCTACTATGAGCTGCCTTGCGACCACGAACCACCTCTATGACCTCATACTGCACCGCTTCATCCGACCTTAGAGCCTCACAAATTGCCCAATCCTTGGACTCTTTTCTGGCTCTACTCATATGCTTTTGGACTCTCACCTTTACTGAACGGAGATAAGCCTGACCAATTGCTGCGGTGAGGCCAATATAGGTCTGCTCACCGATTGTCAGCTGATACAATACATGGTTACGGTCTGAGCGCTTTCTACGCATAAAAATCATTCCTAAATTTGGTCAGCTGTTTCATAGCCTTTGCTTCTAATTCTGACCAGTCACCAGTGGCCGCAGCCTTGCGTATATCTTTATTGACCCACTTGGTCAAACCCATACTAGCGCCTTGGTGCATGGCCGCTAGAGCGTTATTGGTGCTCATTCGGCGACCAAATTCGGTACTGATTAATTTACGCAATTGGAAACTCCATTCTATACACTTTATAAGCCTCAATGGTTCTCAGCGGAAAAGACAGCGGTGCTTTCTCTAGCTCGGTTAGAAGCTTATTGAATGACAGCCCAAGGAATTCGCACTCCTTCTGTAGCTGTCGAATAGCCGTGGTGATTTTCATTAACTCACCACATAGTAGGAAACAGTAAGAGCATCGAGCCGTTGGCAAGCGCCCTCAAGGTCAATAAGGCTCGTGGTAGTGTAATAGAGCTCACTGGTAGGTCTAAGGTAAATTTTATAGGTAACCATATTAAGCAGCCTTCAAAACGGTAACATTGGAAGGTTTCTTATTGGCCTTGACAGCTTTGATACCAACTGGACTCTTTAATGAAGCAAGTTTAGCTTCCAACTTAGCAATACGAGCAGCTTTCTTGGCAGCACGGTCAAACGCTTTGTTTTCACGAGCAATCTTTTTAATTTCTTTAGCCTTAGCCTTAGCGACACGAGCAGCCATCAAATCAACTCGGATAGCGTCCTTCAATTCAACAATTAAGGCACGTTTATCAGCGAGGTTTAATTCATTCACAATACTAAATGTAGTCATAATAATTCCTTTTCTTTTATCAACTCAACAAAATCCATTATACACGAACCACGGTAAAAGTCAAGCACTTTGTTGCCTAAAAACAACAGGTTAGGCACCACACCAACTGATTGATCCATAAGACTTTTCTAGCACATTACCACGGGCAAAATTCTTAGCGGGCGCCCTCCAACTGGCGGACTTCAATATATCGCCAAACTGGAATTTATCCGACTTCAGCACAATAAAGCTATGGCTACTGCGGGAAGTATCACGAATCCCATCGGTACTGTAGCCAATGATGACCTTAATAAACTTCGAGCCCTTATCAAATTCAACCACCAACTGGCGGTCAAAGCCACTTTTTGCCCATGAAGCACCACGGCTCATATAACATTCCTTTAGGTACTCTGCATAGGCCTGTAACGCTGAATCCATATTACTCTGCATAATCACTCCAAAATTCTATGGCCTGCTCAGCCATCTCTAATGAACAACCCAGCTTCTGCGAGATAACATCCGCATTACAGCCAGCCTCTAATAACTCTTGGACTTGATCCAAAAAATGTTTCATTCCACTCATTAATCACACAAGCTCATTGATGAGCCCAAAATTAGTTGACGTTTAACCCTATCTACACCAATGATAGTGTCACCATTACTCCAACGCAAAGCACCGTAACCACTCTGAGCTTTGCCCATAAAGCGGGACTTTTTGAATGCCTCAATGATAGCGGTGCAAACCTCGGGGGTTAACTCACCATCATAGGCGATATCAATAGAGTCCTGCCAGGTGTCCTGATACGATTCCATACGATGTGAACCTGGCACCATGGTACGGGTCTTAACTAGAATTTTACCATTAAACATTAAGCTATCACCAATACAAAGTAAATTACAAGAGAAAACGAGAACAACATAGTACCCGTCAGGAGGAGAGAAATTAAATCTTTATTTGTCATCATGTAAACCATTATACACGATCCAAGGCAAATGTCAAGCCCTCGCTAAGTCATTGATTCCATTGAGGATAATACTTGACCGGAATGGTAGACTATACGCTTGACAACCATTGCCCATTATGATAGGATGGTTGGATATTGAATAAGGAAAATTTATGAATCAGACCGAGTATCAGATATTAGAACAAATCCGAATAATCAAAAAACATATTGAAGAATCACCAATGGATTTTGATGTGCAATATAAGTGTATTGATGCTATGATGAAAATTCTGAAACTTAGTAATATAGAGCATTAAAGCCTAAACCCATCATCGTCCTCGTTATCTACGGGGACTTCTACTATCCAATCGTCATCAGGTAATACAGTAACTCCTGCGTGGCGTTTCTCTGTAACTCTCGCAATAACCTTAGTGGTCGCAATGCCTTCGGGTGTTCTGCGATACTCTCTGGATTTCTCTGCAAGCTTCTGTTTAGTTTCGGGAGATTTAGTTTGACCAGTATTGGCACAGGAAATCGAGCAGAAATTCCCTCGCCCTCTGTGTAGTTTTTTACATTGGGGACATTGTTTCTCTTTATATACGCCTGGCATGGTGGATATCTATGTTGGTTCTCTACCACTTTTTGCTACTTTTTACCACTTTTTTCTACTATTCATATACTTTGGACTTAGTGTCTTATTCAAATAATTGTTTCGGTACTCTAATTCTTCCTTAAATATTACTTGTTGCCCTCTATCTAAGTAATTAACACAAGCCCATTCAATGTAATAGTCTGGCAATTCGGACATCATTCTTCCTTTAAACTTACCCCATGCCATCTTGGTGGATCGTCTTGCAATATGGTCTTTATTCATATTAATACTCTGTCTTTCGGACATTCTTTAGCCACTCTTGCTGTTTCTCATGGGTGGTTACTTCATTCTCATCCTTTTCCTTTGTCCAATGTATTATTTTCCATATACCTTCGTGGGTTTCTACTAATGCGGTACAGGATTCTACCCAATCGCCATCGTTCATATACAATATGCCATCTATTTCTTTTATCTCGGCATGGTGTATATGCCCACAAATGACACCATCATAGCCTTTCTTTTTACAATACTCGGAAATATTCTTTTCAAACCCTAGTAGAAAATCAGAGGCTCTCTTTACTTTATATTTGAGGTAGCGAGAGAGTGACCAATAACCTAGGCCAAATTTACGGCGAAAGGCATTAAAGGTAGAATTCCAATTGAGCACCATGTCATATAACTTATCACCGAGGAAGGTCAACCATGGTGCAAGTTTGGAGATACCATCAAATAAATCACCATGAGTGACCAGTAATCGTTTACCATTGGCATCTATATGTTCGGTCTGGTTACATATCTGTATGGCACCGAAGCTTAGGCCATAGGGTATCATGGGTCGTAGGAATTCATCGTGATTACCTGCAACATAAACTACTCTGGTGCCTCTTTTAGCATGGCCAAGGATTCTTCGCACTACATTAGAATGAGATTGTTTCCAGCGCCACTTGTTTTGTTGTATCTTCCATGCATCAATAATATCTCCCACAAGGTATAGAGTATCGCAGGTGTGGTGCTTGAGAAAGTTATTCAGTTTCTCGGCCTGGCAATCACGGGTGCCAAGGTGGACATCGGAGATGAAGATACTACGATAGGTGTTCATCGTGGGCTATAATCCATTGTAATGCATCGGTTAAACTTTTATATATGGGTGATTTGGGATTGTTTTGGTTTGTATACCATTGGTAGACCATTGCTTCTTCTATTTGCCATGCATTGGTCTCTTTATTCCATTGTGCTGTGCGTTCAATTGTTTTTTCTAGTATCATTGATATGAAAATTCATTTCTCGCTCATTGACCACTACACGATTGGAGAGGTCGGTCAAGCGTTTATTCAGGCGGATTATTTTAATGAAGCAAAGGATTAATAGGGCAAGGACAATGGTGAATGAAGCACCCCACCCTACGATAAGGCCGTATGTCCAGTACCAAAGGCTATCAATGGCACTATTCAGGAGTGTTAATGGGTTCATCAGGTATCTGTGGTATCGGAGGTTTTCTTATTGTTTCATTAATAATATCGGTGATAGATTTACTTGGTCTACGGATGGATTGATTAGGTCTCATCCAATCGGGCAATGGTTCAATATCATCAGGTTCACCCCAAAAGTTATGGTTCATATTTTTCACATTGTTTTGTTATCACTTCAACATGAGCATGGTCACGACCTGCATCAAAGCCAAATGCATAAGCAAAGCAAAATATTAATAGGTATACAATCCAGTTCATTCTATATTATTCTTTATATCTGTCCAAAGGTTGGGTTGAGAAGGTTTTAATTCAGGAAATAGTTCTAATTGGATCATTGGTTGTGACCTGTCTGTTGGTACTTCACCGTAGCCTATTGACCGTGACCATTCTTCAGCAGAGTAATAGTAGGATTTATCAATCGTCATTTTGTTTTGCCCTCTTTTCTTGGATGGTTTCTTCACCCCATATTTTACGAGGTGAAGCACACATAACACAATTTGGTTGCCCACAATCTAATGCGTGGTGCTTGGCGAACATATGTGGATTGTCAACCGGCACACCATGGGACTTTGCTATCTTCACCTGCTTCTGTATTGCGTTTGAATCCTTCAACAACCTTTTACTATGCTTAAACTTCGCTTCTTCGTGGCTCATGTTTAACCTTTTCTAAATGACTGAACAATAGTTTTAGTAAATGCCATGATACGGGCATTTGCCTTTCTAAACTCTGCAACCTCCTGTAATAGTTTATGATATTCGTTAGTATTCACTACGGTAAAATCATTCTGTGGTGCCATAGCAGCATCTTCATAACCTGGATGGTATGGTGCCTCTGCAACCAAATCTTCTTCTAGGCCTGTTGCACTTGAAGGTGTAACACAACTAAGGCCCGGATCATAAGCGGACTTTCTATCGTCAGATGTAAATGTTGTCATTCGTAATATCCTTTTGATACAAAAAAATCTTTTACTTTCTTTTCTGCCTCTTGTTGTGATTCTGCCAATAACTTTACACTTGCTACTTGGTTTCTATCAACCCGTAGATTAAATGGTACTGGACTGCCATCAAACATTACTTCAGGTGGTATATCTATAACCACCTCAAACTCTTTTAGGTTCTTAATGCGGTTAATTACATTCTTCGCATCCATTAATATTTTCCTTGTAGAATGATTGGCTTAGGTGTTTCTCGTGTAGTGAAGTCTTTTGTTACCCATAGTAAAGTTGCAAGTATGAATAAAAATGTGCCTAGTAGCACCAGATATTTTTCACCACGATACAGGCCATTATACCATACCTTTATTTTATTTGCAAGAATTGGATCAATCATTAGTGAACATTTACCTTTGGTGGGTCAGCAAGATATGGCTTATCGGCAATTGCATTAAGCAAATTGCGAAAGTCTTTTTGAGTTTGTAATTCGTTATTGAGAAGAATTAAACGGGCAAGAATAACTGCCGATAATTCAAGTGCAGGGATTTGGTATTCAACGGCAAGGGTTGAAAGGAACTCATCTACTTTTTTTGATATTGTAAGTAATTCTTCATCGGTAACCATAATATATCTCCTTTATCAACCATTATACAATAACAATAATTATTTAGAGGCAATAAAAAACCCACCTGAGGGTGGGTTAGTTAGGCTTCAATCGGCATCTGTGGGTTTTGTTCACACACAAAATTGATGTATTCCACAGCATCTTCTTCACTAGTGAAATAACGAACAATTGTTTGGCCTGTGAAGCAGGATGTAAAGATGAGCAATATATTGTCCTCACGATAAACTGAGAACTTTATTGCCCATCCATTACGAACAACCGGGCTAAAACTCCGTGAGTTATTTCTTATATCCAACATTAGCAAAACTCTTGAGGGTGCCAGTTTGAATGATTTCTTTTGCATTTTCTGTTACTGTATCTACTACTTCCTTTGCTTTATCTAGGTATGTAGTGGATTCTTTACCTGCAAATGAACCAATCGCATCAAAGGTTGCTACTGTTGCCTTATACTGTGCGTCAATTAAGGCTACAGTAAAGTCTTGGCTTTTCTTGGTATATTCTTTCACATCTTTTGCAACAGCGTATGTAGCAAATTGGTCAGCAAAATACTTGGTGGTTTCTTGAATGGTGTTTAGGTTAAACATGGTAATATCCTTAGTGATTAATAGTTGAATGAATTATGACGCTCAAATTCTTTAATCATTCTTTCAACATCAGCATGAGATAAAGGCTGCCGACTGGCAATATAACTTTCTAGTATGGATCGCCTGTCAATGGTGAATAGTGATAAAATTTTATTAAGCATTTTTTTCTCCGTAGACCTCTTAATGAGCATCTATATGGAGTATATATGTTGCAACCGCACAAAAATTGTTGCAACCGCACATTTTCTCACCATATGAAACCACTATTACCATAAATAAGTGTAGGTCGCCGAGCGGTAACTCGCACCTACTCTAACATTGTAAAGGAATGCCAGCGTGAATATTTATCACTCAAAGAAAAATAAGCCCTATGTCTATATGTGTACCGAAAGGAATACAGGTAGATTTTACATAGGTTACCGATTCAAAAACTATTTACCAGCTGAACAAGATTTTGGTAATAGGTATTTTACTTCAAACAAATATGTAATGAAAAATTTTGATAAATTTGATTGGCAAATTATTGCTGAATTTTATCACAAAAAAGATGCTTATAAATTTGAGGGTGAATTGATTAAAGAAACCAAATCACCCTTACAAATTAATCAAGACAAATATAAAAAATAATCAAGTGATATTATCTTCGTGTTGAATTTTCGCCAAAATATAATCCTTCACTAAACTTGACCGAACAATGTCATCAGCGGTAAATTCAATTTTGGTAAATGCCTTCATATGCATGGCAATATCAAAAAACTTCAATATGCCTGACATATCATTTTTTTTCTTATTCAAATCAGTTTGTCGGTAATCACCACACCAAATAATCTTTGACATATGGCCAACACGGGTCATTACTGTATCAATTTCTTCAAAGGTAAGGTTCTGCATTTCATCTACAATAATAATGGCATTATCAAATGACATACCACGAATGAATGATGTAGATATAAACTCAATGTGGCCTTGTTCCTCTAGTCTATCCCATGCATCTTTGCGACCAAATAGTGTTTCACATATCTGGCGATACGGCTGCTGATAGATGTCCATCTTTTCATTTACATCGCCGGGTAAATGACCAATCTCACGGCTTTGCACCGCTGACCTTACTACAATAATTTTGGTAAATGGGTTTGATTTGTCTAAAACTTCTTCAAGTGCTTTGTATAAGGCACAAAATGTTTTACCTGTGCCTGCAACACCATGTAGTGCTACAAAATAATCTTGGCGTTTGTATGCTTCAAAAAATAATCTTTGGTTTTCTGTGAGTGGTTGAAAGGTTTTGAGGTCATCAATTCGTATGCGTAATTGATTGGATTTGTTAACTGGTTTCAGTTCTGTTACATTGTCGATTAGAGCTTTGTTGCGAGCCATTTATTTTTCCTAATACATGAGATTTGTGAATTTTACAGGTCACCCATGAGTTATAGTATTGTTCACTTAATAGAGCATGGTGATAGAATATCTCAAATGTTTCCCAATACGAACACTCTGACCTAGATTTGCATAAATGTAGAATTTCTCTTGTGTATGCATCCTCCCCATTTTGTTTGACTTCTTCTTTTAATACTTCGTTGGAACCCCAATAGGTTAACCAATCACTTGATACTCTGCTCTTTTTCTTTTTGCCTTTTACTTGCCTCGTTTTAGATTTAGTAAAAAATTTCTTACCGATATACTTTCGGCCTGTTGAAATGTGTGTGATAAGATACACAAAACCGTAATGGTCTTGTATATCTTCTTTTTTGAATTGTTCTGCTGTATTATAATGAAACCACATCAATAATCATCATCCTGTTCCAGTTCATCTTCCATTATATATGTGGAACAGAACGGACAGTATTGAGGATTATCTTCTACTACTCTTTCATCATATTCAATCTTAAACTTTGAATCACACTCAGAACATTGGTGCTTTAACACGGTCATTAATTACACCATGATTGTTTTGCATCGCCATAATACTCACGAGCTAAACCATTTTGAATTAAACCTGCACGAACACTTTGACCATTAACAATGATATCACCTAATACACGACCACCAAATTTATCCCATGCATACAATGTTACTTGTATTTTTCCGCCTTGTGAAATAAGTTGTGATGTGTATTTACTGGCTAATTGAGCTCTTTGGTCTTCCTGTGGGCATTGTGCTCTATGACCTTTCTCAGGAGTATCAACACCAAAAATACGAACCGCTAATTCTGGTTTCAATGGTGCAGGCAAAAATGGTGCTGAGATAACAATTGTATCACCATCACTTACACGGACAATCTGTGCATCGTATGTAACTCCCTTTGGAGTTTTTTGTGCAAATGCTAACAACGGCATTGCTAATAATACAAGTAATAATTTTTTCATTTTATTTCCTATTAATTTTTGCTAATTTCAAATAACTTAGTGTTTTAATCCAAAACCAACCCATGTCAAATTCAAACCATTTCTTGGATAGTTTTGCACTTGCTGGTTTATTATGATGGTTGTTATGTAGTTCTTCACCACCAATAATTAAACCAATTGGTATAATGTTTTTAGATGTGTCGTTTGTTTCTGTATTACGATAACCCCAATAATGGCCAATACCATTGACCACACCTGCAGCCCAAAATGGGATCCATATCATTTGAATACCCCATACAAGTAAACCCCACCAAGAAAAACAAAGTAAATTTATTAGTAATAACAAAGTAATTCCTAGACGAGAATGTTTGCTATATATATTCTTCTCAACCCAATCGTCAGGTGTTCCTTTGCCGTATGCTTCAACCATTAATTTATCTTTTGATGCTTCGTGATATAGAAATGCACCACCAAATAATACACGCCAAATGCCAAATATTTTTGGTGAGTGTGGGTCACCTTTTTGGTCGGTCATCTGATGGTGTTTACGGTGTATAGCAACCCATTGCTTGGTGACCATGCCTGTTGTAAGCCATAGCCAAAATCGTATGAGATGTTCTAATACAGGATTAAATGTTACTGCTCGATGTGCTTGACTGCGATGGAGATACATTGTAACACAAAGAATGGTGATGTGGGTCATCACCAATGTGTAGAGAATTAACATTAGGCGGCTTTACCCCAAACATCGTCCCATGTACCACTTAATGCACCCTTAGAATAATCTGTTGAACGGTTTTCAAAAAAGTTAGTGTGTGTTGGAGCATTAATCATTTCTTCAACCCATGGCAATGGATTGCGTTTGACTTTGAAAATGCCTTTCATGCCTAGGCCAATTAATCTGCGGTCAGCAATATAACGAATATATTGTTTAACATCAGCAGGTGTTAGACTTTCCATTTCACCCATACTAAAAGCAAGGTCAATGAATTTATCTTCCAATTCAACCATTTTTTCTGCAATGGCATAGATAGATTGTTTTAATTCATCATTCCATATTTCGGTGTTCTCATGCACATAGGTCTTAAATAGTTTCATCATGGACTCAGCGTGCATTGTTTCATCAACGATTGACCATGTAATGATTTGACCCATGCCTTTCATTTTACCTTGGCGTGGAAAGTTTAGTAACATAATGAATGAGCTAAACAACTGCATACCTTCTGTAAAGGCTGAAAATACTGCAATATGTCGTGCTGTGTTTTCTTTGGTGCCATTCTTATCTGAAATATCAAGCACATAATCATGCTTGTCTTTCATCTCCTGATACTCCATAAAATCATTATAGGTTGTGTCAGGCAGACCCAATGTTTCAATCAGGTGTGAATATGCCGCAATATGTAATGCTTCACGAGCTGCAAAGCCCATCAGCATCATACGCACTTCTGGTTGTGGAAAATATGGCAGATAGTTCTTTACATAACCACCTGCCACATCAATGTCGCCTTGTGTGAAGAAACGGAAAATATTGGTTAAAAAGTGTTTCTCAGCTGGTGTAAGTTTCTTTTTCCAATCTTTCACATCTTCAAGCATTGGCACTTCTGTGTGTAACCAATGTGATTGCTCATGCTTCAACCACGCCTCATATGCCCATGGATAATTGAACGGTTTAAAACTGTTGCGTGTATCTGTTAATTTACTTTCTGTTTTCTTAATCATCTTTTCTCTCATACATTACTGTGTTGGTGTTTCCTAGTGCCCATTTGGCCTCGGTTTCTACTGACCATCTCTTAGTTGCTACTTTAAAATCTGGCATCTTTAATTCTTTTGGGTTACTACTTGGTTCTAATATAATCAACCTATTATTTGGTTGAGCAGCAAACTGCCCGTTATCACACATAACAAAATTATAAGACTTGTGATCCTCAACATCTTCGGAAAAGCCAGTATCAAGAGTATTAAAATCAGGATGGGCACTATCAACTGTAAAAAGGTATACCCCATACATCCAATCTCCATTTTTCAACTTAAACTTACATTTCATGGATTGTAACTGTGCTTTCTTTAGAACAGTAATATCATATGATAAACAATCCCATAACTGTAAACTATCTAGTGGTTGAGGATTACCTTCAATTGGTTTCCAACAAAATGCGTGTAGTGGTAGTTTGTCATACAATGCACCATATTCATTTAAATAGGCCTCAATGCGAAACGCTTGGCCTCGTAACGATTTGATACTTACCCACCAACAAGGCTCTAGTTCACCATGACCTTTTTCAAAGTCATAGAGAAATTCTTTACGAACAAAACACTTAACTGGTGGTAAGTTTGCAACAATAAATGCCATTAAAATCCTACTGATGAACCACAACCACAAGTTGATTTAACTTCCGGATTAGTTATAGTAAATTGTGAATTGAATTTTTCATCTTTATAATCTAAAGTAGCTCCCATTAAATATTGTGCTGACATTGAATCAACAAACACTTTAATGGAATCTTTTTCAATTACAAAATCATCTTCTTCTTGTTTGTCATCAAAGGTAAATTCATATTGAAAACCTGAACATCCTCCGCCTCTTACTGACATTCTTAATGCCAAATTATCATTGTCTTTTTCTTCAACAATTAAATCTCTAATTTTATTAAAAGCTTTATCCGTTACATTAACCATTTTTATTCCTTACATGAACATTTAAGTTCGTAATCTTTTATTGCTGCTTTAATTGCATCTTCAGCAAGTATTGAGCAGTGGATTTTGACTGGTGGTAGAGAAAGTTCTTCCGCAATCTGAGAGTTCTTAATTGATCCTGCTTGCTCAAGTGTTTTGCCTTTGACCCACTCGGTAACAAGGCTTGAGCTAGCGATAGCCGATCCGCACCCATATGTCTTAAATTTTGCATCAGTAATTATTCCATTCTGCACTTTGATTTGGAGTTTCATTACATCACCACAGGCAGGAGCTCCTACCATACCTGTGCCAACAGTTTCATCAGTTGAGTCCATTTTACCCACATTGCGTGGATTTTCGTAATGGTCTAATACTTTATCTGAGTAGGCCATTTAACCCTCACACGCCAAACATTCGTTACCTTGTGCGATAGCAGTCATGTCTAACTCTTTAATAACTTCTCTTTCAATACGCTTAGATACCTTATCAGCCTTAGCCAACTTCTCTGAACGGCAATAGTATAGTGTTTTCAATCCTTTTTTCCATGCCAAGAAATGACAAGCATGAAGATACTTAACATTCACATCAGGCCTGAAGAATAAATTCAATGATTGTGCTTGGTCAATATACACTTGGCGGTCAGCTGCGTGTTCAATCACCCAGCGTTGGTCAATTTCCATTCCAGTTTTAAATATATCTTTTTGTGTATCATCTAATATGGTCAAATGTTGGCATGAACCATCATTAGCAATAATAGATGACCATGTGTCTTGCATTTGTTCTTCAGTAAGACCTTTTGCTCTTAGTATGGCATCAAGAAATTTATTCTTATTCAGATGTGATCCTGATAAGGTATCTTGTCTGTAAGCATTAGCACGATATGGCTCAATAGAAGGACTGGTGTTACCCATAAGAATAGAACTGGAAGCATTTGGGGCCACAGCCATAACGTGAGCGAAGCGTAGGCCGGTGCCGGCACAGTCACTAGGAGAGCCCCTCTCACTACCCAATTGTAAGTTGGCTTCATTTAATTTACCTCTAATATGTTTGAACATTTTGTTATTGGCTACTTTAGCCATGACACCTTCAAAAGCAATACCATTACGCTGTAGATAAGCATGGAACCCAAGAGCACCAACACCAATAGAACGCTCTCTTGTGGCACTAAACTTTGCACGATGAACAGCATCAGGAGCATTAGTAATGAAATAATCAAGGACATTATCAAGCATCTCGGCAATATCTTTAAGAAATAATTCGTTAGTTCTCCATTCATCGTAATACTCCAAATTAACTGACGATAAGCAACATACTGCTGTTCTGTCCTTATCAGTTGGTAGAATAATCTCAGAGCATAGGTTTGATTGTTGAATTTTTAGACCTAAATCTTTCTGAAATTTTGGCATGAGCCGATTACTAGTGTCAATGAAATGAATATATGGTTCACCAGTTAACATTCTTGTTTCTAAAATTCTCTGCCATAGTTCACGAGCAGAAATAGTATCTCTTACTTCGCCTGATGCTGGGTCTTTTAGTTGCCATGTATCATCAAGGTTTGGGTCAAGCATTGATTGCTCAACAAGGTGCATAAACTCATCGGTGATATTGATGCCGTGATGTAAATTCAGGCAACGCATATTCTGGTCGCCTGTTGGTTTACGAATCTCAAGGAACATTAATACATCAGGATGACTGATATCAAGATAGGCTGCATATGACCCTCTGCGTGTGCGACCTTGACGATAGGCTAGTGATGAGGCGTCATAGGTACGCAAGTGTGGCATTACACCAGTTGATTTATCATCAGCACTACGAATGCCAATGCCGATGCCTACACCACCGCCTAGCATTGATAACCAGTTTACTTCAGCTAAGCAATCTACTAATCCTTCTGCCGAATCATGTAGATAAGGGAGAAAACATGATATAGGAAGACCACGCTTACTGCGGCCAAAGCTAAGAATGGGAGTGCTATAAGAAAGCCAATGATTGGAACTATACTCATACAACCTCTGTGAATGCTCTTCGTTAGAGCCAAACGCTTTTGAAACATATGCAAACCTCTCTTGCGGTGATGTTTCGTCCTCTTTCATGTAGGACTCTTTCAATCTTTTAATTCCCAATTCATCAAACAATGAATCACGAGAATAATCTACTTTAATACCGTGAACGATATCACTCATTAAAACTCCAATCTTATTATTATACTTTCTTCCAAAAAACAAATTTGGTCTGTGCTTGTAAACCGTTAAATGTGTTACTACTTATAATACTTTCAATCTCACCAACTGATATGCCACTCATTATCATTTCATTGACATCTTTTGCTTGTATAGTATTAGGCCAAATGACGATATTGTGATTGGATTTAATGCTTTCTTGCATTAATTTGACGATTTCTTTGTTGCGTGGTTCATTATCAAATATTAAAACTTTCTTACCTGCTGAAATATTTTCTGCAACAATAGCAAGATTAGCATCAGCACTTGCAACACAATTCTTTATAAACAGACTATCAAGGGGACCTTCAACAACACGGACAGGTTCGTGAACACTCACTCTATCCATACCGAACACTAATTTTTCTTCACTATCGGTAGTGCGAATGGTTATATATCTTAGTGTTTTATCGGAGGTTTCTAATGCACGGCCTGATACTGCAATCAGGTTATTATACACATCATAGAACGGTATAATAACTCTAGCATCATCAATCAACTTCTTGCCATGATTAGGTACCAAGGCATCTATAAACTTATTATAGTGAGAAGTAAATAATAATTGGCTGTAGAACTCTTTAGGTATCTGCCTATTCTTTAGATAAGCTAAACAAAAATGCTCACTTGATAGGTTAGAACAGAACTCGGCGTGCTCAAAGATTTTTGGTTTGTCAAGTTTATCAAATCTTGGCGAGGGTACGTTGAATGTTGGCTCCTTAAAATTGGAGAAACCGGATTCACCTGATTTATACCGTTCAAGGACATATTCCTTGTATAAACTACCATCTACATTCTCCAATAATTTACCTAGACTTGTACCTATTCCACAATTTTTGCATGAATAGAATAGATTGTTGCCTTTCTTATACACATACCCACGAGCCTTGAGGAGATTCTTCTTAGAATCACCGCAAATCGGGCATGAGAAATTCCAAAGGTAATCTTGCTTACGCTTGAAGTTTCTCAGACGATGGGAAATTAGTCCAATATATTTGGACTCTACACTTAAACTCATAATATAGGATTATAACAAAATACTACTGAATTGTCAACACTATTGAAATATTTTTGTAATGATTTCCATGTGGCCAGATAACCAACCAAAAGCGGCAAGTGCACCTGCTGACAACCATACCCACTTATCTCTCTGAGATTTAAGTGCATTGATTTCTTTTGCCAAAGCTGAATGTTGAGTGCATGAAGCATCATACATGGTTTTCAGCTGCTCTGTCAAGTCATCTCGTGTTTTATCAAGGCAATCATGCACATCCTTTACATCAATTTTCAGGTCGTCTAATTTCTCATCAAGGGTATGTACCTTGGTTTCAACAATACCAAGGCGTTCTGCTGTGGTTGCCATTTTATTTCTTCTCCGGCACAGCTGTGCCCTCTAATTTTTTGTGGACTTTAATCTCTTTACAAACTTCTTTTTCTTTACCTGTTTTCTGGTCTTTCTGCATGACACAAGCCTTTTTAGTTTCGGCTGCATGGGCAACTTGGTAACCAACAAGAGACCATGCTACAATATTAATTGCGATTAAAAACTTTTTCATTTCTGTTCTTCCTTTTTAGCAAATTTTTCTGAGGCGGTAAATCCTAATCCTGCGATTACAAGGTATATCATTGAATCAAACAATGATGGTGTTACCTTGTAACCAAATATGTCAGCGACAAGTGCAAAAGCACAAATTAAAAATGATAAAAGGGTTATAACTCTTTTACTACTGATAGACCCATTGTGTCCATCGGATAACATACTATTCAACCAATTCATTTATTAAATCTCTGGTTGAGGTGGTTGAAGTGGTGCTGGTTTACCACCAAATCCTGTTGTAACTGCTGGTGCAAATGGCGATGGTGCAGGTGCCGATGCAACAAAAGCAGGCGTTGTTACACCACTAAAACTTGGCGTAGATGGTGTTGTTGGTGCAGGACTTACTGTTGTAGGCCGTGTTGCAGCTTGTAGTGCCATCTTTTGTGCATCTTTATCACCACCTGCCAACATGATACCAGACAATGTGCCGGTTAAGAATGTAGCAATAGGAATAATCAACTCAAAGAATTTTTGGTCGATAGGTGAGATAGCATTAAGTGGTTGTGTTACAAAGATTAATGAATACAATACGACAAATACAATACCAAATAATGTAAGTGCCAAACAAATACCAATGAAGAACTTCAGACGAGCCATCAACTGCTCTTCGGTATACATGAAGTTATCTTCTGATTTCTTTTCTTCTTTATTAAAAATATTCAAGTTCATTTGCAATTCGCTCCAGTTGTTGGCATTATTGGTGTTGGTGTATTTTGTGCAATCGGTTTAGTTCCATCTGGTCCCAAGCGTGGATCATTTTGACCCTTAAAAATGTGAGAAGGACAAGTTCTTGTTACATCACAATATGGCAACTTGCACATATCTTTGTCCCAATTTGCTGGGTCTTGGCACGGGTAACGAAACTTATCGCCACTAAAATATGCCAATGTTAATGGAAATAATAATAAAATAATTAGGCCTTTGGCTAATCTTTTATCATTCATATTATTTGCTCCGCTCTAATCGTTTTACTTTTTCTTCAAGAATAGCAATATGTTCTTTATTCTGCTGAATACTATCACGATTACGTTGAACGGCTTCAGTTAAATCTTGGCGTAGTTTTTCACGAGCAAGTTCAGCACCTGTATTGCTTGCCTGCTTGTTGTCGCTTGTTACTACCAAACTTACTTTTGCATTTAGTATAGTAACATCATGTTGTAGTGCGCCTAATGCACTAATCAAATAACCTGTGCAACCGATTAGTAGGGGAAGAAGTGCAAATAACAACTTCTCAATAAATGCACCTTTTTCATTCTGGTCTGCCATTTTAAACTCCTAGTATATGAAGTGCGTGTTCATAATGTTTAATTCTATCTTCAAGTCCAATGGTACCACCATTGATACGCTTTGTTAATGTGAGAATGTCGCCTTTATCTGCCCATTGGTTTAGGTTGTTTGTTTCCCAAAACCAACAAGCAGATTGAGCTGCACCTTCAAATGTTTGTAGATATTCAGATGCTTGTTCAACAGGTATTTCAATTGAAGCAGCAAACCAAGAATAGTTTTCTTTACCTGTCAATTGAATTAGACCACGACCACAATATCTAAAACCATCACCAGAGGCCTCATCGCCATTACCCATACGATTAGCATAGATACGATTTGCAATTGCTTCTTGTTTGTTTGGTTTGCTTGCATACTCGTTTGCTAGTTCATCTGTTGGAAAATACTTTGCAAACAGTTTGCGTAATGTGGCTGCTTTGTAATTTAGGTTCTCTTTAAGAAATACAAAATTACCAGATTCGTGAGCGCATTGTGCTATGAAGGCTGCAATACGCTGTGGTGTATTGATACCATAGTCGGGTAATAATTGTGCCAATGCATTGTGCCATTGGTCAATATAGGGATTCTTTGGAAGCAATTGCTTCAGTTGGTCTTTTGTCAGTTCCATTTTTACGCCATTAAAGAAGCTGCACTAATAGCAGCATTGATAATTAAATTTAATTGTTCTTTCAATGCAAGTCCCTCTGCATCATCAGCAATACCTTCCATAATATTAATACCTTTCAACAACTCCACATATTCTTCTTTTGTAACTAGTCCGTCTGCCAACATTTTATTGTATTCAATAATGTAAGCATTTAATTGTTCTGGTGTCATCTTGGTTTGCTCCCTAAAACGTGTTGAATGGTATCGGCCGACTTAACAACCTGTTGCAATTTTGCTTTACAGAAGATTGGTGATATCTTTTCTGCTTTATTAAAATAATCTCTTGTATCTTTTGTCAATGTCAATAACTTGGTTGACATATTATCAGTATCTTTGTTTCGTGGTATGTGAGTTGTAAAGTTCTTAAACTCCAACGCTTTGATATACAATTCGTTTACCTGTGTAACAACCAGTATATGGTTGCCACAATTTTCTTCTGCTACCTGTGCCTTTGTTTTGATATCGTTAACAATAAAGTATTCATTGGTGTCATACTTGGCCATAAAATAGGCATCAAATAAGGCACAACCAGATAAACTAAACGCAAATAGAACTATAAGTATTCTTTTCATTTTGGTCTCAATTCAGGATATTTTTTATGCATTTCTTCTTTTGGCAATTCATGCATATCTTTCCATAGTTTAGCTTCTTTTTTAGTTTTAGTGGTTCTAATATGTTGGCCATTTTCATCATGTACCTGATACTCTACATCAGCAGTTGTTCTACCACGGTACATTGATTTTTTAGTGATAGTTGCTTTCTTTTCTTCAGCAATAAATGATTTGAATGTTTTCATTTTACACTATCAAATATTTGTTTCTGTTGTTTATACCATAACTGCCATGCATTGTATCTATCTTGCAACTCATAGTAAAGTCCATAATTATCATTAGCATT
>Ga0209597_1000665_pt1 | contig 22515 bp, 27 predicted proteins | sample M_140625_MF_Meta_FD_187316 | JGI IMG/M metagenome (GOLD analysis project Ga0209597, IMG submission 187316) | Freshwater microbial communities from Lake Montjoie, Canada to study carbon cycling - M_140625_MF_MetaG (SPAdes) (version 2) | ecosystem: Environmental > Aquatic > Freshwater > Lake... | reverse complement strand
AGGACGGCTTGCCCGTCTGCTTCGTTCAAGAGCGATCCTTCGACCGCTGTGGCGATCTGCGCGGTTGTCGGTGCGGCGCTGTATGCCGAGCTTGCGAGGCGGCTGGAGGTCGCTACGTCCACTCGCGCAAGTTCGGTGGCAAGCTCCGTGCGAACTTGTGTGGCGATGGCGGCTGCGGACGGGACCGTTGGCGCATTGGTCAATGTTGTGACGGTCGCCAGCGTGCCGGATGGCGCGAGGCGGCTGGAGACGGCGGCGTCAATGCGGGCCAACTCCACGGCTAACTCAGTGCGAATTGCTGCGGCGGTGAGGACTGCCGTGCCAGTGCCGGAGCCCACAGGGACTCCGCTTGCCACACTGGCGGCGGCTGGTATATATGCCGACCCCGTCAAAGCTCCACTTGCATAGCTCACGCCGTTGCGGACATCGCTGGCTGCTGGCATTGCGGCGTTCGCGGTTGCGTCGATAAGGGTTTTTGCGCCTGCCGTGTCGCAGTAGTTAAAGATCGCGACATTGGTGGAGAGCTTTTTGAGGCGGATGCCTGTGCCACTTGTTGGTGACATTCCTAGTGTCCCGTATTCAATCTCTTCGACGCTCACAACTCCAAGCGCGGAGTTTTGAACTCCAACGGCTGCGACAAGTCCAACCGACCCCGGCCCATAGCCATTGCCTACTGCGCGAGTGACAACGATAGTCCCAGTCGAAGAATTAAGGGCGCCCGCTTCCGCTGAACCTCCAATTATAGTTCCAGTAACATTTATTGTTCCTGTCGAAACATTGTTAATTCCATATGCGTTTAAAACACTACCGCCCGTTGCAATGCCTGTTGTAATGTTAATAGTGCCACCAACTGAATTTCTGGCCCCCTCGCCTAATGTGCCACCAGTTACATTCCCAGTGACGTTAAGCGTTCCCGTTGACGTATTCCCTGCCCCATTCGCTTGTGCAGATACACTTCCGCCTAACAGATTTCCTGTGATTGTAAGCGTCCCAGTCGAGGAGTTTAATGCCCCCCTCGCTCCACTCGCTGATCCTCCTGTGCAGTTTCCAACGATGGATGCAGTAGATGGAGATGTAGAAGAAAATGTAACGCAGGCTGTTGCCGATGAACCAGCAAAACAATTAGCTGTGAGTGTCACCCCTGCGTTTAGTGTAAATGTCCCGCCTGCTGTAGCCCCTCCCGTTGTGTCGTTGCGAACTTGGCCTGCCCCGCCGAGGTTAGTATCGACATTGATCGCAATGGCAAAAGAGTTTGCGACCAGCACATCGCCCGACGTAAATGTGACGGCGGCGGCTGTGCCGCTGGGAGTGGTCGCCCAGACATTGGCGGCGTTAATGTTTCCAGCAAGTCGAGCGTAGTAGGTGGCCATGGCTTAGAGTCCTTTTGCGGTGATGTAGGTTTGAAGGGCTTGTTGGATCGCGGCCACGGCTTGCTGGGTGGCTTCGTCGCTGCCTGCCAGTGATCCGAGTGCAATGCCGATGGCGGACTCGTCTGCGGTAATGACCTCGCCGTTTTCGATGCGGGTCGGGACAAGCCGCATGGCGACATTTGCGTCACTCGATCCATCACCGAGGTATCGTCCTGTAATGGCGAGGTTGAGCGAGAATTTCGGGTAGGATTTACCGTCGATGGTAATGGGGTTGGTAGCGTTCATGGTGGTGGTATTAGGTTAGGAGTAGGAAAGTGAGGTGCGGTTGCTCCACGCGCCGGTGGCGCTGGCTTCGGCGGTGACGTTGCCGGAGGCGTTGGTGGTGGTGCGGGAGATGTCCCAGAGGGCGGAGTCGTAGATGCTGCCGCTGTTTGGGAAGTCGGCGTAGGCGAGTTTGCCGTAGTAAAGATTGGATCCGATGATGTCGAAGACTTCGACTTTATCGGGCACCGGACGAGTGCCGATGCGGAAGACATTGCCGCTTGCATCTTTTGAGTAGAGGCAATGGTCGGCGAGATTTTGCACTAGTTCTCCGACTGCGAGATCGCCAGCGACAGGGATCTTGCCGAGGACGGAGGATTTTTTGGGTATGATTTGGGTGGCCATAGGGCAGTTTTATTTCGCGGAGACCCCCGCGTGGCGAGGCGCTATGGAGCGCCCCGCCGGGGTTGGTTGGTTGGCTTAGTAAGTTCCGCCGTCGATGCTGGCCTCGAGGGCGTCGATGCGTGCGTCGAGCGCGTCGTCTGCACTGGCGCGGGCTGTTGCCTCTGCCGTGATGTTCGTTTGCAGGCTGGTGTCAGCGCTGGCGCGGGTTGTCGCTTCAGCGGTGATGTTGCTTTGCAGAGTCGTGTCAGCGCTGGAGCGTGTGCTTGCTTCGGCGGTGATGTTCGACTGAAGGGTCGTGTCGGCGGCTGCGCGTGCGGACTCTTCGGTGTTGATGTCGGCCTCTGCTGCTGTGACGCGGGTAGCGAGTGCTGTCGCGGCGGACTCAACGGTGTCGATGCGGCCACCGAGGGCTGTGTCGGCGCTGGTGCGGTTCGAGACTTCAGTTGCGAGTGCGGCGTTGTTCGATGAGACGTATCCAGCAAATGCGGAATCGTTCGTGGCATCCACGCTGTTGATCAAGCTGACGATCTCGGCAAAAGTGTCGCTGTTCGCGCCTGCTGCGGAGAGGATCGCGTCGATACGGCCTTTTTCAGTCGTGATCTTTCCGTCGAGGGTTGTGTCAGCGGAGCTACGAGCGGAGGCTTCTGAGCTGATCGCGGCGGCGCGGTCTGTGATCTCAGTTGCGAGGTTCGCGGCAATGACGCCTTCGGCACTTTGTGCCCGTGAAATTTCCGAATTCAGCGAGGAGGTGAGTGTCGAGTCGCCTGAGCTGCGAAGCGAAGCTTCAGCGGCTACGGCGTCGGAAACGAAGGTCTTCTTTGCGAAGATGTGCTCGCCACCGATTGGCAAAACGCCTTCGGCTGTGCCGACGAAAAGTGACTTGTTTGTGCTGTCGAAGGCTACTTCCCCGACTTGAAGCGAGACCGGACTACCGGAGCCGCGTTTAATGCGAATGATTGGATTGGGCATGGCTAATTAGGGTGTTTGTTGGTTTTGGTTGGGTGTTCGTGGTAGGGAGATTGTCAAAAATTGCCGCAATCGATGATCGGGATCATGAGGGCGTAGGCGGATGCGGAGGGCGACCAGCGGTAGGGCATGCCTTCGTCGAGGGCCATGTAGAGGCGGTCTGATTTTCCGACGCTCGGGAAATTGGAGCGGGTGGGATACTCTACGACGATGCCTGGCAGGGTGAGGTCGAAGCTCGAGAGGTCGAGTTGCTGGCTGAGGTTGCTCTCGGTAATTGTTGTCATGCGTAAACGAGAGTCTCCCGGTTGAGCCACGATCCAGTGGCGGTGGCGGCTGCGAGGACGCGCCCGGCGGCGTCTGTCGTGGAGCGGCGGACGGTCCACGATGTCGCGGTCTCTGGCAGGGCTGGCAAGGCGGGGCGGTTGGCGTTGAGGAGGCGTCCGCTGTAGGTCGTGAGTCCGTCCGTGCTGGTGGCGAATGCGAAGAGGTAGAGAGTCGGATCGATAGGCGGCTGGACGCTGCGGAGGCCGAGGGCGGTGCAGGAGATTTGCATTCCGCTCGATGGCGCGGCGTCGAAGGTGATGGTGCCGCTGGCGGCGCTCACCGTGTAGTCGGCGGTGGGGGTCTGGGTGACGCCATTGAGGGCGACGAGAACGGTCTCAGCATTGTTGCTGACGAGGCCGTTGATTGGGTATGTTTTGGAGGTGCCGTCGCCAGTGCGGACGGTGGTGGTGATGCTGAGACCGGGGGCCGAGGCGACGATGAAAGCGGATAGGCCGGTGATGTCCGTGGCAGGGTGCGTGTGGGCGGTGGCGGGAAATGTGGCTGGCTTGCCAGTCAAGTTTGACCAGGCGACGGGGGGCGATACGGCGACCACGGCGGCGGCAAAATCGGTGATCTGTGCGGCGGGGTGGGTGTGCGGAGAGGCTGGAAAGTCGGTCGGCTTGCCGGTGATCGACCCCCAGGAAGTGGCGGCGAGGCGGAGAATGGCCTGCGCTGTGCGGAGCGGGGTCATCCATGTGACGTTGTCCGTTCCTGCCTCGGCTTGCGCTTGGGTCGCTTTGCCGTCGGGCATGGCGATTGGCGTGGCCTCGTTGCCGATGATGACGGAGTTCTGGATCTCCACTGGGAGCGTGGCGGTGCGGAGAGCTTCGCCGGTGGCGGTCCACTTGACCTCGAGGAGGGCGCTGACTACCGAGGGCGCGGTGGCGAATGCGGCCTCGAGGGGGATCGTGTTGAGGTCGAGGATGGTTTGGCCAGGGGACGCGAGAGCGAGGAAATTCGCGGCGGCGAATGAGGACTTGAGGGCGACCGTGGTTGCGGTGCCAGCGGCGGGAGAGACGGCCACGCCATTCTCCACGAAGACGACCTCGAGGGGGACTGAATCGCGGCGCTTGAGGACGAGCGTCTGGAGGGCGACATTGCTGGCGGCGCTTTTAACGAATCGCCTGGCTTTAATGTCAAGATATAGTTTCATGCCGCTTAAGGAGCGGCGGGCTGTCAAATCGGGAGGCTCTCCGAGTCACTCCTGTAAAGACTCGGAGGTCTTAGACAGGCTTTATTTAGCACAAATCATTCTAAAAATAGCAAGATCGTAGTTGTGAAGTTGGTCAAACCTTTCAAGCACATCTATTGCTATGCAATCCCTATTAAATGGGATTGGCTTTTCTGTGATATTGTAATCTCGTTTTATGTGAGTTTTGCCTTCACCAAGATTGCTCACAGTATGGTTAATGTGTTCCCCATAAATTGAGCAAAACACCTGAGACAATGCAGCGTTGACATTTTTCAACATAAACATTTTGATGTTTTGGTTGATAAACTGGGTCGCAAACTTGCTCATCCCCTCTGTTCCACTATAATGATCTGCGCTTTGCCCAAAGTAAGATACTATTTGTTTGGTGACATAGTTCGGCTCGGAGTCTTCGGATAGCATAAACTTGGAAAACTCCTCAATAGATGGGAGCGTATGCCTCAGATGCCCGATCTTCTTATGCACATAATACATCGAAGCAACCCTTTTGAATGGGTTCTCTATAAAGCTAAAATAGTGTGGCTTTCGAGAAATTATACGATGCAGAATTGAAATGACATCTTCTCTTCTGGATCGCTCCGTCGCATTGATAACAACACAAAACACGTCATTGATCTTGTGTTTAAAAAAAAGTTCATACCTATCCCACTCCAACGAGAGTCTTCTGTTCCCATTCCTTTTTTCTTTAAAAAAAATAGCGTATTCGTTTTTAACAAAAGCAAACACATCAAAAATTGGCTCTTGCTGTTTGGTAATCTGGATAACTACATAGGTTTCGTATTTATCCAAACACACAGCATGACATTTCAATAATGCGGAGATGGATGTTCGGATATAGGTACTCGCAGACTTCGGTTGTTGAATATAAACAGGCGTCCTATTAGGCTGAGTGATTTGATGCTTCCTTTCAGCAGAAGCAATCATTTTAGCCAACGATCCATCACTACACCCATGCAAAAGAACCGTTTCTGGATTTATGAAATCGTCACGCCGACCGATCTCAGGCTCAACAGCGTGTTCCCCCTTTATCTTTCCACCATCGCAAACAGAGTAGTTCTGCGTCCTAAAGCAATGTTGTATGTACTTGGACGCCTGTGCGTGGGGTACTATTTGATCTCGAAATGCAAAATCAAACGGTCTTTTTGGCAAATCGCTATCCCAAAGTGTGCAATATTCGTGGAAGTTTGGCGGGTAAACTCCAACTCCATCCATCCATTTTAGCTCATTCCATTCATTGAGCACTCCCAGAAACGGAGACTGCACTTCGGCGTATTCATTAGAGATGGCATCCAGCCACCCTTCTTTTAATGGCGTGGCATCCAGTTCCATCCACAACCAAGGGAGCCGATTGTCTGTTTCTTTCAAATGCCTTACGGTTTCTTGAAAGTAAAAATTAGCCCCCATCGGCCATCCCGTTGAGCCTTCATTATTAAAGATGAAGCAATCGCTTTCACCAAAAAGACCTCTCAACTGGGATTCCACTTCAAATGCAAAAGCATTTTCAGAATGTCGAGATACCACAAGCAATTTGTGCGATTTGCACCCGCCAAACTTTTTGAAAACTGGAATCAACGCATCCGCTCGTTTAAAGTCCGATCTGGAGACTGGAATCACGACAAGCATAATCACACGGGAACAAACGGTTGCGATCTGCACCGGAGATGCCCTGCGTATGCGGGATCAGTTTCATGGTAAGCTCGATGGTGTAGGATTTTTGGCGAGTCGGTTAAATCCCCGTCAGGCTTTTGCTTAATGTGATCGCAGGCAATGTGTGGCACACAAGCTATCTTTAGTCCCTCTGGATACCATCTGTTCCAGCATAAAAACAAATCTTGCGTTCCCTTTCCTTCATAACCATTAAAATCAGAGTGGGCCAGCGCGATTGCTGACAGCAGAGTGCATCCAAGACCACACCAATCACTAGGCACTACTGCTCCTCGCCCTATTGAGGGGTATGCTGCATCCATCCATCCTCGCCTACGCCAACCATATTTTGCCGTGACTTCCCACACATTCCCATCTGGCGGACAGTTTTTGATTTTCTGCATCAACCTCCCCATCCTGCGGTGTTCTTTTTCACCAATTTTGTCCGCCGCCTTATGTTCTGATTCATTTGTTGGCTTTTTAATTGCCTTTAGCCTTTCCTCGCATCGATCTAGGCATAATTTAAGTCGCACTGGCAACTTTCGTTCACTTGGCAGAAAGTCTTCTGCGATCTGATTCTGCGGTGTGCCAAACCCTCCCAGAAACGCCCCATTCGGGTATGTTGCCGCCGCTATGTGGTAGAACGGCGACCCATCTGCCTTGGGCATATCCAACGTCCATTCCAAGACCCGTAGCGCATTTGCTGGCAAGATGGTATCACTTTCCACAACAAGGCATCTAGTCGCCCTTGTTTTCCTAGCCAAAGAAAAACAAGCCCCCTGCAATGCGGCGATCCGCATTTGAGCTTCATCCTTGTACCTGACTGTTGTATCATCCTTTATAGGCAGTGTTAAAACACTGACCTTCCATCCTTCGGGGAGTTCGCATCTCGCTACTTCCGCAGCCGCCTTGCCCTCCTTGCTTTCGTCAGTTGCAAATATAAAATGTGCCTCGGCATGGTGGCTTGATGCGGCGGCGATAGCTCTCACGCATTGTTTCCATGCGTGTAGGTAGGATTTAGTTGCAGATACAGTTATAGCTAACATACAAAATACATATCGAGTTGCCCAAATGACAAATTCACTGAGCTTTTTGTTAGAGTTGTATAGGAGTATGATGTCGTTTGCGGAATAGTGCCAGATGTACGAGTATCAAATAGACCCACCAAAACTAATGTGTCTTCAAAATCCATAAAACTGACGGATTGCGCCCAACAAAAACGCTTGTAATTATCGGTTCCTGCTCTTTGTGTAGTCCACGCATTTCTAAAACTTGTATTATTTATACTTTCACCAAGGGCTAATGTCCCAAATGCTATGTCAACTTCGCTAAGTTTTATATCACCTCCATAATAAGTAATAGGTTTCCCAACAGTTTTTACGCTCGCAGATTTAGATGAGCTTGAGCCAGTGGAGGAATTTTCTGAAGTTGTAACGAAGGCGACCTCTCCACCATTGACATATATCATATTGGAAGTTCTTGACGTGTTTTTACTTGATCCAGATGTCTCAAGGATAATGTGAGGATTGCAATAAGGTCTTTTTGCTGTTATCCCAGCAACAGGAAAAGCGATGTCTGTTGTGTTAGACAAATTAGGTTTCCCAAGAGGGCTATTTGTCCCGCTAACATCTGCGCTAGAATACAACCCATAGCTTGCAGTATTGCTTCCTGCCCCAGCAGCCGCTTGTCCAGACAACCTTTTAATATAAAATTGAAAAAAAGGTGAAACCTTTCCATGTCCCAAGCTATATGTATAATTCCCAGAGCATTCAGTTTTGCCAACAATGTTACCGTCGCTATCAGTGCGCGTGTTTGTTCCTAATTTAAAAGCATAATCGCGAAAAGAGGTTGCTGTTCCTAGCACTGGACTTGGAAACCCTGCTGGATTTGCTGTTGTTGTTGTATAATCCAAGTATTCATACGTTTCTGACATATTTTGATTTCCTCGACCATCGCTTGTGGTTGCGTATTCATCTCTTTCCCAAGAATTTTGTGCATACGAGGCTATTTCTGTTTCTGTGCCTCTGAAATAATCTGCTGTTGTTACAGCGGGGTAAGGATAAGCCAACCTAATTGAAGTTTCAGTAAATGTTGTGATTGTTAAAGTCGATTCTTTAAGTATCGTATATGGCGCAGTAACACGGCCCCCCTTGGTTTTCGATCTAAATGTCAAAGCTCCATTAGCATCATACGTTTCTCTCTCTCCGCTTAAAATCCCAAGGGGAGCAGTCAATGTGGTATTAGTTGTGTAAGACGTGCAAAAATCTTCAAACTTCGTTGTTGATTTCCCAATCTCTGTTGCTGTGAATATGTATAAAGTCGTTGTTTCTTTAGGTTCCCACTGGTAAACCGTATGGTAATTTAGAACACTTTTACGAGACGTAGTAGATTTTGATTTAATTATCGTTATAGTAACCTCGGTGGTTTCTGTTCCTTGTGTTACAAGTGAAGCCCCGTATGAATCGCCTTGTGTGCTTGTAGTTGTAATTATTTTCTTTGTTGTGGAGTTTGTTCCAGAGTAAGCCCCTGTGGAATATGTTACAACTTTAATAGTCCCAGCGGTATCTACATAATTGCCTGTAAAGACAGTTAAGGAAGTTTCCCACCCCCATACAGTTGAGGTTGCTGTGGTTTGCCATCCGACAATGTAAGCGCCCTGAGCAGAGTAAGACGAGCTTCCAGAGGCGCTTGTTTGACTTACCTGTGTAGTTGACCCCGTTGCGCCGGAGCCCCAACAATTTTGACCATTTTGAACCGAACTACTTGAAGATTGAGATGTCGTTATTTGTAGTTCCTCGTAGGTTTCAGTTTCAGTTATTGATTTAGTCCCCTGTAAAGCTGCATAAGTTTGAGTGGTAGTATAAAGGCTAGTGCCAGAAGTAGAAACCCAATTTACAACAGCCGCCGACCAAGATTCGCAATGTTGACCACCTCCTAGCCAAACAACTACTGTAACACGTCCGCTTTCCGATGCAGAAGAACTCCAAGATGTAACTCCATCTTTTACCTCGTATTCTTTAGTGAAAGTAGATGTATATCCGTTATCACCTGATCTTGTGTTAGAATAATTTCCAAGAAAATTTCCTATATCATCCCAAGTTTCGGTATTGCCCCCATCCCATACCTTTTTACTTGTCAGGGTTGGAGTCGCTTCTGCGCTAGTTAAGTAAGTAATCATCCATACCCTCCAAATCCACTTCCGTCACCTCCACTTGAAACATTGCTTACACCGCTGTCCCCGCTTCCACAGCAACCAGATGAATAAGCAACCCAAAAAGACGTGGGAACCATTTTTCCATCCCCGTCAAAAGTAGCAGAAACAACAGAAGTTGAAGCTCTGATGTTACCCTTTATGATTTGATACACTGCATCATTGAACAGAATGCCCAGAGTTACGTTAAACTGAGTTGGAGGATTTCCTGAAGTGGCTTTTTGCGCGGCAGGCAGAGTTGAATCAACTTTTATTTCGCAACTAAGAATCCCTGTTGTGTCCGCTTTAACATCAAGAGACACATATTGCAGCGAGTCTTTTCCGTAATCAAATCCTTTAAATCCTTTGGTTGTTGAGTCCCACCAATTCGTAGGTAATACGCTGTTAATTGCTCCCACCGTAACCCGAGCGGTGAATTGATTGTAAAGTCCCGTTGTGGCGTCTAGATTGCCCTTCCCTTCCGAGCTTATGCTAAACGCACAATGCTCGGTTGATCCTCCTCCGGCTGTGCGAAGGGGCTTGAGGGAGACGACGGTGCCATTGAGTGTCTCGGTCAATTTTATGCCGACGCCAGGGAGCACTCGGGCGCGCTTGAGCGCATCCATAGCGAGGTTGAGATCCGCTGCGGAGAGGGCGCCCTTTTTTTGGAACAACGGGTATTGCATTAGGGGGGAGTGTCGGTGCCGTAGATGTACTTATTCCACCCGTTTGGGCCGGAGCTCATATATTCGCGTGTGACTTCCCAGTTGCCATCCGCGTCTTGGCTTGCGTCGCACCCGGTCATAAGCCAGTTTGCATCATTTTTAAGCTCGGGGGCTTTGGGTGGTGTGGCGATTTTTCCGAGATCGTCGAACTTCGGCTCGGTGGTATTTGCGTCAGTGACCCTGATGGAAACGCGGGGTTGGAGGTAGTCCGTAAACCCACGCAGGTACAGGTATACAAAACTCTGAAATCCAACGCCTCCTTCGTTTTTGATCGTGAGATTGGACAAGTCGGTGCCTTCTTTCTGCCATTTATCCCATTTTTTCCACTCGCTCTCGGTGACTTCCCATTTTGCGCCTTTTTGAAAATAAGGATGCGTGGCGAGGGGCTCTTGGCTGGCGGTGCCGCTGACGCTGTATGTGTCCCCGACGGTGGGATCGACCTCGTCGTAGGTCAGGACGGCGCGGCCGTCGGCGATCGAGCGGCGGACATTGCGAATCTTGGTTCCTGACGGGGCGGAGATGGCGTTCTCGTTCGCTGCGCCCACTTCTTCCATTGTAATGGAAGTGACGCCTCGGTTGCGGTTGTTGACGGTTTTTTCACGGCGAGTGACAACAGGCATAATGATTAGGCGAGAAGCGGGGTGGAGTTTTGGTTGCCGAGGCGGAGGGCGATCTGGCGGAGGTAATTCGTCTGGCGGCGGTTTTCGTCTAGGAGGGCGCTGGGTCCCCCGGCGATGCCGCCCCCACCGCCGATCTTGGCGAGCGAACTGGTAAAGAGGGGTTGGTTGGTGGCTTTGCCGGGCTCTTTGGTGTCCATGGCACCAAAAGCGGGGGCTGCCCCGCTTGTATTGGGACCAGGCAGGGCGGCTTGGGCTGAGGCTTTCATGGATTCCACGGTGTTGCCCAGGCGGGCAAAGGTTTCGTCCAGATTGGCCTGCACGCCGGAAACATCCACGGCGCTGCTGGCTCCGTCGAAACCTTGCTGGAATCCAGTGCCTGCGGCGGAAAGCGAGGCGCCGATGCGTTGCTTGGCGGCGTCCATAAATGGGGTGAGCTTGTCTGCGCCAGAGGCCAGATTGGAGTCGGCGCTGCCTTGAAGAGATTGGCCGGCCTCTTTGATTGCTGCCATTGGGCCCTCGAGCCTTCCCGCAAGGCCGGGGATTTTTGAAAATAGTTCCAGAGCTTTGCCAATGATGCCAAGAAGCATTGCTCCGAATGCTTGAGCAGCGCCAACGAGCGCATCGAGCATGCCTTTCCAGAAATCCGGCGATGTCACGAATCCAAACATTGTGACGGCATTCTGTATCAACTCAGGCAGCAGTGCGCCGAGTGCGGCCATGATGCCTTGCAGGCTCGCCCAAAGGAAATTCACAGCATTCCCCAGCGAGATTTTGATGGAGTCACCCATGATCGACCAGATGGAGCCGTCGGTCATGGCGGTGATAAACATGGCGGCGGCACTGCCTATCTGCTGGCCGAGAGCGGTAAAATCCATTTTATTAAATTGCTCGAGGAGCGGCAGGATCGCCGGGGCGATCGATTCGGCCATGCCGACGAAGACGCCTTGGAGTTTATTCGACGATCCATTGATGAGATCGGAGGTGCGGTCAAAAATGCTGGCGTTTTTATCCATGATGGATGCCTGCGCGCCGAGAGTGTCGCTTGCGGTGGCGAGAGCGCCCGAATCTCCGAAGAGGGTCAGGAGCTTGCCGCCGCTCTTGCCGAATATGTCCATGGCAGTCGCGGCGCGCTCGGTGGGGTTGGCAATGCCTGCGAGCGCCGCGCCGATGGCGTTAAAGGCCTCATCAGGAGATTGAGCGGAAAGTGCCGATGCGGAAAGGCCTAGCTTTGAAAGGGCATCGGCTGCCGGGCCGCTGCCGGTGGTGGCCTCGGCAATCGCCTTCTGCATTTTATTGATCGTCCCGCCGACTTGATCTGCTCCGAGGCCTGCCTGGTCGAAGGCGGTGCGAAGGAGCATGACTTTCCCGGCTGTCATTCCGGTCTGACCGGCGACATCGGACAGCACGCCGCCCATATCGAGAGCGGCCTTCACTCCGGTGGCCGCGATGCCGAGAGCGGCAAAGGCGGCAGCTCCGGCGGCGGCGACTCCGACCATAGCGGGCTTGAGATTACTAACGGAAGTGCTGGCATTTTTAAGAGCGGCTTGCAGGCCGGTGTCTTTGGCGCCGAGTGTGACTGTGACGTCTGCCATATTATTGTTTGAGTCCGGCTTCCTTGGCCTTTTGGGCACGAATTGCGTGGTTCATCATCGAAAAGAATTTGCGGCGGGCGAGGTTGACCGCGAAAGATTGGCCGTTACCGGAAAGAGTTTCGCGGGAATATCGGACTCGGTTGGAGAGTTTGATTTGCCAAGAGAATCCGCTGGCTTTGCGGTCGCTAATGGAGCCCTTAGCTTTGCCCATGTGGCGACGAACCCATGCGGGAATGCCTCGGAGTGGTTGGCGTGTATCGGCCTTGCAAGCGATGGCGGCCACGCCCCAACCGGCTTTTGAGAGGCCGACCTTTGCCAAGGTCTCTTTCAAGAATTTTCGATACACGGCTTGCCGCACGATGGCGCGGTCCAACATCCCGAGGCGAGCGGGTACACCATCCGATCCGCGCTGGGATCGGTGGAAGGATTTTGCGGAATCCACGCTGGCGATAGTCTCTTGCGAATCGACTGCCCACACCACTCCGCTCTTGGAATGGATGGCCGCGCCGCCACTGCTAAATGCCTTCCCGCTTGTGACTTCTTTCCACCACTTTTGGTTCACGATGGTAAAAATGCCACTTAGGTTTTTTGTGATCTTTTTCTCGCCCTGTTTTTTTGCAGCAACGCCGGTGCCTTTGGGGGCGGTGCTTTTGGCGAGTTCCAAGCAGCAGAGACGGCCAGCATTGTGGACGAGCTGCTTTATCTCTTTGCCGACGATCTTTTCGTATTGCTTCATTTTGCGAAGCATTTTGGCGTCGTCAATTTTTATGGTGGGCGCTGGCATTTTATTCGTCTTCCTCGTCAATAGTTGGCAGCGAAGTCAAAAGTGCGGCGAGGTCGTGCTCGGCTGGTGCTGAGGGAGTGACGGTCCAGACGCCGTGAGCACGCAGGGCGGCGTGCTGGTAGGCGAGGGCGCGGTGCAGCGGGAGTTGCCAGAGTATGTAGTGTTCGGGCCATCCGGTTTCTCGGGCCAGGGTGAAGACCATCGATGCGGTCTGCCCTGGCTCAATTAGTTTGGGGGGGTGGATTCCTCTTTATCGCCGGGCTTGGCCTCAACGCCGAAAGACGCCGCTGCGACTTGCTCGCCGATGCGGTTGAGTTCGGCCGAGAGTTCACCGACCCGCGAGAGGTCGATCGTAAACATGAAAGCGTCGATGGATTCGTCGGCCTTGCCGCAGTGGACGGATTTTATCACTTCGGGAATCGGCGCGCTTTGGATCCATGCGAGGGCGGCGAGGTTTCGCATTTGCTCGGCGTCGGTTTGCGTGCCGTCCAGCTTGATGCCGAGCCGCTGGATGAGATTGAAGCTGGCAATCGAAAACGGGCGGAGGCGAAGCCCGGCGACCTCGATGGTGTCGGGTTCGAGGAATAAGTAGTCGGTTTTTGGATCGATCATTTGAGGTAGGAGAGGAGTTTGTCTTTTTTGTCTTGGGGTAGATTGGCGGGGACGGTGACGGTGCGGTTGCCGCGACGAAGGACGGCTGCGGGCGTGAGCTCGCGGATCTTGTCGCGGAGTTCGGAGAGGTGGCGGGCGCTCCACCGCATGAAGGCGATCGGGTGGTGGCTGTGCTCGAGGCACCATTGCTCGCTCTGGTATCGGCGTTGGAATTCGGCAAAGTCGATTTCCTCGCGGCCTTCGGCGGTGACGAATAGGCCCATGCTGGAACCGTCGATATACCACTCGATTTTGCGGAGAGGACCGCCATCGGTCTGCTCGACCGTGTCGCGGAATCCGCCGCCTTCGACTAAGCGAAAGCCACTGGTGAGCGCGTCGGCGATAAGCCGGGTATTCTGCGCGTTGAGAGGGTTATTGCCGTAACGGATGCGGCCGTCTTTGGTGGTCTCGCCGAGGGAGACCTCGGTGAGGTAGTGGTAGCTGTCGCCTGATTTTAACATAATGGGATCGGTGGGCAGACGGCCGGTCTGCGAGCGGGCGCGGTGGCGCGGTTAGGTGGCGGACGGGTAGGCTTCGCCGGAGTATTCCCAGGATTCCCAATCGTCGTTATTCGTCTGGTTTTTAATAGAGTTGATGATGACCTTGCCTGTGACACCGGAGGGTTTGCCACTGCCGCTGACGTTGATCGAGACGGGGCAGACAGCGCCTTTGCCCGAAACGGTGAAAGTGAATTTCGGATCGTAGACGGCGGCTTTAGAAAACTTGCCGTCATGGCCAACAAGGATAGCCACTTCGCCCTGGGAAGTGACTTCCACGCTTTGCGCGGTCGCCGTTGAAATGAGGGTGAGTCCGATTGCGGTTGGAGCGGCCATAGGTTAGTTCGCGGCGAATTGTTGGTAGGTGATCTCGTAGTCGGGGAAATCTTCGGCCGACTCGGAAACTTTAGCGGACGTGATGACAGCCGTTCCAGCGACATTCAGATTGGCTGTGACGGCTGGGGTGTAGGTGCCTTTGCCTTTAAGCACGACCTCCGTGGTCAGAACGCCCTTGAGCACGGCGACCTTGGTGACCCCGGTCGTGTCTCGCACGGAGGCGATTTCGGCGGTCTCGGTCTTGGTCGTTTCTTGTAAATAGCCGGAGGCGGGGTCAGTCACTCCGAAAAGATCGATGGATGCAAAAGCCATAATTATTCTTTGGTAGGTTGTGGCGCGGTAACGCGGAGGGTGAAGTAGAATTCCAGTTTGGTGCCGTCTTCGACTGGTGCGCTGCCGACGCTGGCGAATGCGCCTGCGGCATTGGCCTCTTCAAGAAGGGCTCGGAGTTTGGATTCAAGTTCGGGCATTTGATAAAAAGGGGTTGTCAAATTTCGCGCACGCCGACGACGAGTTCGGCGGTAGTGACGAGGCGACCGTCTTCGCGGGATTCGTGCCAGGTGTTAAGGTGACGGCCGCTGAAAACGAGAGTCGGCGGAAAGAACGTGGCGACGGCCGAGAGATTCGCGGCCGTGCGCAGGGCCGAGGTGAGAGTGCGGTGAGTTTCCAGAGCGTCCTCCATAAGCACGGGCGTCGAGAGGGTGAGCTGGACCGTGGCGCGGTAGAGCTTGGCAACAGGGCTCTCGGCGTTGTCGCATGAGACGACGACCACGGGCTGGTCGCCGGGGATCTCTTTGTCGTCCGTGCTCGCGTGGATCGCGAGTCCTTCCATCGCAGGGAGCGCTCGGAGATAGGCAACGATGGCGTTTTGAGTGTCGAGTGTCATTGCGCGGAGCCGGGCGTGAGCGTGACCACATGCTCGCCGGTGTAGATAGTTTGTTGGGTGATTTCGTTGATGAGGTAGGTGCGGCCGTTGTGCAAGACCAGCTCGCCACGGCGAGGAGGGAGCGGGAAATCCGAAACCAAGAATCGGCACTTAAACTCGCCGCCCTGCTTGAGGCCTCCGGTGTCGAGGTCGAGGCCGATGACTGTGGCCGCCAAACAAACGCGGATGTCCTGCCCGCGAAACTTAACGATGATGCCGTGGAGCGCATTGCTCGCGGCTGCGGAGCGAAGAGCGAGGGCGTTGCGGGATGCGGGCGACATACCCATGCTGCTGTGTCAAAAAGAAAAGCCCGGCAGGGAAAGGCTCCTGCCGGGCTCTTGCGGGTTGGGCGCTGTGAAGCGCGAGGAAGGCTACACTGGCACGATGAGGGCCATCGTTCCACCGGTGATGCCTTTGGCAGCACCGAACATGACTTCAAGCGAAGCGATGAGTGAGCGGGTGCTCTTGTCGCTGTACACGTTGTAAGCGATCGTGAGGCCGATCTGATCGAGGGTCACGCTGTCGGAGACCATGTAATCGTTGTCTGCAAGTGCTGGCACGGCGGAGGCCATGACGAGCGCTTCGGGAGCGCAAGCGAAACCAGCGAGGTTGGCTTGGCCGCCGAATGAGGATGCGTAATGCACACCATTCTCAAAGCCATAAGCGCCTTCGCTCAAGCTCAGATTAGTGGTGTTCGTTGGAATGAGGTTCGAGTAAATGACGGGATTTACTACGAGGCCTTTGCGTGCGCTCTTCGATACTGCTGCCCAGAGTTTAGGAAGGTCTCCGCTTGCTGCGTTGATGCTGGCTGCCGCTGTGGTGACGGTCGCTGCGCCGAAGTTAGCGGCAGTGATCGGAGCGGTAACGAGCGCCCAGATTTTGTCTGCCATCGCGTCCAAGTTGATCTGGATCAGGCGGTCCAAGCGGTGCGCGCTTTGGAGGTCGCTGTATGCCAACCCGAAAGGTTGATAGATGTGATCGAGAACGACCGAGGCTTTGCCGATGGTCGTGCCGCCGATGCTGTTAAAGACAGATGGGTTGACCTCGGTGCTCGCTGTCGCTGATGCGATAGGCACGTGGACGGTGTCTTTGGGTTTCTTCACGTCGGACGAGAAGTCGGACGCAAACAGGTTCAACGCGGTGAGGCGCTTGCTGAGGATGGTTTTTGTCTGTGCGGCGATGGAGTCCGCAACCAGAGCGCTATCGAATGTATTGGCCATAATGGGTGATGTGGTTGTGTTTGGGTTGTTGGTTGGGTTCTCCTCGGCTTATGCCTTGGAAATCTTTTGGCGGGCTTGCCAGATGAGAGATTTGTGCTTCTCAAAAAGAGCGGATGCGGCCTTGCGGTCGCCGGACTCTACGGCGGCGAGATACTCGGCGACGGGGTCGAGGGCTTCGGGTGCGGCATTGGAAATGATGGGAACGACGCGGGCGGCGGAGAGGCCGAGGCTGCGCTCGAGGCGGGCGAAGGATTCGCGCTCTTCGTTGAGCTCGTCGCGGAGGGTCTCCACTTTTGCGGAGTAGGCTTGGAGGGCGATGATGGCGGAGTCACGCTCGGCTAAGATGGCGTTGTATTTTGCCAAGATCGAATCGGCGGCGGCAAGGGATACGGGGCTGACAATGGGCTGGGGTGTTGCATCTGGTGCGACTTCGACTTGGTCGGCGGGCGCGATCTCTTCGATGATTTCGATCTCTTCGGCGGGAACGGATTCGCTGACGATGCTATCGGCGATGACTTCTTCGACGATCTCGGGCGAGGGTGTGATTTCTATTTCCATACGATGTGGCTGGGCTGTCAAATTGGCGGGGGCGTTTTTGAATTTCGCCAATCTGGCGAATTTATTGGAGGAGGCGGCAAGGGCGAGGGTGTCGGTGATCTCGTCGATGAATCCGGCGGAGAGGGCTTCGGCGGCGGTGAACCATGTCTCGGCGTCCATCCACTCTTGGATCTGCTCGGGGTCTTGTCCGCTCTTGGCGGCATAGGCTCCGACCATGTTGGACCGGATCTTGTCGAGCAACTCGGCTTGGTCGCGGAGCTCGGCGGCGTCTCCCATGGCAACGCCCCAGGGATTGTGAATCATGTAGAATCCATTGGCGGCCATCTTGACTGGCATACCGGCGAGGGAGATGACGGTGGCCATGCTGGCGGCGAGGCCTTCGATCTGGACCTCTACGTTGCCGCGACGCTGGAGTGCGTTGAAGATGGCGTTGCCGTCGAAGACTTCTCCGCCTGGGGAGTGGATCTTGAGGACGATGCGGTCGGTGGCAGGGATGGCCTTGAGGTCGGTGATGAATTGCTTGGCGCTGATGCCATACATACCGATCTCGTCGAAAATGGAGATTTCGGTTTCGCTGACCGAGGGCTTCGGAGTGAGGGCATACCAGTTACGCATGTGATTCTGTTTGGTTGTCAAAAAGGGCGGCGTTGCGGATGCGGGCACTGGGGAGGTGCATGCGGGCGCACATCCAACGGTAAATGCGGGAATCGATGAAATGGCTGGCGGTGCTCTTGTCGTATGCGGCGGCGTTGTTCATCTGCGGAGATTGGTAGGTGGCGGTGGATCGGAGATCCTCGACGGCGCGGTCGATGAGCGCGCAAAGGAGGCGGCGGAGGGGCTTGGACTCAGCGTCGAGATTCTCGTCGGCTACGGACGATGTCTGCGAGAGTGAGCTGAAGTACTCTTTGTGGTTCTTTATCATTTTCTTTTTGTGGTGGGAGTGGGGCCATCAAGGGGCGCTGCCACTTGGTGCGTAGCGCGTTGATGAAGGTGATGTGCTCAGGGGATGGGGTTGTCTTGAATGGAAGAGGCATGGCTTGGGAAGACGTCGGAGGGGTTGAGGCCGAGGGCGGCGCATTTTTGCTGGCGGCGGATGTAGGTATGGAGGATGTCGTCTTCCTCGGCTTGGGCGTCCAAGCCGTGGATGTTGCAGTAGCGCTCCCAGCTCATGTAGCCGGAGTCGAGGAGCTGGGCGTAGAGACGGCCATCGCGTCCGTTGTCGACGGTGATTTTCTTTGGGGTGACCCATTCGTGCCTCCACCAGTCGTCGCCGGGGTAGGGCAAGTTGCCGGATTGGATCTCATGCCAGAGCCAGTATTTCCAGAAGGGGCGGCAAAATTGATCGACGAGCATTTGTTGCAGGCGCTCGAGGAAGTTCTGCGCGACTTCGAGGAGGCCTCGGAACTCGGTGCCTGCGGTGCCGACGAAGACCATGAGTGCCTCGGGGGGAAGGCCGATGCCTCGGGCGATCTCGCCCATGATGGTGCGGATGAATGGCTCGAAGGCGGTGCCGGGGTGTTCGTTCTTGAAGGATTGGATGGATTCGCCGGGCTTGAGCTTGGGAATGATGGTGCCGTTGTAGAGGGTCTCGGCGGAGATCTCCTGGTTGTCGGCGGTCTGAAGATTCGACAGGCCGCCGCCGAGGCGCACGGCTTCGTCGGAGGTGATGGCGAAGGCGACTTGGGCTCCGGCTTTGGCGGATCCTTTCTCGTACGCCATATACTCGGCGAGGTCGTGGCAGTTGATGATGGCGTTGTGCAGCCAGGAGATGCCGCGTGGGTAGCCGCTGCGGCGGACGTGGCGGAAATGCAGCATGTCGGCGGCGGGGACGTCTTGGTACTTGCCATTGGCGCGGTCGGTGATGACGCGGTAGCTGGTCGGTGCGCCGAACTTATCGAGTAGGACGCCGTCGTAGGCGCGGTCGGAGGAGTCGGCGGTGCTGCCGATGGCTTCGCCGCCGATGAAGCGGACGCGGGTGCCGCCTGCTTCGGTGCGGATGAACTGGGCGAAGAAGTCGCCGTCGACGGCGACTTGCCGAAGGATGAGAGACTGCGCGCCGTAGAAATTCACCTGGGCGCTGGCGTCGAAGGCCCATGACTCGGCGCAGGCGCGGTCCTCGAAAAGGCGCTCGGCTCGGCGGTTCCACTCGGGATCGGATGTGCGGGCCTGCGGGACGATGCCGGTGCCGACGGCGCGCTGGGCGAGATGCTCGATGAGGTAGGAGGCGATGCCGACGTTATTGTAAAGCCAGCGGGATTTTTTGAGTAGCTCGAGGCGGGTGGCGGGTGTGGCTTCGCGCTTGGGCTCGAGGGTATTTAAAACGATGAGGCCGCGATTGCGGGAGAACTCGGCGGCCTCGAAGGCGGCGGCTTTGGGTTTGCGACCGGCTCCGGGACGGGGACCGCCTCGGTTTGATTTATTTGAATTCGGTTTGATTGCGGACACGCCGAGGCGGGCGTGTCAAAGCGGGGATCAAAGCGGGGTCTCGTAAAGGGAGCGATCGATGACGGAGGAGAGGGAGCGGACGCCGTTGCCTTCGGTGTAAACCTCCATGATCGCCGAGAGGCGGTCGGTCTTGGTGAGGGCGGATAGCTGGGCGGAGGTGCCGGTGCCGTCGGTATTGAGGGAGGTGATGATGGTCTCCTCGATGCCGCTCTCGAGGGCGGATGCCATGGCGAGCAACTCGGCTTTGGTTTTTCCCTGGGCTTTGAGCAGGGCTTTGTAGGCCACTCGGGCGATGGAGTTGTCGTTCACGTTGGGGTGGGTGTGTCAAAGGGGAGGGGGAGGACTCACGCGGAGGCGCGGAGGCGATGGCTGGCGGAATGTGATTATTTGATAACCCACCAAGCGACGCCGTGGAGCTTGGTGCAGTCGCCGTAGTGATCTTCGGCGACTTTTTTCCAATAGAATGGGGCGAGGCGGGAGTGTTTATTCTGGAGGAGTTGCTGGCCGGAGTGTCCGACGATGAAGTCGTTGCCTGCGTCGGAGGGAAGATGGAAGGGGGGCGGCATTTTTTTATTAATGCGCTCGAGGTAGAGCTCGATCTTGGCTGTGTGGTCAACGTAGGTGACGAGGCGGAGGCCGGGGTAGCCATTAATGGCGGATTGATTCCATGTGCCGAATGCGGCGGACGAGCCTTTGGAGGGGATGTATAGGCCGCCACTCTTGGCGCAGACGGAATAGACTCGCTCGGCGGACCAACCGGAATCAATGAGGCCGAAGCGGGGGGTGAATGTTTTTTCGCCGAAGGTGTAGGAGCGCTGCGCGAGGAAGTCGGTGGAGATGAGATCCTCGATGGCGAGGACGGTGCCGTAATCAATAACCCAACTCTCGCCGGTGGCGATGCGGGCTTCGACGGTCCAGTGGGTCTGGCGTTCGCCGGGGTCGGCGCAAAGGGTGAGAATGACGGGCTCGATGGGCAGCTCGCGGATGCGGTAGTCGGTGGACCGGAGGGCGAGGATGGACGATTCTTTGACGGTGGCGGCGCGGTTCTCCCACGGGATGCCGAGGAAGTTATTATGAAAATCGTGGAGGCCGCCGGGGCTGTCTTTTTTTTGAAGGAATGTCCTGGCTAAATCGCCCCAAGACATCTGAGGGGAATAGAGGGCGGAGATGTGCGCGGAGATGTGATCGGTGGGGGCCTTGGGATTCCCTGCGATCCACTCTCCTGCGCGGATGAGATCGCTCTGCATGGACTGGGGCCAGTGAGATTCGCAGGCCTCACAGGCGTAGGTGGTCTCGTCGGCGACTCCTTCGAGATCCCAAGCACCGGCTAGATCGCGGTGGTGCTCGGGCCACTTGAGCTGCTCGAAGCGGAGGGGCTGGGCGGTGCCGCAAGCGGGACATGTGATGTGATAGCGGTGCTGGCTCCCGGCGAGGAAGTTCTGCCAGATCGCAGCGGACTCGACGGTGGGCGTGGAGGTGAGGCAGACCTTGGCGATCTTGCGGTAGAAATTTGTCCGAGCGATGGCGAGCTCGAGAGCGGGGGCTTCGAGGGAGGAATCGTCGGGCCACTTGTCCACCTCATCGGCAAAAAGATAACGAATGGAGCGGGAGGCGAGGTTGCCTTCAGAACAGGCACCGACGAGCTTGAGGGTGCATGTGGAAAAGTGCATTTCCGTTTTTCGGAAGTCATCTTCGTTGGCAGGAAGGAGGTGCTTGATGGCTTTGCAGGCGCGCAGCCGGGGGTGCAACTCGCGCTCAGACCAGCTCTTGGCGTTCTCGTTGGTCGAGGTGACGTAGAGGATCGGGCCGGGGTCTTCGCTGATCGCCCACATGAGGCAGTTGGCCAGCCAGGTGGTGCCGCCGACTTGGGCGGACTTCACAAAAGTGAGCTGGCGGACGCGGGGATCGGAAAACCAAAGGTGGAGCTGCCGAAGATAGGGAGTGTAGTCGGCGTCGTAACGACCAGGTCGCGGGGTGAATCGCTTGTCGAGGGTGACATTATCTTGCGCCCACTCGAGGGCCGATGGACGGCGGCCCGGATCCCAGATGCGAGCGAGTTGCTCGCGGAGGTCGTTCTCAAGTAATAGCGTCATCGAGTCGGATTTCCTTTGCCGAGCGCATCACGTCGCTGATCTCGGCGCGGATTTTTGCGGCGATGTCTTCGCCGAGCTGAGGGAGGAGGCTGAGGATGCGGTCGGGGAGATTCGAGACGGCGGCGGCCACCCCGGCGGAGTATTGAAGGAGCGCTTGATGGAAAAGCCGCTTGCTCACCACATCTCCCGAGGCTGTTGCAATCCCAGGCGCGTCTTTTTCCAGACGGCGAAGGGCTTCGGCGTGCTGAAGCCACATCCGGCGGAGAGTCATCTCGGAATCAAGGTCACCTACGCTCTTGGCAAGCTCGGCACGCTCCCGCAAATCGGCAGTGGCTTCCTTTAATTTTCGGATCTGGGTGTCCAAGGTCAGTTCCTCATCGGTCCACTCGCGGGGATTGGCGCTTTGCGCCGGAGCCACAGCAGCCGAGCCCATAGGAACCATCCCGGCAATCGCTCGATCGGCTATAAATTTTCCCCACCGAGGGTCCGCAGCGTCCCGCCACTTGCGAACAGCACGCGGCGTCACGCCGTGGCGCGCCGCGCATGTCTTGATTAATTCCGCCTGTTCCCTTCCGTGTTGCATATATGGTTACGGAACGCGGCGCGTGTCAAAGGAACGAAAGCGGAACAAGGGCCACAGTTCCAGTTCCGTATGCTTTTGGCCTTACTCGCTCAAAAACACCGATCGACTGTCTAAAC
>Ga0209597_1000664_pt1 | contig 22547 bp, 14 predicted proteins | sample M_140625_MF_Meta_FD_187316 | JGI IMG/M metagenome (GOLD analysis project Ga0209597, IMG submission 187316) | Freshwater microbial communities from Lake Montjoie, Canada to study carbon cycling - M_140625_MF_MetaG (SPAdes) (version 2) | ecosystem: Environmental > Aquatic > Freshwater > Lake... | reverse complement strand
CGCTTGACGGCGGTGCAGCGTTGGCCCGAATTGCGGTAACTGCCCTCGGCCGCCAGCGTGATGGCCAAGTCCATGTCAGCGTCTTCCAGGACGATGAGGGGATCGTTGCCCCCGAGTTCCAGCACCAGCTTCTTGTAGCCTGCCGTGGCGGAGATTTTCTTGCCCACCGGTACACTGCCCGTGAAGGCCACCACTTCGACCTCCGGATGTCCGACCAACACTTCGGCAACCTCCGAGGTCGGTCCGAGCAGCACGCTCAACATCGGTCCCGGAAGTCCGGATGCATGGAGCAGTTCGGCAAATCGCAGGGCGACCAGCGGCGTCTTTTCGGAAGGCTTGAGGACGATGGGTGTGCCGGCGGCGATAGCGGGTCCCAGCTTATGGGCCACCTGGTTCAACGGATGATTGAAGGGTGTGATCGCCACCGCGCAGCGCAGCGGTTCCCGCGTGGTGAAAATTTTGCGGGCCTTGCCTTGTGCGGAAATATCGCACGAGAAAATCTGACCGTCGTCGCGCAAGGCTTCCATGGCGGCGAAGCGGAGCACGTCCACTGTTCGACCGACTTCATAGCGTGCTTCCCGCAGTGCCAGGCCGGCTTCCGAGGTGATGATGCGGGCGAATTCCTCGCGCCGGCTTTCCAGCGCGCTCCGGGTCTTTTCGAGGATCTCAGACCGCTGGTAGCGGGTGGGGGTATCCCGGAACGTTGTGGCGGCGGCGATTGCTTCCAGGGCGTGCTGCCGTGAGGCCAAGGTGACCGTGCCCGAGATGGATTGGTCGTAAGGGTTGCGGACGGTGAGTACGGAATCCGAATCGATCGGTTTTCCGGCGACGAGGCTCTTGAGGTTCATCGGTTTGGACAATTCAGGAAAAAGGATTGGGAGCAGTTCACCGAGGAGTCGCTGAGGCTTGCAGGGCCTCAGCAAAAGCTTCCATGAAGCGGGCCAGGACAGACTCAGAATGGTCGAGTGACAGGTAAAGCTTGGTGCCCATCGGGTTGAGGAAAATACCACGCGCTAACAACTCCAGCATGAGTCGGCCACCGCGGGCCCGGTCGCTGGCCAGCCAAGAGACATGGTCGGTGACTGGGGTCGCTGAGAAGGCTACCTGGCCCAGAGGTCCATCTCCCAGGATTTGCGCGTATTCCCCGGCGTTTTGGACGACCGATTGGAGTCCGTTGCGGAAGCGGTGACCCAGTGCGTGCAGTTCGGCATGCACACCCGGTTGCAAGAGGATGTCGAGAGTCGCTAGAGCGGCGGCACAGGACACGGGGTTACCGCCCGTGGTGGAGGCGCTCCAGACATAGCGGGGGCCCGGCAACCGTTTTTCCTCGAGGACTTCCATGATTTCGGCCCGGCCGGCAAAGGCCCCAATCGGGAAGCCGCCGCCCAGGGCTTTTCCATAAGCCACCAGATCGGGGATTACTCCGTAGTATTCTTGGGCGCCGCCGGGTGCGAGCCGGAAGCCGGTCACTACTTCGTCGAAGATGAGGACGATGCCATGCTGTCGGGTGAGTGCGCGCAAACCCTCCAGAAAACCGGGTCGGGGTTTGAGGCATCGATGCAATGGCTCCACGATCACCGCCGCCAGCGATGAGGCGTGAGCCTTGAGAATTTGGGTAGTTCCCTCGAGGTCATTGTAGGGCGCGACGAGCACATCGTGTTCGGTCCAGGGGGCACCGGCGCCGGCCGTATCGCAGGTGGGCAAGTTGGTAGGCCGGCTATGAATCATTCCTGCCACTCCGACCGCATGCTGGCCATGGTAGGCACCCTCGAATCGCAGTACTTTCGGACGTCCGGTCGCGGCATGGGCCACTCGCAGACAGAGCAGGGTGGCCTCGGTGCCCGATGCAACGAAACGGATCCGCTCAGCGCAGGGACTCACCGAGCAAATTCGCTCAGCCAACTCAATGGAACGTCGGTTCAGTGATGCAAAGTTCAACCCATCGCGCGCCGCGGTAGTGGCTGCCTCCACCACCTTGGGATGAGCGTGCCCCACTAGTGCCGATCCCCAAGCCATGGTGAAGTCCAGGAATTCTCGACCCTCTGTGTCCCAGATCCGGGCGCCGTTTCCGCGCTCCGGCACGACTAAGAGTTCTGGAGGGATACCAAATTCACCGTTGGAGCCTCCAGGAAAACGGCGGAGGGCTCGAGAGGCCCAACTATCAGAGAGGTGGCTCACAGCAGGTTTAGAGAGCGGTGGTGCCGTTGCAGGTGAAGTCGAAGATGTCAAAGTTCCGAGGGTCACCCAGAGCTCGGGCCGCGTATTCAGGACGCAGCGGATGGCTGAAGATGAAGGGGACGAGCTCTTCGTATCGTCCGCCGTGCGAGCGGAGACCGCCCTCGATGGCCTTTAGGTCGTGGTAGGCGGGGGTCCGACCAATCACCGCATCTCGACCGGAGCAGACGACCAAGTCGCCCATGCGGTCGGCCGGGAGTTCCATCCGCCGAGCGGCTTGATCGCGGGGCAGCGCCTCGGTGATCCCGGGCAAAGTAGCCACGAAGTCGAGGACCTCACCCAAGGAGACCGACCGGTCGGTCGGCAGGTGAACTTGAGCGAAGGAACCTAAGGCTCCGTGATGGACGACGTAGGGGTCCGTGATCGGCAGGATGACCCGGAAGCCCTCTCCCCAGCGCGCGTTAAGTTCCGACTCCAGATAGACCACGTTGGGTGTCCCATCGGCTCGCTGCTTGGAGTTCATGCCGTGATCGGCGGTGATCCCCACCACGGCTCCGAGCGAGAGCAATTGTCCAACCTCCGCGTCGATGCTTGCGTAGAACGCGAGGGCCTCTGGTGCATCCGGCACATACTTGTGCTGCATGAAATCGGTGGTGCTAAGGTAGAGAAAATCGGCTCGGCCGGCCCGAAGCAATTGCACTCCCGCCCTCAGGACGTACAACGAGGCGTCGCCCGAATAAATGGCTGGGGTTGGGCCGGACAGCGTTTCCACACACTCGATGCCGTGGGTGGTCAGCGCAGCGTCGCGGGCCTTTTCGGAGGAAAAAGCGATACCGCCCTTGCTGATCAAGCCGCTGGCGAAGATGTCTCGGAGTTTTTCTTTGGCCGTGACTACCGCCACCTTGCGACCGGCGGATTGGGCGGCAGGGAACAACGTGGGCACCCGGAGAAAGCTCGATGAATTCATCATCACTTCCTGCCCGATCGTGGTGTCGTAGAAGAAATTACCACCGATCCCATGAACCGACGGAGGCACACCCGTGACGATTGAGCTATTGTTGACGTTGGTGAAGGTGGGCATGGCGGCCCGAGCCGACCCCCGCCACCCCTGGACGGCCAATCGCTGGACATGAGGCATTAAACCGCGGGCCATCGCGGCATCTAGGTAGGCATCGGCAGAACCGTCGAGGCACAGCACCGCCACGGGTTGGGCCGGGGGGGTATAAGTGCGTCCATTGACGGTGAAGGAATGGGCGGTCGGATTCATTGTGCGCCCTGATCATGCCTGCAGTGGATTCAGGAGGGAATCCGAGAAGCTGTTCCGATTCTGCGACGAATCGATCTACAGAAGCTTGGAGGTCCAGAAGTTGGGATGTTCTTGTCGATGCGGAACGGTGAGAACACTGTGAACCCATGCCCGCCGCGTTGGAACTCCGACATGTTTCAAAGTCATTCGGGCGTTTTCACGCGGTTCAAGACCTCTCCCTGTCGGTTCCCGCGGGCTCGGTTTATGGTTTTTTGGGGCCTAATGGGGCAGGGAAGACCACCAGCCTGCGAATCATCTTGGGCATGCTCTCACCCGACTCCGGTGAACTGTCGGTGCTCGGATCTCCCTCGGCGATGTCGGTTCGCAATCGGGTGGGCTACTTGCCTGAAGAAAAGGGTTTGTACTCCAAGATGACAGCCGCCTCTGTCATCGCTTACTTCGCTACACTCAAAGGGCTTTCCAGCACCCGGGCTAACCAGCGAGCCCGAGAGTTGTTGGGGCGATATGGCCTTGGAGCCTTCGCCGACAAGAAAGTGGAGACCTTGTCCAAGGGCATGGGACAGAAAGTTCAGGTGCTTGCGTCCATTGCCCACGATCCCGAACTAGTCCTCTTAGATGAGCCGTTTTCGGGCCTTGATCCGGTCAATCAGGAGGTCTTGGAGGATATTCTGGTCGATCTCAAGGCCCGGGGTTGCACGATTCTCTTTTCCACTCATGTCATGTCCCATGCCGAGCGTCTTTGTGATCGATTAATCATCCTTGGCGGTGGGCGCGGGCTCTTCGAGGGCACCGTATCCGAGGCTCGTTCCCTGTTGCCCATTCGGATCACTCTGGAGACTGCGGAGGCCTCGCCCCTGCTGGGAATCCTTCCTGGCGTGCGCTCGATGGAGGCGCACAGCAGCAACCGCTGGCGATTGGAGCTCGAACCTGGGGCGTCTGCCTCGGCGGTGTTGGAATCCTGCTTCGAACGATCGCTGCGATTGCGGCGCTTCGATGTCCAGGATCCAGATCTCCACGAAGTCTTCGTTCATTTGGTGGGTCCGAGTGCTCGGGAGACCGCTTTGCGATGAGAAACGCCCTGTTGATTGCAGTTCGTGAATTCCTCGACAACACCCAGACCCGGGGGTTCTGGTTTGGAATCCTGTTGGTTCCGTTGCTCTGGTTGGTCGCTTCCCAGGTGCCGCTGATCCTGGCCCGCAAGGGGACTCCCACCCGCCATGTCGCTCTGATCGATACGACGGCCGGCGAGCGCTTGTTCGATGTGGTTCTCGACCAACTGAAGACGGCTGAATCTCGTCGTGAATTATTTCACTTTCGCGAATGGGCCGCTTCGAGGCTAAAGCCGGGTCAGGCCCTTCCGGCGGTGGATAAACAACCTCAGGCGTGGTCGAGGTTGCAGAAAGATTTGGGGCCGCTGATGAAAGCCGATGCGGGCCAGTTCGCGCCTCCAGCCCCGCTCAATCGTCTGGTAGCACTGCCCTCAGAGTTGCAGTGGCGGGGTGATCTTTCCGAGTTTGAGGGCCGCCTTCGGGACTGGATGAGGGCAGGACGCCTTTTTAAGCCGGTGGGAGTCGACGAAGAAGTACCGCTCTTCGCCGTCGCCATCCTGCAGGACGGACTCACCTCCAATGCACCGCCGATCCTGAGGTTTTGGTCCGTCAATCAGGCCGATACTCAGTTGCAGGACCGTCTGGTTGACGCCCTTTCGAGGAATTTTCGAAGCCGCGAGTACTCCCGCTTGGGGATGGACTCATCGAGCATCGCCCGAGTGGAGGGCTCGCAGGCGCAGTTGATGAGTTTTAATCCCCGCAAAGCTGAAGGCGAGGAGCAGGTGGGAGTGGCAGATTTGCTCAGGCAATGGGCTCCCAGCGCATTCGTGTACCTGCTGTGGATCGCCGTGTTCAGCATCTCCCAGATGCTGCTCAATTCACTGATCGAGGAACGCTCTAACCGGATCTTGGAAGTGTTGCTCTCCTCGGTGACGCCGCTCGAATTGATGACTGGAAAGTTAGTAGGTGTGGCCGCCGTCGGCGCCGTGATGACCCTGGGCTGGATCGGGTCGTTGGTCTTGATGACTTTTTGGACCCTCCACACGGCGGGGGCTGCGGCTATGGCGGCCGATTCCATTGCTCACCGCTTACCTCTGGAGTTGGCCACATTGTTGCTAGATTCCTGGCTGCTGCCCGCGTTCGTTCTCTATTTTCTGCTCGGCTATCTTTTCTATGCCGCGGTCATTTTGGCTTTGGGCAGCACCTGCAACAATCTAAAGGAGGCTCAGAATTTCACTGGAGTCATCGCCTTGCTCATGATGGTCCCTTTGGTTTCGATCACCTTTATCCCCAAGGATCCCAATGGCCCGGTGGCGACGGTATTGTCCTGGATACCGCCCTACACACCGTTCGTGATGATGAACCGTGTGGCGGCCAATCCTCCACTGCGGGAGGTGATTGGGACCTTGGTTCTGCTGTTGCTGTCTGATGTGGCTGTCCTGTGGGGCTGCGCTCGTATCTTTAAGACGGCTGTGTTGCGGACCGGGCAGCCGGCCTCTCTGGTGCAACTGGCCCGATGGGTCTTAGGCCGGGATTAGTTTTTGGGGGCTGCGACAAATTCCCCAGCCGGGCTTCGCGCGTTGGGTGTTTCAGAAAAGCAAACCGGCGACTTCCTCAGGGAGTAGAAGTCGCCGGTGTGGAGTCGCTCGGTGAGGAGATTACTGTTTTTCAGGACGCCCTGGACGCCCCTCGCCTTGCGGGCGACCTTCCCGATCGGGTCCACCAGGTCCACCAGGTCCACGACCGCCCGGCGGGCGAGCCGGTCGGAGTTCTTCTTGGGTGAGCTTGCCGTCACTGTTCTTGTCGAGTTTCAGGAGAGCGGTCGCAGCATTCTTGATTTCGTCGGCATCCAGAAGGCCGTCATGGTTCTTATCGAGGGCCTCCATCAATGGGGAGACCATGCGCGGCCGTCCGCCAGGACCTTCAGGACCGCCAGGAGGCTGGGGGCGCTCCTCATTTTGGGCGATGGCGGTGAGAGTTGCGCCAGCCAGTGCCAGCGCCAGTAAGGTGTGATTCAGTGTTTTCATTGTGTATAGATGGTGTGTGTTGTTGGAGTGGACGCTTGGCGAACCCTCGCCATGTCGTTCTAGAAACATAAGACGCCACTTCTGTAATGAAATGATGTGTCTCGCGCCGAAAATTGTTAAGCAGGCGTAAATATGTGTCTGGTTCCTCTCAGTGCCGACTAGGCTGCTGGTCATCAAGACCGATGGGTTGCCCTTGTTTTTCTCATGAAATCCAATCACGCCGACTCCGCATCCCGGGACACGCTGCCCCGTATCTTGGTTATCGATGATGACCGGAAGCTTTGCCGCCTGATTCGTGATTATCTCGCTCCCATGGGATATTTGGTGGAGGCCGTTCACACAGGTCCTGAAGGGGTAGACCGTGCGGTTGGGGAGCCGTGGCATGCGATCCTCCTCGATCTCATGCTGCCGGGTTTGGACGGATTCGAGGTTCTTAAACGGATCCGCGCCAAGGTGGACGTGCCTGTGCTGATGCTCACGGCCCGAGGGGACGAAGCCGACCGAATCGTCGGTCTGGAAATGGGAGCCGACGACTACCTGCCCAAGACCTTTTCCACCCGCGAACTCCTGGCGAGATTGCGGGCAGTCACTCGACGAACGGTCCGCACCCCGGGGCCTGATGCCACGTCGGAAGGAGAAGTTGTGGTGGGCCCGCTGCGGGTTCGTCCGGCCTCTCGATCTGCCGTTTTGGGCGATGTCCCGCTGAGCTTGACCCCGGTGGAGTACGACCTGTTGCTCTCGCTGGCCAAGGCTCGTGGACGGGTCAAGACCCGAGAGGCGTTGCTCGACGAGATTCGAGAGCGGGACTACGACGTGTTCGACCGCTCTATCGATGTGCACATCTCGGCCTTGCGCAAAAAACTCAACGACGACCCCAAGCATCCGCGCTTCATCCGCACGCTCCGTTCGGCGGGCTACATGATGGTCGATCCGGAGGATCCTGAATGACCCTTCGAATTCCACTGTTTAGCCGTATCCTCATCTGGCTGCTCCTGAACCTGCTTATTTTGGGGGGCGCTTTTGGGGTCTTCCTTTGGACCGAGCTCGGTGGGGAATCGTTGCTAGGTCGGGCTGCGGGGGATCGTTCTCAGGCTCCAGTCGGGGCGCTGATGGCCGAATTGCGGGACCGCCCAATGGTTGAATGGGAACGGGCGATGGCCCGCTTCGAAGAGGCCTACCCGGTTCGCGTGATGCTACTGCGAGAGGATGGAGTTCTCTTTTTGGGTACCAAGCTGGAGGTGCCTGCCGAGTTGTTGTTGCGTCTCCGTGCGTTGGCACCGCCGGGACCTAGTGGGTTTGATGACCGAAGGTCGGGGCCGCCGCCGGGAAAGCCACCTGAAGATCATTTCGAGCCGGGGCCGATGGGAGCTCCCGGGCCACCACCCCAGCGATCCGGGCCGCGGTCCTCGATGGGAGGGCCACGGGTCTTTCTTCGAGCCGGTAGTCCAGCGAAGTATTGGTTGGTCCATGGCAATCCGATTCGTGGACCGGGTCTTCCGCGAGGGGTGCGCATAGCGATGGTCTCGGAGACCTTGTCGGCAGGCGGTTTGTTCTTTGATGTTCAATCCTGGTTCTGGGCCGCTTCGGCGGTGATCGCTGTATCGGTACTTTGGTGGTTGCCGTTCGTGCGGGGAATCACCCGATCCGTCTCGCACATCTCTGCTGCCACCGAGCGCATTGCTGAGGGGCGTTTCAATACCGTGGTGCCCGAAGAGCGTGGAGACGAGTTGGGTCGCTTGGGCGGTGCGATCAATCGTATGTCGGTCCGATTGGAAGGCTTGGTGACCGGGCAGAAGCGCTTTCTGGGAGATGTCGCCCACGAGTTGTGCTCGCCACTGGCCCGAATGGAAATGGCACTCGGGATCTTAGAGCAGCGGACTAATGACGACGTCCGGTGCTATGTGGACGACGTGCGTGAAGAGGTTCGTCACATGTCCACCCTAGTGAATGAACTCCTGCAGTTTTCCAAGGCGGCACTCAAACCCGCCGACGCGGAGATGACGTCTCTCGCTCTGGCCGAAATGACTCGCCGGGTGGTGGCTCGGGAGATGCCCGAGGCGCTCAATCTCACTGTGCAGGTGCCTGAGGAGTTGCGGGCCATGGGGCATCCGGAACTCGTGGAGCGAGCCATGGGGAATCTCGTGCGAAATGCCCGCAATCATGCTGCCGCCCACGGTCCCATACAAATCGAGGCCGTGTCTTCGAGCCCGCACCAGGTGCTTTGGCGAGTCGTGGATTCCGGCCCGGGCGTGTCTGAATCCGAATTGGGCCGATTGGGCGAACCGTTTTATCGGCCTGATCAGTCCCGTTCGAGCGATACCGGAGGCACAGGTCTGGGTTTGGCCATCGTGAAGACGTGCATGGTCGCTTGTCAGGGACGCCTCGAATTAACCCGAGGCCGGGAGCGTGGATTGGTGGCGACTTTGGTCCTTAAATCGACCTCTGAGTCGCGATTCACCGGAGCCGCCAACGGCGAATAAACGCTTTCCGCGTTTGCGGTGGGGGGGATTCCGGGTCTATCCATGTCCGCGATGCGGATAACGAACCTCAATCCAGACAACGACATCGGAGCCAGTGCCTGGATGCTCTCCGTCGATGGGCACCAACTTTTGATGGACGCCGGGACTCACCCGAAGCGCGAAGGCCTTTCCTCTCTCCCACTGTATGAAACGGTGAAGGATCTGGAGGTTGACGCCATCGCGCTGACCCACTGCCACCATGATCATGTCGGATCGTTACCGGTGGCCCTTCAGTATTTCCCCCATGCTCGGGTGCTCATGACGGACCTGAGCTACTTCATCGTTGAGCGAGTCCTTCATAATTCGGTCAACGTGATGGTTCGCCAGCGCGATGAGTTGGGAATCCGCGAATACCCGCTCTATACGCATGAAGAAGTGGACGATTACGCCCCAGTCTTTCAGGGCTTTGGCTATCGTCGTGAGATCGAGTGGGCTCAGTTTGCCCGCAGCCAAGGGACTACTCCGGGACGGCGGAATGGGCCTTCCTTAGAATTTTTCGACGCGGGTCATGCCTTGGGCTCGGCGGGTGTTCTGGTGCGGGGTCGCAAGCAGAGCATGTTCTATTCGGGCGATGTCTGTTTTCACGACCAGACCCTTCTTCGTGCTGCGGATTTTGAGGGCGTGCGCGCCGATGTGTTGGTGATGGAAACAACTCGAGGGGCTCGTCAATTGCCTCCGAATTTCAGTCGCGATCAAGAACTGGAGCGTTTGGCCGAGGGCATTAACCGGGTCCTAGCCCGCAAGGGTACGGTTCTTATTCCGGCCTTCGCGCTAGGTCGAACCCAGGAGATTCTTGCTTACCTTGCCCTGCTCATGCGGGCGGGCAAACTTAGGGAACAACCGGTGTACATCGGAGGGTTGGGACGGGTCTTCACCGAGATTTACGATCTCCAGTCGAACCGGACCAATCGGAATCATCCGAACCTCAAGCTCACCAATGCGCTGAATATCCAGGTGGTGTCCACTAACGACATCGAATCGATGTCGCTGCGCGGCGGCAGGATTTTCGTCATGACTGCCGGTATGATGAGCGAAAACACCGGAGCCCACGCCTTGGCTGCTCGGATTGTGGGCGAGGAACGGCATGGTATTTTCTTTGTCGGATACGCGGATTCAGAGACCCCGGGCGGCCGTCTTAAAGTGGCCAAGCCGGGTGAGCGGTTCCATTTCAGCCCTTCGGTTGGAAAGTTGAACCGGAACTGCGAGGTCTTCGACTTCGATCTGACCGCGCACGCCCATCGTGACGACCTCATGAACATGGTTTCCGAGATAAACCCCCGAGTGGTGGTCTTGGGTCATGGAGATACCCAAGCCAAGGGTTGGATTTGTGAGCAAATCCAAACGCGTCATCCCAAGATTCAGGTGCTGCAACCAGCGCCGGGCGAAGCCTTGGAAGTGTAAGTCGAGAAGTGGAGTCGCGTCATGAGCCTGGTGCAGATGCTCTTGGGGTGCCTTCTTTTGCTGTATTTGTCGGAGTTCTTGGTTTGGGTGCGCTCCGACGCCTGGCTCTTCAGGCGTCGCGGGCGGGGTTGGGAGGCGCTCACACAAGGAGGGTTGATCTCCTCATCGCGTGGGTCGCTGCACTGGGTGTACCCCATCCCTCAGTTGGGTCGGGCCTACTCGGTTCAAACGGTTGCCCCCTCGTCGGTCATCCATTCGAAGAACATCAGGCCTTCCATCGACACAGCCTTCAGCGTGTTGGATGTCGGAAGACGGTGTCAGGGCGTTGAGGACGCCTTCCGGCCGCTCCGCTGGCCCTCCTGGTCCCTATGGGGGCTCGTCTGGGTTGTCTGCCCGTTGTTGCTTCACTTCTTGGGGCTCCAGTCGACGTTTTGGATTCTCATCTCCGGAGCGTTGATTCTCATGGTCACCAACGCTCTGCTCCTTGCCCGAATCCACAGCAAACTCTTTTCCGGGTCCGGAGATGAGCGACTGAGACTGGTGCTCTCTGCGTGCCTTTCTCCGCTGGCGGCGATTCGGTCTTTAGATCTCGCCCAGAAGCAGGCGTTGGACGGTTTTCACCCCTTGGCTGTGGCCGCGGCCTTGCCTGGTTTCCGGGGATGGGAAGAGTTAGCCGCCGCGGAATGGCGTCGCTTGCGATACCCGGTTGCCTTTGAGAGTTCGGCTGAATCAGTCACCGCTGTCGATGCAGAGGGATCTCAGGAAATCCGTGCAGCCATTGAAGTGCTAGCTCGACAGCGAGGTATCGACCCAACCCTTTGGGACTCGACTCCCAGGGCAGAGGACCCTGCTCACACGCACTATTGTCCGCGTTGTCGAACCCAGTTCACTCGACAGGCCACCCGTTGTCGTGACTGCCGTTGGCCCGTTTTGTTGCCGATTATCGAGTGACCTGGCGCAGGGATCGGCGGTAGCTCGACTTGGCGAAAGTTAGTGCAGGATGCACAAATCGTGTCGATGTGCCATCAGTTCGCTGTCGCGGTCGAGGAACCAATCCAGACGAGAGTCCGCTTCATCTAAGTCGATCTCTCGGGCCATGATCAAATACGTCGCGTAATGGTTGCCTTCCGACTCGACCAACGACTGATAGAAGCGGGATAGATCCGGTTCAGTCTTGGCGAGGTAGGTAGAGAGAATTTGAAATTTCTCGCAGCTACGACCCTCGATTAAGGCGCACACCACCAAGTGGTCGATGGCGGACTCGCGGCGCCCCTGACGCACGCCTCTCATCATCCCTGTGATCCACTCACTGCGCTGAGGTTGGCCAAAGCCCCAGCCGCGTTGCTCCAAAAGGCCTAGAACCAACTCGAAGTGCGCCAACTCCTCCATCGCGATCCGATTGAGGGCGTGCACCTTTGGGAAAAGCTCCCGATATTTCTCGAGTTGAATGGCTGTGGTTGCTGCCTTCCGTTCGAGGTGTGCGTGATCCACCAGCAAATCATGCAGACAGCGGGTCACTCGAGGGGCCCATTCCGGATCGACCGAACGACGCAGCATCAGCATGCCAAAACCTATATCGAACCGGCCTGGCAGATAAAGCAGATCGAGGTTTTCCGCAGAAACCAAAGTTTTCAGCGTTCAAAACCCGATTGATGAGGCCCTCAGAGGCACCCGTTGGAGTGGGGTGAGTCTTTCATCCAAAACAGAACAGGAGAATTTCAGAGGCTCAAACATCAGTTTCACCCCCTAAAAACCTTCAAAACCTCAGTAAAACACTCAATTTCTCCACAGTTCAGGGGAGGAACTCCATTGAGCCCGCATCTCCCAACAGGAGGGTTCCAATGCAGAAACCGGAGCGGGCATAATGCGGAATCGAAACTATCTCGAAGCGTTTGTGCTGCAAAAACCCCAATGAAACAGCCTGTACCCGGTCAGTTTCAAAAATTTTACGAGAAAGGTGTTGTCAGTCTGAAGGTCGTAGGCTTAACTGTCCTCGTTCTTACGAACAAAGCGGATTAAAGCCGCTGAGTTCATCAGCCGGATGGGTTGAAGCTGAAACAATCTTCAATCACATTTTTCGTCGCCTGATAGGGCGGTTTTCAGCCGAAAGGTTGAAATTCTGAGCGTTCAAGATTTGAAATGAGGTTAAACTCAGGTCAAATAATGTTAAAAACAGCTCGGAACGGGAATGAAAGTCCGCTGAGTTCATTGAAAATTGAAATGCACGATGAGTGAAGAGCCCGGCAGCTGAGCAATCAGTTGCCACAAAAAATAGCTCTCGCAGTAAGCCGGTCTGGTAAAACAGGCTGTGTCGAAAAGGGGGCTACAACGTTATATTTAAACGGAGAGTTTGATTCTGGCTCAGAACGAACGCTGGCGGCGTGGATAAGACATGCAAGTTGAACGGTTGATTCAAGGTAGCAATATTTTGGGTTAGCAGTGGCGTAAGGGTGCTTAACACGTGGGTAATCTGCCGCGAAGTGTGGGATAACTCGCTGAAAGGCGAGCTAATACCGCATGTGATTTCTTTGAGGCATCTCAGGGAATTCAAACATGGGTCGCAAGACCTGTGGTTTCGCGATGAGCCCGCGGCCTATCAGCTAGTTGGCGGGGTAAAAGCCCACCAAGGCTAAGACGGGTAGCTGGTCTGAGAGGACGACCAGCCACACTGGAACTGAGACACGGTCCAGACACCTACGGGTGGCAGCAGTCGAGAATTTTTCACAATGGGGGAAACCCTGATGGAGCGACGCCGCGTGGGGGATGAAGGGCTTCGGTTCGTAAACCCCTGTCATTGGCGAACAAGTGTTGCATTCTAATACAGTGTAACTTGATAGTAGCCGAAGAGGAAGGGACGGCTAACTCTGTGCCAGCAGCCGCGGTAATACAGAGGTCCCGAGCGTTGTTCGGATTCACTGGGCGTAAAGGGTGCGTAGGTGGTTGGTTAAGTTTGAGGTGAAAGCTCCGAGCTCAACTCGGAAAATGCCTTGAAGACTATCTGACTAGAGGATTGGAGGGGAGATTGGAATTCTCGGTGTAGCAGTGAAATGCGTAGATATCGAGAGGAACACCAGTGGCGAAGGCGAATCTCTGGACAATTCCTGACACTGAGGCACGAAAGCCAAGGGAGCAAACGGGATTAGATACCCCGGTAGTCTTGGCTGTAAACGGTGCGCACTTGCTGTGAGCGGATTCGACCCCGCTCGTGGCGTAGTTAACACGATAAGTGCGCCGCCTGGGAAGTACGGTCGCAAGATTAAAACTCAAAGAAATTGACGGGGGCCTGCACAAGCGGTGGAGTATGTGGCTTAATTCGATGCAACGCGAAGAACCTTACCTAGCCTTGACATGCAAATAGTAGAAGCCTGAAAGGGTGACGAGGTAGCAATACCAGTTTGCACAGGTGCTGCATGGCTGTCGTCAGCTCGTGTCGTGAGATGTTGGGTTAAGTCCCGCAACGAGCGCAACCCCTACGTCCTGTTGCCACCCATTCGAAAGGATGGAGCACTCTGGACGGACTGCCTCGCTTCAACGGGGAGGAAGGTGGGGATGACGTCAAGTCAGTATGGCCCTTACGGCTAGGGCTGCACACGTACTACAATGCCCGATACAAAGGGGCGCAAACCGGCGACGGGGAGCAAATCCTAAAAATCGGGCCCAGTTCAGATTGCTGTCTGCAACTCGACAGCATGAAGCCGGAATCGCTAGTAATGGCGCATCAGCTACGGCGCCGTGAATACGTTCCCAGGCCTTGTACACACCGCCCGTCACATCATGAAAGCCGTCTGTACCCAAAATCGCGGAGCCAACCGCAAGGAAGCATGCGCCTAAGGTATGGATGGTGATTGGGATGAAGTCGTAACAAGGTAGCCGTAGGGGAACCTGCGGCTGGATCACCTCCTTTCTAAGGAGAAAACCAGATGGCTAGTTTTACTAGATTCATCTAGGTCGACAACTCGTAAGAGTTGACTCTCCTCATCGTGCATTTCAATTTTCGATGGTTCTTTAATAATTTGCTTTGGTTCTGCCTGAGAGCAGCTATAGCCAATAAAAGGGTAATTTTAGCTGAAAAATATGTTTTCAGGTAGAATAAGTTCCTTGGGGCTGTAGCTCAGTTGGTAGAGCGGTAGCTTTGCAAGCTAAAGGTCGGGAGTTCAATTCTCCCCAGCTCCACCAGCTCCACCACCAGCAGTGACCTAGATCCAATATTGAGAGTATTCAGCGAGGCTGAAGAAGTCAGTAGTGGAAAATCTTAAAGGGCCTGTAGCTCAGTTGGTTAGAGCATGCGCTTGATAAGCGCAGGGTCACTGGTTCGAGTCCAGTCAGGCCCACCAAAGCGAAAATATAATTTTAGAGTTCGTGCACTTCAATGGGTACGGATTCTTGAGTTCTTTGAAAACTGCATATGTAAGGGTAAAACAGTGAATCGTCGAGACACCGGAAGGATATGTGAAAGGTTCTTAACCGAACTCAGTAACACAAGCACTCCGATTAGTAAATTTGTGATCAAGCTAGTAAGGGCAGAAGGTGAATGCCTTGGTTCCAAGAGGCGATGAAGGACGTAGTAAGCTGCGATAAGCCATGGTTAGCCGCAAACAGGCGTTAACCCATGGATCTCCGAATGGGGCAACCCTACCGTTTACGGTAACTGCCGGATGAATTCATAGTCCGTCAGAGCGACACGAGGTGAAGTGAAACATCTCAGTAACCTCAGGAAAAGAAAACGACGTGATTCCGTAAGTAGTGGCGAGCGAAAGCGGAAGAGCCTAAACCAGAGAAACTTGTTTCTTTGGGGTTGTGGGAGCCCGATATGGGAGGATGGAAGCGAGCTTAACAGCCTTGAAAGGCTGGCCATAGACCGTGAAAGCCGGGTGAGCGAAGTGGACAAACCCCTAGGGAATTCCCAAGTAACGCGATGCACGTGAAACTTCGCGTGAATCTGTCCAGACCACTGGATAAGGCTAAATACTCCTTGGAAACCGATAGTGAACAAGTACCGCGAGGGAAAGGCGAAAAGAACCCCTGCTAGGGGAGTGAAATAGATCCTGCAACCCTCTGCCTACAATGTGTCGGAGCACCGAAAGGTGTGACGGCCTGCCTTTTGCATAATGAGTCTGCGAGTTATTGTCAGTGGCCAGCGTCAGCCTTTCTGAGGTGGATGCGAAGCGAAAGCGAGTACGAAGTGTGCGTTAAGTCGCTGGCAATAGACCCGAAGCGGAGGTGATCTACTCTTGAGCAGGTTGAAGCCCAGGTAACACTGTGTGGAGGACCGAACTCGTGGATGTTGAAAAATCCTGAGATGACTTGAGAGTAGGAGCGAAAGACTAATCAAACCCCGTGATAGCTGGTTCTCTCCGAAATCGCTTGAGGGCGAGCGTCGAGTAAGTAAACCGTGGAGGTAGAGCACTGGATGGCTTAGAGTCCACACCAGGATATCAAAACCAATCAAACTCCGAATTCCACGGGATCCAATACCTCGGCAGTCAGACGGTGGGGGATAAGCTCCATCGTCGAAAGGGCAACAGTCCAGCCCGCCGGCTAAGGTGCCCAAACGTTGTTAAGTGGAAAGGATGTGAAGTTACTTAGACAGTGAGGATGTTGGCTTAGAGGCAGCCACCATTTAAACAGTGCGTAATAGCTGACTCATCGAGTGATTTTGCGCCGAAAATGATTGGCGATAAATAACGTACCGAAGCCGCGGATAGCAAGTTGGTTCGCCAACTTGTTGTGGTAGGAGAGCGTGAACGGTGCAGTGAAGCAGAACCGAAAGGGGACGTGGAGCGCCGTTCAGTGAGAATGCAGACACGAGTAGCGATAAACCAGATGAGAATTCTGGTCGCCGTAAACCCAAGGTTTCCTGGGCTAGGTTCGTCCTCCCAGGGTCAGTCGGGAGCTAAGATGAGGTCGTAAGACGTAATCGATGCACAGCTGGTCAACATTCCAGCACCGATGTGGTTCAAACCGTTAGTGACGCAAGGAGAAAAGTGGCAAGATTATTGAAAAATCTAGCTTAGGGGCAACCTGAAGCAAGTCACCAGACAACTTGTCTAGAAAAGCTAACGGCCCTTTTCCACATTGCCCGTACCGCAAACCGACACAGGTGGGTGGGTGTAAATGCACCAAGGCGCGCGAGAGAGACCTCTCTAAGGAACTCGGCACATTAGCCCCGTAACTTCGGGAAAAGGGGTGCTCGCTTCGGCGAGCCACAGTAAATTGCGTTTAGCGACTGTTTAACAAAAACACAGCACTCTGCCACGTCGTTAAGACAACGTATAGGGTGTGACAAGTGACCAATGCGGAAAGATCAAGGCAAGTTGTTAGCCGCAAGGCGAAGCTCCGAACCTAAGTCCCCGTGAATGTCGGCCGTAACTATAACGGTCCTAAGGTAGCGAAATTCCTTGTCGGGTAAGTTCCGACCTGCACGAATCTTGTAACGACTGAACGACTGTCTCGGAGAGGTTCTCGGCGAAACTGTAATGGCGGTGAAGATGCCGCCTGCCCGCAGTAGGACGGAAAGACCCTATGCACCTTTACTGTAAGCTCGTATTGGCTTCTGATTGATGATGCTTAGCGTAGGTGGGAGACTTTGAAGGCACGGTTTCGGTTGTGCTGGAGTCAAAATGTGAAACACCACTCTTTGTCAATTAGGAGTCTAACCTCGATCCCGTTAGCCGGGCGAGGGACAGTGCGTGCGGGTCAGTTTGGCTGGGGCGGCTTCCTCCCAAATGGTAACGGAGGAGCGCGAAGCTGGGCTCAGCATGGTTGGCAACCATGCGTCGAGCGTATGGGTATAAGCCCGGTTAACTGCGAGACCTACAAGTCAAGCAGATGCGAAAGCAGGCCCAAATGATCCGATGGTTGAATGTGGAATTGCCATCGCTCAACGGACAAAAGGTACGCTAGGGATAACAGGCTGATCGGGACCAAGAGTTCACATCGACGTCCCGGTTTGGCACCTCGATGTCGGCTCATCGCATCCTGGGGCTGGAGAAGGTCCCAAGGGTCCGGCTGTTCGCCGGTTAAAGCGGTACGCGAGCTGGGTTCAGAACGTCGTGAGACAGTTCGGTCCTTATCCACTGTGGGCGGAGGAAACTTGAGGGGTTCATTCCTTAGTACGAGAGGACCGGGAATGACGCACTTCTGGTGTGGCAGTTGTCGTGTCAACGGCATCGCTGCGTAGCCACGTGCGGAAGGGATAAGCGCTGAAAGCATCTAAGTGCCAAGCCCATCCCAAGATATGGTTTCCCGGACGTAAGTCCCTAAAGACACCAGGCAGACTACCTGGTTGATAGGCTGGGCGTGCAAGCTCCGTGAGGGGTTGAGCGGACCAGTACTAATCAGTCGTGAGGCTTGATTGCTTCGTTATTCTTCAAATAGTCAAATATTTGAAAAAAGAAGCACACTCGTTTCGACGATTCAGACTCCTACATATGCAGTTTTCAGAGAACCAAGCAGACTTGTTCTCTTAAAATTTTTACGGTGGCCATAAAGCGGTGGCCCGACCCGATCCCATCCCGAACTCGGCCGTCAAACACCGCATTGCCGATGGTAGTGCTTGTATAGCTTGCGCGAGAGTAGGTAGCCGCCGAACCTTTCCTAAGCCGGACTCCTCTAGAGTCCGGCTTTTTTGTGTTCGTCTTTTTTGTAACTTCAACCAAACTTTGGTGGATGACCAAAGTCTTGCTACTGTTTTGGTTGACCTTCAAATGATACGTTCCGACGATCACTGGGATTCGATTCAGCTATGCCAACCTACGAATACGTTTGTCTGAAGTGCAAGGGTCAGTTCGACGTGACTCAGCGAATGAGCGACGCGCCGCTGACGCAGTGTCCCAAAGACAGTTGTCCTCAGAAAAAATGGGGAAAAGGAAAAGTTCAGCGAGGAGTGGGCGGAGGCGCAGGTCTAATCTTTAAAGGGTCCGGATTTTACATTACCGATTACCGTAGCGCTGGCTACAAATCTTCGGCCGCGAGTGATTCAAGTTCGGGAGCATCGGCGGCCAAGTCGACACCAGCTCCGGCGCCATCTCCGGCTCCGAAATCACCGTCCACCTGACCAAAGGTTTACGACCCGTTGAATTCATGAAGAGATTCTTCGGTGTCATTCCATTTCTCTGGCTTTTATTGGTAGGCCATTGGGATGCCGAGGCACAGGTGGGATCGATTTCTCGACGGGCTAAGAGCGTTCCGACTCGAAGTCGATCGGGACAATTTTTGGTTATAGGCGAAGTCTCTGGTTCCGATGACTGGACGCCAAATCCGATTCTGATTCCTTCAGGTTCTCAGCGCTCCGTCGCCTTAACCCCGTTACGTCCCTTAGATTCTCAGGGGGTTGCAACGCTCAGTCCCCCAGTGATTTCTGTCGCCTGCGAACGAATTAAAGCAGAAACACTCCGGATCCTGAAAATCGAGGATCGGTTCAACGGTTCAATCGTTGTTCGGGTTTTTCCTGTCGATAAGAGGCGCCTTCCGGCAAGGATTTTAGCCACCCAGTTTGCCGATGGATGGCGCTATACTCTGGCGATCCAGGATCGAGTGCATTGGACATTATTGGTCCGAACGACCGTCGAGGCCCTGCTCTTGGAGATCGCCAACCGCGGTAACGGGGGGCAATTGAATCCTATTCCGCTTTGGCTGTCCGAGGGGGTTACGACATTACTCATCGGGGAATCCAGTCGGGAATTGGTGCCGCAATTGAATCGTGAATTCAAAGATGCCAACCGTTCCATGGATCCTTTGGTATCCATCGCGGCCAAGACGGCGGGACGGTCTCCGTTGGGGTTTGATGCCTTGGCATTTCCTACGGATGTGATGGTTAGTGACACCAACCAATTTCAATTATTTCAGGGTTCTGCGGCGCTGTTCGTTCACCATCTCAGGTCAAAAGGCGTAGGCGCTGGTTCCTTGGGTGCGTTGGTTTTCGCCTTTAATCGTTCTTTAAACTGGCAGACCGCTCTCCTGAAGACTTATCCGACTGAGTTTCAAAGTTTGTTGGATGTCGAAAAGTGGTGGGCGATCACCTCCGTTGCTTTTTATGCCCAGAATGCTTCTCGGTCGATCACACCAGAGGCTGTCGATCGGCATCTGCGATCCATCCTCCAAGAGACGGTAGAAGTGGCGCGCGCCACAAACTCTCCGCTGGGCAGGCGCGTTCTCCGCCTCTCAGAAACAATTGAGCAATGGCCATTCGCTGCTCAATTGCCGGTACTTGAGCGGAAGAGAATTCAATTGCGGTATCTCGCTAATTTGGGATTTCGATATCTCTCACCTCAGGGAGGTGGCGGCACGGAGCCTGAAATGCGGGTTCGCTTCGAACAGGTCCGTCGCCTCCAAGAAATTCTCGATCCGTACCAACGTGAACGCAGTAGCACTGGCACATGGGCCCGACGGGGAGATGTGGATCCCCGAATTCGGGTCTTAGTTCAGGGTGCCGCCGAGCGGTTGCGCTCCTTGGAAGCCGAGATTCTCGGGGCACGTTGACGCCCGATGCAATGGACGGGTGGCCCGTGATTCTTGATAATTTTCCCGGTTCGAAGAGAGTCCGATCACCCTCCGTCGATTTTGATTTTTCATGGATCTTTTTTAAATCAGGTTTGATTGTTGAGACCAATTCCGGTCGGATTTGGTCCATGAGCACCTTCGGTTTCTGCGCCGCACTAGCTTTCGCGCTGGTGAGCCCGATTCTGGCCCAATCTCCAGCTGCATCTGGTTCTACTGCTTCGGTTTGGATGCCGCCGGAATCCTCGTTCAAGAAAGTAATTTTGGATGAGGATGCCCTGGTGGATGGGGTCCGAAAAGACACTATTGTTGATCCGATGGAATTGACGGTGGCACCCGATGGGCGCGTGTTCTGGGTTGAACGAGCGGGTGTGGTTAAGCTCTGGAAGCCCGACACCAAATCCACCGTGGTTGCTGCAAAGTTGGCAACGTTCACTGGCCTTGAAGACGGCGCGCTGGGCATCACTCTCGATCCAGGATTTTCAAAGAATCAATGGATTTACGTGAACCGCTCGCTACCCCAGACCACCACCAACTCTCAAGGAAAGGTCGGCATCATTCGGGTGGCTCGTTTCACCGTGAAAGGTGATCAATTAGATCTTGGTTCCGAGACTCCGATTATCGATGTCGAGACTCAACGGGAACAGTGCTGTCATGTCGGTGGATCGTTGACTTTCGACTCCGCGGGTAACCTCTACATGTCGATTGGTGACAACACCAACCCGTTCGATTCCGACGGATTTTCTCCGCACGATGAGCGCTTGGGACATTACCCTTGGGACGGACAGCGAACCGCTGCCAATGCAAATTCGTTGGTCGGCAAGGTGCTTCGAGTTAAACCGCGTCAGCAAGGCGGCTACGATATTCCTGAAGGCAACCTCTTCAAACCCGGTACCGCGGGCACTCGGCCTGAGATTTATGTGATGGGAAATCGGAATCCGTTCCGCGTCTCGGTGGACCGCAAGACCGGGTATCTTTACTGGGGCGAAGTTGGACCGGATTCAGGGCATGCCGATGCGAAGCGAGGATCCGCAGGTTTCGATGAGATTAATCAGGCTCGCAAACCGGGATTTTTCGGTTGGCCTATGTTCGTCGGAGACAACCGCGCGTACACGAAAGTGAATTTTGTCGATCGCCAGCGTGGGACCGATGCCCGTCAGGCCTTTGACCAAGTTCGTAAGAAGATCGAGGAAATGAAAAAGAAGGGTGAGACCAACAATCTTCCTGAATTGCCCTCGAAGCCGGAGGCCTGGGATCCGAAGGGAATGGTGTTTGACCCGGAACACCCCAAGAACACCTCTCCCAACAACACAGGCATCCAAGACCTGCCGCCGGCACAACCGGCCTTCATTTATTATCCGGCGTCCGCTTCAACCCGATTTCCGGCGGTCGGCTCTGGGGGGCGTACTGCCATGGCCGGACCGGTGTATTACTACGATCCTAAGAATGCCTCAGCGCATCGGTTGCCCAAAGAGTTTGATCACACCCTCTTCATTTACGAATGGTCCAGAAACTGGATCATTGCTGTGAAGTTGGATGAAAATAATAACATCGCCAAGACTGCCGACGGCAAGTGGATGATGGAGCGCTTCATGCCTGCGACAACCTTCAAGCGGCCCATGGATTTGGAATTGGGTGCCGATGGTTGTCTCTATCTCATCGAGTACGGCAAGGACTGGGGTAATAATTCGGACACGAAGATCGTTCGGATCGAGTATCACGGTTCGAGTGGTACCTAGGTCTGATGTCTTCAGCCCAGACCCATTCGTTCGACTTCATCGTTCTCGGGAGCGGTGTGGCCGGGCTGACCTACGCTCTTGAAGTGGCCCACCGAGGCACGGTGGCCATTATCACTAAGAAAAATCGCGCCGATTCCAATACAAACTGGGCACAAGGCGGGATCGCGTCGGTCACCAGTCGTGAAGACAGCTTCGAGTTGCATGTCCAAGACACGCTGGAGGCAGGATCGGGTTTGTGCCGTGAGTCCGTGGTGCGGACCATTGTTGAGGAAGGCCCTGAGCGTATTGCTGAGTTAATGCGGTTGGGGGCGCAATTCAGCGAGCGGGACATCCCGGGTGGAGGTGGGCGCCGCGAGTTAGATCTCACCAAAGAAGGAGGGCATTCTAAGCGTCGCATCTTGCACGCTGCCGATGCCACCGGACGTGAGATCGAGCGGGCCCTTCTCGCCGCAGTGGCCGCCAATCCGGCGATCACCGTGTTTGAAAACCACCTAGTGATCGACCTAATCACCACGGCCAAACTGGGGTTGACTGGCCCCAATCGGTGTATCGGAGTCTATGTGCTGAACAACCCCGAGGGACGGGTGGATGTGTTTCAGTCTCCCGCGGTGCTGCTGGCGACAGGGGGGTGCGGCAAAGTTTATCTCTACACGACCAACCCAGATATCGCTACTGGGGATGGTGTGGCGATGGCCTATCGAGCAGGGGTCCCCATCCTGAACATGGAGTTTATCCAGTTCCACCCCACCTGCCTGTTTCATCCGAAGGCCAAGTCCTTTCTGATCTCGGAAGCGGTTCGGGGCGAGGGAGGCCTCTTGCGGACCTCAGGAGGAGAGCGCTTCATGCAGCGCTATGACGCCCGATTGGAACTG
>Ga0209597_1000660_pt1 | contig 22654 bp, 15 predicted proteins | sample M_140625_MF_Meta_FD_187316 | JGI IMG/M metagenome (GOLD analysis project Ga0209597, IMG submission 187316) | Freshwater microbial communities from Lake Montjoie, Canada to study carbon cycling - M_140625_MF_MetaG (SPAdes) (version 2) | ecosystem: Environmental > Aquatic > Freshwater > Lake... | reverse complement strand
CAGACTTCGTCGAGGACTGCGACCGTCTCGAATGCCTTGCCCTCGAGCATTTCTAGCGACGCGCCGCCGCCGGTGGAGACGTGGCTCACCCTGTCGGCGTAGCCGAGCTGCTCAACAGCCGCAGCCGAGTCGCCGCCACCGATGATCGTCACGGCGCCCTTGGCCGTCGCCTCGGCCACCGCGTCGGCCACGGCCTTCGTGCCGGCATCGAACGGCGGCATCTCAAACACCCCCATCGGCCCATTCCAGACCACCGTGCCTGCGGAACGGATGATGTCGGCATAGATCCGCGCCGTTTCGGGGCCGATGTCGAGGCCCTCGAAGCCGTCGGGGATCTGGCCGGCCTTCACGACCTGCTTGTTCGCCGCCGCCGAGAAATCGTCGGCACAGTGTGTGTCGACCGGGAGCACGAGTTTTCCAGCGCCGCCGGCGATCAGCGACTTCGCGAGTTCGAGCTTGTCGGGCTCAACGAGCGACTTACCCGTCTTGCCTCCTTGCGCGAGCGAGAAGGTGTAGGCCATCGCCCCGCCGATCAGCACGTGGTCGCAGATCGAGAGCAGGTTGGTGATGACCGCGATTTTGTCCGACACTTTCTTGCCGCCGAGGATCGCCACGAAGGGCCGCTTGGGCGTGGCGATCGCGTCGGCGAGATACTGGATCTCCTTGTCGACGAGGAAGCCGACCACTGCTGGCTTGCCGAGGGCCTTCATCGCCACGGGCACCGCGTGCATGCTCGCCTCGGTGCGGTGGCAGGTGCCGAAGGCGTCGTTGACGTAGGCGTCGGCCAGGCCCGCGAGGCCGTTGACGTAGGCCGCGTCGTCCCCCTTCTTCTCCCCCTTGTTGAAGCGGACATTCTCCAGCACCAACACACCCCCGGCCGGCAGGGCCTTGGCCTTGGCGTGCGCGTCGGGGCCGCCGGTGTCGGAGGCGAGGGCCACGGGCCTGCCGAGCAGTTCGCCGAGCCGCTTGGCCACGGGCGCGAGCGAGAACTCAGCCTCGAAGCCTTTTCCGCCCGGTCGTCCGAGGTGCGACATCAGCACTGCCTTGCCGCCACGGTCAACGATCGACTTGATCGTCGGCAGCGCCATCCGAATTCGCCGGTCGTCCGTGATCGCGCCGGAGTCGTCCTGCGGCACGTTGAAGTCGACGCGGACGAGGATCGTCTTGCCGGCGGGGTCGAGGGCGGCGACGGACTTCTTGGCCATGGATCAAGGCTCCTTCGGGGGCTGGGAACGAACGAATCGCGGAGCGGTATTCGACACCGCGGCCCGCTGGACCGCAAGGCTGCAGGCTCTTTCCAACGCGCCGCTCAGGGCTGCCCGTGCCCCGTCGCCGGGCGTTCGCGTCGGGCGTCGTGCCCGACGCTCACTGCATGTCCGCCGCGCTTCGCCGGGCACCGATCCGCCGCAGGCGGATTGGTCGTGGCTGCGCTTGCTCCCATAGCCCGGCTCCCGGGGCACGGGCAGCCCCGAGCTCCTCTCGTAGCACAGGTTGTTAACCTGTGCCGTGATTTCCGCAGGTTGCCAACCTGCGGCTACTCAGGGCGGTCCCGTAGCACAAGGTTTTCAACCTGTGATGCACCACCGCCGACCGACCGTGAGGCCGCGGGCAGGTGCTCACTCACCTCAAGGCCGGTCGCGGGCGGGATCGACGTCTGGGTTCGGCGTCGGCAACTGGCCGCCGACGGCGGCCAGCCAGGTGTCGAGACGCCGCCGTAGGTCCGCGGCTTTCTCAGGTCGCTCCGTTGCAACGTCGGTGGTCTCACCGGGGTCGGCTGCAAGGTCGTAGAGTTCGTCGCGGTCGTCCTCGTAGAAGTGAACGAGCCGCCAGTTCCCAGCCCGGATTGCCGAATGGGGCGTGGCGCCGCCCGGATGGTAGTGCGGGTAGTGCCAGTGGAGCGCCTCGCGGGCGAGCGTGTCGCCGCGGAGCAGCGGGGCGAGGCTTCGGCCGTCGATCGGCTGACCCGGTTCGATCCCCGCCCTGGTGAGGTCGAGGATCGTCGCGGGGATGTCGGGCGTGATCACTGGCACGTCGCTCGTGCTGCCCGGCTTGGTGACTTCAGGCCACGACACGATGAACGGTACGCGGATGCCCCCTTCGTAGGCCGAGCCCTTGCCTGCGCGGAGCGGCAGCATGTCGGTGATCGACGCCTGGCCGCCGTTGTCGCTTGTGAAGAAGATCGCGGTGCGGTCGCGGATGCCGAGTCGATCGAGGGTGTCGAGGATTTTCCCCATCGCATCATCGACGCTCTCGACCATCGCCGCGTAGGTGGCGAGTTTTGCTGGGATGCCGGGCCGCTTCGCTGCGTAGCCAGCCGCCACCTCCGGCTTCGCTTGAAGCGGCGTGTGCACGCCGTGGTGCGGAAGGTAGAGGAAGAACGGCCGGTCGCGGTGGGACTCGATGAAGGCGACGGCCTCAGCGGCTTCGCGGTCAGTGAGGTACTCCCCCTCGGGGCCGTCTGAAAGCGTGGAAATCCGGTACGGCGAGAAGTAGCTCGGAGGCTGACCTTTGGCGGTGCCGCCCAGGTTCACATCGAATCCCTGATCTTCTGGGGAATGCTCGTTGCCTCCAAGGTGCCACTTGCCGATCGACGCGGTTGCGTAGCCCTTGGCCTTCAGCCGCTCAGCGACCGTCACCACCTCGAGCGGCAGGTGCTTGGTCCAGTCAGGGGGCTGCAGCTTGGCGTGCGGCCGGTGGTGTCCGGCGATCCAGTCGGTGAGGTGCAGCCGTGCCGGATATTGGCCGGTCATCATTGCCGCTCGGGTCGGCGAGCAGACGGTGCAGGCGGAGTACGCGGTCGTGAACCGCATGCCCGAGGCCGCCAGCCGGTCGATCTGCGGTGTCTCGTAGAACTCGCTCCCCTGGCAGGAAAGGTCCTTCCAGCCCATGTCGTCGACGAGCACGACGATCACGTTTGGGTTTGGATCGACCGCCCCCGCATCCGCGGCCGCGAGGGCCAGCAGGAGCGCCGCCGCCAGCGATCGTATGCCGGCCATAGTGGAGCGTCTCCGGGGTGAACTCAGGGCTGATGCAGCGGGCCGTCGTTGCCCGCATACTGTCTCAATCTCGTCCCTGGACGGGTTGCCGACAAGGCTGTCGGCCGTGGTGTCGCGCTGGGGTCCAAGACATGGGAATCGGGAGAGGGATCGCGGCGGCGCTCGCAGCCCTGGTGACGACTGGGATCGTGACCGCGGCCGGCGGTGACCAGCCGACCCGCCCCAACGTGGTCCTGATCGTCGCCGACGATCAGCACTGGCACGACTACGGCTTCATGGGCCATGAGCACCTGCGGACGCCGAACCTCGACCGACTGGCCCGGGAGAGCCTCGTTTTTCCGCGGGGCTACGTGACGAGCAGCCTCTGCTGCCCGAGCCTGGCGTCGATCATCACGGGCCGTTATCCGCACGAACACAGGATCGTCGGCAATGATCCGCCCGACACGCCGGGCAGCCCTCGGCAGAGCCCACAGGGCACCAAGGCGTTCATCGCCGGTCGCGAGCGGATGAACCGCCACCTCGACGAGTGGCCCACGCTGCCGCGACTGCTCGCCCCTGCCGGCTACAAAAGCCTCCAGACCGGTAAGTGGTGGCAAGGGGACTTTTCCCGCGGCGGCTTCGACGAGGGGATGACGAAGGGTGAGCGGCACGGTGACGAGGGGCTCGCCATCGGCCGTGGCACCATGCAACCGATCTATGACTTCGTCGGCCGCTGCCGCACCGCCGGCACGCCATTCTTCGTCTGGTACGCCCCGATGCTGCCCCACGATCCGCACGATCCACCGCAGGAACTCGTCGATCACTACTCGTCGAAGACCGACAGCGTCCACGTCGCTCGCTACTGGGGCAACGTCGAGCGGTTCGATCGCACTGTCGGCGACCTGCTCGACCATCTCGACCGCGAAGGGCTCTCCCGTGACACGCTCGTGGTGTATGTCACCGACAACGGCTGGATCCAGGATCCCCAGTCGAAGCGGTTTGCCCCGCGGTCGAAGCTCTCCCCCTACGATGGCGGCCTGCGGACGCCGATCATGTTCCGCCGGCCGGGCACGATTGCTCCGCGAACGAGCCAGGCCCTTGCCAGCACCATCGACATCGCCCCGACGGTGCTCGAGGCATGCGGGGTCGAGTCGCCGGTCGGGCTGCCGGGAGTAAACCTGCTGGACGAGGTGGCGACCGCAGCCCGCACGGAGGTGTTTGGTGAGTGTTACACGCACACCATCGTCGACCTCGACGATCCGACGACGAGCCTGCTCTGGCGGTGGATGGTGCAGGATCGCTGGAAGCTGATCGTGCCGGCACCGCCGGCTCCCGGAAAGCAGTTTCCTGCGTGGCAGGGGCGGCACGTCGACGATGCGTCGCGGGGAAACTACGAACGGGGTGAGCCGGAACTCTTTGACATCATCGCTGATCCAGACGAGCGAACGAACGTCGCCGGCGAGCACCCCGACATCGTGGCGCGGTTGCGGGCCGACCTCGACCGCTGGTGGGATCCGGCCGTGCCGAAGCCCGAACCGGTATCGACGTCGGCCGTGCCACGAAAGCCGAACCTTCTCGTGTTTCTGGCCGACGATCTCGGCGCCCGGGATCTCGGCTGCACAGGAAGCACGTTCTACCGTACGCCTGCGATTGACGCCCTCGCTGCCGCCGGGATGACGTTCACGCAGGCCTATGCTGCCGCACCCGTCTGCTCGCCGACCCGCGCAGCCCTAATAACGGGAAAGTTCCCGGCTCGCGTCGGGATCACGAACTACATCGGCGGCGAACGGCGCGGATCGCTGCTCCCGGCCGAATACCTCCGGGGACTGCCTGCTGATGAGACTACGGTCGCGGAGCGGCTCAAGGCGGCAGGCTACACCACCGGGGTCTTTGGCAAATGGCACCTCGGGCCGCCGGCGGACGTGCCGTCGCACGGGTTCGAGGCCTCCGGCTCGATCGACGTCAATCCAGCGCAGGGTCCCGATGACGATCCGCACCACGCCCGCGCGATTGCCCGGCAGGCAACGGCGTTCATCGCTGCCAACCGTGGTCGTCCCTTTTTCTGCTACCTACCGCTGCACTCCGTGCACGTTCCGCTGCGGTCGACCGCCGAACTTGTCGCCGAGGAGCAGCGCCGCGCCGCGGCGCTGCCGGGTGCAGATCCCCGGGAGGTTCCCGAAGGCGACCGGACGGCTCGGGCGGTGCAGGATCACCCCGTCTATGCCGCCATGATCGACGAGATGGACGAGGCGGTATCAACCGTGCTCGTCGCCCTCGAGGAACAGGATCTCGTCGACAACACGCTCGTGGTATTCACGAGCGACAACGGCGGCCTGTCGACGGCTGAGGGTGCGCCGACGTCGAACCTCCCGCTTCGCGCCGGTAAGGGCTATCTCTACGAAGGGGGCATCCGCGTGCCACTCCTCATCCGCTGGCCCAGCACCGTGAAGCCGGGTTTGCGGTGCGAGGTGCCGGTGACCACGCTTGACATCGCTGCCACGCTCGTCGATCTCGGGGGTTGCCCGCCGCCGGCCGGCGAGATACTCGACGGCACGAGCCTGCGACCACTGCTTTCGGGGACCGGGGCGATTCCCGCCCGCGACCTCGTCTGGCACTACCCGCACTATTCCAATCAAGGGGGGCGGCCCGCGGCGGCGCTGCTCGCCGGCGACTCACCGGACGGCCGTCGCGAGAAGATCGTCGAGCACCTCGAGGGCGGCCGGGTGGAACTCTTCGACCTTGCCGCCGACGAGGGGGAACAGCGGGATCTCGCGGCCGAACGTCCGGAGCGCGCCGCCGAACTGCGGTCTCGACTCGAGGCCTGGCGGCGGGAGGTTGGCGCCGCCATGCCCACACCCAATCCCGATCCGGTGGATCCCTTTGGTCCTGACGGCCTGCCGCCGAAGCGGAAGCCCGCGGCGGCAGGCGGGTAGACTAGCCCTCGCAACCAAGTGGATGAGGAGGCATGTCGATGCGGCGATCGAGCGGACGGGCAGGAGTCGTGGGACTGATGATGGCGACGACCGTCACGGCCGTCGCCGACAACTGGCCCAATTGGCGCGGGCCCGCGCTCGACGGCGCGGCAGCGGGCGGTGGCTACGTGTCGGAGTGGGGCCCTGAGCAGCACGTGCTCTGGAAGGTGCCGCTGCCCGGGCTCGGCGCCAGCACGCCGGCGGTTTGGGGCGAGCGGCTCATCGTCACCTGCACCATCGACGACAGAGACGCCGTGATCTGCCTCGATCGCGCCGGTAAGGAGTTGTGGCGAAAGACGCTTGGCGAGGCCCGCGCCGGCAAGCACAAGAAGGCAACTGGTGCGAACTCTTCGCCCGTCACCGACGGTGAGCTCGTGTGGGTCTACTTCAAGAGCGGCGAACTCGCCTGCCTCGACCTGGCGACCGGCGCGGAGCGGTGGCGGACGAACCTCCAGCAGCGGTTCGGCGAAGACACGCTCTGGTGGGATCTCGGTACCTCACCCGTGCTCACGAGTAACGCCGTCGTCATCGCCGTGATGCAGACGGGGCCCTCCTATCTCGCCGCCTTCGATCGTACGACGGGCGAACTGCGGTGGAAGCACGACCGTGACGTGCCCGCGCCCGAGGAGGCGGCCCAGAGCTACTCGACGCCGCTCGTTGCTGCCGGCGACCCCGCGAAGGGTGAGCCAGCCGAGGTGCTCTTTGTGCTTGGCGCCGATCACGTCACGGCCCACGATGCGGCGAACGGCAGGGAACTCTGGCGGGTTGGCGGGCTCAATCCCGAGGCCAACGGCTTCTTCCGCTCGATCGCCTCGCCGGTGCTCGCCGACGATCTCGTGATCGCGCCGTATGCCCGTGGTGACACCATCACGGCGATCCGCCGTGGCGGATCGGGTGACGTCACGCAGAGCCACGTGGTCTGGGTCCGCAAAGACGTCGGCGCCGATGTGCCGACGCCCGCGGTCAAAGACGGCCGGATCGTCGTCTGCGGCGACAAGGGAATCGTCGAGGGGCTCGACGCTGCCACGGGCAAGACGACCTGGCGGAGGGAACTCCCCAAGAACCGCAGTGCCTACAGCGCGTCGCCGGTGCTCGTGGATGGCCGCGTGCTCGTGGTCCGTGAGGATGGTGCGGCGAGCGTGTTGGGCTGGCCTGAGCCGGGTGCTGGGGAGAAGTCGGCGGACCACGAGCGAATCCCCGAGGTCGTCGGCGGCGGCAGCGTGGAGGAGATGACGGTGGCGACGCCCGTGTGCGTCGATGGGCGGATGTTCCTGAGGACGCACGATTCCCTGTTCTGCATTGGAGAGAAGTGATGCGTGGACTGCATTGGTTTCTGACGGCGGTCTCGATGGCTGTCGTGGCGGTGCTCAGCGGGGCTGTGGCTCGCGCCGAGAATGACAAGCCAGCTCGGCTGCTGGTGGTGAGCGTCACCACCGGATTCCGGCATGCGTCGATCGGCACGGCCGAGCCTGTGCTCGAGGAACTTGGCCGCTCGACCGGCCTCTTTCATTGCGATTTCCTGCGGATGCCACCGGGCCGGCCGCCGCAGCCGAAGGCCCCGAGCCGCGGCCAGGACGTGTCTGATGACGACTGGCGGAAGCAGGAGGCCGCATTTCAGGCCGAGCAGGAGAAGGTTCGTCGTGAAGACGAAGCCTGGCAGGCGGACCTCAAGGAGCAGTTCGCCAAGGTGTTTTCTGCGGAGTCCCTCCGTGACTTCGACGGCGTGATCTTCCTGAGCACAACCGGCGAGTTGCCCGTGCCCGACCTCACGGCCTTTCTCGATTGGATCAAGTCGGGCAAGGCGTTCATCGGCTTTCACGCCGCCACCGACACGTTCAAGAGTTCCGACGCCTACTGCGAGATGATCGGCGGCCACTTCGCCGGCCATCCCTGGGGCTCCGGCGGCGAGCACGCCTTCGTGGTGCACGAGCCCGGTCACCGCGTGGCGGCGATGTTTCCGGAGCGGTTCCGCTGCCAGGACGAGATCTACCAGTACGACATGCGGTACAAGCCGGAGAACCTCCGCGTGCTCGTGAGCCTCGACATGCAGGCGAGCACCCCAAAGGAGCCGTGGCACGTGCCGGTGTCGTGGGTCCGCGACTATGGGCACGGCCGTGTGTTCTCGACGAACTTTGGCCACAACGATGCAACCTGGAAGGATCCGATGTTCCAGAAGCACATGGTCGAGGGCATCGCCTGGGCGCTCGGCCGCTTCGACGCCCCGGCCGCACCGAATCCCGACGTGCAGGCGGCGGAGTATCTGCGCAGCGTGATCGCGGCGGCCGCAGCCGCCGGTGGCATGGATGCCGATGCCCTGAGGGCCAAGGCCGATGCGAAGGTGGCGAAGGACGCGTCATGGGCGACCAGCCTGCGGCCGATGCTTCTCGAACTGCGAGGCATGAAGCCCGAGGACCGCTCGGCGGCCTACGCGAAGGTGGTCGCCGAGATCGAGAAGCCGTAGCGGAACGGACTACGGCATCGAGCCCAGGTCGAACCACCGGAAGGAGCACGACATGCGAGGCCAGTGGTCAGCCGCCATCGCCGCCCTGGTTGCCGCCACGGCGGGGATGGGTTCGGCGCCGGCTGCCCCGCCCAACGTGGTCGTGATCCTCGCCGATGACCTCGGCTTCTCGGATCTTGGCTGCCAGGGGGGCGAGATCGCCACACCGAACCTCGATCGGCTCGCGTCGGGAGGGCTCCGCTACACGAACGCCTACAACACGGCCCGTTGCTGGCCCACTCGCGCGGCACTGCTGACGGGCTACTACGCGCAGGCCATCCGCCGCGATGCGCTGCCGGGAGGCGATGGTGGCGTGAAGGCAGCGCGGCCCGCCTGGGCTCGGCTTCTCCCCGCTCTGCTCGCGCCGGCCGGCTACCGCGCGTACCACTCTGGAAAATGGCACGTCGACGGCGATCCGCTCGCCCAGGGATTTCATCGGTCGCTCGACATCAGCGCCATCGGCCAGAGCAACTACTTCGATCCCGCGGGAGCGGCGGGCATGCCAGCCGCGAGCCGAGCGGACGACTTCTATGCCACGACGGCGATCGGCGACCATGCCGTCGCCTGTCTTGCCGAGCACTCGCGGAATCACTCAGGAACACCCTTTTTCCACTATGTGGCCTTCACTGCTCCCCACTTTCCGCTTCAGGCGCCGCCCGATCTGATCGCGAAGAATCGCGACCGCTACGGCCCCGGCTGGGATGAACTGCGGCAGGCCCGCGTGGCGCGGCTGAAGGATCTCGGCATCGTCACGACGCCGCCAGCCGCGATCGAACGGGATGTGGGCCCTCCCTACTCGTTCTCCGACGCCTTGAAGGCGCTCGGACCCGGCGAGGTCGGTCGGCCCCTGCCGTGGGAGACGCTCGCGCCCGAGCAGCGTGAGTTTCAGGCCACCAAGATGGTGATCCACGCGGCGATGGTGGAAGGGATGGATCGCGAAGTCGGCCGGATCGTCGCCCAGCTCGAATCGATGCGGGTGATCGACGACACGCTGATCCTGTTCCTCAGCGACAACGGTGCCTCGGCCGAGATCATGGTCCGCGGCGAGGGGCACGACCGATCGGCCCCGCCCGGGTCGCGGAAGACCTTTCTGTGCCTCGGACCGGGCTGGTCGAGCTGCTGCAACGCACCGTTCCGGCGGCACAAGACCTGGGTCCACGAGGGAGGCATCGCCACGCCCTGGATCGCCCACTGGCCCCGCGGGATTTCAGCTCGGGGAGAGCTCCGCACGCAACCCGTTCACGTCGTGGATCTCGTGCCCACGGTGTTGGATCTTGCGGGCGTGGGATTCCCGAACGAACACGACGGCAGCACCGCGCCGCCGCCGCACGGCCGCAGCTTTGCCAGCTCGCTCGCGGATGCCTCGGCACCGCCGGCCCACGATTCCCTCTGGTGGTGCCACGAGGGCAACCGGGCGGTTCGCGTGGGCGACATGAAGCTCGTGGCGACGAAGCAGGGGCCATGGGAGCTCTTCGACCTCGCGGCCGACCGCTGCGAGACGTGCAACCTCGCCGCGTCCGAGCCGGGGAAGGTCGCGGCGCTCGAGGCCGAGTGGAACAGGATCGCCGACGAGTGCCGCGAGTGCGTCGCGACGGTTTCGGCACCGGCGAAGCAACGTTCGGGAAAGGCCTTACGACGGCCCGGCGGAGAACCCGTTCAAGGTGGCCTGTTGCCACCAGCAGGAAGAGACTGAGACGAAGGAGCCCGTCAAAGAGAACCCGCGGGCAGCGTCACAGCGAATTGTGGCGGAAGTTGCCGCGATCAGCGGGTATCCTTGCGGCCGTCGCCCGCATGGGCCACGAACGGAATCTGACGAAGGGGGAGCCATGGCGCCCGATCACAATCCTCGACAGTCTGGTGACGGCACGGCGGCCAGCCCGGTGGGACTCGCCCTGTTTTGGGTCTACGTGGTCCTCTACGGCGGCTTCATGGCGCTGGTGCTCGTGCGGCCCGACCTTCTCTCACTGCGGCCTTTTGGCGGCGTGAACCTCGCGATCGTCTCCGGCATGGGGCTGATCGCCGCCGCCTTCGGGCTGTCGGTCGTCTACATGATCCTCAGAGTAGGACGCTGAGGGAGCCGCCACAATGATCCACCAGACCTCGCTCATCGCCGTCGCCATCTTCGCCGCCTTCGTGCTTGGCGTGCTCGCACTCTCGTTCTGGTTGGGACGCAAGGGGCAGTCGGCCAGCGGCTACTACGCCGCCCACGGTCAGATCCACTGGTTCGTCAACGGGATCGCCTTCGCCGGCGACTACCTCTCCGCCGCGTCGTTTCTCGGCATCTGCGGGATGATCGCGTTCTCGGGCTACGACGGCTTTCTCTACTCCATTGGCTTCCTGGCCGGCTGGATCGTGGCGCTGTTTGTGATCGCCGAGCCGATCAAGGCCCTCGGCAAGTTCACGTTTGCCGACGCCCTCGACAGCCGGTTCAACAGCCGCGGCATCAAGCTCGCCGTGGCGATCTCGACGCTGGTGGTCAGCATCTTCTACCTGATCCCGCAGATGGTTGGCGCCGGCTCACTCATCAAGCCGCTGCTCGGCCTGCCGCACGAGGCGGGCGTGATCCTCGTGGGTGTGACGGTCACGCTGATCGTGGTCACAGCGGGAATGGTCTCGACGACTTGGGTGCAGTTCATCAAGGGGTCGCTGCTCGTCTTCTTCTGCGGCGTGCTCACGGTGCTGATCCTGGGGCGTGGATTGGTCGTCAACGCCGGTCGCTCCGGTGAAGAGAACCTCGCCCCGCAGGTGAAGACGGTACAGCCCGACGGCGCCGTGCTCGTGGACGGTGCGCCACAGTCGAAGGACCACGACCTGCGGCCGGTGGGCACGATCCTCAGGCTGCCGGAGCGATTCGGCGATGCGCGGACAACCGGTCCACTCGGGCCGCTTGCCTACCTCTCGGCGCTCGAGGATTCGACGATCGTCACGTGGTCTGCAAAGAAACACGTGGATGCTGATGGATTACACACCACGTATTCTCCCGTCGAGAAGCAGGGCTCAGACCTGCTCAAGCCCGGCGGATACTTCAAGGGTCTCACCACGGGAAAACTCGCCGACCGACTCGACTTTGCGAGCCTGATGCTGGCCCTGTTCTGCGGCACCGCGTCGCTGCCGCACATCCTGATCCGCTACTACACCGTCAAGGACGCCGCTGCGGCAAGGAAGAGCACCGTGGTGGGCATCGCCGCCATCGGTGTATTCTACGTGCTCACGCTGTTCCTCGGCCTCGGCGCGATGACCTCTGGTGCCCTCGACCCCACCGACACCAACATGGCGGCCCCGCTCCTGGCGAAGAGCTTCAGTAACACGCTCTTCGCCGTGATCTCGGCGATCGCGTTCACGACCGTCCTCGGCACCGTCAGCGGGCTGATCATGGCCGGCAGCGGGGCGGTGGCTCACGACCTCGTGGAGAACGTGTTGGGCGTGCGGATGAACGACCACGAGAAGATCCGCGTGGGCAAGCTGGCGGCCGTCGGTCTCGGGATCGTGGCGATGGTGCTCGGGATCGTATTCCGCAACTTCAACGTGAGCTTCCTGGTGGGCTGGGCGTTCAACATCGCGGCCAGCGCCAACCTGCCGGCCCTCGTGATGCTGCTCTTCTGGCCGCGGACGACGCGGCAGGGGATCATCGCAGCCGTCACGGTGGGTATGCTGGCGTCGCTGGCATGGATTCTCCTGTCGGCCGACACCTTCGAAAAGGTCTACGGAATCTCGCGCGATCTGGCCCTCACCCCGTTCAGCCAGCCGGGGCTGGTGACGATCCCGCTCGGCTTCCTCGTCCTCATTGTGGTCTCGCTGCTCACTCCACCGCCCGTCACCCCCTCTGTCTCCCGCCGTTAGTCGCCGATGCCCCGCAAGAAGCCTGCCCCACCGCGCCGCGAGGTGATCGCCTGCACCGCCGCCCACCTCCCGGCGATCCAGTCGATCTACAACGACGCGATCCTCAACTCGACGTCACTCTACGAATACGCCCCGCGTACCGAGGCGGTGATGCGAGAGTGGTTTGCCGACCGAGAGCGGGCTGATGTGCCCGTGCTTGGCATCGAGTGGGAGCCGGGCGTGCTTGCTGGCTTTGCCACCTGGGGCCCGTTTCGACCCCGGGCGGCGTACAAATACTCCATCGAGCATTCGGTCTACGTCGACGAGCAGTATCGTGGTGAGGGCGTTGGGCGGCAGCTTCTTCAGGCGCTGATCGTTGCCGCGAAGAAGCGAGACATCCACATGATCATCGCCGGCATCGATGCGACGAACGTGGCGAGCGTGGCCCTGCACAGTTCGCTCGGCTTCCGCTGCTGCGGCACGGTCCGAGAGGCCGGCTTCAAGTTCGGCCGCTGGCTCGACCTCGAATTCTGGCAACTCCTCCTGCCGACCCCAGCGAACCCCACGGACGGGTGATACCGGTCCGGGTGACGAGCTGTGCGTCGGCTTCGGGTTAAGGGCGTCTCGCGCGGCTCGGGGCTACCCCACGCCCCGTCCCGCAGCCGGGTTTGGCGCGTTGGGACGGAGCAGCACGCATCAGAACCGCAGAAAACCGTAGTCGAATCTGTTGCGCAGAACGGTATCACGCGGTCTTCAGCCGCGGTATTCTCTCCGCATGCTCACACTCCCACGATTCACCTTCGGCGTCGGTGACCGGTTCGCGCACCAGGCCGAGGCACAGCTGGCCGCCTTCGAGCGGCTCGCCGCGGACGGCGTCATCGTTTCGCCGATCTGGAACAAATCGAACCGCGAACACTCCTTCATTGGTAGCGAGCCGGCGAGCGTTCGGGATGCGGCGAGTGCGGCAGTCGCGGCGCGGAAGTGGCCGCATCCGTGGTTCGTCGATGCCGACCATATCCGCCTCGAGACGGTTGACAGGTTCCTCGACTCGAGTGATTTTTTTACGATCGACGTTGCCGACTCGATCGGCAAGCCGGCGAGTGAGGCCGACGTCGCCGCATTTCTCTCCCGACACCCTGAGCTGCGCGCGCCGCTCACGATCCCAGGCATCGCCGCCCCGGTGCCGCTCTCGGCACAGACGTCTGGCACGGTGGCTCAGAGTTACCTGCTGGCGTGCCGCGAGGCCGGCGAGATCTTCAGGCACATCCGCGCGAAGCGTGGCGACGGCGTGGCGATCGAGGTGAGCATGGACGAGACAGACGCCGCGCAGACGCCACCGGAACTCCTCGTGATCCTCGCCCTGCTCGCCGACGAGGGAGTGCCGCTCCAGACGATCGCTCCCAAGTTCACCGGCCGGTTCAACAAGGGGGTGGACTACGTCGGCGATCTCGCCGGATTCGAGAAGGAGTTTTCTGACGACGTGGCGGTGCTCGCCTATGCGGCCGAACGCTATGGCCTGCCGAGGAACCTCAAGCTCTCCGTGCACAGCGGCAGCGACAAGTTCTCGCTCTACCCCATCATTCGCCGGATCGTGGAGCGGACTGGTGCGGGGCTGCATCTCAAGACGGCTGGCACGACCTGGCTGGAGGAGATGATCGGCTTGGCTGAGGCTGGCGGTGATGGCCTGGCGCTCGCCAAGGAGATCTATGCCTATGCCTACGACCATGTCGATGAGTTCTGCGCCCCCTACGCCACGGTGATCGACATCGACCGGGCAAAACTGCCCGCCCCGGCGGAGGTGGCTTCGTGGAGCGGTTCTCAGCTGGCGGCCGCCCTGCGGCATGTGCCCGCAAACCCTGCCTTCAATCCGCACATGCGGCAACTCGTCCACGTGTCGTTCAAGGTGGCTGCCAAGCAGGGAAAGCGATACCTCGACCTGCTCGTCGCCAACCGCGACGTCGTGGCGAAACAGGTCACCGAGAACATCTACGACCGGCACCTACGGCCGCTGTTCGCGTCCACAGGGGCCCGGGCGTGAAGTCGGCGATCACGATCTGCCTGGTGCCGGAAGCGCGGCGCGGGCCGTTCGTGTTCCACGACGGCCTGGCGGCGGGATGCCGGATGGCCGCCGAGCATGGCTTCGACGGCGTCGAGATCTTTCCTGCCGATGCCGACGAGGCGGCGGCCTCGGTCGTGCGACCACTGCTGGAGGCCCATCACTTGAGCCTCGCGGCCGTCGGCACGGGGGCCGGCTGGGTGAAGCACGGCCTCTCGCTCTGTCACGCCAATGGAGACGTACGACTACGGGCGCGGGCCTTCATCGCCTCGATCGTCGATGCGGCCGGCGTGCTCGGGGCTCCGGCGATCATCGGGTCGATGCAGGGCCGAACAAGTGGCGACGTCTCCCGGGAGTCGGCCCTTTCGATGCTGGCCGACGCCCTGGGCGAACTCGGAGCCCGCGCCGCCCGCCACGGCCAGTCTCTCCTCTATGAGCCGCTCAACCGCTACGAGACCGATCTCTTCAATCGTCAGGCGGAGGCGGCGACGTTCCTTGAAGCCAACGGCCTCGACGCGATAACAATCCTCTGCGATCTGTTTCACATGAATATCGAAGAGGAGACCGTCGCCGGGGCGCTCGTGGCCTGCGGGCCACGGCTGGGCCACGTTCACTGGGCCGACTCCAACCGCCGTGCGATGGGGTTTGGGCACACCGATGCCGGGCACGTCGTGGCGGCTTTGAGGGCGATCCAGTATGAAGGCTGGCTATCGGCCGAGGTGTTTCCCCTGCCGACGGCCTCGGAGGCGGCGGCCAGGACGATCGCGAGCCTCAGGCGGCACCTCACGGCCTGACCCAGCGGAGACCCTTTGATGCTCAACGGCCCCCTGCTCCACCCGGACATCCTCCGTGTCCTTGCCCGATCGGGCCACCACTCGAAGGTGTTGATCGCCGACGGCAACTATCCCGCCCTCAACAAGCGGGGCCCGCGGGCTGAGCTCGTGTCGCTCCAGCTTGTGCCCGGTCTGCCGACGGTGGCACAGGTCTTCGAGGCGGTGCTCGCGGCCGTGCAGATCGACGAGGTGTTCACGATGGGCGTCGATCGGGCCGATTCCTACGCCGCCGCGACCCCCGGAGATCCGCCGGTCTGGGCGGGGTACCGCCGGATCCTTGCCGCGGCGAAGTCGCCCTGCGAACTCGCCCCGATCGTGAAGTGGGATTTCTACGCGGCCGTCGCGTCGGACGACCATGTGCTCACCATTCAGACGGCCGACACTCAGCCGTGGGCGAATCTCCTGCTCTCCGTCGGCTGCCGCACGTTTTCGTGAGAGGACCGACATGAAGACCAGATCACTTGGCAAGACCGGTCTGCAGGTGCCGATCCTGTCCTTCGGGGCGAGTTCACTCGGCCAGGAGTTTCGCTCGGTCACGCTCGACGAGGCGCTCGGCAGCGTGAAGGCCGCCCTCGACTGTGGCCTGAATCTGATCGACACGAGCCCCTTTTATGGCCGTGGCATGAGCGAGGTGCTGCTCGGCGTGGCTCTCAAGTCGATCCCGCGGGACGACTACTTGCTCTGCACGAAGCTGGGCCGCTACGACCTCAGTCACTTCGACTTCTCGGCGAAGCGGGTGGCCGAGAGCGTGGACGTGTCACTCCACCGGCTCGGCATCGACCATCTCGACATCATTCTCTGCCACGACATCGAGTTCATGCCGATGCAGCAGATCGTGGATGAGACGCTGCCCGCGCTGCGGAAGGCTCGCGAACAGGGCAAGACCCGGTTTGTCGGTTTCAGTGGGTATCCGCAGAAGATCTTTCGGTTCATCTGCGATCAGGCCGAAGTCGACTGCGTGCTCAACTACAACCAGTACACGCTTCAGAACACACGATTTGCCGACGAGACGATTGCGTATCTTGAGGCGAAGGGGATCGGTGTCATGAACGCCGGGCCCTTCAGCGCTCGACTGCTCACCGACGCCCCCCTGCCCCACTGGCTCAAGGAGCCGGAGGAGGTGAAGGAGGCGGCGCGGAGGGCAGCCGACCTCTGCCGGGCCCGTGGGTCATCGATCGCGAAGCTCGCCCTGCAGTTCTCGATTGCCAACCCCGGCATCGCCACGACTGTGGCGGGCAGTGCCAACCCGGCGAACGTCCGCGAGTGGGCCAGGTGGGCGGCGGAACCGCTGGATGAGGAACTCGTCCGCGACGTGCAGGCGATCTTCGCCCCGGTGAAGAACATCGGCCACGTCGAAGGTCTCCCGGAAAACAACTAAACGCGATGCGCATCGACGCTCACCAACACTTCTGGAACTACTCGGCCGCCGAATACCCGTGGATCGGCACCGGTCTGGAGCGGCTGGCGCGAGACTATCTGCCGTCCGACCTGGAGCCGCTCCTTGCCGCAGAGCAGATCGACGGCTCGGTGGCGGTGCAGGCGCGGCAGAGCGTCGAGGAAAGCCTTTGGCTGCTGGCGTTGGCCAAGGCACACCCGCTCGTGAAGGGCGTGGTCGGCTGGGTCGATCTGCGGAGCGACCGCGTCGGGGACGACCTTCACGCGCTGGCGGCGAATCCGAAGTTCGTCGGCGTGCGGCACGTCGTCCAGGATGAGCCTGATCCCCGCTTCGTGCTCGGGAGTGATTTCGGGCGGGGAGTTCGGCAGCTCCGCCAGCACGGGCTGACCTACGACCTGCTGCTCTATCCAACCCAGCTGCCGGCTGCGATCGAACTCGTGGAGCTGCTCCCGGAGCAGCCGTTCGTGGTCGACCATCTGGCGAAGCCGCGGATCGTGGCGGGCGAGATCGACGGCTGGGAGCGTGATATTCGTGCGATCGCCCGGCACGATAACGTCTGCTGCAAGGTGTCGGGCATGGTGACCGAGGCGGTGCGGCGGGGCTGGAAGCGCGACGACTTCACGCCCTACCTTGATGTGGTTCTCGAATCCTTCGGGCCGGACCGGCTGATGTTTGGCAGCGACTGGCCGGTCTGCTTGCTTGCCGGAGAATACGCCGACGTGGCCGCCATTCCGCGAGACTACTTCTCAAGGCTTTCGGCCACGGAGCAGCGGATGATCTGGGGCGACACGGCGGCGGCGTTCTACGGATTGAAGTGACACGGGGCCGCGGCACTCGCGGCGAAGGAGACACCATGCAGGCCCTGCTTCTCGAACGCCCGCAGGCGTTTCGGTTCATCGACGTTCCTGAGCCGCCAGCGCCGGGCCCCGGCGAGGCGGTGGTCCGCGTCCACGCCGTGGGCATCTGCGGCACCGACTACGGGGGCTTCCTGGGGAAGATGCCGTTTTTCAGTTATCCGCGGATCCCGGGGCACGAACTCGGCGTGGAGGTGGTGGCCGTCGGCGCGGGCGTGACGCACGTGAAGGCCGGTGACCGCTGCTGCGTCGAGCCCTACATCAACTGCCAGACGTGCCACTCGTGCGTCCGTGGCCTCACCAACTGCTGCGCGCACCATCAGACGCTTGGCGTGCACTGCGACGGCGGCCTGCGGCCGCTGTTCACCGTACCGGCCCGCAAGCTCCATCCGTCGCCGCGGCTCACGGCCGAGCAGAACGCGCTGGTGGAGACGTTGGCAATCGGCTGCCACGCGATCGACCGTGCGGCTCCGAAGCGCGGGGAGACGGTGCTCATCATCGGTGCCGGGCCCATCGGCCTCTCGGCGCTCGAGTTTGCCAAGGTGGCCGGGACACGGGTGATCGTGATGGACATGGCCCAGTCGCGGCTCGACTTCGTCCGCGCGTCGATGGGCGTATCTGACACGGTGCTGGCCACGGGCACGTCCGCCGATATCGACGCCGTGAATCATCTCACGGACGGCCGGATGTGCGAGGTCGTGGTGGATGCCACCGGCAGCGCGGTGAGCATGGGGGCGGCGCTGGCCCTGTGCAGCTTCGGCGGCCGGCTCGTCTACGTGGGCATCACCCAGGGGGAGGTGACGTTCCCTCATGCCCCGGTGATGCATCGTCGGGAACTTACGATTCTGGCCAGCCGGAATGCCCATTCGCGGGATTTTGCACGGATCATAGGGCTGATCGAGGATGGTACGATCGAGACCCGTCCCTGGATCACCCACCGTCTCTCGTTCGCAGAGTTGCCCGCGGCCTTTCCGGGTCTGCTCTCGCCCGCGAGCGGCGTGATCAAGGCAGTGGTCGAAATGCCCTCTTGAGTCCAGAGCCATGGCGCGTGCTGCTGCGGAGCCGAGCCCGTCCCGTCAGGTGGCGATCGTCGCCATTCTCCTTCTGGCCGTGCTCGCGGCGGTCGCCGGCTGGTGGTTCTGGCCGAAGAGCACCCAAGTGCCGCAGACGGTGGCGCTCGCCAAGAGCCTGCTCGGCAATGGCGGCAAGCCCGATAAGCAAGCGATTCGCCAGGTGGTGACGAGCGTCGATCGGATGCCCCGCGAGGATCTCTTCCAGCTCTGGCGGGCGGTGGGTGAGGAGTGGCTGCGGCTGCGGCAGGAGGCGATCGACCGATATTTCACGGCGCCTGCGGCCGAGAAGCCACAGCTGCTCGACGCGGAGATCGAACGGCTCAAGGCCCTGAGGGAGTTGATGCTCGCCCTCAATCCGGAGGCCAACCCCAACGAACCGCCGCGGATGCCGCGGGAGGGTGGTCGTGGTCGCCGTGGCCGAGGCAAGGGCGCTGACAACAAGCCGGTGGACGAGGCGGCCGCGAAGGCGGCAGCCGATCGGCGGGCAGTCGTTGAGCGGTACGAGGAGGCCCTGGCCACGCATGCAAAGTCACGCAGAATCGCCCTCCCAACGTTTCGCTGACGCAGGCCCTCCGTAGCACAGGTTTTCAACCTGTGACGTTGCTTGCGTAGCACAGGTTTTCAACCTGTGCAGTTGCTTCCGTAGCACAGGTTTTCAACCTGTGGCGTTCGTTCAAGTGGCCTCACGACCGTAAATCGTCCGTATCGCTTGGGGCCGCTTACGGCATCTCGACGGTGACAGCCATCACGATCGGGGCGGTGTTGTCACCCCCCTTCACGAGTTCGATCGTCGTGATGGGCTTTGACTGTTTCGGCGCTACGACCACGTGGCGAATCTGGCGGCCGCCGAGGTCAAAAGCGAACGTGCTGCCTGAAACGTCGTTGCGGGCGATGTAGTCGGAGATGTGCTCGCCGTTGATGAGCGGATGCACCTCCTGGCTCTCGTCGTCGTACGTCAGCCGCACGAGCAACGACTCGCTGCCCTTCGCCGAGTGCGGCCAACCCCAGCCCGAGATGCCGCCCAGGAGATGGATCGCCTTCGCCGGCATGCCCAGGGGCAGCGAGACCTTCTTCGGCATTTTCGGGGGGAGATAACCCTCGGGCCCGTTGAGCATCACCACGTTGGGCACGGTATCGCCCCGCGGATCGATGAGGATGAACGGCACGCCGTCGGCCTGCTTCGGACCCCAATCCGGGAACACGAGCCGCTCCTTCTCGCTCTTCGATTCGTAGAACATTCCCTTCGTGCTCGACGCCGTGGCCACCTTGTCGAGCGGGAGCGGCACGTACTTTCCCCGGGCCGTGAGGAAGGTGAGCAGATCGGCCAGCCCCCGCGGCTGGATCTGCTTCTCGAATCCGACCGGCATCAGCGAGTTGGTCGAGGGCACGAACTCGTCGATCTCGTCCCGTTGGACCACGTGCCGCTTGCCCTCGGCATCGACGAGTTCGACCGACGTCTTGCTCTCGCCGGCGAGAAGGCCGTTGACCACGCGGCCGTCTTCGGTGGCGACGGTGTAGGCGCGGTAGTTGCCCTCGACGGAACGGTTCGGGTCGAGGACGTGGATCAGCAACTCCGTCGCAGGATGGACCGACATGCCCGTCAACTCCGGGCCGACCTTGCCGCCTTCGCCGGAGTGCATGTGGCACTTGCCGCAGTGCTCCTTGAATACCGCCTTGCCGCGCGCGGTATCGCCGCCGGCGAGCACGACGGGAAGCACCTCGTCGATCACCTTTTGGCGGTCCGCATTCGGCAGGCCACCCCCGGAGGCGATCAGCTTCTTGGCCCGCTCGCGGAGCTTCTTGTCAGGGAGTTCAGCGAGTCGATTTCGTTCCACGAGCGCAAGGTCGGTGAGCCGGATCGTCCCCTGCTCGAGCCGTTCAACGAGCACCGGCGTCCAGGCCTTGTTGTTGACGGCCGTCCGGAAGGCCGCCTCGCGGACCACGGGAGGGAGCGTGCCCGCCTTGTCGAGAATCGCCTCGGCGGTGCCCTTCGCGTGTGACTCGGCGACCGCGGCAAGTAGGCCAGCGGCGACCTCGGGCGACGTTCGGGCATTGATGCGGCCGAGCAGCGAGTTCACGATTTCGAGGTCGGCGGGTCGCAGGATCACGAGCCGCTTCGCCGCCTCGCTGCGATCGCGATCCGCCGTGTCGGCATTGTCGACCGTGGCCAGGAGCGACGTCGTCACGCCCTCGATCTGCGAGTTGAGCGCGTCGCTTCCAGCCCGCTGGACGAGCGTGATGATCTGGCCCTGGGCAGCCGGCGGCAGCGAGTCGACGAGCTTTGCGAGCGCCTCGCGGCCGGCGGCATCGAAATCGATCTTCCGGCCGTTCGGCCAGCCGCGGGCCAGACCAGTGAGCGCCGCAGAGGCGGTCTCGACCTTCGCGGTGGCCAGCCGGGTCACGAGCGTACTCACGGCTATCTCGTCGCCACCACGGGCAACGTGCTCGGCGACCCGCTCCACCAGCGCGAGCCGAGCCGGAGAGATGTCGTCAGCGAGCCGTGGCCTTTCGGCTGAGGCCGTCATCAGTCCGGAGATCAGGGCCGGCAGTACACCGACGGCCTGGATGGCCGCAGCACTCGTCGCCGCATCGGCGAGCGCTGGGTCAGCGCCCGTGCGGGGATCGGCGAGGATGTCGAGCACGATCGCGGTTGCCTCCGGCGACACGGGAAACTCGGCGAGCGCGTCGAGTAGCCAGAGTCGCACGAGCGGAGCGGCATCGCTCGCCACGCCCGCGGCCCGAATCACGGCGAGCGTCGCTGCATCGCGAGGGAGCGCCCGCACGGCATTCATCCGCACGCCGGCTGAGGGATGCTTCAGCGCTCCCTGCACCGCGGCCACGGCGTCAGGGTCTGCCGCAACGCCGTCGATCGCGCCGAGGGTCTTCAGTGTCCAGATCGCGTGGATGGCGGCGGGGTTCAGGCGGATCTCGTCGAGGGAGCCATCCTCCACAAGCTTCACGAGCGCTGGCGCAACATCGCGGCCGCCGTCGGGTCGCCCGGCTGCCCGCTCCAGGAGCTTCCGCTGCGCCCGCAGCCGCCAGAACATGTTTGGATCGCGGAGCGCTGCCACGAGATCGTCGGGCGAGGCGCCGGCGAGCGTCGTGCGATGCTTCGCGTCCGTCGTCGCGTCGTGCACCACCCGCCAGAGCCGGCCATGCACCTTGTCGCGGAGCGGCGTCTCGTAGGCGTTGCCCTTGCCATTTTCAAAGCCGGCGGGCGTCGGGTTGTGCTGGACGATGAAGTTGTACCAGTCCATCACCCAGACCTGGCCATCGGGGCCGACGTCAGCCTGGATCGGCGAGGTCCACTCGTCGTCGCTCGCCACCAGACTCCAGGCCATCCGGCTGCGGAAGGCGGCGCCGCTCGGCGTGATCTCGAACGTCGCCACGACGTGGCCGGTCGGTTCGCAGACGAAGGCGGTGCGGTTCCAGTACTCGCGGGGATAGGCCCGGGCGGTGTAGAGCCGGTGGCCTGCCGCGGCCGTGAAGTGGCCGTGATGATCGACCTGCCGCACCGGCGCGAGTCCGTCGGGGCTGCCGTTCCGGGGCGCGACCTCCATCGCCGGACTGCCCGAGATGCCGCCGAGCGTGGAGGCATTCCAGCCGCGGACGCGTTCGTATACCCGGTTGGCCAGCGGCATGTGCTCGCTCGGATTGCCGTTGGCCGTCGAGCCGAAGAGCACGCCCTCCTCGCTGAAGCCGAAGCCCCAGGAGTTGTTGTTGGTGCTTCGCAGGAACTCGAGGCTGGAGCCGTCGGGCTTGAACCGAAAGAAGCCCTGCTTGAACTCCAGGTCTTCGCCGCCGACTGTGCCCTTGAAGCCCGAATAGCCGACGATGCCGTAGACCCAGCCGTCGAGGCCCCAGGTGAGGTTGCTCGGGCCGGCGTGGGTGTCGTAGGTGCCCCAGCCGGTGAACAGCTGCTTGCGAATGTCGGCCTTCCCGTCGCCGTCGGTGTCTTTGAGATAGAGCGTGTGCGGGGCCTGCGTGACGATCAGGCCGCCGTCATGGGCGAGCATGCTCGTGCAGATCGAGAGGGGTTCGGCGAACACGGTTCGCGTGTCGAAGGTGCCGTCGCCATCGGCATCGTCGATCCGCACGATCCGGTCGTGGCCCGCGCCCTCGCCGGGCAGCACCAGGCCGTTGGGATAATCGACGCTCTCCGAGACGAACAGCCGG
>Ga0209597_1000659_pt1 | contig 22658 bp, 25 predicted proteins | sample M_140625_MF_Meta_FD_187316 | JGI IMG/M metagenome (GOLD analysis project Ga0209597, IMG submission 187316) | Freshwater microbial communities from Lake Montjoie, Canada to study carbon cycling - M_140625_MF_MetaG (SPAdes) (version 2) | ecosystem: Environmental > Aquatic > Freshwater > Lake... | reverse complement strand
TTCTGATTCTTTTAAAGGTTCTTGTACTTGTTCTGATTCTTTTAAAGGTTCTTGTACTTGTTCTGATTCTTTTAAAGGTTCTTGTACTTGTTCTGATTCTTTTAAAGGTTCTTGTACTTGTTCTGATTCTTTTAAAGGTTCTGATTCTTTTAAAGGTTCTTGTTCTTGTTCTGGTTCTTGTTCTGGTTCTTTAGGAGGTTCTTGTTCTGGTTCTTTAGGAGGTTCTTGTTCTAGTTCTTTAGGAGGTTCTTGTTCTAGTTCTTTAGGAGGTTCTTGGAATTCTTCCGATTCTTTTAAAGGTTCTTGTTCTGGTTCATTAGGTGGTTCTTGGAATTCTTCCGATTCTTTTAAAGGTTCTTGTTTTGGTTCATTAGATGGTTCTTGGAATTCTTCCGATTCTTTTAAAGGTTCTTGTTCTGGTTCATTAGGTGGTTCTTGGAATTCTTCCGATTCTTTTAAAGGTTCTTGTTCTGGTTCATTAGGTGGTTCTTGGAATTCTTCCGATTCTTTTAAAGGTTCTTGTTCTGGTTCATTAGGTGGTTCTTGGAATTCTTCCGATTCTTTTAAAGGTTCTTGTTCTGGTTCTGGTTCTTTAGGAGGTTCTTGGAATTCTTCCGATTCTTTTAAAGGTTCTTGTTCCGATTCTTTTAAAGGTTCTTGCGTTTGTTCCGATTCTTTTAGAGGTTCTTGTTCTATATTACTTTGTGATTTTTCTAAAAAATCATCCAAAAAATATTGAATATTTTCATGATAAATTAAATTAGGGTTTTGTTCTAAATTCATAATATTATAATAAAATATTATTATTTTTTTAATTTACGGTATTACACTTATATAATTTAAGAATGAGATTCATGTGTATGATGATGTCCATCATCAAAAAATACTTTATATACAACTTTTGCAGGTAATGGATAAATTGGTATAAACCAAGCTCGATTTTCATTTATAAAATCACTAATAGTTATTGTATTTTTTGGAAATTCTAAACGTTCACCATTTACATTTTGTAAATAAATACTTGAAATTGTTAAATGAGATAACTCTAAATCCATAATATGATAAAACTCATTTAATGTATAGTTTTTATAAACTGGTAAAATAAATCCATATCCACAACATTTAGTCATTTCAAATAAATACTTTGTGTTATCAATTGATTTTAATAATGTATTTATATTATCAGTGTATTTATCCATATTAATTATAACATTAATATTGCACTATTTTTATATCACTTATAAATTTATTATTTTTATATAATTATTTATACTTGGCCAAAATACATGCTGGAATTAATTGAGTTTTAATAATATCTAATTTTTTAAAACATTTATTAATAGTAACCTCACTTACACTACATATATTTTTAATTTCTAATTTTGTAATATTTAAATTACACGTTTGTGATATAAAATATATTATTCCAGCAGCAATTGAATGAGGAGTATTATCCGAAATTATACTTTGTTCCTCAATTTTCTTTGCTATAAATTTAGATAACATAGTTAATTCATGTGAAATATTCAATCGACTACAAAAACGGTCAATAAATGAACTTGGTGTAGTTATTGCTAAGTCAGTTTGTTGCGATGGGTCTATATTACGTTCTATATTTTGTAAAATATTTACAGCCATTGAACACCCATATGTTGCACTTTGTTTATCTAATCTAAAAATTTCGGCAATTTCATGTGATGTTCTTGGACAACCATTTAGTCTACAAGATATGTAAATAGATGCAGATTTCATACCATCACGGTTCAGTCCTCTAAACATTTTCTGTTCGGATATATCCTTATGTATTATCATTGCATCATCAATAAATATTTTTGGTATTCCTGCATTCTGTGCCATTATAGTAATAAATTGAAACTCATCATATAATGATTTTTCTTTGTGTGGCATAGCTTGCCATTCAGTCCATTTTCGTATTCTCTTCATTTCATATGATGCTTTTTGATCACATAATATTTTGCAGCCAAATGATGATTCTACTAAAAGCGGATTAATTGGATTACCGCAACGAGTCGGATCATTTGCATTTTTATCATCCGCTCCATAAAACCGCCATTCTGGCGAATAATCCAGTGTTTTAGTATAAATTAATCCACATTGTTTATTTGTGCATGTAGGAAATCCATCTTCCATAATTATTAAAATTGCAGAACATAAAGAACAATTTCGGGTTCCCGTTTCATCATATATACATTCAATTGGAATGTGTTTATTTGTTTCATTATTTGTTTCTTTAATTGTTTGATTATCTAAATCAAATACTGACCATAAATTTGATTTATCTTGAGCAGTTAATTGTGAACCTTTCTTTTTTTTAGTAGTAGTCTTTGATATATGTTTTTTATTTAAGTCATTTATAATTACCTCATTTTGATTTATTATATTATCCGGTTTTTTATTCAAGTCATTTAGAATTACTTCATTTTTATTTACATCATTTTGATTTATCATATTATCCGGTTTTGTAACTATGATATTTGGTAAATTACTTTTATGTTTTTTTACATTTATTATAAATATTCTAGCTGTATTTTTATTTACTGGTTCTTGAACAGTTTCTATATTCATTATTATTATCGTGTTATGTATTCAATTAATTTTAATAATAATGTTATCAATTTTATAATATATTATTTTATATATACTATAACATAATATACTATGTTTTTATTAATGAAATTAGTAAAACAAAATATTTCTGAAATGCAAAATCAACTTGGTGAACGTATAAAAGAATCAATTAAAAAAAATATTGATGGACTCATTGACAATTCAGAAAATAGTGAAGAAAGAAAAATTATTAAATTGCGAATATTAAATACACAAATTGAACAATTAAACAGTTTTAAAACAAAATTAAATGAAGCACAAGTAGAAGCAGATAAATTAACACAAGCAGATGCACAAGCAAAAAAATTAACAGAAGCATTAACACAAGCAGATGCACAAGCAAAAAAATTAACAGAAGCATTAACACAAGCAGATGCACAAGCAAAAAAATTAACAGAAGCATTAACACAAGCAAAAAAATTAACAGAAGCAGAAGCACAAAAACAAACACAAGAACAAGCACACGCACCAGCACACGCACCAGCACACAATTTAACTACAACACCAAAAACAAATATTAATAAAATTTTTAAAGATTTAAAAGAATCTTTAAAAGAATCTTTAAAAAACCATAAAACATCAGATATTGTAAAAAAACTATTAGAAAATAATGAAATTAAAGAAGTAGAAGATTTAAAAGAGGAAGAATTTACAAATTTAACTAAAACTACAACAACAAAAACTGAAACAAAACAAGAATCTCCTACACCAAAAATATTTGAAACTATTATTTTATGTTTATTTGATGATGTATTTGAACAAATTAATATAATTATTAATAACAAAGTTAAAGAATCATTTAATTTTGGTAAACCAATAATTACAGATAAAATAAATAAAATAATTGATAATATATTAAGTGATAGTAATAAAAAAAGTGGTGGAGAGGGTGATGATAAACCAAAAATTCAACCAGAACAAAATAATGCATCAGACAAGACATTAGTCGATGCATCAGCCGATGCATCAGACGATGCATCAGACAAGACACCAGTCGATGCATCAGCCAATACATCAGCCAATGCATCAGAAAATACATCAGCCCAAACAAAAAACAATACACCAGTCGATGCATCAACCCAAAAAGAATCCACAAATATTTTTAATATTTTTAAAACCTATATACCAACACAAAACATAACATCTGAACAACTTAATAAAAAACAATATGAAATTATAGAAAAAATAACAAAAATATTACAATCTTGTATTAAATCAAATATTGGTAATATTGTAGATAAATCAAGTATTGATACTAAAATAATAAAACAATTGAATAATCCAAATACCAAATCATCTGGAGGTAGTAAAAAATATATTTCAAAATACAACCAACAATCTGGTGGCAATTTTAATAAAATTACTAATATAATAAAGTGTTTAATTAAGCAAATTGTAGATCAATTTGGAAATATAATTGATAATAAAGTATGTGATTTATTCAAAGACCCCGAAATACGCATAAGTATACTAAAACAAATTGCTGGATATGATATTCAAGATAAACCAAAAAAAGGAAGTATTTTTGGATTTGGAGGTAGTAAAAAACAAAAAAAAATAAAAACACGTAAAAATATAAAACAATATAAACGTCATAAATATTATACTAAACGTAATAAACGTAAAACTCGTTGATTAGCTTAATCGTTTTTCAATTTTTTCAAATATTTCTGAATTATAAACTAAATTTCCAGTTGGTTTATAAGACCCTATAGAATTATATTGTTGTTTACCTTGCATTAACTTTGCAGTATTACCATTTTTATCATTGAATAATTTTGCGTTTATATCATCAGGTGATATAGCATCTTGATTATTTTCATCACGTTTTTCTATAATTTCTCCCTTTTCATTTATTACTATTCCGGTTTTTTTCTTTAATTCATGTCGAACATAAGACGGAACCCATTTTTCCCAAGATACAAAAATTGTATTTGGATGAACATATTTTATAAAAAATCCGTTAGTTTCTAACTTTGTAATTACATATGCAATACAATCAGTTTTATCATAAATTGGCTCACCAAAAATATATTCCGGTATAGTAAACCAAATATGTTTATCAGTTTGTTTATTTCGAGCAGTAACTTTAATTCTATTCTGAATTCGACCCAAGATTTTATTAAAAATTGATAATTGTTTTTGATCGCGCCGCTGATTTTTTTCAAATAATTCATCTATATTTACTTTTTCAGTAGTTTCCTCATCATTTGCAAATAAAAAACAAGACATAATTTAATATAAGTATAAATAGAAAATAAATATAAAAATTATATTTAATACAATATAATGTCTAATATTATAAATTTGGATCAAGTTGATTTACAAGATACAAATAATAATAGTATTGATATAACAATACAAAAATCACCACTAAAACCAAGACCCACCATAAAACATATTGTTTTTGCCGGTGGAGGAGCATACGGCTATTCTGCATTTGGTGCATTAGAATATTTACATGAGAATGGGTTCTGGAATATTAATAATACAGAATCGATTCATGGAACATCTATAGGTGCCATATTTGGAACAATTATTTCTTTAAAATATGAATGGAAAATTACACATGATTATATAATAAAACGACCATGGAATAAAGTGTTTGATTTCAATATGTATTCTATTATAAATTCATTTCAAAAACGAGGAATTTTTGATATTAATATAATTAAAAATATATTTAAACCACTATTTGGAGGTTTAGATATGCCAATAAATATAACAATGCGTCAACTATATGAAATTACTAAAATTGATTTGCATTTATATATTACAAATTTAAATGAATTTGAAACTATTAATATTTCACATAAAACACATCCTGATTGGGAAGTCATTGATGCAGTATATTCTTCTGCTGCATTACCTATATTATTTGCACCATTTACAAAAGATACAATACATTATTTGGATGGAGGAATGTTATGCAATTATCCAATAGAAAATTGTATAAATTTAGGGGCAGATGATGAAACCGTTCTTGGTATACATCGTCAAAATATTAATACTATTTGTAATTTAAATGATGAGTCTACTATATTTGATTATTTATTATTTTTAATATATAAAATATTAAAAAAATCTATACCATATGTAAATATTAAATATTGTCATGAACTTACTATATTATCAGAGCCCATTTCATTATATGATATTTATTTATGCACAAATTCGATTGAGGAAAGAGAACGATTAATTAATAATGGTATAAATACAGCTAAAATATTTTTACAAAATTATTCCTGATTTATAATGGTATTTACAAATTTTTCTAAATTTGATTCATTCACAGATGCCTCAAAATCCACTATTTTATCATTAATTAACATTTTAACTGTTGGATAATGTTCAATACCGTATGTTTGAATAGACGCTTGAACGTTTGAATCCTCTTCACTATTAGTGCAATCTATATTAATGCAACTAATTTTATATTCATTAATTACCTTATCATTATATTTATCACAAAATGCTTCCCATTTAGGTTTTGCTGTTTTACAATGCGGACACCATTCTGTGCTAAATAATAAAACACTAACCGCTTTATCTCTCCGATTTGCATTTGCAACATCAGCATATTCGGGTTTATTAACTTGTGATTTACCATACCAATTATATGCATATACTGATGCAATAATAAATAATATTATTAAAAATATAATTAATAAAATGCGTTTATATGGATAAATATAATCACGATAAAGTATTTCAATAATATTTGCCATTGTATAATATTATAATTTATATTTTTTTTTTGAATTTTACTCAAATAACTGACTTAATATAAGTTATTTTCTATTTTTTGTTTTTATTTTTTGTTTCTATTTTTTGTTTTTATATAGTTATAATATATGATGATGACCAAAGAAACAAGAAAACGTGGTCAAAAAAAAAATAAAACACGTAAAAAATATATATATTCAATTGAGCATTATCAAAGTAATGACGGTATGCTGACAAGTGTTTGGGGACCAAGCACATGGCATATGTTACATACAATAAGTTTTAATTATCCTATATCGCCTACATGTCAACAAAAAACCGATTATATGAATTTTATATTTAATTTACAAAATGTATTACCTTGTGGTAAATGTCGTGAAAATTTAAAAAAAAATTTTAAAAGATTACCCCTTAAATTAAAAAATATGGAATCGCGACATACATTTTCTTTATATATTTATAAATTACACGAGGTTGTAAATAAAATGCTTAATAAAAAATCTGGATTATCATTTGAGGATGTTCGTGAAAGATATGAACATTTTCGCGCTAGATGTAAAATTACAAAAGAAGAATTTGAAAAACGCAATAAAGAACATTTAGAAAAAGGATGTACTGAACCAATCCATGGTTATAAATCAAAATGCATTTTAAAAATTGTTCCAGATGAAACAAAATGCGATACATTTCAAATCGATAAATCATAATATTTAGCTAAGAATAATAGGAACATAATATAATGATAAATATATATGTCTATGTCTTTACCACAAAGTAAATATTATAATTTAAAAGAACATAGTAAATTAGATAAAACTACATCACAACCCGACTCTACAAATATGCAACTTAATCCAATACCTATTGATACATCAATTGATACAACACCAATTAACAATGAACCAAAAGATATTAAATTTTGGTCGGATGATCCAAATATGCTTTTAAAACAAGAATATATATTTGAATTATTTCCAGTTAAAACAATGACATATGAACAAAAATTAAATGCAATATCTCGAACTATAATTATTATTTCTATTATTTCATTTTTATTAACAAAGAATATAAGAATTCTTGTTATATTAGCAATAACATTATTTGCAATTTTTATATTGTATTATTACCACGAACCGAATAAAACCCAACAAATAAAAGATAAAAAATCTGAGGGGTTTGATGATGCAGGTATTTCATATTTAAATCAAAATAATATTATTATTTCCGATGATACATTTACAAAACCAACATCAATTAATCCATTTAATAATGTAATGTTAACAGATTATGATTATAATCCAAATAAAAAACCTGCACCGGCAGCATATATTGATTCAACAAGTAATGATATTTTAATAAAAGCCAAACAATTAGTGGTAGAGTCAAATCCAGATCAACCCGATATTGCTGATAAATTATTTACTGATTTAGGCGATAATTTAAAATTTGAGCAATCATTGCGACCATTTAATTCAAACCCAAGCACTACAATACCAAATGATCAATCTGCTTTTGCTGATTTTTGTTATGGTAGTATGGTATCGTGTAAAGAAGGCAATTTATTTGCATGTGCTCGGAATTTAGCAAGACATATAAATTAAACAATACATGTAAATTATACTATTCAATGGTATAAACTTAATTATAATATAATATTATAATATAATATTACTATGAATACTATAAGCAATTTCATGTTTAATAATTTAGGCAGAATTGATTCAGACACAACTGATAAAAGTCAGCATAATCTGCAAAATATTCGATTTGCCAATTATCAATTATCTAGTTATTTTAGCGAAACATTATCAAATTCACATATTCAGTTTGCAACATCACAACTTGGTATGATGGTTGATGGTAGTATTGGTGCTGCGGGATTTAGTCCAGCAATTGTAGATACAGATTCGTCATTGATAATTAACAAGGAACAAGAACGGTCTTTAGATAAATTGGTATTATCTCAACGACCGTTTTTAACAGTTCCTTATTTAGGAAGAGGATCTTGCGACCCATCTCTTGAATCTAAATTGCAACAAGGTGAAATTGTTTCTGATAAAAAAAGTGTATCAACAATTATGAATAAAAGTTTTATGGGATATACACTTTATCCAACTGATGATAACATGACAAATCATGTGAATAATCCATCATTTACGGTTGAAGAGGCGGCTTTAGATGGATGGGTAAGAGGAGGGTCCTCAACAAGAGATATATATACGGATGCAAACTTTAGCAAAAATAGTAGACCAACCGATCGTTCCTATTAATATCTTTTTATTGCAAACAATGCAAATATAATAATTATCTATTTAATTGCGTTATATATATTATATATATTATATATAATGAGTCATTCAAGTCTTAAATCATCTTTATATAAGGGTGGAAATGAACTAAAAAACTCAACAGCACCAGACTCAACAGGAAAAGAACCAGCAACAGGACTACCAGCACCAGGACTAAAAGCAACACCAGGACTAAAAGCAACACCAGGAACAGCAACACCAGGAACAGCAACAAAAGAAACAGCAACACCAGGAACAGCAACAACCGGAACAACAAAAGAAACACCAGCACTAACAGGAACAACAGAAGAAACACCAGGAATAATAGGAGGAAGACGCAAAAGACGTTCATCAAAATCCAAGTCTAAAAAACGACGATCAAGATCATCTCGGTCTAAATCAAGATCATCTCGGTCTAAATCCAGATGTAAAAAATAATAAATATTGTAAAAACTATTTATTTCAAAACAATTTATATTATATAACAAATATAATATAAATATTTAGGCATAATTAATATATTAAAAATTTCATGTATAATACTCAAATTACTATAAATTATACAAATAATGAAGAATATCGCAAAGATTTAAGAAATATTTTTCAAATGAAAAATCAAACTTTAGATGAAACAATTGATCCAGAAACAGCTGATGAACAAGATTATGATAATGCCAATGCATCTATAATGTTAGATTATATATATTCAATTACAAAAGAAGATTCATTATTTAAAGAATTGTATGAATATGGTGCAGGAACTATGCTTTCATTAAACTTGGAAATTGGTCTTGCCGTTCTTTTTTCATACGATTATTTTATATTATTTCATCAATGTTTACAACAAATTATTGATAATCCGCTATATTGGAATAATACAAATTCTGCATTTATTGCACTTAAACAAAAATTAACCAAATAAAATATAAATACTATATAAATAAATGGCATCTACACGAAATAGAAATACTGACGGTAATTACAAATTAGAGCAAAATATCAATACTGGACAAAGTCAATATTTTACTTATGAAAATTCAACTGTGCCTGTTCAAACGTTATATCCCGGAAATGGTTTATTGACGGGTAAAGTTGGATATAATAAATTAGCTTATAATGGAACTGATATAGAATCATTTTTAAGAGGAATAGGATCTACAAATTTAGTTGAACCCAATATTAAAGTTATTCCTCAATATAAATCATTGAAAAGTTTAAATTTATTTGTTCATAATCCTATAATTATTCCAGAGCCGTTAGTGATAAAATCGGGTGAACGATATCCAATTAGATAAAATTTCGATTTTTTGCAGTAAATAAATGATGTTTACGATCAAAATCGGTTGAACTTTTAAATGATGTATTTTTGCTACGTTTTTTTTGTAAAATTTCACTAGGTTTTACAAATAATTTAAACTGCTGAATATTTAAATCCTCGTCTTGAACCGCCATTAAGCTGGTTTGAGTGATGGGATTTATCTCTTTATCGGTCATTGATTGCGAATAATGTAAATCCGATGTTATGTTATTATGTTCTTGAGTTTTTTCATTATTAATTGAAAATAATTCTGCAATTATATTTTTATAACTATCATTTATTGAAGTATTTAAATCTGGTTTTTTTTTGGGTAATTCTGAACATTTTGTAAATTCAACAGATACATAATCCATTAAAGATTCGTAATTACCAGATTCAGATATTTCCATTGGAATTTGAATAGTTGCAATTACATATTTTTTATTGATCATAAATAATAATTATTATAAACTATTATTTATTACATTTATTTAATAAATATAATATAATAAATATATTGTAAAAGGTTCGAACAGAATAAGCGTCCAAAAGTAACAACATAATGCCGTATTTGGTGGAATTTAAGAACTATACGTTAGGTTCCGTGTAATTAAGGAATATAAGAAAACAATCCATTTTCATACACGGTTGCTCTAAATGTATTATTATACCCCTCTACATAAATTACATCTCCATTGCTAATTTCATCACAGCCATATTCACCTGTGCAACTTTTACCATTTACACTTACTGGTAATTTAGTATTTAAATTACCTGTATTTGATATAGTATAATATTGCATTTTACTTCGTCCATTCATAATTTGACGTCCCATTAATGGTAATATCATATCACCACCGGAGGTTCGAGTTAATATTCCAACTTGTGTATAAGATGGGTTAAATCCTCGCGTTTGTATATTTATAGGAGTTGGTTGATTGGATACCAATGGCTGTCCCCTAATATCGCCGGAATTTCCCCTAAAAAAAATACCGGTGTTTTTTAGAGGTGGCGAATAAGCATCATTTAATGTATCTTTAATACCAGAATTAAACATTGTAACTGGTTGCCCAATATTATGCGATAATTGTGCATTTGCAGGAGATACAATATAAATATTAGACGAATTTTTAGATTGGTTAGTATAATATAAATATATTATTATACCAATAACAATAATTAGAATCAAAAGAGTCATATTTTCGACGCACAATACACCGGGTATACATTTTTTTCCCATTATATAATAAATGTATATTAGAATTTGATTTTATTGAAAGTATTACCAATGGTCGATGTTGTATTTTTTACCGTATTTACTACAGGAGCAGTTTCATTTTTTAATTTACCTAATGCGTTAGTAAATGTATTGTTTACGGTCTTTATTGAATTTGGTGGTAGTGGTGGCGATGGTGGGGTATATACGGCATCTATTCCTAAAATTGCAGTAGACAATTGATTTTCGAATTGTGTAAATGATGAATTTGCATTATTAAACATTGCAGGTACAGTTTTTGTTGTATCTGTTCCGATTTTATTGAATGCATTTGTAACTGGACCTGAATTTGGTAATGGTGACAAATTTTTACATAAGAAACAACGATCCATAATTTCATCAGACCATCGTAAAATATGTATTTCAAATGAACTGTAAATCATATCATCTATAAAATAGATACCGTCCCATACCATATTAATATATGATGTCAGATCATAACCTGTAAATAATAATGTGGTATATACAGGTGTTCTAACAAAAATTGTGTATATTGTTTCTTTTATTAAATTCACTAAATAATAAAAAAAACAATAATTAAAATCTTGGATTTTTTGTATACCACATGCAAATCTTGGAGTAAGATATTTTATAAAAAAATCATTTATATAATTGGTTGATGTATTTGCGACTCTGTTAATATCATTCCCTATTAATGTTGAACCTTGTGTTATTGCTTGATATTCTTGTTCTAATGCAGTTTTTAAAGTTTTAAATGCGTTTTGAAAGTTTACTCCCCGTGTTTTTAGATTTTCTATATAGTGTGTAGATAGTGATACAAAATCTGTAATTGGTTTAAATAAATCTTTAATTGGTCCAATTATTGCATCATTTGCCTTATCTGTTACATCTTTAGTTCCACTGGATATTATTTTAAAAGGGTTTGTCAACCCTTCTTGAATTGGTGGATTATATTTTTTTGTATATATGTATAATATGGATGTTATTAATATAATTCCTATATAACATATCATAACTTTGTGTAAATATTTCATTTTATATTATGCATAGAATAAATATCATAATTTATACAGAAATCCCAATTTTAGTTGATATACGTTTAATAATATCTTCAGCTTCAGTCAATGGTCCATTAATATTATGCATACCATCTTGGATTTTGCCTTGTAATGTTAGTAATTCTTTATAAGAATTTAATATATCATCTATATTTTTTGGGTTTGTATTTTTTGAATTTGTATTAGTTGACTTTGATATTAATTCATCTATATCACTTTTAACAGCATCACTTTTAACAGCATCACTTTTAACAGTATTACTTTTAACAGCATCACTTTTAACAGCATCACTTTTAATAGCATCACTTTTAATAGCATCACTTTTAATAGCATCACTTTTAATAGCATCACTTTTAATAGCATCACTTTTAACATCATCACTATTAGTATCATCACTTGTATCATTTGAACTGGTTTCCTCACCAAAACCCTCTAATGCCGCTTTATCTCCAAATTGTAATATATTTGTTATAGTTAATGCTATACATAATATAACAATCATATTTTTACTAAAAAATGATGTAATAAATCCTACTAAAATAAATATAGAAACCAACATATAATTTAATGATGTTACTAAATAAAACAAATTTGCAATTGATAATATTAATATAAAATACAATATAATTCGACTATTCAATATTAGATACATATTTGATAATATAGCATTTTTACTATTTTGAATTGATTTACTATATGTAGTCTTTTTGGACATAATTATAAAATAGTATGATATTATATTATTTTACATATCATAAATAATTTTTTATTCAAATAATTTTTTATTCAAATAATTTTTTATTCAAATAATTTTTTATTCAAATAATTTTTTATCCAAATAATTTTTTATTCAAATAATTTTTTATCCAAATAATTTTTTATCTAGACCAGTTTTAACACAAAAAATACGATGAACTACAATACCTAATGTAAAAATAACAATTAACGTTAAAATCAGTGATATTTTAAATAACCATGAAATAAATACAGAACAAATGACAACAACACCAACATCAAATAATGAAATATCAAAGATTCTATATTTACGTATTCCTTCATTTGGTTTTCCAAATAAATCTTTATATTTACATAAATCCGGCATTTATATATATATAAATTAGTATAAATAGTATATTATATTATTAATAGCAATGTCTAAATATTCTATATCTGATTCCATTGAATTGGAAAAACAACCTGAATTTTTACAATTTTTAGAAAATAATAACAAATCAATATCTGTTAAAATAGAAGATTTGTCTGAAGTATTATTACAGCCAGATGAAAACCGATATGTTATGTTTCCTATCCAAGATGACAGTATATGGAAAATGTATAAAAAACAAATGGACTGTTTTTGGAGAGCCGAGGAAATCGACTTTTCCAAAGATTTAATTGATTGGGAAAATTTAACTAATGATGAGCGTTATTTTATTTCTATGATATTGGCATTTTTTGCTGCATCGGATGGTATTGTCTTGGAAAACTTGGCAGTTCGTTTTATGAAAGATGTGCAATTATCAGAAGCTCGTGCATTTTACGGTTTTCAAATTGCTATGGAAAATATACATTGTGTATCAGGTAATACAAAAATACTAACTGACAAAGGATATTTTAAAATTTCCGAATTAGTTAATGAACGTGTAAATATTTGGAATGGTTACGAATTTACCGATGTTTTAATTGAATTTACTGGAAATAAACCATTATATAAGGTTAAATTATCAAATGGTTTAGAATTAGATTGCACACCCGGTCATAAATGGTTAATACAACAAGATACAGAACCCAATTTAGTAAAAGTTAAAACGCATAATTTAGTTATAGGTGATGTATTGCAATTTTATGATTTACCAATAATAAATACGCCAGATTTAGACATATTTGAAAACCCATATATTCAAGGATTTATTAGTGGTGAAGGAACTTATTCACAAATGGAGTTGTTTATTTACAATAATTGTATTGAATCTACACCCACATTAGAAAATAATTTAGAAATTTATTTTAAAAATACGAATCTTTTAGATCATTCTAAATATACTGTTCCAATTAATTACAGTTTAAACACAAAATTGCGATGGTTAGAAGGATGTGTAGATGCATGTGGATCATTTAGTCTAAATAAACAAACAAACACTAATATAATACAAATTATATCATCTCATTTATTTTTAAATGAAATTCAATTATTATTAACTACAATGGGTGTTCAATCCACAATTGAAATATCAGATAAACTTGAAAAAAATATTACTGATGATTTTTATAATATTCAATATATCTTAAATATTTTATCTGTAAGTAAATTGTATAATTTAGGGTTTGAACCAAAACGGTTATTATTATTTTATTGTGAAAAAATTATAGAACATTTTCCAGAAAAAGTGTATATTAGTAATATTACACAAATATCCTCTAATTCGCCAACATTTTGTTTTAATGAACCCAAACGTCATACAGGAATTTTTAATGGTATTTTAACAGGTCAAAGTGAAACATATAGTTTAATGATTGAAACCTATATTAAAGATTCTATTGAAAAACGCCGACTTTTCCAAGCTACACAGAATTTTCCGTGTATTCAAAAAAAAGCGGATTGGGCCAAAAAATGGATTTCGGATAATAAATCATCATTTGCAGAACGTTTAGTTGCATTTGCATGTATTGAAGGTTTGTTTTTTAGTTCAAGTTTTGCATCAATATATTGGATAAAAAAACGAGGACTTATGCCGGGATTAACTTTTTCAAATGAATTAATATCACGCGATGAAGCACTCCATACAGAATTTGCAGTTCTTTTATATAGTAAATTAAAAGGACGTTTAACAGAAACTCATATTTGTGAAATTGTCAAAGATGCTGTTAAAATTGAAAAGGAGTTTATTTTAGAAGCATTGCCGTGTAGATTAATCGGAATGAATTCAAAATTGATGAGTCAATATATTGAATTTGTTGCAGATCGACTAATGCTCCAACTTGGATATGAAAAAATTTACAAGGCATCAAACCCGTTTGATTTTATGGAATTAATTAGTATTGAATCTAAAGTGAATTTTTTTGAACGAACAAATGCAGAATATGCTTTAGCAAATAAAGAAATAATTGGAGATGTATTTGATTTGTCAAGTGAATTTTAACATTTATATGGCAGATAAATATAACATTTTGCATGTATTTAATAATACCTGCAAAACTAGTGTAATAAATATATATTATTTTGTAAAGTTATGACTGCGGTGTTAAGTGGAATGCATTCTAATAATGCATTTAGCTGGATGCACTGCTTAATACATCACTCAATTTGGACTTAATTATAAACTTTTTATTAATAATTACTCCCTCGCGATTTTCATATTTATGAATAATTCTAACATTATCTATTTTAGTAGCAGTTGACACAATTGGCATTGGCAGAACTTCTGTCGGTTTAGTATGTATAGGAATTAAATTTGTATAACTATCTATATTTGTTTCAGATATAAGTTTAATATCATCCTCTGATAACTTATAATATTGATAAACATCAGAATCAGTCCATTCTTTGTCTAATGGTGGCAATGGAATCCATTTACATGTAGTATTGCTTATATTTTGCGTGTTTTTTCGAATTGATAACATCATATTTGGCAATCTACATTTCATATAAGATAATAGCGATTTAGCCTCATTTTCGGTATTTATATCAAATGATATATAGGTTTCACTATGAACCTCATCTGGATTGCCAATTATTAAATTAGCAAACCCACTAAATCCGCCATAAGCAGCCGATGGAGTAATTACTTTCCATTTTCCAAACTTATTATCTGGAATTGATTTTTTTTCAATATATTTATTAAAACCTTTCTGTTGAGAAACATAACATTTTATATCTTCTACCATTTGAATATCGTGTAATCGAATATCAGTTAACGGAATACCATAATTACCTTTAGACTTATATATACTATTTAATTTTGGAAATTTACTAAGTTTATCAATTAGTGTTAAATACTTTGAATCAATTAGAATATCACAATCATTTAAATTTATCATTATTCCATTATATTTACATTGTCCATTATATTTATTATCTATTAGGAAATAATTAACACCGCCTTTAATATCGACAGATTTGCCAAATATTTTACATGCATCATCATAATGATTAATATATACAATATCTTTTCGACTTAACATATTTTTTCTAAAATCGTTTAATCCTCGACCGCCAGAAAACCATCTAGATGGTATTACGAAACATAACATTTGACATATATCTATAGAATACTCCACAAATTTATGATATAATGCGGGTGCATATCCATTTTTACCTTTAAATTCTTCATTATATGGAGGATTTCCAATAATAATATCGAATTTAGATATTCCAAATTCTTTTTGAATATCCATTTTTAATGAATCGCCCTCATATAAGTTTAATTTAAATTCATTATTTATATTAAATACTTGTTTTATAATAAAACAATTTTTTTTATTGGATTCGGCCATATATAACATGTTTTCAATTATATGTTTTTTACGTTCTTGTTGATTTATTATTTTATACTTTAATCCGTCCATTAATTTATAATATATTGCTACTGGAAAATTTCCCATTCCGGTAGTAGTATCACACCATGTTTTAGTTTCATCCTCATATATATTTTTTCCATATTTTTCAGTATAATGAGTTGCTAAATTATCTAACATATTATTATTAATAAATTGTAATGGTGTAAATACTTCACCGAATTTTTTTTTCTCAATAATTTTGGGTTTTAAACAATCATTGATTAATTGTAATAGTTTATCTGGAGTATCAATTAAACTTTGTAATGACATTTTAAATTGGATTGATATATTATATGTATTACTGTTATTATTAAAATATCTTAATATAATTTGTTTTATAATATTTATTAAATCTTTCTTATTCCACCAAATTAAACACATATCATCGAATATATCTAATAATTCTGCATTTTCATGTATTTCATTTAACATTCGAATAAAATCTTTATTTGACGATTTTAATGTTAGAATATTGGCTAATGGTATTATATTTACTAATACCTCTTTTGCAAATGATACTGTGATTTCAATTTCAGGTTTATCCTCTTTTTCGGTTAATGTGGGCAGTTTTATAATTGTTTTACCAGATGGTAAAACTTGAGGTTGATCGTCATCATCTTTAATGACAATAGTTGTAACTATATTATCATCTTTAATTGAACTTTTAAATGATTGATTAATTAATGATTGTGTTGTTGTGTCAAATTCAATATAATCATTTTCTAAATTTTGCAATAATGTTCTAAAACTATTGATTGGGTCTGATTTCCAAATTTCCATTAATTTTATTACAATTGCATCACTATTAATACGTTTTTGTTCCATAATATCTACATCAATATTTATTAAATTATTCTCGATTAAATATTTGATTTTTTCTTCAATACTATTATTATTTTTATATACTGTGTAATTTATACACGTATTTAGAACCCGACTAATATTTAAATCAATTACAAAACCGTATTTTTTGGGATTTAGTAAGTCAGTTCCCTCTGTCATCCCTCTATACATTTGTTGTAAAACTTTATCGGACGATAGTGTATTGTTCATTAATAATACAATATCGCATAAATTGAGTGTAATACCTAATGTAAGCATATTTCCAGCTAATAAAATAACACCCTCTTTACCAGATTTTCTTGCAATTATTTCTTGTTTAGAAATATCATCTTTTACAGATTTTGCTAATTCTTTATTTTTGCGATTAATACATAATATATCATATTTTGATAAAATGCTGTCTTCTTTCATCAGTTTTTCTAAACATATTGAAATCTCATTTATATTATCACTTGGTAAAAACCATATTTGCGTAAAAGGATTACGTGATTCTTTTTCAGAGCATATTCTATTAATTCGCGATAACATTGATTTATCGCCCATTTTATAATCAACTTCTTTTTTTGATCCTGAAATAAATCGTAATATTTGTTTTACCTCAGATTCATATTGAAAACGCGTTTTTGTTGGATTTAGTGCAAATAATATATCAAAGCAAAATCCATATTTACTTCCCATAATATTTGATTTTATAGCATCATATTTTTCATTATCATACATGGTTGTAATTAAATATAATTCTGGCATATTTTTATATGGTGCAAATATTTCATTTATACTAATTCCTTTGGTATTTACAAGATATTGTATTGTTTTTGTAATAATTGATTCTCCATGTTTTTCTTTTAATTTTTCAATATTTGCATAGTTTAATAAAATACTTTTACATATAACTTCATCCTCAATATCCCAATATTTTTGACACTCCAGTTTAATATTCCATTCTAATAACGATTTTTTATATGTTGCCGTTAGAAATACATGACTTGTATTTTTAGATGAATAAGACCGAACAATTGATTTAGATAATTCAGTTGTTCCACTAAAATGATTTTCATCAAAGAATATAATATCAATTTGTAAATTTTTAATTATAACAAGTGTTTTATCATCAATATAATTTTGCAAAAGTTGTTTAGACATAACAAATATATTATTTTCACCAATTTCTATATTTGGTATAAATTTTGAATCCTCAATGTTGTGTATTTGAAATGGCTCGAAATCGGAGAATGAATTAAATAGGTCATCAGTGAATTGAGGTGCGGTTTCAGTTGGAGCCGGTGTAATAATAAGAACATTTAATTTTCTTAATTTGTTAAACCGTTTTATAATTAGAGAACCTGTCATAATAGTTTTTCCACCTCTACATTTTACTCCCCATAAATGATTTTTTTCACCATTGTCTATATTTATAGATGTATCCTCTGAAATAAATTCTTGATGAAATCGTGGTATTAGTTGACTTTTTGGAGATAAATATAATTTATCATAATTTAATTCCAAGTTTTGTAAACTATCCATTATCAATTCAGTTTCAGTATACAACAAATAACCCGCCTTAAATTTTAAAAAACAATTATTTAAATTACTCATATCTAATATATGGTTTTCAGTCATATATTTTGTAATGTGTTTACTTGATTTATTTGCATTTTTTACTTTTTCTAATACTAATGTTTTGTCTGGAACAAGCATATAAATTTCATAATTATCATATACAAATATGTTATCATTCACTACGCTAACTATAGTATCTATATCATAATAACTAACTGATTTTTGTTTTGTAATATCAATTTGTGTTTTTGGAAATTTAGATGTAATAAATATATGGGTTTTTGATATTTTATTATATAATGAAATGTCGGATGAACCGCTCGAGTTTCCACTACAAACGGGTTCTTTCAAATAATCTGTATATGTTTTTAATTCTTTTAAATTTGCTAAATTTACATTACCTGTCATATGAATAAAATCCGATTTTGGAAATTGATCACATGCCCAAAATTTTATAACTATATCCCATAGCCGTTCAAATATAAAACCTTTTTCTGATTGAGTTTTACATTTTTCTAAAATGCTATGTATATTATCCATTTTTACAATATCTTTAATAAAATTGCCAACATTCATTTTCGAAAAAGTCATATTTGTTTCAAGTATAATTAAATACTTTTTTGTATTTTTTATAATCAATTTTATAAAGTATTATATTATATGAATCCATCCACATTTAATTCTGCATACATAACAAAAATACCGGTTGCTTTACCAAGTTTAGGAAATACTTTGACAAATTTTGTGATTGAACCTTCCCCAACAATTCAGCAATCTAAGATGTATTCATCTAACCAAAATTTTGTTGCATTAACCGATAATGTTATAAATGTAGACCGATTAGATCTTGGACAAATCTCAAATATACAAGAATTTGACTCGATTACCCCTGTGAAAGAATCATTTGATAATATAAATTTAAACATAACAAAAAATATGAATATCCAAGAACCCGAATTTGTTACTAAATTTTATATTGGGTCAATTACTATTGTTGGGTTATATATTTTTTACAGATTACTAGTAAAAAATAAATAATTATAAACTTATTTACGTTTATAAGCGTGTTTACGTTTATAAGTATGTTTACGTTTATTTTTTGTATGATAATGCTGTTTAGTTTTTGAAATAAATCCACCTTTGAATAACTTGTCTAAAACTTTTTTAGTTTTGTTTAAAACTGAGTTTATTACGTTCATATATATACTATAATTAGATTTTGTATTTTATCAATACAAAATCTACAATAAACTAAATTGTTAATTGTATAAAATCATCAACAGTCTAAAGTTTAAATCTTTTGTAAATTTCAAGTGCAACTAAACCGCCTAAAATTTGAGAAATACAATATGGAATTAATTCAGATGTAGGCAATGTTCCTGCAGCAGCCATAGTTATAGAAACTGCTGGATTAATATGTCCACCTGATACATTTCTTGTTAATAAAATAACCAATGCAAGAGCTGCACCAATTGCTAATGGATTTCCGGTTGCTAAAATAATATATACAAAGAACATTGTTCCTAAAAATTCAAATAAATACTGATTCATTTTATATTATATATAATATAGTATAAATTATGTTGCTAAATCAATAAAATATTTGATAAAACAACTAATATATTAATGAAATATTGGTGCATTTAGATATTTATTCGTGCATTTTGCAGGAACTGTTGATCCGCCACTTCGGACTCTATGGTATGCTTGTCTTTCTGTATTATTATCTAAAACAGTATTAAATGATATGGGGGTTCCGGATGCGTTTAATGAATTCGACCCAATCGAATTAATACGTCGTTTTGATATAATATTAGACGCATCTCGATTTCCACCTATCCATTTTTTTTGGACAGTCGATGCTTGTCCCGCATAAACATGGTTGATTGACAACTTTTTTTGTCCAAGAATAGTATGATTATCTTGTTTTACTAAAGGCTGTGTTTGTTCAAAATGACTTTCTATATATGCATGTCGATTATTTGAAAAATTGCTATCATTATTAGATGTTAGATTTTTTTGTGGCATTGCTCTATTTCCAGATAAAATACCATTATTGAGTTGATTTCGAATAGGAAATAATGATATCATATATATTATTATATGATTATTTATTTTAACTTACAATTGTATAACTTGTTGTAATAATACATCTAATTCACTATAACCACCAATAAACCGACCATTTTGAAAAATTAACGGAAAAGTTTTATGCATGTTCTTTGCATCATTTACTATTATCATTTACTATTATCATTTACTATTATATTTTATTCCATGATTTTGGATATAAATCAGAATTATTGTTTGATGGATAACATACAATATGTTCTAAATATGGTAAATCCTCCATATATCCAATATAAGCTGCCCACCAACTAAATGTGTTATTTGCTATGATATTATATTTACAATTGCCCATAATAATAATTTCATCATTTGAATTTCCTACGATTTGATTTAATGAATCATTATTATTATTATCAACAGATATATTACACATTTTTTCAGTTATAACAGATTCTAAATTACAATATTTAAAATTACAACTTGTAAATGTATTTTGTAGTATTGAAATATTACGCTCAACCTCAATTAAATCCCGTTTTTCACAAAAATATAAAATAGTAATATTTAAAATATTTGTATCATTTAATATGAATTGTAAACTATTTTTATAATATTCAAATGGCAATACAATATTTAATTTGTTATAATCACTTATACAAAAATGCATACTAATTGTTGTCAATTTATTCAAACCATTTTTCAAAAACCAATTATTATATTTATATCGTAAATCATAAATTCCAATCATTCGTGATATTTCGTAATACTCATTTTGGAAATATCGAAAACTTTGAAAATACCCATATAAAATTGCGGATTCATTTAATGTAATTTTAGGTAATTCATTATATTGACCTTCTTTATATTCTCTTATTTGTATAAATTTATGTTTTATGTCATTAGTGATAATAGTATTTGTAGTTAAATCATTTATGGCACTCAAAAATGTGTCCCAATATGTATATTTTACACCCCCATTTGTTAATTGTTTATTATATTGAAATAAAACAGGATGTTTATTTTGAATTGCATATGCAATAGTTGTAAACAAAATAAACAGTTGATTTCCTAATACTCCTTGCAAAATGCCTGTTATCATTATATATAATAAATTCTAAAATAAAAATTTTATAGTAGTATAAAATTTTTATGCATTCTTAGTATAAAATGCGATTTGCATTGATATTATTAACGCCTAACTGCCATTAAAGGAACATATGATGCATTATTTTGATCGCCTCCAAATTTATTATCATTATATGTTTGTCCAATTGCACGTTGTTTTTTATATGTAATATAATCAGATGAATCTGGCACAAATTTTACATTACACGTAGATGATGGAATTCCGGTTCCATCGCAACTTGATATAATACTACCAATTCGACTTTTCA